>JAEEGL015784541.1_pt1 | contig 35377 bp, 29 predicted proteins | sample 9134231 | NCBI WGS metagenome assembly JAEEGL01 (sample SAMN16246548, study PRJNA631951) | gut metagenome | biome: gut microbiome; feature: rumen; material: fiber-attached | host: Bos | place: Iran: Karaj | collected 2018-10 | reverse complement strand
CAACTACCACCGCATGGACATCAGCCTCAACTGGCACAAAGAGCTCAAGTACGGCCGACGCACCATCAACCTCAGCATCTACAACGCCTACAACCACATGAACCCCTATCTAATCTACACTGGATACAACTGGGACGACACACCTGTCCTCAAACAACTCTCACTCTTCCCCATCATACCCACCGTCAGCTACAACTGGAAAATATAACACAAAATCCCTATCGGACCTATTAGACTAATTTGACCTATTAGACTAATTTGACATATTAGACTTAATAAAACCCCAATGGCAAAAATGAAAAAGACCACAATAATTCCCATCATTGCAACCCTGCTCCTCACAGCCTCCTGCACCAAAGTGCTAGAGTTTGACGGCACAGAGACCGAATCCTTGCCCGTCCTCATCTCCCAGCCCGAAGCCGACAGCACACTGAACGTGCGCCTCACCTACAGCCGTTTCTTCCTCAGTCGAAACGAATTCAAACCCATTGACAACGCCACCTTCCATGCCGAACTGAACGGTTCCCCCGTCTCGACAAACTACTCCTATGACGACAACGGCCTCTACCATTCCGACCTCATCCTTCGCGAAAACGACACACTCACCCTGCACGTCATTGTACCCGACAAGGGCGAGATGACCGCCGGATGCCGCATGCCCAACCGTCCACAGACAAGTAACCTCACCATCGACCCCAATGTTGAGACTTACTCATATTCCGATTGGCCCGATACAAGCATCATCCACACCAGCATCGAAGGCAATGTCGACTTCCACTTCAAACTTCACGACCCCGACGGACAAAACAACTACTATATGATACGCGCCTACCTCTACAACGAGACTCGAGGCACCAAAGACTATCTCTACCTGAATATAGACGACAACCTACTCTTTGACGCAAACACCGCAGATGAATATTTCGACCTCGACATCTCCCAAAACTTCTCCGAAGGGACACAGATTCTCTTCACCGACGAGCGCATCAACGGTCACACCCACACCATCAACGGTTCCATCAACTGGATCCATTACCAAGACAATGAAGCAACCCTCCACCTCGAAATCTCCAGCCTCAGCCGCGACAACTACCTCTTCACCGTCACCAAACAAAGCCAAAGCAACGGCGGCGACATACTGGGATTCGTCTCCGAACCTGTACGTATACACACCAATGTGAATGGCGGCATAGGCATCCTGGGCGGAAAATCCTCTATCCACATACCCTTAGACCTCACCCAGCCAGACACCGCATCCCAAAAGTAACACCATGAGAATTCTAATAACCGACCGCACCCACCCCATTCTCCAAACTCTTCTGCTCCAGGCAGGCCACGAGGTTGTTGTCGACACTTCCCTCAACCGCGAATCTCTCCTCGAATGCCTCCCGCAATACAACGCACTCGTTGTGCGCAGCAAAATCATCATCGACCGTCCTTTCTTGGACACCCTTCGCTGTAGGTTCGCTCTAGGTTCGCTCAACCTTCGCTGCATCGCCCGACTCGGAGCGGGGATGGAGACAATCGACACCGACTATGCCGAGAGTCTCGGCATCCGATGCCTCAACTCACCCGAGGGCAACCGCGATGCTGTGGGCGAACACGCCCTCGGCCTGCTCCTCGCCCTCTTCAACAACATCGCCCGCGCCGACGCCGAAGTGCGCAAGGGGCTATGGCAACGCGAAGCCAACCGCGGGCTCGAAATCAAAGGGCGCACCGTTGGCATCATCGGTTTCGGCAATATGGGCAGCGCCTTTGCCCAAAGGCTGCAGGGGTTCGAATGCCGCATAATGGCCTACGACAAATACAAACCTGCCGGCTTCGCCCCATCCTATGTCGAAGAGGTCTCTCTCGCACACCTCCAGGAACACGCCGATGTCCTAAGCCTGCATGTCCCCCTCACCCCCGAAACCCACCACATGGTCAACAGCCATTTCATCTCCAATTTCTCTCACCCATTCTACCTTATCAACACCTCGCGCGGGGCCGTATTGAGTACTCCCGACCTCGCCGAAGCCATCGAGCAGCAAAAGATTGCCGGAGCCGCTCTCGATGTGATAGAATACGAGGATATGACCCGCGATGGACTCGATATGGAACATCTTCCCAACGATTTCCGCTATCTGCTCAACAGTCCTCGCACCGTTCTCACTCCCCATGTGGCTGGATGGACCGTCGAATCGAAAGAGAAACTGGCAAAAGTTCTCGCGTTAAAGATTATCGACGTTCTGTCTCAATAATATTGAATACCTAATTATTTTCATAATTCACACATACAAATGCTAATCGTAAAAAACAGCATCGTCTCAGACGACATAGTAGACCGCCGATTCTGCTGCGACCTTTCTCAATGCAAAGGGCAATGCTGCGTAGAAGGCGACTGTGGCGCCCCCCTTCTGGATGAGGAAATACCCATACTTGAACAGATACTGCCCCAAGTGGAGCCATATATGACCGAAGCAGGGAAAGCGGTTGTGCAAAGCGAAGGGGTAGCGACTCTCAATAATGCCGCCGAACCCTGCACCCCATTGGTCAACAACCGGGAATGCGCCTACGTCAGTTGGGGCGACGACGGCACCGCCTTCTGCGCTATCGAGCAGGCCTTTCATGACGGCAAAATAGACTTTATGAAACCTATTTCGTGCCACCTCTACCCTCTACGGGTGGACGAATACGGCGAATTCACCACCGTCAACTACCACCAGTGGGATGTCTGCCGATGTGCGGTGGTCAAAGGCAATCAAGAGGGACAACCTCTTTACGAGTATCTACGCGAGCCTCTTGTGCGGAGATTCGGCCAAGACTGGTACGACGAGCTACTGCTAATGATTGAACTGAAGAACAAAGAATAATTTTCCCTTTCGGCAGTGCAATATTTTTTCATTTGATGAGTTATTAAGGGTGCTATGGACAAAAGTAGACAAACACAGTATCGATTATTCGGCATTCTGCTGGGCTGCATTCTGGTAATAGACCAGATAGTCAAAATAATGGTAAAAACCCACATGCATATTGGCGAGGAGATTCCGCTGATTGGCAATTGGTGCCTGTTGAACTTTACCGAGAATAACGGCTTTGCTTTCGGCATCTCGCTGGGCGAAGGATTCGGCAAAATACTCCTCTCGGTCTTCCGCCTTGTTGCTTCGGGTGCCTTGATGTGGTATATGTTCAAACTTATCAAGAAAGGTACGGCCACATCTGTGGTGGGCTACCTTACGCTGATTTTGGCGGGTGCCATAGGCAACCTTATCGACAGCTGTTTCTACGGGCTCATCTTCAACGAAAGCACCTACCAAGTGGCGCATCTGTTCCCCTCCGGAGGGGGCTACGCTCCTTTCATGCAGGGCAAGGTTGTAGACATGTTCTATTTCCCCCTCTTCCAGTTCACTTGGCCTGAATGGGTACCCTTCGTCGGGGGGACTTCCGATGTGTTTTTCAACGCCATTTTCAATGTGGCCGATGCTTCTATCACCATTGGTGCCATCTGGCTTATTGTAGACCTCCTATTTTTTGCCGACAAACGTAAGGAAAAGAATGAGGCCAGCGACACAATAAATGACAAGAAAACTGTTTCCACCCCCCAAAAAAGCTGATTTTTCACCTCAAATCACCAACTTTGCAAGGCCAAAAACCTCCATTGATAAAAATTATTCAATCTACTACACAATAAGTTGCAACTTTTTTTGAAAAAATATTTTGTCAGTTCGAAAAAAAACAGTACTTTTGCAAACGATTTCAAGAGAGAAATTCTACTGAAATGATGGCGTTGTAGCTCAGTTGGTAGAGCAGAGGACTGAAAATCCTTGTGTCACTGGTTCAATTCCAGTCAATGCCACAAAAATGAAAGGAGACAATAATATTTGTCTCCTTTTTTCGTTGTATATACCAAGAAACACGAATAACGTTTAATGGTTATGACCCGAATATTAGTAGTCGACGACGAGCAGGATCTTTGTGAGATTTTGCGATTCAACCTTACGAACGAAGGGTTTGATGTCACCACCGCCAACAGTGCAGAGGAAGCATTGGAGCTGATGGAAAACACTCATTCTGGTGCATGGGGACTTATCTTATTGGACGTGATGATGGACCGCATGTCCGGCTTCGATATGGCCCGGCACCTCCGGCAGCACGGCGACAACACGCCTATCATTTTCCTTACCGCTTCCGATTCGCACGACGACCAGCTGAAAGGCTTCGACAGCGGCTGCGACGACTATATCACCAAACCTTTCGCTTTCGACACCGTCCTGGCACGTGTACGCGCCGTACTGAAACGCACCCATTCCCTGCCCTCCCCAACTCACGCTCCCCTCTCTTTCGGCTCCATCTCCATCGACACACAGAACAACACCGTCTCGCTCAATGGCTCTCCCATCGAACTCACCTTTCGGGAATACAGCATCCTTTGCCTTTTGGCTCAACGGCCCAATAAATATTTCAGCCGTGATGAGATTCTTTCTGCCGTATGGCCCAACGACGCATTGGTGAACGACCGCAGTGTTGATGTGCATATTGCACGTCTGCGCAAGAAGATGGGCATCGAAGGCCGACGCATCGTCAACCGCACAGGCTTCGGCTATGCCATCAGCACCCATGAACCCAAAAACTAAGCCAATACAGCATGAATACCCTTACCTCCATAGTGATTGCCTTTCTCGTTATCTCAATCATAATGTACGTATGGTTGACTTTCAAATGGCGCAAACAGGTCAAGAACGAGCAACAACTACGTGCCGAAGCCGAGGCATCCAAGCAGCAAATCATTGTGGAGCAAACCCGCAACCGACAGTTGAAGCAGGAGATGACCAACAATATAGCCCACGAGTTGAAAACCCCGGTCAGCTCTATCCGCGGCTACCTCGAGATACTGATGGGCGACAAACCCGTCACCGACGAGCAACGCAAATACTTCATTGAACGGTGCTACAACCAGACACTCCGTCTCTCCGACCTCATCAATGACGTGTCGCTCATAAACAAACTGGAAGAGGCCGAAGACCTCTTCAACCGCGAGCCTGTCAACCTCCGCGCACAGGCCGAGGAAGCCATTCTCGAGCTCCAACCGAAAGCCGAACAGCACAATATCACGATAACCGACGAGCTGCCTACCGACCTCATTGTGAACGGGAACAGCCAATTGCTTTACTCCATCTTCCGCAACCTGATAGAGAACGCTCTTGAATATGCCGGCGACAACATTTCTGTAGGCATCCGCTGCTATAAGCCTGCCGACGACACACACTATTTCATCCATTTCTACGACACGGGCAAGGGGGTGAGCAACGAATATCTCCCAAAACTCTTCGACCGCTTCCTGCGCATTGACGAAGGCCGCAGCCGAAAACGGGGCGGCACAGGGTTGGGCCTCTCCATAGTCAAACACGCCGTTCTCTTTCACGGTGGCGACATTTATGTAAAGAACCGCGAAAACGGCGGCTTGGAATTCTTCTTCTCACTTCAGCGCCACACCGCATAACACAACACTTTTCACACCAACCGAAACAAAACTACACAACATTATGCATACACTACCAATTCAATTACGATTTAACGATGTAGACCAGATGGGGCACGTAAACAACGCCGTCATCATGGAGTTTTTCGACTTAGGTAAATCAGAGTACTTCACCGCTATCGGCCTTCCACCCGAAGAGGGCGAGTTTACCGTGATGGTGGTCCATGTTGAAGTGGACTTTACAAGCCAAATCCATTTCCATGACAAAATCCATGTAACCACCTGCGTAGACCACTTCGGAAAGAAGAGCCTCGCCGTGAAACAAGAGGTAATCAACAGCGAAACCAATCAGGTTTGCGCTCACTGCCGCACCGTGATGTCCGGTTACTCCCGCATCACAAATACAAGTGCGGAGATTCCCAACACAATAAAAGAACGCATCCTGCGTTATGAAGGTATCGAGTATTGAGCCCTCTCTACACAGACGCGCCCAATGACCCGACATAGTAATATTTGACCCGTTATAAAACACAAACTCCACTATGAAGGATAAAGTCCTAATTGTTTATACCGGCGGCACCATCGGCATGGTGCAGGACAGCAACGGTGCCCTAAAACCCTTTCCTCTCAGCCACATCTACGACCTGGTGCCAGAGTTGAAGCGCTGTTCTTACGCTATCGACACCTGTCAGCTGGACAATATCATCGATTCCTCGAACATGACCCCCGATTTCTGGGTGGATATTGCCGAATGCATAGAACGCGAATACGACAACTACGACGGCTTTGTGGTTCTGCACGGCACCGACACTATGGCCTACACGGCTTCCGCCCTCAGCTTCATGTTCAAGAACCTCTCCAAACCCATCATTCTCACCGGTAGCCAACTGCCTATGGGTATGTTGCGGAGCGACGGCCGTGAGAATCTCATCTGTGCCCTCGAACTGGCCTCCTGCCACGAAGCTTTCATCCCCGAAGTCTGCCTCTTTTTTGAAAACCACCTCTATCGGGGAAACCGCAGCACCAAAATCAGTGCCGAGAATTTCGACGCTTTCTATAGCTACAATTTCCCCTCATTGGCCAAAGCAGGCATCAATTTCAGTTTCAAACCCCACCTTTTCATGCAACAGAACGGCCAGCCTCTCGAAGTGCGTAAGAATTTCGACCGCAACATTGCAGTGCTGAAACTGTTCCCCGGCATCACTCCCCAAGTGGTGAACGCCGTGCTGCACGCCGAAGGACTTCATGGTGTCATCATCGAAACCTTCGGTTCGGGCAACGCCCCCACCGAGAGTTGGTTCATCAATGCCATGAAAGAGGCCATCGGTCGCGGCATCATAGTGCTGAATGTCACCCAGTGTAAGGCCGGAGCGGTCGTCATGGGGCAGTACGAAGCCAGCTGCGAAATGGAACGCATTGGCATCATTGGCGGCAACGACATCACTCTCGAAGCCGCCGTCACCAAGATGATGTACCTCCTTGGCACCTACCCCGACAACCACGACCACGTGCGTCACAGCCTGCAATGTTCCCTCCGTGGAGAGATTACCGTCAACCAGTCCCGCCTCTCATAATTCTCAACAATACATACACCGCCGTCAATTGAAAACCTTTCGCCACATATTATTTGCACTCCTGTTGCTCTCGGCACAGACGCTGTCTGCCCAAACCCGCGCCTCCCACCTCGGTAATTTCGACAACCGCTTGCTGCACTGGGGCATCCAGGTAGGCTACACCCAATCCAAATTCGACCTCCATTTCTCAGAGAGTGACACCTTACGGCAAAATATCCTCGGCACCACATCATACTATAGTCCAGGATTCCACATCAATGTAATTGGCGACCTCCGTCTCAGTGACTATTTCAACCTCCGCATGCTCCCGGGCATCACACTTATTAGCCGCGACATGCATTACGACTGGTCGAAACAGTACACAAGCACCCACTGGAAATACGACACACGGCGTACTGTTGAGTCGGTTTACGGCGAACTGCCCATCGAAGTCAAGTTCCGTGCCGCCCGCTACACCGATTTCCGCCCTTATCTCACCGCCGGCACCTGCATCGGTTTCGACTTCGCCTCCCTTTTCAAGAATAAGAACAACAACGACGAGTCCATTATTCGTCTCAACCCCGTTGACCTTCGATACACCGTCGGGGTGGGCTTCGACTTCTTCCTCCCTTATGTCAAATTCGCTATCGAATTCAAAATGGCGTTTGGCCTCTTAGACCTCAAGGTGGCCGACGACGACTACTACACTCTCTCCACCGACAATCTCAAATCGCGCACCTTTATGCTCTCGTTTACTTTCGAGGGAGGGCTATAATACTTCCGAATCACTCCACCCGTCATGATTAAGCATATCGACATAGACCTCACTCCCGAAGAGTATTGCACCCACTCCCTACTTTCTCGCGCGGTGGCGCACAAATGCGGTATTTCTCCATCCGACATCACTCATGTCGAGGTTCTCCGCCGCAGCCTCGATTCCCGCCGGGGACGCATCCTCTACCACACTTCTGTGGACATCTATATCGGTGAGGAGTTCTCCCGTCCCGACTATTCCGGCCACTATCAGGACTGCCACAACCGCCCGCAGGTCATTATTGTCGGTGCTGGCCCTGCAGGCCTCTTCGCTTCCCTGCGCAGCCTGCAGCTTGGCTTGAAACCCGTCATCATCGAACGGGGTCATCCTGTCGACTCCCGCCGCTACGACATCGCCCAGTTGGCTCGCACCCAACAGGTGAACCCCGACAGCAACTGGTGTTTTGGTGAAGGGGGTGCAGGCACCTACTCGGACGGCAAACTCTACACCCGCAGCAACAAGCGCGGCAATATCCAGTACGTGCTGGAACGTTTTATTGAACATGGCGCCAACCCCGCCATTGCCATCGACTCCCACGCCCATATTGGCACCGACAAGCTGAGCGGAATAATAGCCAATATCCGTCACACCATCGAGGAGCACGGTGGCGAATACCATTTCGCAACACGGGTCACCGATTTCATCGTTTCGCAGAATGCCGGACAAACACAAGTGCTTGGTGTACAGGACAGCCAAGGCAACGAGTATCGCGGTATAGCCACTATTCTGGCCACCGGCCATTCCGCCCGCGACATATACTACCTTTTCCACAACAACGGCTGGCTGCTCGAGGCCAAACCCTTTGCCCTGGGTGTTCGCGTAGAGCACCCGCAGGAGCTCATCAATCAAATACAATACCATTCTCCTAAACTTAATATGCGGTTTCTGCCTCCCGCCGCCTACAGTCTCACTACCCAGGTCGACGGCCACGGGGTCTTCTCGTTCTGCATGTGCCCGGGTGGGGTCATTGTCCCTGCCGCAACAGCTCCGGGCCAACAGGTGGTCAACGGCATGAGCAATTCGCAACGCAACTCCCCGTATGCCAATAGCGGCATCGCTGTCACTGTTGGCCTGCCCGATGTGCCGCAATATGCCCAATACGGCCCCTTGGCCCTTCTGCATTTCCAGCAGGATATAGAGCAAACCATCTTCCAGGCCGTCGGCAACACCATCGCCGCCCCCATCCAACGACTCACCGATTTCTGCCAAGGCACAATGAGCCTCAACAACAATAAATCCAACTATATCGGCACCACTGTCAACAGCCCCATCCACCAGCTGTTGCCACCCTTTGTCACCTCCTGCCTGCAAAAGGGACTGCACCAGTTCGACCAGAAAATGCATGGCTTCTACACCTCCCAAGCCAGCATCTTGGCAGTCGAAAGCCGCACCTCCTCGCCTGTCCGCATACCCCGCGACAACTCCCTCCAACACCCCCAGCTTCGATGTCTCTACCCCTGCGGCGAAGGTGCCGGTTACGCCGGTGGCATCGTCTCCTCCGCTATGGACGGCATTCGTGCCATAGAACAAATCAAATCCCTACTTTAACATACACCCACTATCCAAAACTCATACCTATCGCCATGCTCTTCGATCTCCAATCCGATTTTGCCCCCATGGGCGACCAGCCTGAAGCCATCCGTCAGTTGGTGGAAGGCATTCGCAGCGGACAACGCGCCCAAGTGCTTCAAGGTGTCACCGGCAGCGGCAAGACATTCACCATCGCCAATGTCATCGCTCAACTCAACCGCCCCACCCTCGTCATGAGCCACAACAAAACGCTGGCCGCTCAGCTCTATGGCGAATTCAAACAGTTTTTCCCCAACAATGCAGTAGAATACTTCGTCTCCTACTACGACTACTACCAACCCGAGGCCTATATCGCCGCCACCAACACTTATATCGAGAAGGACCTTGCCATCAACGAGGACCTCGACAAGCTGCGTCTCCGCGCCTCTTCCGCCCTTCTCAGCGGTCGCCGCGACGTGATTGTGGTCTGCTCCGTCAGCTGCATCTATGGCATCGGCAACCCCGAAGAGTTCAAAAAAGGCACCGTTACCGTGAAGGTTGGCGACCACATCTCACGCGACAATTTCCTCCTCCAACTGCTCAACGGCCAGTATGTCCGAAACGAAATCGAATTTATCAATGGACGTTTCCGCGTCAAAGGCGACACCGTGGACGTGTTCCCCTCTTTCGCCGACTTCTGCTACCGCATCTGTTTCTGGGACGACGAGATAGAGAGCCTCGAGAGTTTCAACCCCGTCAGCGGCCAGAAACTGGAAAACTTCGACGAGATTATCATCTACCCGGCAAGCAATTTCCTCACCTCCAAAGAGAGTATGGGCGACGCTCTGCTCCAAATACAGCGCGACATGTACGAGCGGCGCGATTATTTCTATTCTATAGGCAAAGACCTCGAAGCCAAACGCCTCGAAGAACGTGTCAACTACGATGTGGAGATGATTCAAGAACTGGGCTACTGCAGCGGCATCGAGAACTACTCCCGCTATTTCGACGGCCGGAGCGAAGGCAGCCGTCCTTTCTGTCTCATCGACTATTTCCCCGACGATTTCCTCCTCGTCATCGATGAGAGCCACGTCACCGTTCCCCAAATCGGTGCCATGTACGGCGGCGACCGCTCCCGCAAAACCTCTCTGGTGGAATACGGCTTCCGCCTGCCTTCTGCCCTCGACAACCGCCCACTCACCTACGAGGAATTCTACAACCTGACAGGCCAAACCATCTATATCAGCGCCACCCCTGCCCAATACGAACTCAAAGAGGCCGAAGGCGTGGTGGTGGAACAGGTAATCCGCCCCACCGGACTGCTCGACCCCGTGGTGGAGGTACGCCCCGCCGTCAACCAAGTCGACGACCTTCTTGACGAGATAGAGAAAACCATTTACAAGAAAGAGCGTGTCCTGGTCACCACCCTCACCAAACGTATGGCCGAGGAATTCACCTCTTATCTTCTCAACCTGGGCATTCGAAGCAAATATATCCACAGCGATGTCGACACCCTCGAACGTGTTGAAATCATGCGCGACCTCCGCATGGGTGTGTTCGATGTGCTGGTAGGCGTAAACCTCCTGCGCGAGGGCCTCGACCTCCCCGAAGTGTCGTTGGTGGCTATTCTCGATGCCGACAAGGAAGGCTTCCTCCGCAGCGACCGCGCCCTCATCCAGACCATCGGTCGTGCCGCACGCAATGTGCACAGCAAAGCCATACTCTATGGCGACACCATCACCGGCAGCATGCAACGCGCCATCGACGAGACCAACCGCCACCGCGAAAAACAGATACGCTACAATCTGGAACACGGCATCGTCCCCCGTCAGATTGTCAAAAGCACCGAAGCCATCCTGGGCTCCACCAGCGTCATCGAACGCGCCGCCGAAGAGCACTACGAAGAAAAAGCCCCCGAAGGCCCCAACATTCCCAACATCGCCGCTTCACCCTACGCTCTCAACACTCCTGCCCACAGTGGCAAAAGCCCTGCTGCACCGCACAACACCTCTCCGGTCCCGCTGGTGGCCGAATCCGAACCGGACAAGACAGCAGGCGAGGACGACCTGCAATGGTGCAACAAAACCAAGGCACAACTCCGCAAGGAAATACGCGACACCCAGCGCAAAATGCAGCTTGCCGCCAAAGAAATGGACTTCCTTGCCGCTGCCAAATACCGCGACCAAATCCGCGCCATGCAGAAGGCATTGGAGAGCGCCCGCGGCAACTGACAACCAATAAAGCAAATCTCTTTGGCTCATAAAACCTCATCATCATGAAAAAAATCTGTCTCCTTTTTTCCGCCCTCCTGCTCGTCTGCACAATGGCAGCACAGCCTCACGGCACACACAACAAGAACCCTCGCGGCACTTTCCCTCCTCCTCCGCAAGGACCCTCAATCTTGGTGCAATCACAAAACCATGAGACATTCCAAGTGTACATTGACGGCGACCTCGTCAACAACATCCCCAACTCAGAGGTTCTCATCAACAATCTCGACACCCGTCTCCACGAAGTGATTGTCGTCCTCACCCACCCCGCCCACAAGGCCGCCGCCACCCAGCTCTATGCCGGCATTCCCTCTCCCATTGTCACCGTCAGCTACGACATGCGCCGTCAGCAAATGCTGCTCTACACCTCACAGACTGGCGGGAACTACCCCGGCAATGGACACAACCCTCATCATAACGGCAACCATCGGCATGGTCACGGCACAACCCCTATCCCTCCATCAATCAATCCGCCAGTAGTAGAGGAACCCGTCACAGTCACTGACCAATGGGTCGACGAGATGACAGCCATCATCAAACGCCAAAGCTTCGACAGCGAGAAACTCACCGCCGCCAAAGGTCTACTAAACAATGGCCTACCCCTTACCGCCGCACAGATTGCCCGCATCGCGCAAACCCTCGACTTCGGCTCCTCGCAAGTCGACTTCCTCAAAGCCGCCTACAGCCATTGTTTCGACCCGCAGAACTACGAACGTGCCCTCTCCGTCCTCACCTTCAGCTCCGACCGCGAGACCGTCCGCAACTACATCGGCACTCTGCGATAGCCACCGATTCCATATATCACAAAGATATAAAGTCCAGATAATTATCTGGAGTAACAACCCCAAAATCTGATTCAGGATAATTCTCGGCAAATGCTTTCGGGAGTCGCGCATTACTTTTCCTCCATTTAAACTCAAATGCCGACAGCCGCCCGTCCATTTCCTCTATCAAATCGATCTCCTGTTGTTGTTGCGTACGCCAAAAAAACATTTGTGCATAGCTCCGACTATACACATTCCGTTTAAGCCTTTCACAAACCATCATGTTTTCCCATAACGCTCCGACATCATTTCGCATTTCTAATGGTGCAAAGTTTGATATCAAAGCATTACGTATACCATTATCGTAGAAATAAATCTTACGGCCTTTCTTTATTTCAGTCCGCATATTCCGACTATATGCAGGCAGGCGGAACACCACAAAACATTTCTCAAGCAAGTCAATATAGCTCTCCACTGTAGCCTTGTCTAATTCAACAATACGTGCCAACTCATTATACGACACCTCACTGCCTATCTGCAACGCCAATGCCCTCACCAGTTTTTGAAGCGTCTCAGGCTTCTTCACACCTTTATAGGTTAACAGGTCTTGATACAAATAGTTGTTTGCCAAATCCACTAATATCCTTCGAGCATTGTCGGGATGCGTCACCACCTCTGGGTACATCCCATATATCATCCTCTGCTCCAGTAGACGATGCTCCTCGCGCTGAGAAGTCTCCCGCATCAACTCCACTAATGATAATGGAAACAACTTGTTCTCCATCAAACGCCCTGTCGCTGGCTCATTTATTTCATTGGCAAGGGTGAACGATGACGAACCCGTCACTAATATCTGTGCTGGCAGTTTCAAATCTGCCAGCATCTTTAACGTCAATCCAATATTTTTCACTCGTTGAGCTTCATCAATAATCACTATCTTACTATCTCCAACCAACTGCCGCAACTCTGTCGTAGTCTTATTCTCCAAATCCGAACGGTCGTCATAATTGTCACAATTCAACTGCAAAACACCCTCCTGCCCTGCCACAATGCTCTCCAGCAAGGTCGTTTTGCCAACTTGACGAGCACCCATAATGGTTATTATCTTACCACTATTAAAGTCATTTTTAATCAGTTGCTCTAAAATTCTATGTATCATATTACACTACTTTTATTTTGCAAATATACATATAATTTCGAACATAATCCCCAAATTATATATAAATTCGGGGAATGAAATCCCCAAATTCATACTAAATTTGGGGATTTGCACCAACTACACAAATAAACGGATAGCTGAATTTACCTGACCGCAAACACTCCTTTACCCACATTGACATAACATGCCATCCCTCGATTCATTCTGAATCTTGGGATGCATGTACTAATGGTCATACACTTTTTAGTCGCAGTTTTTGTACACCCAATACACTTTTTAGTCGGAGTTTTTGACACAAACTTACACTTTTCTGTCGCAGTTTGAAAAATTCCAGGTTCGTTAACCCTTAAGTTCTTATTAACCCCTTAGCAACCTTCTATTCACCTCAGCCGTAAAAAATGCCTGTAAAAAGGAGTGATTTGAAAGTGAAATGGAAGCAAAGCTGGATTTTTCTCAGAAGATTACTGTTCCGCCTTCGTAGCTTGTCGGTGTGCATTCCTGTCCGCGGATTCAGCGGCAATGATACATGAATAAGGTTGGCATTCAGTATAATTAATAGCGTGTACAATATCAAATGCCAGCTTCTTTTCTTGTGTTTCCACCAAGCATTTGTCGGATGAACCAGAAGAATTGGGTGGATTCAACTATTCCTTTCTAAAAAGGAGAACGTAGAGATAAGTGACGTTGTTGCTACGTGGCGGGAATTGCGATGGGGCGGTCATAAATAACAAAGAGGCGGAGCCGAAGCTCTGCCTCTTATTATGTTACTATGTTAATATGTGACGGTGTTATTTTGTGGAGATGACCAGGAAGCGGGTCAGTTCCCAGAATTTGGCGGGGTTGAGGATGCGGAGGTACGAGACCTGCTTGCTGTCGTTCTCATCCATTACGAGTTCATAGCTGTTCTCGGGGTGTTTGGACACGACGACGGCCCTCTTCATGTTGATGGGGATAGTGGTGACCTTGGTGCGGTCGATTTGGGTGAAACGGTCGAGAGGCATTTCGCTGTTGGTGCCCTGACGACGGCCGATGCCGATAAATCCGCCCGACTTGCTGACAATGCCTGCCTCGTTGAGGTCGTCGTATGTTCCCACCACATAGAATGCACGGTTGGCCTCGGCGGTCTGGAGTTTGATGTACTCATCTTTCTGTTGGTTGGAAGCGGTGAGTTCGGTTACATCCTGGTTGAGTTTGTTGATGATAACCTTGTTGTTCTCCAACTCGGTGAGGAGTTGTGCGATTTGTGACTCCTGGTCGGCGATGCGCTTTTCCTGACTGGAGACGAGTTCCTGAAGACGGGTGCTCTCCTTGTTGTCGGCGCTGATTTTCGACTGGAGGTTGGCTATCTTTTGTTTATTGGCAGCCATCAGGCTTTCGATTTCTTTAATCTGGGCGGCAATCTGGTTTTTGACGCTGGGCTGGCCTTCGATGTTGGCACGACGCAATTCCTGTACGGCATTGTAGCGGGCGTTGACTGCAGCCAGGTTTTCTTCAATCTGGTTGAGTGTGGAGAAAAGGGAGTCAAGCTCGGAATCCTTATTCTGGATGATGAGAGAAAGGGAGTCGTTCTGCTTGATAGCGGCATCAAGTTCAGCCTGATGGTTGTTGCACGAGGCGCAGAAGAAAGCGGCCAAGGCAATTGAGGAAACCAATAAAATTCGTTTCATGTTGATTGTTTTTATTTTGTTATTATTTTTTGTTCGTTATACAATAAATCCGTAACTTTTCGTTATTTAGAAACGAAGATATTTTTGTTTTATTGCACAAATAGGAAGAAACAATCTTAATAATTCTAAAAAATGAAGAAATACGTCAAAATTATAACGATTATGGTCATGACTACCGTCGCTATGCCCCTCGTGGCACAAAACAGCAATCCCCTTTTGCAGGAATGGAAAACTCCCTACCAAACTCCCCCGTTCAGCCAGATAAAGAACGAGCACTACGCCCCTGCCGTCAAAGAAGCCATCAAGGAGGCTGAAAAAAATATCGAAAAGATTATTGACCAGAAAGAAGCCCCCACTTTCGAGAACACCATCGAGGCACTGCAGCTGGCCAGCCGCAAACTGGACCGCATAAGCAGTGTGCTGTTCAACCTGAACGAGTGCAATACCGACAGCGAGATGCAACGCATAGTGATGGAGCTGACACCGAAGCTGACCCGTTTCTCGAACAGTGTGAACATGAATCCGAAATTGTTCGAACGGGTGGAGAAAGTCTATGCCCAACGCGACCGACTGAATCTGACCACCGAGCAGCGCACACTGCTGGAGGACACCTATAAGGGTTTTGTGCGCAACGGTGTGGGACTGACAGGCAACGACCGCAAAACTTATGCCAAAAACAGCGAGCGGCTGTCGGAATTGTCGCAGCAGATGAACCAAAACGTGCTGGCCGACAACAACGACTACATACTTCACATCACTAAAGCTGCCGACCTCTCGGGGCTGCCCGAAAATGTAATTGCCGCCGCCCGTGCAGAGGCCCAGGAGCGCAACATGGAGGGTTGGGTTTTCACGCTGGCATATCCCTCGTTCGGTCCGTTCCTGACCTATGCCGACAACCGCAACTTGCGCGAGCAGATCTGGAGAGCCTACAACAGCAGAGGCAACCGAGGCAACAAAAACGACAACAACGCCATCATCCGCGAGATGACCGACCTCCGCATGCAACAAGCCCAACTGCTGGGATACAGAACCTATTGCGAATATGTGTTGACCAACCGCATGTGCCAAACCCCGGTGCAGCTGGATGCCTTTTTCAAGAGTTTGATGGATGCCGCCCTGCCTTTTGCCAAGAAGGATTTGGAGGAAGAGAGTGCCTTTGCCCAAAGCCTGGGGGCCGAGTTGCCGTTGCAGCGCTGGGACTTCTCGTACTATAGCGAGAAACTGAAGAAACAGAAATACGACTTCGATGCAGAGCTGCTCAGACCCTACTTCCAACTGGAGAAGGTGCGTCAGGGTATTTTCGACCTGTATGGCAGACTGTACGGCCTGACATTCAGCGAGGCAAAGAACATCGATGTGTACCATCCCGACGTGAAGGTGTATGAGGTGCGTGATGGACAACGTTTTATGGGCATTCTGTATCTGGATATGCATCCCCGCGCCAGCAAGCGCAGCGGAGCCTGGATGACCGAATTCAGAGAGCAAAGCAACATGAACGGCCAGCAGGTGAGACCCTTGATACAGGTGGTTTGCAACTTCTCGAAACCTGTGGGCGGGAAGCCTGCCCTGTTGAGTTTTGATGAGGTGGAGACCTTTATGCACGAGTTTGGGCACGCCATGCACGGAATGCTGACCGACTGCACATATCCCTCGCTGAGCGGCACCAGTGTGAAACGCGACTTTGTGGAGCTGCCCTCGCAGGTGATGGAGAATTGGTGCTACGAGTCACAATTCCTCAACACCTTTGCCCGTCACTACGAAACCGGCGACACGGTGCCCGGCGAATACATCCAAAAGATAAAAGCCGCCGAGAAATACCTGGCCGGATGGCTGTGTGTGCGACAGCTGAGCCTGGGACTGGTGGACAAGGCGTTCCATTCCATCACCCAACCTATAGAGGGTCCGGTGGAAGAATTTGAACGGCAACACATGGTGGAGCTGCTGCCCAAGGTGGAAGGAGCCAACACCAGCACAGCATTTACCCATATCTTTGCCGGAGGGTATGCATCGGGATACTATGGATACAAATGGGCCGAGGTGCTGGATGCAGATGTGTTCTCCAAGTTCAAGCAGAACGGCATTTTCGACAAGAAGACCGCACAATCGTTCCGCAAGGAGATACTGTCGAAAGGCGGCACCGAACACCCCTCTATCCTGTTCCGCAACTTTATGGGCAGAGACCCCAACAACAATGCGCTGATGATTCGCTGTGGGTTCACTCAGGAGACGCTGACCTCGATACCCGAATAATGGAGACCATCAGCCACAGTCCTGTTGCCAAAGCATAAGGACGGTTTATAAACAACCCTACAAAAAAGCAGAATGCGCAGGCTGCAACAAGCGAAATATGTCCAGCCGAATGCACCTGCACCACTTTAAAATATAACAACATGAATGAAATTTACGCAAAACAGATATTAAAGATATTTGCCAATAATCCTTTTGATTCGTTCAACCACAAACAGATTTCCTCGCGGGTGGGAGCCCACGACAAGGGAAGCCGCCAACTGGTGATTGCCACCCTTCAGGAACTGGCCGAAGCCAAGATATTGGTGGCAGACGAGAACGCCCGCGGCAAATATAAAATCAACCCAAAGAACATCAACGACGACCTGCTGCCCAAGAACTACCTGATAGGCACCATCGACATGAAGCAGACGGGCAAGGCCTATGTGATACCCCAGGACGAGAACCGCGAGGATGTGCTGATATCGGCAAACAACACACACCACGCCCTGCACGGCGATACGGTGAAGGTGCTGATGTTCCCCCAACGCAAGATGCACAAGCCCGAGGGACAGGTGGTGGAGGTTCTGAAACGAGCCCGCACACGGTTTGTGGGCATCATACAGAAACAGGACCGCTTTGCTTTCCTGATAAGCGACAGCCGCACCATGGTGGTGGACATTTTCATACCGCTGAACGAGCTGAACGGAGCGCAGGACGGCGAGAAGGTTGTGGTAGAGATGACCGATTGGCCCGAACGGATGAACAACCCCGTGGGACACGTGGTGAAACGTCTGGGTCAACCCGGAGACAACAACGTTGAGATGCAGTCGATACTGGCCGAGTACGATTTCCCTCTAGACTTCCCCAAAGAGGCCGAGAAAGAGGCTGAAAAGATTGTCCCGCCAGTGGAGAAAGACATGGAAGGCAGGAAAGACTTCCGCAAGGTGACTACATTCACCATCGACCCCGCCGATGCCAAGGATTATGACGACGCCCTGTCGTTCAGACGGATGCGAAACGGCAACTACGAGGTGGGAGTGCATATTGCCGATGTGTCGCACTATGTGAAACCCGGCACAGCCATAGACCGCGAAGCCTATGAACGGGGCACCAGTGTCTATTTGGTAGACCGCACAATACCTATGCTCCCCGAGAAACTGTGCAACGGGGTATGTTCGTTGCGTCCCAACGAGGACAAGCTGTGCTTCAGTGTGCTGATGGAACTGAACGAAAAAGCAGAGGTGTTGAAAACATGGTTCGGCAAGAGTGTGATAAACAGCGATACACGATACAGCTACGAAGAGGCCCAGGAAGTGATAGACAGCGGTGCTGTGGCCCACCCCGAACATAAGAAAACCGACGAGGCCATTCTGGAACTGCACAAGCTGGCCACCATTATGCGGGCGGAACGGTATAAGGAAGGGGCCATAAACTTCGAGAGCCAGGAGGTGAAATTCATACTCGACGAGAATTCCAAACCCATAGGGGTATACATCAAGGAGAGCAAAGAGGCCAACTGGCTGATTGAGGAATTCATGCTACTGGCCAACAAGATGGTGGCCGAGCGGATTGGCAAACTGCCCGAACAGAAGAAGGGGGAGGGAAAGAAAGCCCACGCCAAGACGTTTGTATACCGTGTGCACGATGAGCCAAACCCCGAGAAGCTCAACACATTTGTAGAGTTTGTCGGCAAGCTGGGATTCAAGATGAAAGTGGGGTCAAGACAGGCATTGGCCCACAGCTACAACAATCTGTTTCAAACCATTGCGGGAAGGGGCGAGGAGTATATGATTGACACCATCGCCATCCGCACAATGTCGAAAGCCTACTACAGCACCGAGAATATAGGACACTATGGGCTGGGATTCCGGTTCTACACCCATTTCACCTCGCCCATACGCCGCTACCCGGACCTGATGGTACACCGCCTGCTGGAACACTATCTGGGAGGGGGAGCATCGGCGGACGCAGAGGTGTATGAAGAGTATTGCCGGCACTGCTCGCAGATGGAGAAGCGGGCCGCCGACGCCGAACGTACCAGCGTGAAGTACAAACAAGCCGAATTCCTGAGCGACAAGCTGGGCGAAACATTCCCCGCCTTGATTTCGGGCGTAAGCAAATGGGGCATCTATGCCGAGATTGAGGGCAACAAATGTGAAGGCATGATTCCCATCGGGAGTCTGCAGGGCGACTATTATATGCTTGACGAGGACAACTACCAAGTTATCGGTAGACGATTCGGGAAGACATACAAGCTGGGCATGCCCGTGACCATACGCGTGAAGCATGTGGACATGCTGAAGAAACTGATTGATTTCGAGTTGGTGGACGAAGAAGCCGAGAAGCCCGCCCGCAAGGAAAAAGGCACACGAAGCAGAAAAGAGACACCCAAACACGGCAGCACGAAAGCCAAGGCTGAAACCAAAAAAGGTCGCACCGCAAAACGAGGAAATAAGAAACAGAAATAGTACGCCTCAGAGAAGAAAGGGGACATCTATATGGAACGGTTGATATTTCTGGATATTGACGGGGTGCTGAATACCCGTCGCAGTATGCAACAAATGAGGGGACCAAACTCACTGATGAGAGGTTATACCGGTCTCTCTTTCGACCCAGAGGCCGTCAAATGGTTGAATTACATTGTGGACAACAGCAATGCCGACATTGTTATCACCTCATCTTGGAAATATAAGGGGCTGGAAGCCATGCGCAATATGTGGACGGAATACGCCATGCACGGCTTTGTAAAAGACATCACACCTTCCATCCAAATGAGGATAGACCTTTTCTGTATGCGCGGGATGGAAATATTGAAATGGCTCTCGGAGAACTATCCCGAGGGGAAGGAGCAACCTCGGTATGTGATTATTGATGACGGGGACGACTTCTTGCCCGAACAGGCTGAGATGCTAGTTCGAACCAATGCCGAAGTGGGCATAACCAAGGAGGATGCCGCTAAAGCCATCAATCTTTTGACGAAATAACAAAGATGCCGCCTTGATTTGTGAGGCGGCATCTTTTTATTGGGCAGAGGAGCCGGATAGACGGCAATATTATTTATAATACATTCAGCTTAACTCCAGCAAGGAACGACACGCCCGGTTGCGGAACACCACCATAGTCAAGATATTGGGCATTGAGTAGATTGTATCCCTCGATAAAGAAAACAAACTGTTTCCAGAGATATTCCGCAGAGGCATTCACCAGCCACACCGGCTGGTATGGGTGGACAACATTGTCGGTATAAGAGCCGACGCGATAGCGATAGTCGGCCATTAGCTTGACATGTAGGGACGTCACCGGCGCTAAAACCACCGAAAACGATAGTTTGTGCCTTAGATAGTCGAGCACATAGTTGGAGATATAATCATCGGCCTTCTGTGCCAGCGTGCAATAGGAATAGGCACCGTCTACCCTGTATACGAAACCTTTGGGCGAATAGGATACGGCCACATCACCTCCCAAAGCATCGACGGCAGCATGGTTGACACAATGCCATACCGTCTCTTCGGGCTGGCGAATCCAGTCGATAACATTCGTGCCGTGACGGGCAAACAGAGTGCCCTGTACTGTCCATTGGCAACACTGGTGGCTCATGTTGATTTCTGCATGATGGCTCACTTCCACCTGCAAATTTGGATTGCTGATTTGTGTGGCACTGTGATAATACAGGTCGGTGAAAGTAGGCAAACGCCAGGAACGGCCCACACTGGCACGGACCAATGTATTCGGGCCGAGAGGCATACGGGCATTGAGACCATAGGCATAGTTCCAGTGGGTGAAATTGTTGTATGACAGGAGGCCTGTGGCCGCAACATGAATCCATGAGAAATCCACACCCTCCTCCACAAAACAGGATGCCGAAAGGCGTGAAGTCCCATGAGTGTAGCTGTGGTCACCCGACTCGAAACGCACGGGGATTGCCTCCGCAAGAGGTTTGCCCAACACGTTGCTCACAATAGCATCGCGACGCAGTTCAGTTCCGATGGTGGAAGTGGTGATGCCGAACCGTTTGGCAGCACGGAGCCGAAGTCCCTCGCTATTAGAGAGGTGATAATTGTGATCAGCATACCAAGCAGGAGGAACCACCTTCTCGTGGCGGAACAATTCAAACCGGTCGCGATGTAGACGGCCATACAGAGAGGCTTCGAGGTGAACGCCCTTCCACATGCGCTGACGGTTCACCGACGCCGTCAATGTGCGTGTGGATTCATATTGGTCAGGATAGGCTGTACTATAAAATGCCTGACTGCCAAAGTCTTTTACCTGGCCTCCAAGCTGCAAATGCCACAGGCCAATGCTGTCCTGTCGGCGTGCCTGAAGAAACAGGGAGCCGTGTCTGAAGTCGGTATTGGTTCGGTATCCATCGCTACGACGATAAGAAGCATTGGCCGATACAGTCCAAGGGCCCATAACCTTTGTCGCACCAGCCGAGAGATTGGCCTGTCCGAAACTGCCTCCCGAAAGGATGAATCTCAAACGGTCGCGATGACATTCAGTAGTCACAATATTGATGGCTCCGCAATAGGAGGTGAGTCCATAATGCAGCAAGGCCGCTGAAGGAATAACCTCCACGCGGTCCACCATTGCAAGGTCTATCGGAATGTCGAGATTGTGATGCCCAGTTTGCGGGTCGGAGATGTTGATGCCGTTGAGAAGAACCAGCACCTGGTCGAATGTGCCACCCCGCAATGTAAGGTCGCCTTGTACATCGTTGCCTCCACGGGTACGGAGATCAACACTAGGCAATTGTTTAAGTAACTCACCAACCGAATTGGCGGTAATGCCATTAAGCTGGTGTTGAGAAATTACCGCCACCGCATCCGGCGACGACTCCACAGTGTCGGTCAATGCCGCCACCGTAAGCGTGGGCAACAGAATGGGGTCTCGCGAGTCGTCGTCATCAACCTCCTGGGCTGAAACAGAGCCGACGGACAGAACTGCGACCACTAGCATGGCACCGGTCGCTTTGCGCATCTGGCAGTCGGCAATATACGAGGCCACATGCCCGATATTGACAACTCGATGCATCGACTGGAACACAGCATAAGTGGCTCTTGAGAACCTTTTAAAGCGGATAACCGCACTGTTGATGTGTTTTGTAAAATACATTGTAAATAAAACTTGTTTTGTTATAAGTAATGCCGCACCATCCGGCTCCTCTGCCTCAAAGGCTGAATGGTTTCTGACATCAAAAAAGCCGCTACAAGAGCGGCTTTTCTATTTGTTCTAAACAAGTGACATCTTATTCAGCAACGATTTCAACGTTAATCTGAGCCTTGATGTCTCTGTAGATGTTGATCTGAGCGGGGAAAGTACCCACCTCTTTCAGCTTAGCACCATCAACAACAATCTTCTTACGGTCGATGTCGTAGTTGTGCTGCTCTTTCATTGCCTCGGCAATCTGGTCGCTGGTGATAGAACCAAACAGACGGCCATTCTCTCCGACCTTGGCGGTGAGGCGCACGGTCTTCTCGTTAACAGCTGCCTTCAAAGTCTCGGCATCCTTGCGGATTTTTTCCTCTTTCTTGGCACGCTGGCGGAGATTCTCGGCCAACACTTTGCGGTTCGACGGAGTGGCGATGATGGCCATACCGTTGGGGAGAAGATAGTTGTTTGCGTATCCGTTCTTAACGTTGACGATATCGTCCTTGTAACCCAGATTGGTCACATCTTGCAAAAGTATAATTTCCATTCTATTCTTCCTCCTAATTAATTATTTTAAACAATCGGCTACATAGGGCAGCAGAGCCAGATGGCGAGCACGCTTGATAGCTTTGGACACTTTCTTCTGATACTTGTTGGAAGTACCGGTGATACGACGGGGCAGAATTTTACCCTGCTCGTTGACAAACTTCAGCAGGAAATCTGCATCTTTATAGTCAATATACTTGATGCCTAATTTCTTGAAACGGCAATATTTTTTACGCTGGGTTTCTACGGCAATCGGGGTCAGATATTTGATTTCAGTTTCGTTAGCCATGATTCAATTTTTTGGGGGAGCGGCGGCAGTGTTGTGTTCACGCCTTCACTCCATTCATAAACTATTTTTTATTTCTCCTCCTCATTAGCGGGGGTTTCATCGGCAACCTTCTTGGCATTGCGTTTCTTCTCATTGTATGCGATGGCATACTTGTCGAGAGACACAGTCAAGAAGCGCAGCAAACGCTCGTCACGTTTGTAGGCAACCTCAAGGTCGGCAATGACACTACCCTCTGCGTTGAACTCGATGAGGTAGTAAAATCCAGTGTTCTTTTTACGGATGGGATAGGCCAGCTTACGCATACCCCAATTGTTGGTGTAGATAATTTCTGCACCGTGCTCTTTTAAGAAGTTGGTGTACTTCTCTACCGTTTCCTTCATCTGATCTTCAGACAAAACGGGAGTTACAATGAAAACGGTTTCGTAACGGTTTAACATGTTAACTAATTTAATTGTTTTATATTGTTGTTATTTATAAATGTCTAAAATAATAAAAGTGAGCCACTTTGCGGACTCGAACCGCAGACCTACGCATTACGAATGCGTTGCTCTACCAACTGAGCTAAAGTGGCGTTGCGGCATTGATGTAAGATTGTTTGGAAAGCGTTCCGTTTCTTTTCAGGAGAGAGTTTGTCGGGGTGAGAAGGCTCGAACTTCCGACCTCCACGTCCCGAACGTGGCGCGCTAGCCAACTGCGCTACACCCCGCAGTAGTGTCCTGGCAGGGACTCGAACCCTGGACCCATTGATTAAGAGTCAATTGCTCTACCAGCTGAGCTACCAAGACAACTCTTATGAGGAATGTGAATACTTGATTCACTATTCGCTACATGATTTCAAATTACTCTCTTTTCGTACTCCGGGTGGGACTTGAACCCACACGCCCTTGCGGGCAAGGGATTTTAAGTCCCTCGTGTCTACCATTCCACCACCAGAGCTTTTTGCCATTGGCCATCAGCTGTTGGCTTTTGGCTTTCGTAGACCTTGAGCGGAAAACGAGACTCGAACTCGCGACCCCGACCTTGGCAAGGTCGTGCTCTACCAACTGAGCTATTTCCGCATCGCATTTCACCATTTCAAGTGACTCTTTGCTTTCAAAAAACAACTATTTTTCCTTTCGAAAGCGGGTGCAAAAGTACAAACTTTTTTCCATTCAGCAAAACTTTTTTTGAAGAAAAAATACAAAACACTCATTTCCAGCCATAAATATTTTCAAATATTCCTTCTTACCCCTAGTCAAACACGACTTCTTATCATTCATTTCTACCTTTTTGAAGGCAGTTTTTCTCATTACACGTCTATTCCCTCCTCCCAATACATGCTATCCACAGAACATCCGTCAGTTACACTCCTTCTAATGTTGATTACTTCTTCCCAACTATCTTCTTTATCTCATTCAATTTCAGCAGGGCTTCTAACGGTGTGAGCGAATCGATGTCAATGTCTAGCAACTTGTCGCGGATGTCCAGCAGCGTCGGGTCGTCCAGTTGGATGAAACTGAGCTGATATCCTGCACCAGGGTCTTGCTCCTGTTTTTTCGATTTTTTGGCTTTCGGGTTTAAGTCTGAGATCTTCTCATTCTTCGACTCCAGCAGTTCCAGCATACTGTTGGCACGTTTCAGCACCTGTGCAGGCATTCCCGCCATCCGTGCCACATGGATGCCAAAACTGTGTTCGCTGCCACCCATCTCCAACTTACGCAGGAATATCACCTTGTTCGCCACCTCCCGCACCGAGATATGGTAGTTTTGTATACGTTCATACTGGTCCGCCATCTCTATCAGCTCGTGGTAGTGCGTGGCAAACATCACCTTCGGCCGTGCATTCTTCTGATTATGCAAATATTCCGTAATTGCCCATGCTATCGATATGCCGTCGTAGGTCGACGTGCCGCGCCCAATCTCGTCCAGCAGCACCAAGCTCCTATCCGATATATTATTCAATATACTCGCCGTCTCGTTCATCTCCACCATAAAGGTCGACTCGCCCGAGGAAATATTATCCGACGCTCCAACACGTGTGAATATCTTGTCCACCATGCCGATATGCGCCTCACGAGCAGGGCAATAGCTGCCCATCTGCGCCATCAGCACTATCAAGGCCGTCTGCCGCAGCAATGCCGATTTACCCGACATGTTGGGTCCCGTGATGATAACAATCTGCTGCGTGTCATGGTCGAGAAACACGTTATTGCTCACATATTGCTCACCCAGTGGCAGCTGGGTCTCAATGACAGGGTGACGACCCTCTTTAATATCAATCGTTGTGTCATCTGATAGCTCGGGGCGGCAATAGTTGTTCGCCAACGCCACCTCGGCAAAGCACTGCAGGCAGTCCAACCACGCTACCAATTGCGCGTCGTACTGGATAGGCTCCAAGTATGCAAGCAATGCCGCCAGCAGCTGCTCATACAACTGCGCCTCCAATGCCAGCATACGCTCCTCTGCGCCCAAAATCTTCTCCTCATACTGTTTCAATTCTGGCGTGATGTATCGCTCCGCGTTTGTCAGGGTCTGCTTGCGTATCCACTCCTCCGGCACCTTGTCCTTGTGCGTGTTAGTCACTTCCAGATAGTAGCCGAAGATATTATTGAACCCCACCTTCAGCGATGGGATTCCCGTCCGCTCGCTCTCCCTGCGCTGTATCTCCATCAGATAGTCCTTGCCCGACCCCGCCATGGCTCGCAGTTCGTCCAGCTCTCCATTCACGCCAGCCGCTATCACGCCCCCTTTGTCCAACTTCACCGGTGGGTCTTCCTGTATCTCCCTGTCTATGCGCTCGTAGATGCTCTGACAAGGATTGAACTGCTCCGCCATGCGACGGAAAGGCTCGTCTTCCACTCGGTGGCACAACTGCTGTATCTGCGCCACTGCTGCCAGCGACCGTTTCAGCTGCACCAACTCGCGCGGATTGATACGTCCCACCGCCACCTTCGAAATCAGGCGTTCCAAATCGCCAATGGCACGTATATGGGGCAACAGTTGCACAGACAGGTCCCTATTCCTAACTATCACGTCCACAACATGCAGCCTCTCCTCTATCGCCATTCTCTCTTTCAGAGGCATCACAATCCACCGCCGCAGCAGTCGCGAACCCATCGGGGTTGCCGTCTGGTCCAGCACATCCAACAATGTGCGAGCATTCTCGTTAGGCGAATGCACCAACTCCAAGTTGCGTATAGTGAACTTGTCTAGCCACACATACCTATCCTCCTCAATGCGGTTGATAGTACATATATGCTGTGTGCGGTCGTGCTGGGTGGCCTGCAGATAGTAGAGTGCCGCACCCGCGGCAATCACACCTTCCGTCAGTTCCTCCACGCCGAAACCTTTGAGCGATGTAGTGCCAAACTGTTTCATCAGCAACTCGTTGGCAAAGTCAGCCGTGAACACCCAATCGTCGAATGTATTAGTATAATATTTCTCGTTGAAATGGTCCAAGAACCAATGTAGCTTCTTGCGTTGCAGCACCACCTCGGCCGGGTGGAAATTCTGCATCAACTTGTCGATATACGCCAAGTCGCCCTGCGCCACATAAAACTCGCCAGTCGACACATCCAAGAACGAAATGCCGTGAATCTTATCCGTCAGATGCAGCCCGCACAAGAAGTTGTTCTCCTTCACATCCAGCACCATATCGTTGTACGACACCCCCGGCGTCACCAACTCAGTGATGCCCCGCTTCACCAGCCCCTTCACCGTCTTCGGGTCCTCCAGCTGCTCGCAGATTGCCACCCGCAGACCCGCTTTCACCAACCGTGGCAGATACTGGTCCACCGCATGGTACGGAATGCCTGCCAAATCGGTATATCCCCCACCCCCGCTAGCCTTGCGCGTCAATGTGATACCCAATATCTGTGATGCCTTGCGGGCATCCTCGCCAAAAGTCTCGTAAAAGTCACCCACACGAAACAGCAGCATCGCATCCGGAAACTTCCGTTTCATCTCCGCATGCTGCCTCATCAAAGGGGATTCATTCTCTGCATTCTTTGCCATAAGCTACAACATATTACCTATTTCTTGTGCTATTTCCTAACAATATCACTTACAGACTCTATCATTTCTTTGGATGGTACAAATAAAGGCTCTATCAATTCTCGCGACGCCTCAAAAGAGCAGTTATAGTCACTCTTCTCTCGCATTGTCTGCAACAATGAAAAAGTATCAGAAAATTCCTCTGCCAATATGCCTGTTTTTATATACTCCTGTCGAAACATCATCCCTGCTCCATGATGGGTACGCACTTCATGCTTGCCATACACCAACAACGAATTGACAGCATGGAATACAGCATAATATAGACGATTTGCTGCGGCATCCCATTGCTCGTGTTCTTTCATTATTTCCGCCTGATAATAGTTGGCATGGGCTTTCTCCAGTTCCCTGTCAACAATAATCCTTCTATTTTCATCGCTCAAACTCATATCAATATTTTTTTTTCACGTGACACATTGTCGTAAAATGGAGTATAATCATAGCTATCCCATTCCCCTTTCGCATATACTTGAGGATTGATCTCCTCACCTATATCCCAACCAAGTTCACGGAGTGGTTTTTGCGAAAGATAGTCCGCCAAAGTCAAGGTTTCTTTGTCCAACAATATCAACAAGTCGTAATCGCTGTCGGGGCGTGCGTCGCCACGGGCACGCGAGCCATACAGCCACAGCGACGCTCCCGGCGGGAGTATGCGCTCTGCCGTCTCTTTGATACGTTCTATGACCTCTTTCTGATCCATTTTCAAATTGCAAAAATACGATTTTTTTTCAATACGGCAAGAATTTATAAAGTACTAATGGTTATAATTCCCAAGGATATTAACGTAACACAAGAACGATTTTTTTATTCTATCTACACACTCAATCCCATACGGCAAAGCAAACTACACGAAATCCCAATAATTCTCTGGCGTAACAACTTGCAGTTGTGTCCCTGGGTAGCTCTCCATAAAAGCTTTGGGGGCTCGCACGTTAGGCTTTTTCCACTTGAATTCGTATGCTGTCAGCCGTCCGTCCATTTCCTCTACCAAATCTAGCTCCTGCTGTTGTTGGGTGCGCCAAAAGTACATCTGCGCATAGCTCTGTCCATACGCGTTGCGTTTCACCCGTTCGCTCATCATAAGGTTCTCCCACAACACACCTACGTCATTGCGCATATCCAATGGTGCAAAGTTCGAAATGAGCGCGTTACGCACTCCGTTGTCATGGAAGTATATCTTACGTCCACACTTTATCTCCGTCCGCAAGTTTCGGCTATAGGAAGGCAGCCGAAACACAACATAGCACTTCTCCAACAGGTCTATATAGCTGCCTACCGTTGCCTTGTCAATACCGATTAGGTTCGACAACTCGTTGTACGACACTTCGCTGCCAACCTGCAATGCCAATGCCCTCACCAGTTTTTGCAATACGTCGGGCTTCTTCACTCCACGATATTCCAACAAGTCACGATATAGGTAATTGTTTGTCAAATTCTGCAAGATACGCCGTGCATCCTCGGGATGTGTCACCACCTCGGGATACAATCCGTACACCATACGATGCTCCAAAAGTCTCTGCTCTTCTCTACTTGAAGTATGCAACGCCAACTCAGTGAGTGACAATGGGTACAATCGATGCTCAAACAACCGTCCTGTGGCTGGCTCGTTAATTTCGTCCGACAGCGTGAGCGACGACGAACCCGTTGCGAGTATTTGTACCGGCAGTTTCAAATCAACGAGCATCTTCAGCGTAAGCCCGATATTACTCACCCGCTGAGCCTCGTCAATGACCACCATACGATGATTCCCCACCAGATTGCGCAATTCAGTCGAGGTCTTATTCTCCAAATCCGCACGGTCGTCGTGGTTGTCACAATTAAGGAAAAGTACGTCCTTCCTGTCAACAATTTGCTCCAAAAGCGTAGTTTTGCCCACCTGACGAGCCCCCATCACCACTATAGCTATCCCCTTATCGAAGTCATTTTTAATTTGCTCTGCAATTCGATGTATCATATTTCGATTTTTTACACTGCAAAGATACAACTATTTTTCGACATAATCGCCAAATTCAATATAAATTTGGCGATTTACACTCCTCCAAACACACGACAAAGGGTTGGATGAACCATTCTCACCCAACCCTTTGATTAACCTAAATACCTTTTATAGGAATAGGTAGCGTGCAATAAACAGGATAGCAAGCACCCACATAGTGACCGAAATCTTGCTGAACTTCCCACACAGGGCGTTGATGACCACATAGGCAATCATGCCAATCAGGATGCCGTCGCTGATGCTGTAGCACAGCGGCATCAGGATAATGGTCAGGAACGCGGGGATCGACTCGCTGAAGTCGTCGAGGTCAATCTCCTTGATGGGACTCAGCATCATCAGACCCACGATGACCAGCGCAGCCGTTGTGGCAGCCGAAGGAATGTGGGTGAAGATAGGCGCAAAGAACAGTGCGATGGCAAAGCAGCAGGCCGTAACAAAGGCCGTGAAACCCGTGCGTCCGCCGGCTCCCACGCCAGCCGCGCTCTCCACGTATGTGGTGGTAGTCGACGAACCCAGACAAGCACCGCAGGTGGTGGCCACAGCGTCAGCCATAAACACCTTGTTGATACCATCAATGTTGCCCTTCTCGTCAACCATGCCCGCCTTCTGCGAGACACCAATGATGGTGCCTATCGTGTCGAACATGTCGATGAACAGGAATGTGAACAGCACCACCAACATGTCGAGCGAAAGCACCTCGCTCCACTGGAACTGGCAGAAGATAGGAGCCACCGACGGCGGCACGTCCACCACGCTGTCGAAGGTGGTCAGCGCACCCACGGCTCCGTCACCCAACTGCCACACTGGCAGCATGCCCAGCAAGGCCGTGGCGATGATACCGATGAGGATGTTGCCCGGCACCTTCAGGATAAGCAGCACACCCGTGATAATGATGCCGATGACGGCAAGCAGAGCCGTGCCGTGGCAGATGTCGCCAAGACCTACCAGCGTTGCCTCGTTGTTAACGATTATACCACCATTCTTCAGGCCGATGAAGGCGATAAACAAGCCGATACCGGCGCCGATGGCATGACGCAGATTCTGCGGTATGGCATCCACAATCCACTGACGCACCTTGGTAATCGTGAGGATAATGAAGATAATACCCTCGATAAAGATAGCCGTGAGGGCAAACTGCCACGAGTGGCCCATGCCCAGGCACACGCCGAACACAAAGAAAGCGTTCAGCCCCATGCCGGGAGCCAGTGCGAAGGGCTTCTTGGCATAGATGGCCATCACCAGCGTACCGATAATGGCAGCCAGGGCGGTGGCAGTAAATACGGCATCCGTAGACATGCCCTGGTCGGCCAGGGCACTGAATATGTCGGGGTTGACAGCCAGGATGTAAGCCATTGACAGAAACGTGGTGATACCGGCAACAATCTCAGTCCTAATGCTGTTTTCGGTGGAATCAAATCCAAATAATTTCTGTAACATGATATAAAGGGTTTAAAAGATTTGAAAGGTGAAAATGAAATCACAAGGTCGCCCCGTGAGGTTTCAATTTTCAATTCTCAATTTTCAATTTCTTAGAATTCCCACTTAATGCCAAGGCAGGGCTTCACGCTCCACCCCTCTCCTGCACCGGAGAAATTGTTCGAAATCTCAACCTCGCCACCGATGTTAAGGTTGTCGCAGCCAAAGTGGCGGCCCACCTTATACCACAACTGCGGCTCGGTGAGGAAGGTGGTGGTAGTAGTGTTGCCACTTGCCCATACGTTGTTCTCCCACCAGAAGTCGGCAAAGCCGCAGAAGCTCAAGCCCGGCACACCAAACAGGTTGTCCAAACCCCACACGGCGGTGAACTGCAGAGGGACGTTGGCGGTCTTGTCAAAACCCGCCTTGATGCCGCGGATGTCCTTGTACATCACCTCGAGAGTCAGACGCTGGCTGAAGTCGTTGTTGGCGATAAAGTACTCGATACCATACAGCCAGGCATTGTTCACCGGGTAGCCGCCCCAGCCGAGGGTACCCATATCGTAGATTCCGCACCCGCCGTTCCACTCAACATGGAGGCTGATATTGTTGACAAACACATCGCCGATGCTGGTGTTCTTGCCCCAGAAGTTGATGGTGCGGGCTATCTCGGTGTAGAAGTCCGTAGGAGCAATGTTGTTGGTGTGGTAGATGTCCACGAAGAAGAACGTGCTTCCCCAATTGTCGGGACTATACATCTCGAGGGTGGTGGTCATGTGCTTCCGACCGAAATCGTACATCTCTTGGATGTTGGTCTGAGCCTTGGCCCCGACGAACGACAGCAGCAAAGCTGCAACTAATACAGTTCTTTTCATAGTGTTACTTTTTTAATTGATAATAATTGAATTATGCAGACAATTTAACATCTACATACTCCCAAACGGTTCTGCAAATGTACGCATAATATTTGACACTACCAAATTTTTAACATTTCACCACCCGCAACGCACTCTCTCCCGCGCCGCAAAGATACGGACATTATTTTTCGCCCGTACCGATTCCTACCGCTTGGTACCGATTCCTACCGATTTGTACCGATTATTACCGATTGGGGATTCGATCATGGGTGTAATAGCGACAAACGACCGTATATGAAACGGCAGAAATTGCAGAGTCGGAGGGAGCCACGTGAGGATCATGTGGGGACCATGTGGGGGTCAGGGTGTATCGGAGGGGGGCGCGGGGGAGGCGGAAAGGGGAGCAGGAGGGTCGGCGGGAGGGGTGGACGGCGGGGTGGCGAGGAGGGGATCGGGAAGGGTGATGAAGTCGCCGTGGGCTTTGACATGCTCGATGAACTGGGCGTAGAAGCGGTGGCGCGAGAGGGTGTCGGCATTGCCGAGGACGATGAGCTTCATGCGGGCGCGGGTGATGGCGACGTTCATGCGGCGGAGGTCGCCAAGGAAGCCGATGGTGCCCTGGTCGTTGTCGCGCACCATGCTGATAACTATCACGTCGCGCTCCTGCCCTTGGAAGCCGTCGACGCTGTTGACGGTAATCTGGTGGCGGAGGGAGCGGAAGAATTTCTGCCACTTGAGCAGGCGGCGTATGAGGCGTACCTGGGCGCGGTAGGGGGAGATGATGCCGAAGTCGATGCGGTCGTCCTGTATGCGGCGGAGGCCTATCATCTCCACGTAGTCGCGGAGGGTGTGGACGAGGAGGCGCGCCTCCTCGGAGTTGGAGCGGCTGAGGGTGCGGACTTGCCGCTCACCGAAGTGGCACTGCGAGGTGTCGAACCAGGTGATGGGCGAGTCGATGGGCGACACGAGGCGGCCTGCCACCTCGGGGGCGGCGGTGAGCCGACCATGGTAGAACCAGCGCGATGGGAAGGCCATGATGGCACTGTTCATGCGATACTGCACGGTGAGGAGCGAGACGCAGCGGGGCTTGGCCTTGGCCACCTTTTGCATGAGGGTGTGGTCGAGGCCGCCACGGGCGGCCTCGGGGCATTTGATGGTGGGGGGCAGCTGGTGGTGGTCGCCACTGAAGATGACGCGGTCGGCCTTGAGGATGGCGGCCCAGCAGGCTGGCTCGAGGGCCTGGGCGGCCTCGTCGATGAAGAGGGTGGAGAATCGACGCCGCTCGAGGATGCGGTAGGCGGAGCCGATGAGGGTGCAGGAGATGACGCGCGCCCGGTCGAAGAGGTCTTGTTGGATGCGGATTTCCAACTCGGTGGCTCGGGAACGCATACGGGCCAGACGGGCCTGCCGCTCACGGCTTTTGCCTTCGCCGCCGGCACCTTCGCGGAGGGCGCGGCGGATGCTCCAGAGCTCGGCATAGTCGGGGTGGTCGGCATAGCGGCGCTCGTAGCTGCAGTCGAGCATCTCGTTGCTCATGCGCAGGGGGTTGCCGATGCGGAGCACATTGACGCCGCGCTGCGAGAGCTGCAGGCTGATCCAGTCGACGGCGGCATTACTGGGGGCGCAGACGAGGACCTGGGTTTCGCGCTGGAGGGTCTCGATGACGGCTTCGACGAGGGTGGTGGTCTTGCCGGTGCCAGGAGGGCCGTGGATGATGGCCACTTCCTGTGCCTCAACTACGCGCTGCACTGCGTCTTGCTGGCTGGCATTGAGCCACGGGAAGGAGAGCCGCGGCAGGCTGCGGAAGGAGGGTTGGGCGGAGCCAATTAATACATTCCTTATATGGATGAATTTCTCGTTGTCGCTGCGCTGGGCGGCGGAGAGGGCGTCGAGCATGACGCGGTAGGAGGTGGTGTCGACACATAGGCGCACGCCGAGCAGGCGGCTGTCGGCATGGGCGCGGAGCGACTGGAGGGCGGCTCGGGTGGGGATGGAGACGGCGAGGATGCCGATGTCGGCCTGCTCGACGTAGCCCTGGATGGGCAGCTCGCGGAGGGCGGAGCCGTCGTCGGCGAGGAAGAAGAAGGAGACGGGTTTGCCGGGCTCGAAGTCGGTGTCGGTCTCGTCGTCGGAGACTTCGTAGGAGACGGGTAACACCAATTGGTCTAGGGCATTATAGGTGCTGGTACCCAGGGTGACGGGGTAGCGGCAGTCGGGCTCGTGGATGTTGTTGCCGAAGCGGTTGGAGGCAAGGGTGCGGGCGTGGGTTTCGCGCTCGTAGGCCATTTCCAAGCGGAGTAGTTCGGCGAGCCGTTGGAGTGATGAGATGGGGTTCGTATTTTCCATAGTGCAAGGGTATAACGAAAAATAATGAAAAATATTTTCTGCATTTTTTTGTATATATGAATAAATTGTGTATTTTTGCAAAACGCCACTGCATGTGGTATGTATATGTAATTGGCTATAAATTAGTAAAGTAATATAATTGTATTAATCCAAAAAATAAAGGAGTTTACACATGACAAAAGTAAAATCACTAGCTGACCTCAAAGCTATGAGAGAGAAGCTTCAGTCGAATCTGGACATTCGCGAGAAAGCCGAAAATCCCGAGTCGCTTGTGCAAATCAAAGTCGCTATGGCAACCTGCGGTATTGCCGCCGGAGCCAAGCAGGTAATGGAACACATGATGGCGAAGGCTGAAGAGCTTAAAATTCCCGCAGTTTTCACCCAGACTGGCTGCATGGGCTACTGCCATGCCGAGCCTACGCTGGAAGTGCGTGTCCCCGGTAAGGACCCCATCGTGTTCGGTCATGTCGACAACGACCGTGCTGACGAAATTCTGACCAAGTATGTCATGAACGGCGAACTGGTGGAGGGCATCATCCCTGTCAATTACGAAACTATCGACAAGTAAAAAGGAGGACTTACACATGGCAAAATACAAAATGCACGTTCTCATCTGTGGCGGTACTGGATGCAAGTCCAGCGACAGCCTGGATATTATCGAAAACTTCAAATCCATTCTCAAAGAGAAGAACATGCAGGACGAGGTGCAGGTGATTAAGACCGGCTGCTTCGGCTTCTGCGAGAAGGGCCCCATCGTGAAGATTATGCCCGACAACACGTTCTACACCCAGGTGAAGCCCGAAGATGTGCGCCGCATTGTTGAGGAGCACCTCGTGAAGGGCCGTAAGGTGCCTGAGCTGCTGTATACCAATCCTGAGAACAAAGAGCACGTTTCGGACTCGAAACACATGGACTTCTACAAGAAGCAGATTCGTATTGCCCTGCGCAACTGCGGTTTTGTGGATCCTGAGAACATCGAGGAGTGCATCAGCCGCGGTGGTTACGAGGCGTTGGCCAAATGTATCACCGAGATGACCCCCGAGCAGGTTATCGGCGAGGTGAAGGCTTCGGGTCTTCGCGGACGCGGTGGTGCTGGTTTCCCCACGGGTTTGAAATGGGAACTCTGCGCCAAGAACAAGGCCGACCAGAAGTATGTCATCTGCAATGCTGACGAGGGCGACCCCGGTGCATTCATGGACCGTTCCATGTTGGAAGTCGATCCCAACAGCATTGCTGAGGCTATGGCCATCTGCGCCTACGCCATGGGTGGCAGTAAAGGTCTGGTGTACATCCGTGCCGAGTATCCTCTGGCTATCGAGCGTCT
>JAEEGL012794107.1_pt1 | contig 35377 bp, 24 predicted proteins | sample 9134231 | NCBI WGS metagenome assembly JAEEGL01 (sample SAMN16246548, study PRJNA631951) | gut metagenome | biome: gut microbiome; feature: rumen; material: fiber-attached | host: Bos | place: Iran: Karaj | collected 2018-10 | reverse complement strand
GCCCTTCCCCTCTCCAGGGGAAGGGATGCAACCGCTCGCATCCGCTCGCTCGGTCACTAAGGTATCCGCGACCCATCAAAGAGTCGCGGGGAGATTCCTTACGCAACAGAGTTGCGATTGTTTGTGTTCGCTCCGCTCACCTCAATGCGAAAAACCATCTAATTATGGTTCTTGTTGCGATTGTTTGCGTGGGCTTTGCCAGCGTTTGCTCCAATTATGCTATATGGAAAGTGCAGCCTATATTCGACGATAGTCAACACCATCTATAACTGTAAATCTATCAACACAAAAAGCACAGCGATACAGGGAAAGAACTCTTTATCGCTGTGCCTTTTGTTGGACATCCCCCTTACACAATCTCCCTTCCGAAAGGGGTGAGGGCGATGTCGGCCAATTTGAAGTGCTGCTTGCCGAAAGGTATGCCGATGATGGTGATGTAGAAGAGGATACCGAAGAAGACATGGGTGAGCCATATCCAGATGCCGCCCACGAAGAACCAGATGATGTTCATCACCGTGTTGAGACAGCCGCTGGTGGGTTTCTTCCTCACCTTCGACCCGAAAGGCCACAAGGCGAGCATGCCCAGTTTGAGCGACTGCAACCCGAAGGGAATGCCGATGATGGTGATCATCATGGCCAGACTAGCCACGACATACTCTATAGCAATCTCTATACCGCCAAAAACGAGCCAGATGATATTTCCCAATAATTTCATAAGCGTGTATTTTCCGCAAAATTACAATTTCTCCTTGGAAAAACAAGCAATCTGGCAGAAAAACCACTTCATGCCGCTCGTTTGTTTCATAAGCGGGCATAACCAAAAAACGTGAGCCTGTGGGGAGGCTCACGTTTCCTTATGTATAAAGAATATAAAGAATAGAATCTGTTATTTCACCACGAAGTCGAGGCTCTGGAGGTCCTTGTCGAGCGATGAGGAGCCATAGAGAATCTTATAGCGTCCGCTGCGGGTAGACAACTCATCGATAGACGGGTCGTAGTACTCGAACGCCTCACCGTCGAGCGTGATGACCGCCTTGCCTGTCTCCCCTGCCGCGAGGTCCACACGCTGGAAGCCCTTGAGCGACTTGATGGGAGCCTCGGGATAGTCGAGCGCCTTCACATACACCTGCACCACCTCGGTGCCGGCACGGTTGCCGGTGTTGGTCACAGGCACAGTGATGGTCACCTTGCCATTGGCCTTCATCGACTTCTTCGACAACTTGGCCTTGCCACAGGCGAAGGAGGTGTACGACAGTCCGTAGCCGAAGGCATAGAGCGGTGTGCCGCGGAAATAGCGGTAGGTGCGGTTGTCCATGCTATAGTCGAGGAAGTCGGGCAGGTCGTCGTTCGACGCGTAGAACGTGACGGGCAGTTTGCCGCTGGGGTTGTAGTCGCCGAAGAGCACCTCGGCGAGGGCCTTGGCACCACCCTGTCCGGCATACCATGCCTGGAGGATGGCATCACACTGTTTCTCGATGGTAGCGAAGGCGATGGCAGAACCCGAGCAGTTGACGTAGACCACCGGTTTGCCTGTGCCATGCATCGCCTGCACGAGGCGCTGCTGCACCTTCGGCAACTCGATATCGGCCTTGTCGCCGCCCTCACCCTCCATCTGCGCGGAGATACCGCCGATGACGATGATGGCGTCGGCTGCCTTCACCTCGTTGGCGAGGTCGGTATAGTCGGCGAGGTTGCGCTCACAGATGTCGCCGCGGAGCATGGCGAAGTTGCCGTTGCCGTGCTTGTATTCGATGACCATGTCGTAGGTCTCGCCCTTGGTCACGTTGAACGTCTTGTAATCCACCTGACGACGGAAGAAGCCACCCCTTCCGGCGCCGGGCTGTGCCTCCTCCACGGTCTCGCCGTTGATTTTCAGCAGATAGCCGTTGTCGGTCATGAGGGTGTATTTCATCTCTCCGGTGAACGTGGCCTTGTACTGTCCGCTGACGCGTACCGAGAGGTTGTCCTTATCCACACCGTCGGCGAAGCCGTATGCCCCGAAGGTGGAGAAATTGAGTTCGTTGTAGTAATCGGTCTTCACCGGCTCGCCCTCCAACTCCTTGTTGTTGTAGAACTCCACGAGCACGCCCTTGCCACCGTTGAAGTCTTGCAGATGGTGGATGGTGTTGTACTCATCGGCCAGTTCACACGCCTTGTGGTAGATGACACGCGCGCCGGGCACAGCAGCCTTGATGCCCTCGAGGAGCGTATGCTTGTGAGCCTCGGTGGGCGTACCGCCATAGTTGCCGTTGAGCAGTTCGGCATCATCGGCATTCGGTCCCACCACGGCGATGGTCTTCACCTGCTTGGAGAGGGGCAGCGCACCGTTGTTCTTCAGCAGCACCATCGACTCACGGGCAGCCTGTGTGGCTAGGGCGTCGTTGGCTTCGCTGCTGATTACCTCGGGCTTAAGGTTGGCCCATGGCAGCATCTCCGCGGGGTCGAACATACCCAGTTCGAAACGTCCGAGGAGCGTCTTGCGCAGGTGGAAGTCGAGGGTCGACTCCTGGATGAGCCCCTTCTGGAGGGCTTCGGTGAGCACCATGAACACCTTGCCGCACTCCAGGTCGGTGCCGTTGAGCACGGCATCGACAGAAGCCGAGAGGGCATCGGGATGGGTACCGTGCTGCCGCGGGTTGTAGAAGTTGTTGATGGCGTCGCAGTCGGTGAGCACGATGGCCTTGTAGTCCCATTTGCGGCGGAGGATGTCGACGAGCAGACGGTCGCTGGTGCAACAGGGCTTGCCCTCGTAGCGGTTGTAGGCACACATCACCTCACGCACGTTGCCTTTCTTCACCAGCGCCTTGAAGGCGGGCAGATAGGTCTCCCACAGGTCGCGCATCGATACCGACGCATTGTAGGAGTGGCGCAGGGGTTCCGGACCGCTGTGCACGGCATAGTGCTTGGCACAGGCGTGGGTCTTGTAATACTTGTCGTCGTTGCCCTGCATGCCGAGCACAGTCTGCACACCCAGCACGGCGTTCATATAGGGGTCTTCACCGCAGGTCTCCTGTCCCCTACCCCATCTGGGGTCACGGAAGATATTCACGTTGGGGCACCAGAAGGTGAGTTCGGGGTTTCCGGGATAGTAGATGGCACCCATGGGAACATTGAACACGTTGTGGTCGGAGCGGTTCCAGTTGGCGCGGGCCTCGTCGGAGACGGTGGAGAACACGTCGTAGAAGAGTTGGGCATCGAACGATGCTGCCATGCCTATGGGCTGCGGGTAGACGGTATAGCCGCCCTGCCTTACGCCGTGACATGCCTCACTCCACCAGTTGTAGGAGGGGATGCCCAGGCGGTCGACGGAGACCGACTTGTTCATCATCAGTCCCACCTTCTCCTCGGGGGTGAGGAGCGAGATGAGGTTCTCCACACGCTCCTCATTGGAGAGGCGGGTGTCGAGATAGGGATAGCGGTGACCCGGCCCTGCCACTGCGGCATGACTCACATCGGCCTTCACCGACAGTGCGCCGAGCGTCTTGCCGTTGTTGTCGAGCAGTTCCACGCTGCGGTTGGCCTTCCCCTGCTGACTGGCGGGGTTGAAGACGACCAGCACTTTGGCTGCTGCGCCCGGGGCGATGACATCGTCGGGACAGATGGCCTGGATGCACTCGCACGAGGGAATGGTCCTTCCGAACGTGACGGGAGCCTTTGAAATGTTGCGCATAGTGAACGTGTGGCATACAGCACCGTCGCATGCCTCTACACGGCCGAAGTCCCACTCATAGGTATCGAATTTAGCCGCGCTTTTCTGCTGCGCGAATGATGTTGCCGTGAGAAACAGACCGACAATGATGCAAAAAAACAGTTTCTTCATATCTTTTTTGGTATTGTTATTCAACTTGGAAAATGAGGCTACCCCTCAAAGGACGTAGTAAATATGTCCCTTCAATTTTCAATCTTCAATCTTCAATCTTTAATATTTTTCAGCGTTTTTTCCAATGCGCTGCGACGGTCACGCCATGTGCTGTAGTCACTGGCACGCAGGGTGACGACCTTCTTCGCCTTACGGAGATGGAGCAGACTCGCGTCGGTCACTCCGGTGACGAGCAGGCAGGGCTTGGCCTGCTTCTCGGCAATCAACTTATCGGCGATGGCATCGGCGCCACCTACCTTAAACCAACTCTCTATGGTGTCGTCGTCACCGGGGATGAGGAGCACCACATGACTCACCTCCTGCAGGTCGACATCGGGGAGATAGCAACCGATCTGGCGGTTGAGGTCATAGCCCACACGGCCATGGGGGATGTCGCCCATCGTGGTGAAACTATAGCGGTTGTAGGGGTTGTTGCAGAGGCTGTACTTGAATCCCTTGTCGGGCGAGAGGTACATGTTGCTGGGGTCGGCCACCTTAGCGCCGTCGACGAGGAAGCAGTATTTGTACACCTCTGCCGCCTTGTCTTCTATCGTCACACTCCACACGCCATCGCTGTCTCTGGTCATGGGGAAAGGAGCGAAGCCCTCCATCGACAGCGACACCTGCTGTGCCTCGGGAGCCTTCATGCGGAAGGTGATGTTGCTCTCGCCGAATTCGGGCGAGATGATGGGGCGCGGGAACAGACGTGCCATCACGCCGGGCGTGAACGGCTCCTCCTTGCCGGTGGCGGCGGGGGCGGGCTTGCCCTCGCTCATGGCTTTCTCTGATGCCTCGGGGTTGAAGAGCAGACGGAAAGTCTTGTCGAGGAAGAACTTCGCGTTCATCCACGTATGACCGAACTTATCGGTGGTGAATTCCTTCACTGAGCGGATGCCTTTCTTGTCGAGGAACTCCATATAGTCGCGTCCGGTGCCGTAGAGGAAGTCATCGGTGCCGATGCCGAGCCAGAAGAGGTGAATCTTGGCATTGGTGTCGGCAGCGTTGTCGTAGACACCGGGGAGGTTGGTCTGGGTAAACGAACTGTAGGAACAGAGGTAAGAGAACTTGTCGAGGTGGAGCAGACCGCACGACAGGCCTTGGTTGCCGCCGCGGGAGAAGCCTCCGATGGCGCGGTGGTCGCGGTCGTTGATGGTGCGGTAGTGGTTCTCCACGTAAGGCATGAGGTCGTTGACGAGGTCATTGCTGAACACGTCGTTGCCGAAGCCCATCTGGGGCATCTGCCCACTCTTCTGCGGCGGCAGCAACTTATAGGGGTTGCCATAGGGCAGCACGATGATCATCTCCTTTGCAGCACCCTCTGCGAGGAGGTTGTCGAGGATATAGTTCATGCGTCCCACCTTGTAGTACACCTCCTCGGTGTCGGTGGTGCCGCTGATGAGGTAGAACACGGGGTATCTCTTGGCCCTGTCAGTGGCGTAGGAGGGGGGCAGGTAGACGATGGCGTTGTTGGTGGCTCCCAGACTCTTCGAAAAGTAGTGCACATACTCCACGATGCCGTGGGGCACGTCGCGGATGTCGTGGGCGAGCGGTCCCTTGCCGGGAATCTCGAGCAGACTGTTCTTAAAGCCCTCGTTGGGGAAATACTGTTCACAGAGGGGGTCCATCACGCTCACGCCGTCTACCTCGAAATGATAGGGATACATGTCGGGGGCGGCGGGACCGAGGGTGACGGTCCACATCCCAGTGCCGGCATCACGGGTCATCTCGTGCCTGCCGGCAAACTGCACGTCGACAGCCACCTTCCTAGCATTGTCGTTCTTGTAGAGGAATGTCACGGTGCCGTCGGGGTTGCAGACGGTGGAAGAGGGTGTGGGGAAAGGTTGCGCAACGGCATGTGCGCCCACAACGAAGAGCGCCACCGCCATAGCGGATCTGGCTTTCGTCAGAAAACTAACATTTGTCATAAATAGTCGATATTTAGGTGGGTCTAGAAAAAACGCCCACGAATAAGTTAATGATGTGCAAAAATACGAAGAATTACCCTATCCTTCCCTTTTGCTTGTATCATTTAATATTTCATATGTAACATACGGGAAACGGAGCCACAAGTTGTGCAAATGCGACAGACTTTGGGCCTCTTTTTCCATTTTGTCTAAAATACCTTGGATTGTCGCGTCAATCTGAAAGGAAATGGACGAAAATATTTGGAAAGTGGTATTTCCGTGGGTAATTTTGCGATGTCGAAAGACAAAAACGAAATCCAACAGGTTAGCCTGTTATCATAGAAACAACAATAATAACAATAAAAACAATACGATTATGAAAACAATGGAATTATCCCCGATGACAGTTGCCCAGTACAAGGGTGAGGCAATGGTTAAAAAGTTCATGAAGTCTGCAAAGCATGCAATCGCCAGTACATTCAAGTTCTTGTTGTTCATCAGTCCTGTCTATCCACAGTGCACCCAGGGAATGAAATAAATGAAGAAACATGCCAGTATTCATCACCCCTTCCCCGGCAACGTGGTTACAGAATAAGAAACAGAAAGAAATCTTTTCCTCCTTTGATGTAGGACCAAGCCAGTGAGAGCCTCAAAAGCAGTTGACTTTTGAGGCTCTCATCTTTTTGCAAGTAAAGCGTAAATCTCACTCAAACTCTACCTTCTTCTTTGAGGTCCAAGCCTTTGGTTTGGATGTTCCAACCACTCCCACCACCTTCCTCTTTGGGAGCCAAGCCTATGGCTTGGAGGGCACAACAACCCCAACCCAAGGCCCTTCCCCTCTCCAGGGGAAGGGATGCAACCGCTCGCATCCGCTCGCTCGGTCACTAAGGTATCCGCGACCCATCAAAGAGTCGCGGGGAGATTCCTTACGCAACAAAGTTGCGATTGTTTGTGTTCGCTCCGCTCACCTAAATGGGAAAACCATGAAACAACTCTATAAGATTATAGAACGATTTGCATTTGATTTGACTTCCGCTTCGCACGTCGACCGTTGGTTCTCGCCGTAGGCGACTGAAAAAAAGAGTGCCCCTTCGGGGCAGAAATCTCACAAATCAGTTCAAATCAAACAAATAAGTTCTGCCCCATCGGGGCAGAACCAATGTTCACTGTTCGCGGAGCGCATCGCGTATACTCCAACTTTGTTATATGGAGACTACCAATGAATCACCTTACCTTATCGCTTCAAAATGCTATGCCGTTTTCAAATCCACGAAATACTTATCGACGACAATTTCCGGGGAATTCATCGCATACATATCATCACTCAGGATATTGAACAGCAACGACTTGAGCCCTCTCACACCCAAGTGTCGGCGAATGGAGGCAGCAGCGATGGCCCTTGCTCCATCTTCAGTCACCGTGATATCGATATCTCGCATCTTGAAATAGTTGACGAAAGTGGTGACAGGCGACTCCTCCGAGTGGAGCAGAATATCGACCAAATCGTCTTCCTTTAGTTCCCTGGCATACGCATACTGTTGAATTCTTCCGGTAAGTTCATCGCGGTGGAAATACTTGGCGAAATCATCATCGGTGACATATTGATGGAAATCGCCCTCCATATTGCATCCACTCCCATGGGCAAAACCGATACCATGGTCACCAAGACGCTTTCTTACGATATCCTCTATTCCACGGAACACCCCAGTGAAGATGAACAGCATGTTGTTGGTTTTCATGCTCGTTTTCTCATTATGATAGATAGCGTCACTTTGATTGAACGTCAACGTGTTGTTGTCATCAATGATGTTGAGCAACTCATTGAGAATACGCTCATTGTAATAACCACTTTCAAATAACTTGTCGAACTCATCGAAAATAATCACTGCCGACGACATATCCTCCTTATATTTCATATAGAGTTTGGTGAACACAGTGGTGAGGGTATTGCCAACGACACCTTCCTGAACGAGGTTGTTGCAGTTGACCACCCCAAAAGGAAACTGAAATATTTCAGCCAGTTTGTGCGGGCCATAGGTCTTGCCGACTCCCGAAGGACCGTGAACAAGAAGATTTGGACGGGGAAGACTCAACTCTTTGTCGTTTTTTCTGATTTCGTGCAAATAGAAGCAAAATGAAAGTTTTCGTGCATATTCAGGCTGACCGATGAGTAACTTACTCAGCCATTGCTCAATCTGTTGCGGGACGACCAAATGAGGAGCGGCTTCCATGACGGTTATTCCCCTACCCTCAATCAATTGCACAACATCACCAAAGGTAACCGGTCCAATCTCTCTTTCCCAATTGCGAATGTGACGCTTGATATATCCATTGTTGCTGGAAGAATTGATGAAATCCATACGTTGTTTGGTAAGCAGACGAATGGTTTCCAACTTGTCGTTCTTCAACTGATTGGGAAGCATGGCGAGATGGTTCTTGATGACACGGATGTCAAGTAAAGGATTGAGAAAGAGCAAATGCCGGATTTGCTGGTTGAGTTTTTCTGACACAAATTCCTTGTCTTTTCTACTTGTTAAATTCTGCATGAAAAAAATACGGATTTAAAATTTGTATTTAAACAAAGATTCGATTGAATATAAATCAATCATGAGAGAAAGCAAATGAAAAACTAAATTCATTAACCCTAAGAGTATTCGGCAAATGATTATACCTATAAGAACAAAATTGTAACCACTTCTTTAAGATTCTTTAACAATTATCAATTTGCAGGGAAAACGAACACGAGATTTATCGAAGACCCACTGACCGAAGGGAGGTAATTTTACGAATCTGCACGAATTTATTGCCGGTCGCTCCGCTTACCATTTTGCCACTGTTCTGCCAAAATCGCTCCCTAAAAGATGTTAAAACAAAGGCGAAGATTGAAAACAAGTTGTTTTGAAGTATTGTTTTGTTTCCAAAAATCATTATTTTTGCAGAGTTTTAGAAACAATTTATACCCCTTGATAAGGGATGGCCATAATGCAGTGTTACTAATGAATTATATAGAATTCAGGCAAAGGATGTACCCGATGGGGTGTTTCAACATCAATCAGGTGTTGCTGTGGGAGAAGGATTTCGACCGCAACAACCTGACACGATGGTGCCGGAAGGGGTTGCTCGTGAAGTTGCGTAACCAATATTACGCCTTTCCCGAGTACCGACAGGTGCCCGACTTCTCGCGCTATGTCGCCAACCGCATCTATATGCCGTCGTATATCAGTCTGCACAGCGCTTTGTCGTTCTACGGGATGATACCCGAGGAAGTGGTGCAACTGACGAGCGTGACACCACTCAAGACCGCCAAGTTCGAAAATGCCTTCGGCACGTTCCATTACCAGAATGTGAAGACACCGCTCTACTTCGGTTATGAGATGAAAACGATGCAGAACGGCCGCGGCCTGCTGTTTGCCACGCCAGAGAAGGCCCTGCTCGACCTGCTCTACCTGAACCCCTACTATAAGACCGAACAGGACATGGTGGAACTGCGCCTCGATGAGGACTTCATGCAAAGTGAGTTGAACCTGGAACGCCTACAAGACTATCTCTCGCGAATAGGCAGTAAGACATTAACACAAAGAGCAAAACGTTTATTAAAGGCATACGGACTATGATTGACCTTGATTATATACGCATCAATATGCCATACCCATTCCCCAAAAACGAACGCTGCAGTCCATCTCTGAACTGCAGCGCACAAGCCTATGTTTAACTAAAAATCCTTTTCAAAACCAAAGGGAGCCTCACGGCGACCTTTGTTGTCCAATTAAACAATCTAATTAAATACCTTAAACCTAATAACTAAAAACCTAAATCTATTACTACTAACCTAAACAATCTATTAACCTTGAATGATTGACTTCTCAATCATTGACAATGCAAAATTACTACCTTTATCAATGCAAAACAACTTTTTCAGCACAAAACTCTAAAAATATACGGTTTTCTTGATATAAATCAACCGCTGTGTGCGATAACAATGCATTTTTATCGAAAATTTGCAAAAACAGAAGGATTTATGAATAGGGCTTACTGCAATAAAAATATCCGCTTGTCAAGCGGATGTTTTGCCTGCTGGATATTGGAAACTGCATTGTTGTCTGCCACCTTTTTCACATACATGGTTTTGGGGTAGTGGCCGAGCACTTTTCACGACTCAGCAAGCCGTTTGGCTTGCTGAGTTCATTTTGCTTTTTCTTAATTCTTTTAACTTCTCCTCAAACTCCTCCTCCTCTTTTTTCTCTTCCTCCATTATTCTTATTACCTCATTCTTCCATTTAAGTTTGAAATCATCCATATCATATTCCAAATTCTTCAACTCATCAGCACGGAAATAACCATTCCTTACCACATAATCTTCAATCCTCCTCTTCACCGTCTGAAACGTCTTATAACGAGCCATCTCAATCGGATCCTGTTCAAAAGTGAACCACTTTTCAACTCTCACATCACCAAATTTTACACCCTTTTTCTTTACTGTAATTTCAATTTTCATAAATATTAAATTTATAAACAACGACCTGTCCGTATATATATAGACAAAAACACAGAAAAAGTAATCCCTTTTTTTAATTTATTTTTTAAGATAATGTGTCCACCCGCTCAATGAGAGGAAATTAAAGGGAAGTCAAAGGATTAATGAAGGGAAACAAAATGGGACAAAAGACCGGTGTGGAGATAATAACAATAGCGGCGCGACAGGTTGCACCGCGCGCCGAAAGGATTGAACATTACATAAAAAAGACGGACAAAGGGAGAAAGGATCTGCTTGGGGCCGCCGGCCATCCTCAGTCTTTCTCTATAAGCACCGTGGCGTAGGCCGACATGCCCTCCTGGCGCCCGGTGAAGCCCAAACGCTCGGTGGTGGTGGCCTTGATGGAGATGTTGTCGAGGTCGGTGCCCATCACCTCTGCCAGACACTGCTGCATGGCAGGGATATGGGGGTTGAGTTTCGGACGCTCGGCACACACCGTGGCATCGATGTTCCCCACCCTATAGCCCTTGGTGGCGATAAGGCGCACCACTTCGCGCAGGATGACCTTGCTGTCCATATCGAGCGTGGCATCCGAGGTGTCGGGGAAATGGTAACCGATGTCGCGCATGTTGGCAGCGCCCAACAGGGCATCGCAAATGGCATGGATGAGCACATCGGCATCGCTGTGGCCCAACAGTCCCTTGTCGTGGTCGAGGCGTATGCCACCCAACCACAACGCACGGTCTTCCACCAACTGGTGGACGTCGTATCCGAAGCCTACACGTATTTTCATCTTTTTGCGGCCTTTGGCCGATTGAAAATTGAAAATTGAAAATTATATTATTGAGGCCTTTGTACTGAGGCGTCGCCGATAATCGGCCTAAGGTCAAATCTTAACTATCTGCGCTTGAACAGGTCCTTGATGCCGTCCATATCGAACGAGAGGGTGAAGCGGAGGGTCTGGTCGAGGGGGTTGCTCTTCGCCGTGGCGATGACATAACCTGCATCGAGGGAGAAAACACTCATCCTGAAGCCGGCACCCACGGTGAAATACTTGCGGTTGCCCTTCGTCTCACTCTCGTGATGGTATCCCGCACGGAGAGCGAACTGGTCGTGGTAAATATACTCAGCACCCACGCTCCACTGTATCTCCTTCAACTCCTCGGAGAAGCCATTGGGCGCATCGCCAAAACTCTTGAAGATGCCACCGATGCTCGACACATCGAAATACTCCTTCTCCAAACGGTCCTGATACTCTTGCGAGGTCTCCTCCTCGTTCTGCCGGGGATAGGTGGGCACGAGCAACTTGTTGGCATCGGCAGCGATGGTGAAGCGGTTGTACTCGTCGACGGGAATCATCAGCGAGGCACCCAGACGCATGTTGGTGGGGATGAACTCACTGTGCTCGTCGCCGCCAAAGGTAATCTTGCTACCGATGTTGCTGATGTTGAGACCCAAGCCCAACTGGCACTCCCTGGCACCGATGTTGAGGTAGTTCTGGTAGTAGCAGGAGATATCGGCGGCGAAAGCCGAACCCGGACTGGTGTCCTCGGTGAAGTCGTAGGTGAGGTCGGAGTAAATCCACCGCACGCCAGCCGAGAGCGAGAACTGCTCGTTGAGCATGAGCGAATAGGCCACGTCGAGCGACATCTCATAGGGGTTAATGGTCATGTCGTTGGTAGCGTCGAGCGAACTGCTGGTATACACCTCGCCAAGCGAGAAATAGCGCAGTGAACCCGACACGGCACTGTAGTCGCCGATGCGGTAGTAGCCCACGAGATAGGCCAAGTCCATGTCGTTGACCAACTGGCGCAGCCACGGGGTGTAGTTGAGTGCCACGCCGGCGCGTGAGATGGTGAACGGGTATTTGGCGGGGTTCCAGTATTGCGACACCACGTCGGGGTCGGTGGCAGCACCCACGTCGCCCATACCTGCCGCACGGGCGTCGGGGGCGATGGTCTGCGAAGTGACCGAGGTGTTCACAGGGTTGAACATTTCCTCTTTCTGCGCCTTTACCGTCAGTGCGACAAAGGCGAGGACGAGGAGCGTCAATACTCTCAAAGTTCTTATTTCTACTTTCATTAATCAGAAGTTAACGGGGAGTAGGGAGGGGTAAGGCGACGTATGCCCCACCATCCAGCCTCTTACTCGCCAAATTTCAATCGGCCGAAAGCCGAAAGGGATATTCTACTGTCAATATTAAAATTTCAATAATAAAACGCCAAGACCCGCTAATTATTGCCTATCACGATGAGTTTCTTGGCTTTCGACACCATGTCGCTGCCATCACACGACACGCGCACACGGTAGAGATAGACACCCGTCTGCAACCGCTGCCCACTTCCGGTGGTGAGGTTCCAGTCGATGGTCATCGCCCCTGTGGCAGACACCTCGGTCTCGGTGAATTTCCACAACTGCCTGCCACTCATGTCGAAGATGTCGAGTTCTACGTCCATCGTGCTCCCCATGCGGTCGTGGTTGATGATGAAGGTGGTGGAGGTCCTGGCAGGGTTGTCGGTGCAGCCGATGCTGTAGAGCGTGGGCTTGAGGCCACTCACCACATTGAAGGAGAGTTCGGCGGTGGTGGAGTTGTTGAGCATGTCCCAGGCACGGAACCGCAGGGTGTGGCGACCCGGCGGAAGGGCGGGAATGCTGTAGGATGTCCTGCCGCTGGTGTAACTGCCGAAGTCGTAGGAGAAATTGTCGTTGAGCAGGTAGGTGCGCGACATGTCGTTGTCGATAACCAGTTCCAGGTCGTGGCCGATACCCGTGCCGGCGGCGTTGATGCCGTCCTTGTCGGTGATTTGTGCCACGAAATAGGGGGTGGAGTTCACCTCATCGCCATTAGAGAACGACGGGGTGTTGAGGTAACAGAACACCGACGGGCCGATGGAGTCGTTGTCGATGACCTGAGTGCCGCCAATGAGGAAACGGTCGGTAGACCCATGGGCGATGCGCGTATGTGAATTGTCGACGGCATAGAAGTTCATCATGCCACTGCCGTTGGAGTAGTTGATGTCCATGGGCACGGCGAAGGTGAAGGTGAAGGTGCCGCCCCGCACACTGTCGGAGCCGTTGAAGAGCACGTTGGGACGGTCGTAGTACTTGAACAGCGTCCTCGCGTCGTCGGCCTGTCCCTTGCACACCACCAGTTTCTCGGAGTCGCGCACGATGCATGTCACGATGCCATTGAACGTCGTAGCAGGCTCGCCGCCCTGCTCCACATGGCCCTTCACACTCACGATTTCCCCGGCACGTATAGTGATGTCGCCGGTGTCGGTGAGAGGCTTGCCATTGATGCTGTCGACCACCGTCCTGAGCATCGGCACATTGAGACTCATGGCGGGGTCGCCGAGCAAGGAGAAGCGCAACTTATTGGCAGTCACGTCTTCGCCGCCCGTTATCATCTGGTTCTTCGCCAGACGCTGCGCCTCGCCGATGGTGACGGGGCGGTCGCCCGTATTGTCGAGCACATAGCGAATATAGGCCTTGTTGAGCGAGGCATTGTAGCCCTGGTATACCGTGCGGGTGGTGGTGAAGGTGGCCACTGCCCCACCCTTCTTGTTGAGCAGCATCGCCACACCGATGTTATCGTCGACACCGTCGAAGGGCGAGATGTCGCACGAGGCGGTGACCCACAGCGGCAGGTTGGTGTTGGAGAACTGCTGGAAGTCTTTCAGGATGAGCACACGCTCGTGCGAGATATTGATTTCGGAACCATGGCCGGAGTAGTCGATGATGAGGGCTCCCGAGGCCTGCAACTGCTTGATTTCCTTCGTGGCGTCGGGGTAAGTGTTGCCCGTGGAGGTGGTTACACGCGTATAGGCATCCCACATCACCTTCTTCGTCTGGTAGCCGGGGTAGTTGGTGGTCACTACATTCGCGATGTTGTTGGCATCGTTCATGTGGCTGTTGGAATTGCCGTCGTCGCCGAGGACGGCAACGATATTCTGCCAACTTCCGGCATTGGCATTCTCCACATAGTTGATGGTTTTGTCGGTGAGGGTCTTCGCGTCGTCGACGGTAGAGACGGGGAAGCGGCCTATGGAGAGGTCGAGTTTGTCGGACGACATGGGGTTGATGCCCTCGCCGTCGTCGAGCAAGCCATAGAACCCGTCGTCGACGATGCAGTTCACCTCGTTGTAGGAGTCTTCGCTCTCATAGCAGAGCAACAGATCGTCGGCGGAAAAACCGCGGCAGTCGGAGGTGAGCAGGCGGTTGTCCCACTTGCCGTCGCCGAAGAGAAGGAGGTGCTTGGGCATGTCGGCCTCGCCTGTGGCGCGGTCGTAGAGCATCTTCATGTAGCGCCGGTAGGCATTGGCATCGGGGGTGCCGCTGGAGAACTCGTTGTAGATTTCGTCGGCGGGTACGATGCGCACGCGCATGGAGTCGCGCTCCTCGTGCATCTTCGCGATGCGCTGGGCCTGACCAAGGAGTTTCTGTGATGTGGGGATGATGATGACGAGGTCGGCAGGACCATGGGCATGCAAGTTCTGGTTGGTGATGCCATACACATACTCGGGCACGGGGAGCGATGCCGACGACAGCCGTGGCAGCGCATGCGGTGAGTCGGTGTGGATATCGATGTAGTCGAGACGTGCTGGTCCTCCTGAGAGGGTGGTGATGGTGACGGTGTCGGTGCTGCTGAGGTTATACACATCGTAGGTGCCTGAAGCCTCGTAGCCCTTGTCGTAACTCCGCAGCGTCACGGAGAGGGTGCCGAGGATGGAGTCGTTGAGGCTCACCTGCACCCTGGTGGCGTTGCCGGCAGTCACCACGACCGCCATGCTTCCCTTCCTGTCGCCACTGGGATTGGCAAGGGTGAAGGCATGCGACTGTCCGGCGGCGATGGGAATATTCTCGAAGAGTTTCCTCCCGCCATGCAGCCAGGCGAAGTTGTCGACCTCGTGCAATGAGTGGTAGTCGGCGGGCATGGGATAGCAAGAGGCAACGAAGGCGGCACTGTCGAGCGAAGCAGGGACATCGTCGCCCTGGGTGAGGAAATAATAGCCGTAGTCGGAATAGGGATTGCGGATACGCTTCATCGAGGTGTGCTGTGCCCAACTCACGGGCCCCTGGGCGTAGAACAGCCGGCGCCCGTTGACGGTGCACGTAGGCACCTCTTTCAAGTCATCGGTGGCTATCAGTTCAGCAGGCACGAGTTTCTCGTTCTGCAGCGCGCCACCATAGCCATAGACCTTCACCTTGGAGAGGTCGGTGAAACCAGCCTGGCGCACCAGCGCATCGGTGAGTTGATAGATGCCGGAGGAGGGGACGCGAATCTTCGCCCACCGCCCAGAGGCGAGGACGGAGTTGTCGGCATAGCGCTGCGAGAACGCCAGCGGTGCCTTCCTCATCGCTGCCTGAACAGGACGGGCCTCCACGGCAAGCATGAAACTCACGAGAATCTGGTATTTGCCGTCTCTATAGACCAGGGGGACAAAGCGCACCTCCATGGCACCCCTCTTTCGCTCCACAACGATGGTGGTCTCAGGCTCGGGCATCTCGGGCAGAGGGGCGGAGGTGATATTCTGGTAACGGCGGATATCGGTGGGGGTCATGTCGTAGAACTCGGGATAGAGGATGCTGACCGTATACACCGAGTCGGCATAATGCTCTCCCAGAGGTATGCTGCACCCAAACTGGGGCAATACGGAGTCTATCCTCACCTCGTCGGCGGTGAGGTTGTAAAACCGCTGTGCCCCTGCCGTCACGAAACTGGCGACCAGCAGAATGGCGAGCATGAACAACCGATATGACTTACTTGACATTGAAATCCAGTATTTTCTTGTCTTCCACAAACCCGTCGACATGGTCGTCGACATGCGCCTCGACATCTCCCTCCGGCGAACCAGTGAAGAGGATATCGCCGGTGCGCAGCGTGAAATAGCGGCTGATATAGGCCACGAGGCTGTCGATGTCGTGACGCATGTCGCCAGTGAAGCCACGCTGCACGGTGGCGCCATTGACGTCGAGACGGAAGCGCAAGGCACTCAAGTCGCCCACCTCGTCGACCGACACCCACTCACCGATGGCTGCCGCCCCGTCGAAACTCTTGCTGAGGTCCCAGGGCAAGCCCTGTTGGCGCAACTCTTGCTGCAGGTCGGTGGCGGTGAAGTCGACACCGCAGGTCACGGCATCATAGTAGCGATGGGCGAAGCGGCAGGGGATGCTTTTCCCCAAACGGCATATCCGCACCACCAGCGACACCCTGTAACAGACGCGCCCGAGGTCGTCGGGCAAGAAGAACGGGCGCCGCCCCTTGAGCAGCGACGAGTCGGCCTTGGTGAATATCACGGGGTTGTGGTAAGAGTATAACGCATTTTCACCCAAATTATTGTGTAGGGTGTAGTTGGCGTCGACAGCGAAAATCTTCATGACGGCAAATGGCAGACTAATGATACCATCCTGCCCACCAACTCACGGCAGCAACGACAGGTGTCTGTGCTGCGCCGCGGGTTCGTGGGCAAGAGAGCAAAAGGGGTATAAATGCCTTACTTGACGATGACCTTGCGGGTGGTGCCGTCGCTCATGCGGAGGATATAGACACCATGGGTGAGGAAGTTGACGGCCTGACCGTCGAGGGTATAGCGGCCCACAATCTCGGCAGGACGGCTGCTGATGCCATCCTTCACGCCTACAGGGTCGGAATAAACGAACTTCACGGTGATTTTCGGACCGTAGTCGGAGAAGCCGAACTCACCGAAGCCAAGGTCTTCGCCCATCTCTATCTGCAACTCTACGTCGCACTCGCCATAGGCATCGGGATACCACTCGGTCTGCAGGTCGCCACTGGTAGCGCCCGGGGCGATGGTGCCTGAAGCAGAACTGAAATAGCCGGGCTCAGTGCGTCCGGGCAGGCAGGAGCCAAGGGCGCAGGTCATGTAACTGCCATTGTCGATGCGGGTTATCTCGTTGGCGAGCCTCACCAGGTCGGTGGCAGTGCCACTCACGTTCTTCACCATGAAGTCGGAGGGAATCATCACCGTCAGTTCACCTGTCTCAGGGTCTTCTTCCGAGACAACGGAATTGATGACATATACCGACCCGTGGGGGATGATATCGCCCGCATTGGTGACGAACTCAAAGGAGTGGTCCACCTCATCGTCCTGGGCATATCCCACTGTCGTGCCAACGCACAACGACAAACAAAAAAGTAAAAATTTTCTCATATTGCGCAAATTTGAGGGTTTCTGTGGGCAAATTTAGCCATAATTTCCGACATTTGGGGAAGTTGGGTGAAGTTTTTCTTCCCGAATGGTGAAAGAAGCCGTGAAAAGCAGAAAGCGTGTGGCAGACCAACGACAACGGCACCGTATCATTTTTTCCAAAAATCACACAAGGTATGGAAAAAATGACTATATTTGCAGCGAGAAAAAGAATCAAAGACTTTGTTATGGCATACACATTGGATGAAACAGACTTGCAGATACTGAAAACGCTGCAAAAGAACGCGAAACTCACCACCAAGGAACTGGCAGATGCCGTGCACCTCACGCCCACCCCTGTGTTTGAGCGGCAAAAGCGGCTGGAACGGCAGGGATTCATCAGGAAATATGTGGCGGTGCTCGACCCTGACAAACTGGGTCAGGGCCTGCTCGTGTTCTGCAAGGTGAAACTCAAGCAAATCAACCGCGAGATAGCCGAAGACTTCGTGCGGCAAATCCTGCGTATCCCCGAGGTGACGGAATGCTACAACACCAGCGGTGCCTACGACTACCTGCTGAAGGTACGTGCACGCGACATGAAACAGTATCAGGAGTTTGTGCTGACGAAACTCGGCGACATCGACTCCGTAGGCTCCATAGAGAGCACCTTCGTCATGAGCGAAGTGAAACAAAACTACGGCATCAACATATAAAGAAAAAGCCCGGAAAGATCCGGGCTTTTTGATAATATGAAAAACAGTGATGTTCTTGCTTACTCTGCGCGGAGGGTGAAGCGCTTGAAGTCGACCACCTTCAGGTCTTTGTCGGCAGCCTTCAAATAGGCAGCCACATTCTCCTTGTTCTCAGCCTGGATGAACTCCTGGTTGACGAGGCAGTTCTCCTTGAAGAACTTAGCCAGACGACCCTTGGCGATGTTCTGAATCATCTGCTCGGGCAGGTTGGCAGCCTTCTCAGCAGCCACTTTCTCCTTAATCTCACGAGCCTTGGCAGCCTCTTCTTCGGTGAGCCAGCCCTTGGCGATGTTGGAGTTGATGTGGTCTTCGCTGTCGACGAGGTTGGCGTTGATGCCGGCCTTGTTGATGGCAGCCACCACAGCCTTCTCAATCTGCTCTTCCTTGGTCTTCTGGATAGCCACCTGAAGTTCGTTGTCCTTCACCGACTGGGGCACGCTCTCCTCGTCGAGTGCGACGGGGTTCATAGCAGCCACCTGCATGGTGATGGCATGGCCCTGGGTCTCGAAATCCTTGTTGAGTTGCACGAGGGTGCAGAGGATGTTCTTGCCCTGGTGGTTGTAAGAATAGATATTCTTTCCCTCGAGGTAGTTGTAGCCATCAAGTTCCATCTTCTCACCAGTGATACCCGAACGCTGCATCACAGCGTCGGTAGCCTTCTGACCATCAGCCAGAACAAGTTCCTTCACCTCGTCGAGGCTCTTGCACTTCTTCTCAACAGCAGCATCGAGGATGCTCTGGGTGAGTGCGATGAAATCGGCACCGTTGGCCACGAAGTCGGTCTCACACTTCAGAGCGAGGATAGCGGCGAAGTCGTCGGCAACCTTCACGAGCACGCATCCATTGGAGGTCTCACGGTCGCTGCGCTTGGCGGCGATAGCCAAACCACGCTCACGGAGCAGGTCCTTGGCCTTATCGAAGTCGCCTTCAGCCTCGGTGAGTGCCTTCTTGACGTCGGCAAGACCTGCACCGGTAATGGCGCGCAACTTCTTGATGTCTTCCATATTTGGTTTGTAAGCCATAATTCTATGAAGATTAAATATTAAAGATTAAAAATGAAATTCTTTATTCAGCGGCGGGAGCCTCTTCCTCAGCAGCGGGGGCCTCTTCCTCAGCAGCGGGGGCCTCTTCGGCAACAGGAGCCTCGGCTTCCTCAGCGGGAGCCTCCTTGCGAGCCTTGCGGGCACGCTTTGGACGGGCGTCGGCAGCCTCTTCGCTCTGCTCGGCAGCAGCCTTCTCGTCGGCCTTCTCAGCCTTGCGCTCCTCAAGACCCTCTGCGATAGCGGCGCAGCAAGCGGTGAGGATCACGTCGATGCTGTCCTTAGCATCGTCGTTGGCGGGGATGACGAAGTCGATGTCGGCGGGATCGGAGTTGGTGTCCACGATACCGAAGACGGGGATGCCCAGGCGCACAGCCTCTTTCACTGCGATGTTCTCTTTCATCACGTCGACGACGAAGAGAGCGGAGGGCAGACGGGTGAGGTCGGCGATGGAACCGAGGTTCTTCTCAAGTTTGGCGCGCTGGCGGGTAACCTGAAGAAGTTCACGCTTCGAGAGGTTGGCGAAAGTACCGTCTTGCATCAGTTTATCGATGTTGGCCATTTTCTTCACAGCCTTGCGGATGGTGGGGAAGTTGGTGAGCATACCGCCCGGCCAACGCTCGATCACGTAAGGCATGTTGATGCTTGTAGCCTTCTCGGCCACAATGCTCTTTGCTTGTTTTTTAGTAGCGACGAAGAGTACTTTCTTGCCCGACTTGGCAATTTGCTTGAGAGCCTCTGCAGCCTCGTCGATCTTGGCGACGGTCTTGTGCAGGTCGATAATGTGGATACCATTGCGCTCCATGAAGATATAAGGAGCCATTGCCGGATTCCATTTGCGGCGAAGGTGGCCAAAGTGGCAACCAGCCTCCAGCAACATGTCAAAATTTGTTCTTGCCATTTTTAAATGATTGATTGTGTTTACGTTCCTTTTAGTTGTATACTGCTCCTCACCTCTGCCTCAGGCCATGGCCAAAGGTTCCTGCATGGCGTGGACGAGGCGAACCCCACCCCACACACATGGATAAAAGATGAAAAGCGATTGGTAACCAGCCGGTGAGTAATCACAAGCCAAAAGCCCGGAGTCTCACCAGTTTGGATGCTAAACTCAGCCAGACAACGCGTATTAACGCTTGCTGAACTGGAAGCGGCGACGTGCCTTGGGCTGACCCGGCTTCTTGCGCTCCACAGACCTGGAGTCGCGGGTGAGGAAACCTTGGCTCTTGAGTGCCTTCTTGTCTTCGGCATTGATCTTCACCAGTGCGCGGGCAATAGCCAGACGAAGCGCTTGGCTCTGGCCGGTGAAGCCACCACCGTCGAGGTTTACTTTCACATCGTACTTGTCGGCCACGTTGAGCAGGTTGAGCGGCTGTTTCACCACATACTGCAGGATGGCTGAGGGGAAATACTCGGTGAGGTCTTTCTTGTTGATGGTAATCTTGCCGCTACCCTCTGAGAGGTAAACGCGTGCTACGGCACTCTTGCGACGACCTATTGCGTTAGTATATTGTACTTCCATTCTTTCTGATTATTTATACTGGTTAATATCAATTGCTTTGGGCTTCTGGGCCTCGTGAGGATGCTCTGTGCCTTCATACACATAGAGGTTGTAGAGCAGGCTGCGGCCAAGAGGACCTTTGGGAAGCATGCCCTTCACGGCATGACGGATAATGCGCTCGGCACCGTCTTTCTTCTGACGGAGTTTGGCAGGGGTGTCAAAACGCTGACCACCGGGATAACCAGTATAGCGGGTGTAGAGTTTGTCGGTCTCCTTCTTACCAGTGAAGACCACTTTCTGTGCGTTGATGATAATCACATTGTCACCACAGTCTACATGCGGGGTGAATGTGGGCTTGTACTTTCCGCGGAGCAACTTGGCTACCTTAGAGCAGAGACGGCCAACCACCTGTCCGGAGGCATCGATGACCACCCACTCTTTCTTGGCTGTTTCCTTGTTCACGGAAATAGTCTTGTAACTTAAAGTGTTCATTGCAAATTTTTAATTTTCTACTAAAAAACAATTGTTAAATAAATAAGGTGGAATGACGATTCACTAACCATTGCGCCTGGCCAAAAGCACAACTATTAACACGCCGTTCCTGGGGTTCTAAGTGTATCCCCATAATAATCGGACTGCAAAGGTACAACTTTATATTGGGTTCATCGTATGTGCCGGGCGACGAATTAAGTATTTTTAGCGGATTTAAATATTTTTAACGCGATTATGACTGGGTATCTATTTTGCAAATGGGTGTTTGGGGGGATTTAGATAAACAGAAGTAATGTTCGTCGGGATTTAGATAAACTACTCACGCTTGGCAGTGTTTAAATGAATTTGCACTGCACTCTCTTAATCGCAGTTTTGCAATCCCGACGCAGTGAAAATCAGGATTTTTAATCCGAAAAAGCGCATTGAAAATGCTTATACTCAGTCCGGGCGGATTGCAAATCCGCCCGAACGTGGGCCCGAACGTGTGCACGAGCAGTTTATCTAAATCCGCCCGAACGTGTGCCCTGGAATGAAAGAAAATGCGGGATAGAAAGAACGGGAACTTCACGTCAGTAGTTCTCGATGATTTCGCGAGCCTTTTGCTTGCGCTTGGCACTTTTGCTCTTGGGCAGCAGTTTGCCAATGGCATGTCCGATAAGCCCGAGCAAGTTGCCGCCCGAGGGGTTGGCACCGAGCAGTTGGGCATCGGTCTTGTCGAGAACCAGCATCTTGTTCATGCGCTCTGCCACCTCGTCGTTCTTCCCCTTTCCGAAGACCACCACCTCGCGTATGCTCATGTATTTCGACACGAGGAAAACGGTGTCGCGCACCTCGGAGAGGTTGAGGAGCCGGCTTTCGTAATTGACATGGGTGAAGACCAGACTCTTACAGGTGTCGGGAACGGAGAAATAGCCCAACGAGTCGGTGATGTCGACACCGGCGCTGCTCCGCACACTCACCTGACTGATGGGTTGGAGCGACTCCACGTCGCATACCACCAGTCGCCGCTGAGCTAAAGTCGGGAGCGACAGGAAAACCAATGCCAATATGACCAAAAGTCTGTTCATAGGAGCAAAAGTAGACATTATTTTTCAATCACATCAATCAATATACACATATTAAATAGAATTAGCAGAAGTTAAAGGATTGAAGATTGAAAATTGAAAATTGAAAATTGAAAATTGAAGATTGAAGATTGAAAAATGAAAATTGAAAATTGAAGATTGAAGATTGAAGATTGAAAATTGAAAATTGAAGATTGAGAAGAGGGGGCCCGAGGGGGTAATAGAAAGGGGGCAACTTCACAGTTGCCCCCAAACCTAAAACCTAAATAAAATTATCCTAATGAGTAACTAATCTCTGTATGCAGGATTCTGGTATGCTTTCTTCTCTTCGTTCGACATGATCATGCCGTCGAGTTGTCCCTGTGGGATTGGACGGAGGTAGTAACCGTCGGGGATGTCACGAGTGAAGGTCTCGAGGTCCTTGTCGGTGTAACCACTGCCGGCAATGCGATACTTGGAAGCACGCTCTTTCCAAGTCTGGGTACGCACGAGGTCGAACCAGCGGTATCCCTCGCCCCAGAACTCACGGCTACGCTCGTCGAGGATGTAGTCGATGGTGATGATGGCAGGAGTAGCGGCAACCATCTCGGCGCTGTGGTCAACGGAAACAGCCACATTGTCGTTCTGGCTGAAGGTCTGCTTACCGGCACGCTCGCGGAGCACATTGACAAGGCGATAGGCCTCGGCGTTGTTGTTGAGTTTCACAGCAGCCTCAGCAGCGATGAGGTAGAGTTCAGAGAACTTGGCGATGTTCCAAGGACGGGGGCTACCACCGTTGACCTTTGAGCCAAGACCACCGGCGTTGTCGGTGCGGTAGATACCGATCTTCCAGTTGATTGGGTACTTCTTGCGGCTGATGTGGTTGACAGCGACGACGAAGTCGGGACGGCCTGCCATCTCGCCAAAGCCGAGTTTGCCATCAGCACCGGTATAGTTGATTTTACTGTCCTCGCTCTCAGGTACCCAACTGAAATACACCTCGTTGGGACCCACCTGCATGCCGTTGGCACCGAAGACATAAGGCTCGTTGTTGCCAGCCTTCTGCCAGTTGGTGTGGTAGCGCAGGGTGAAAGTAGCATCGTAGCGCGAGTCGATGGCCTTGACGGCATCTTCCCACACACCACCTTCCATGAAGTTGTCGGCGATAGGAGCCATACGGGTCCAAGGACGACCGAGGGCCTGCACAGCCTCACGCTGGATAGGATTGATGGTGGCACCAGAAGCAGCCTTGGCAACCAGCTCTGTGTAGTTCCAGGTCTCCATCGAGTAAGCGAAGTTCTCGGGAGAACCACCACTACCCCAACCATAGCCGGCACCGCCGTTACCAAACTTCTCATCCTCGTCGTGATCAGCATAGAGCATGATCTCCGAGTTGCGGTCGTTGGTAGCCACGTTCACGTCGTAGAAGGTGGGCTGCAGTTTGTATGGACCAGGCTGGTTGATGGCTGCCATGGCCATATCATAAGCCTTCTTGAAATAACTCTGGGCCTCGCCGGCATTACGCTGGCACTCGGGATAGGTAGGAATGTTCTTCGGGTTCTCGAGCCACCATGCATAGGTGAGATAAGCCTTGGAGAGATACAGGCGTGCGAGGTTCTTCGTAGCAGTACCAGTGAGACGGGGATTCTCAGGCAGGTCGGCGACAGCCTTCTCCAGGTCGGCGAAGATGGCTTCATAAACCTCGGGTACAGTGTTACGTACGGAGGTACGCACGGTAGAGGTATTGAACTTCAGAGGACCGGCTCCCAGGTCGAGGGGCACACCACCGTAGGTCTGCACCAGGATGAAGTAGTCGAAGCCACGGAAGAAATAGGCCTCTGCCAACAGAGAGGCGTCCATACCTGCCTCTGCACCATTCTCAATGATACCGCTGGCGGTGTTGATATTGGCGAAGGCTGTTCCCCAGCATCCACCTGCAATACTGTTGTTCGGAGTCATGGAACCGACGCCAGAGAGGTCGGCATCCTTGAAGTTCCCGTCGGCCGACTGTGCGTAGGTATACTCGTCGGTACCCGTCTCCAGGCTGTTCAGATAGTAACCGTTGCCATAGAAATAGCGCAGGTGAGCATAGAGAGAAGTCAGACCGCCCTCAATACCCGCTTTCGTGGTGAAGAATGTCGGGTCGAACTGGCTACGAGGCTGCTCGTCGAGCACGTCACTGCAGGAAGTCAAAGTAGTGGAAAGGCCACAGCAGACAAGACCCGCAGCAAGGATATATTTGATACTTTTAGTTTTCATATCTCTTGTTTCTTAAATGATTCTTTAGAATGTAACGTTAATACCGAACAAGAAGTTGCGGGTAGAAGGCGTGTTGTAACCCACGATGGGCATTCTGTGCTTGCCTGTGTATCCGTCGATGCCAACAGCGGTGTTCTGAGTGGCGTAAGAGTTGGTCTCAGGATCGAGTCCACTCTCGTTGTTGAACGGTGAGAAGAGCACGAATGGATTCTGAATCGTAGCGTAGAGGCGCAGGCGGCTGATGCCCAGGTCTTTCACAGCCTTCAGGTTACCGAAGTTGTAACCGAGAGTGATGGCACGCACCTTCAGGTAGCCGGCATCGAAATAACCGAGAGTAGAACCATATTTGGGGTTGTCACCGCTCTGGATGCCACCGGGTTTCGGATACTTGGCACCAGTGTTTTCCTCTGTCCAGTAATCGACGTCGAGTTGTCCACGACGGCCAGTCAGCATGTTGAGGTAACCATTGGCAGAGTGGATGGCAGAAATCAGTTTACCACCAATCTGGAAGGCACCAATCACAGTAAGGTCGAAGTTCTTGTAACCCACGGTTGTATTGAAACCACCGATGAGGTCGGGCTCCATGCTCATGATCTGACGGTCTTCGGCACCAATCTGGCGGGTAGGCAGACCATTTGCATCATAGTCGCCGGTGTATTTCACCTTAATCATACCAATATTGCCACCTGGCTCCAGAATATTCATGGCAGCCTCTTCACCGGCCTGCCACAGACCCACATACTCATAGTCGTAAATCACGTCGATGGGATGACCGGGGAACCAGCGGTTGCCCTCATCAGGAGCAGGCTTGCCGTTCTCGTCGAGGGCACCTGTGAGTTTGGTCAGTTTGTTGCGGTTGGCATAGAGGTTGATACCAGCCTCCCAGTTCCAACCGTTCTTGTTGTCGATGATGATACCGTTGAGGGTGAACTCGAATCCCTTGTTCTCGGTATTACCGATATTACCCGTATAACTGCTTACACCAGAGGTTGAAGGCAGCGAAACGTCGAGCAGGATGTCGTTGGTCTTCTGGATGTAGTACTCGAGAGATCCATTCAGTCGGCCTCTGAACAATGAGAAGTCGATACCAAAGTTCCAAGTCTTGGAGAACTCCCAGCCCAGTTCGGGGTTGGGTAGTGCATTCACATAGTAACCGGCATTGTAGGTGCTGCCGAAGTTATAGTTGCGCACGGCGAGTCCACCGAGTGTGGAATACGGGTTGATACTCTGGTTAGAGGTCTCACCGTAGCCGATACGGAATTTGAGGTTGTCGACCCAAGTGATGGGCTCCATGAAACTCTCGCGCGAGATGTTCCAACCAGCGCTCACTGCGGGATAGGTATGCCACTGATGACCCTTAGCCAGACGTGATGAAGCATCCGAACGGAGGGCTGCAGAAATCATATACTTATTATCATAGGAGTACATCACACGGCCCATCCATGAAATCAGACCGCTCTTCCAGTAGTTGTAACCCGTGAGGTTGGCCTGGCCTGTAGCCTTGTCGAGTGCATAGTATTGGAAATAGTCTGCCGGAATACCCTGTGCGCTGGCACCTGTTGACTCGTAGGTGGTCTGCTCGGCGGAGTACATACCGACAATATTCAGGTTGTGCTTCTCAGCGAAGACGCGGTCGTAGGTCACGAGGTTCTCCACAGCCCAGTTGTAGGTCTGGTTCTCGGAGATGCCGCCGCCGTTGATGGCATTCTGGTCCTTGTTGTTCACACCTGTACCGGTAAAGTTGCCGCCCTTTGAAGAACGGAAGTTCAAACCGATGTTGATGCGGTAACTCAGTCCTTCTACCCACGGGCACTTCAACTCGCCGAAGATGGTGTTGTAGGAACCGATACCCTTGTTCTCATTCAGCCACACATTCTTGTCGCGCTCAACGGTTTCCTTGGTGACAACGCTCTGGTCGTCGGCAGGAAGAGAGACATAACGCTTCAGGTTGCCATTCTCGTCGTAGGGACTGGCCAAGGGGCTCTTGCTCAGCACACCATACATATCATTGACACCCTGATTCTTGCGGTAACTGTTGTTGGTGCTCAGACCGAAGCGGAACCACTTGCCCACCATCTGGTCGAAGTTACCGCGGATGGAGATACGGTCGTAAGCCTCAGTAGGAACAACAGACTCGTCATGATAGTAGCCAGCGCCGAAACTGTAACTACCGCCATTGGTACCGCCCGATACACCCACGTCGTGGTTGTGGCTCACACCAGTCTGGTAGTAGAGGTCCTGCCAGTCGGTATTGGTGTCGTCGCTCTCATCGAGGGAGTTCTGATAGAGACCAGCATACTTGCGGAACTTGGAGAATGTAGGTCCGTCCATCATAGGATACTTGTGGAAGACCTTCTTGAAACTGACATATCCGTTGTAGGTCACCTTGGCGGGTGCACCCTGATAGCCCTTGGCTGTTGTGATGATGATCACACCGTTGGCACCACGGGAACCGTAGATGGCAGTGGCGGAAGCATCCTTCAAGATATCCATCGACTTGATGTCGGTGGGGTTGATATCCGAAAGTTGTCCCATGAAGGGGATACCATCGAGCACTATCAGCGGGTCGTTGCTGGCACTCAGTGAGCGCTGGCCACGGATGCGGATCTGCATTTCCTCGCCTGGTTTGGAGGAGGTCTGTGTCATGAGCACACCTGCCACACGTCCCTGGAGGGCCTGAGCGGCATTGGTGGCAGCAATCTGGTTGAGTTTCTCGCCATTGACATTGGCCACAGAACCGGTCACTGCCTCACGGCGCTGTGTACCGTAACCGATGACCACCACTTCGTTGAGGTTGCCTCCCTCAGCATCGAGTGTGATGTTGAAGTTAGACTGGCTGCCCACTTTGATTTCCTGTGAGATGTATCCCACATACGACACGACGATAGTCGCACCGGGATTCACATCGAGGGAGAAGTTACCGTCGATGTCGGTCACCGTACCATTGCTGGTACCTTTTTCCAACACCGTGGCACCGATGAGAGGTCCTTCGGAATCGACAATCTTTCCCGACACTCTCTTCGACTGCTGCACCTCTGTAGTGGCCAACGACTCATTCGATGTCGCAGCCACCAGTGGCGTAGCGATGAGCCCAAACAATGAGCACAATCCCACCACTGAGATAGTTTTTCTTGAGATTACATACATAAGTTTTGATTTTTGATAATAGTTAAATAAAATTAGGTAAATTCTAAGGCGATTTTTGATTTTGTTCGCTGCAAAGATAATTGAAAAAAGATGAGCAACGTTCAACTATTGTTCCAACACTATTTGAAAACGTTTCATGCCATAAAAAGAGTGTTTTTTATCGAAAATACGGCATGAAACAGCTATAAAGACTATGGAAGAAAAGGGGTTGGAAACTAAGGGTTCAATCCTTTCTCCGCATATTCGGTGGGCGTCATCCCGAAGTGTTTCTTGAAAGCGGTAGAGAAATAGGTCTGGTTGTTGAAGCCCACGGCGAAGGCGGCCTGGGCGATATTGATCTTTCCCTCGCTGATGAGGCGTGCCGCCTGTTTCAGTCGCAGGTTGCGGATGAACTCACCCGTCGACACGCCCGTGATCTCCTTCATCTTGCGATGGAGTTGGGTGCGGCTGAGCCCCACCTCACTCGCCAACTTGTCGACACCGAAGTCGGGGTCCTGGATATTCTCGTTGATGGTGCGCATCACACGATCCATCAGCGCGTCGTTGTTGCCCTTCACCTCTACGTTCTCCATCTTGTCGGCCTGGGTCAACGCCCCCGAGAACTTACCCCTGAGACGGCGCACATTCTCCACGAGGTTGTCGATGAGCACGTGGAGTTCCTCCATGTCGAAGGGTTTGGAGAGATAGGCATCGGCACCTTTCTTCAGTCCCTCGAGGCGGTCGCTCACCTCGGTCTTCGACGTGAGCACGACGACGGGGATGTCGCTGATGTTGGCATTGCCCTTGATTTCGCGGAGCAGACTGATGCCGTCCATCACAGGCATCACCACGTCGGTCACCACCAGGTCGTAGGGTTCGCCGGTGAGCAGCATCTTCAGGGCATCCTTGCCGTTGGCAGCGGTGTCGACCCTGTACCAGTCGGACAACTCTTCTTTCACATAACGGGTCACCTCCATGTCATCGTCGACGATGAGCAGGTGGTAATTGCGCGAGGCTTGCCGCTTGGCAGCCTTTCTGGGCACAGGCTCTTCCTTCTCCATCTGTTCGGGACGCAGGTGCTTGTTGCCCAAGGGAATAGAGACTTCCAAACAGGCACCTTGAAGGCCGTCGGTGCGGTTGTAGGCCTTGATTTTTCCCCCGTGCAGGAGTACGATAGAGCGGCTGAGATTCAGTCCGATGCCCGTGCCGTCGAGATGGCTCAGGCTGGTGTTGCGGCCCTGATAGAAACGCTCGAAGAGTTTGTCGGTATTCTCACTGCCGAAGCCGATACCGGTGTCGGCCACAAGAAGGTTGGCGTTGTTGCCATCTGAAGAGAGCGTCACCGTAATCTGTCCGCCATCCTGTGAATACTTGAAGGCATTGGAGAGCAGGTTGCTCACCACCTTGTCGAACTGCTTGCGGTCTATCCATGCCATCAACTTGCTGTCGGCATGCTCGAAATTGAAATTGATGTTGCGCTGGCGGGCATTATACTGGTAGAGCGAACAGATGCCGGCAATGAACCCCACGAGGTCGGTAGGCGAACAATGGAGCCGCATCTGGTTCTTGTCGATTTTACGCTCGTCGAGGATCTGGTTCACCAACAGCAGCAACCGCTGTGCGTTGCGGTCGATGGTGTTGATGTCATCGAGGCTCTGCGGGTCGGCAACACGCTGCTTGAGTTTGTTGAGCGGTCCGAGGATGAGCGTGAGCGGTGAGCGGATGTCGTGGGTGGCATTGATGAGGAAGCGCATCTTCTGCTCTTCAAGACGTGCACGCTGCCGACGGTTGACATAATAAAGGGCGAAGACGAGGAGCGCCGCTGCCAACAGCGCATAAGCGAGATAAGCCCACAGGGTGGCATACCATGGGGCACGCACCACCACGGTGATGGGACCCGTGGTGCCCACCTGCACACCATTGCTCATCGCCCTTATCTCCACCTCGTAGCGTCCCGGTTTCATGCGGTTGAAGGTGACGCTGTTGACACCATCCTCCAAGGTTACCCACTCACCGTTGTTGAGCCGGTAGCAGAAACTGGGGTTATCGGCAATGCTGAAATGGAGCATGGAGAACTCCATGGTGAACGTGCGCTGATCGTAGGGCACCACGAAGCGCTCTGTCAGCATGCCCACCGGTTTGCCGTCGATGATGAAATTGGTGAGATACACCTTGCCATCCTTATTCTCCTTGCTGCTCGTCACATCCGAGGGATAGTATGCCACGATACCTTCATTGCCACCGAGGAAGATACGGCCGTCGGCATCCATGATGGCAGCCCTCGCATTGAACTCACGCATCTCCAGGCCGTTTCCGGAGGCATGGCCCACAAACTGCTTGTGCATGGCATCATACTGCCAGATGCCGTTGGCAGAACTCATCCAGAAGTTGCCGTCGCTGGAAAAGATGATGGCATTGATTGACTTATTCGCCATCATCTCGGAATGGGGGAAGGCTGCCAGTTGGTTTTTCTCGCGGTCGTAACTGTAGAGTCCCTGGTCGGTGCCCACGAGCATCGTGCCGTCGGGCATCTCGCAGAAAGAAAACACCTTGGCATTCTCCAACTGAGTGTTCCACCCGAAGATACGGAAGTTGAAGTCGGCAGGGTTCATCACACAGAAGCCGCGGGTGGTGCCTATCCACAGCAATCCACTGTGGTCGACAAACAACGAGATAATCCAGTCGTTACAGAGATGGCCTTTCTTGGGGTCGTCGTGTGCCATATCCAAGTGTTTGGCCTGTCGGGTGGCCGTGTTGTATACGCACAAGCCCTTGCCGAAGTCGCAGATAAAGAAATTGCCTTCCCCGTCGTCGGTGATGCTGTTGATGCCCCAGCCATCTACGGTGAGTTGGGGAGTGCTTGCCCCAGTGAGGGGGTTGTAACTGTAAAGCGTGTTCTCGCTTCCCACCCAGTAGTTGCCACGCTTGTCGCGGTAGATGGTATTGGCTCCAGGAGGTGAAGCCGGCGCGGGGGTGATATGGCCGTCGGCATCGAAATGGTAGATGCCGCTCTTCTGCACGGTACACCACACGCCACCATTGTTGTCGGCAGCCAGTGACGACACGCCACTTCCCAGAATGATGTTCTGGGCGGCAAAGGTCCATGTATGAAAGGCCTCCATGTCCTGATTGAACTCCATCAGGCCCTTCTTATAGCAACTCACCCAAAGGTTATGGTCCTTGTCTTCCATGATGTAGTTGACATTGGCCGACGTGAGACCATAGCGCCCGCCATTATCCACCTGTCGCAAGGTATTGCTGCCCTTGTCGATGCAGAACAGCCCCTTGCCCGAGGTGCCCAGGTAGAGATTGCCGTCGTGGGTCTGATTCGCCCACCTGATGGAGACCTTGCTGTCGAGGGCTTTCATGTCGTAACCGGCATCCACGAACTCGCCAGTGGCATAGTCGTATCTCAGGATGCCATACATGCAGACGGCGAGCAAGACACCCTTGTCGGTCTTCAGGAATCTCACCACCGGACCGTATGGCGACTTCACATCCTTGATAGAGGTGGGATGCAGTTGGCTCATCTTCATGCGGGTGATGGTAGAGGTCTGATGCCCCACCCACAGCGTGTGGTTGTCGTCGTTCCAAATCACGGAGATATGTCCATGCGGGTTGCTCTGCCACAACTGCGGCTCACGGGTCACCATGTCGCCCCCCGCCTTGATGACATAGATGCCGAAGCCTGCCGTACCGATGATGATATTGCCATGTTCATCTTCTTCCAGGCTGAGAACGCGAGTAATCAACTTGTTGGGAAAGGGATAGCGCACGAAACAGTTTCGTTGGTCGTCATAGCGGCACAATCCCTGCATGCAGCCCACCCACAGGCGGTGCTTGCTGTCCTCAAGAAGACAAGCCACATCATTATTGATAAGCGTAGTGGTGTCGTTCTTGTCGAAAAAGTACTGTGTGAAACGATAACCGTCGAAACGGTTGAGGCCATATTGGGTGGCCACCCAGATATAGCCACGATGGTCTTGCAGGATGTACCCGATAGACGTGCTCGACAACTTGTCGGACGTGAACAGCCTACTGCTCATCGCCTGTGCTCCCAACAGGAAGGACAGCGCCAAGCAGAGTATGAAAAAACGATTCAAAAGGTTTGATTTCATTTCACATCGCGTTTCGTCGAACAGATTTTAAGTATGGTGCAAAGATAATGTTTTTTCTTGCACTTTTTGATTTTATGCCATAAAATCAGGGCAAATGAAACAAAAACAAATCATAATGACCCGCAGCAGAGGGAAGAATACAGATTGAAAAGAGATAATTAAGAAAAAAATGTGTATCTTCGCCACAAAAAAGAAAAGAATGATATCCTTCGAAAGCGACTACAACAACGGTGCCCATCCCGACGTGCTGCGCCATCTGGTGGAAACCAACGACCAACAGACCCTCACCTATGGCTTCGACCGCTTCAGCGACAGTGCCAGGAAGAAGATAGCGGCAGAATGTGGAGTCAGCGATGCCGACGTGCACTTGCTCACGGGCGGCACACAAACCAACGCCACCGTCATCGATGCTATGCTGCGCTCGTATGAAGCAGTGATTTGTCCCAACACCGGACACATCAATGTGCACGAGGCAGGAGCCATCGAGGCCAGCGGGCACAAGGTCATCGGACTGCCACACCAAGGTGGGAAACTCGAGGCTCAGACGCTCGACCACTTCATGAATGTGTTTGAAAACGACGAGAGCCGCGACCATGTGGCACAACCCGGAATGGTATACATCAGCCACCCCACGGAAATGGGCACGCTCTACGCTGCCGACGAACTCGCAGCATTATATGATACCTGCCACAAACACCATCTGCAACTGTTTGTAGACGGGGCACGTCTGGGCTATGCCCTGGCAGCCAAGGGCAGCACCATCACCCTACCCTTCCTCACCCAGCACACCGATGCCTTCTATATCGGAGGCACCAAAGTGGGGGCACTCTGCGGCGAGGCCGTGGTGTTCACCCATGGCAACACCCCCCGCTGCTTCTTCACCATCATCAAGCGCCATGGCGCATTGCTCGCCAAAGGCCGCCTCACCGGCGTGCAGTTCGACGCCCTCTTCACCGACCGGCTCTACCACCGTATCTCTCGTCATGCCATCGAAATGGCAGAGCGGCTGAAAAAGATATTGGTGGGGGCGCGACTGCAGATGTTCGTCGACTCCCCCACCAACCAGCAGTTTGTGGTATTGCCCAATGCACTGATGCACCGGCTGGAACAACAAGTTCTTTTCATCCATTGGGAACCCTTCGACGCCGACCATACCGTGTGCCGTTTCGTAACCAGTTGGGCAACCACCGCCGAAGAGTTGGATATGCTACAGGAAATCCTCAGCGAGGCTAATCCTTGAGCACGCCGAGTTCGCGGCCTACCTTGATAAACGCCTCGATACAACGATCGAGTTGCTCACGGTTGTGCCCTGCCGAAATCTGCACGCGGATGCGGGCCTGACCCTTCGGCACCACAGGATAATAGAAGCCCGTGACGTAGATGCCTTCTTCGAGCATGCGGTTGGCATAGACCTGTGAGAGCGGGGCATCGTAGAGCATCACCGCACAGATGGCACTCTGCGTGGGTTTGATATCAAAGCCTGCTGCCATCATCTTGCCGCGGAAATACTCCACATTCTCTACAAGGCGGTCGTGAATCTCGTTGCTTTCCTTCAACATCTTGAACACCTCGAGGCTCGCGCCGATGATACAGGGAGCCAGGGAGTTGGAGAACAGGTAGGGACGGCTGCGCTGACGCAGCATCTCGATAATCTCCTTCCTACCGGTGGTAAACCCGCCGAGGGCACCGCCAAACGACTTGCCCAAGGTGCCGGTATAGATGTCTACACGGCCATAGGTACCGCATAGTTCGCTCACGCCATGGCCAGTGGCACCCACCACACCGGCAGAGTGCGACTCGTCGACCATCACCAAGGCATCGTATTTCTCTGCCAGGTCGCAGATTTTGTCCATCGGCGCCACATTGCCGTCCATGGAGAACACACCGTCGGTGACGATGATGCGGAACCGCTGAGCCTGTGCCTCCTGGAGGCAACGCTCCAAGTCGGCCATGTCGGCATTGGCATAACGATAGCGCTTGGCCTTGCAAAGACGCACGCCATCAATAATCGAGGCATGATTGAGGGCATCGGAGATGATGGCATCCTCGTCGGTGAACAGCGGCTCAAACACACCACCATTGGCATCGAAGCAAGCGGCATAGAGGATGGTGTCTTCTGTCTTGAAATACTCGGAGATGGCGGCCTCGAGTTGTTTGTGGATGTCCTGCGTGCCGCAGATGAAACGCACCGACGACATGCCGAAGCCACGCTCGCCCATCATCCGCGAAGCCCCTTCGATGAGACGGGGATGGTCGGACAGGCCAAGGTAGTTGTTGGCGCAGAAGTTGAGCACTTCCTTGCCTTTCACACTGATAGCGGCTTTCTGCGGGCTCTCTATGATACGTTCTTCCTTGTAAAGCCCGGCTTCACAAATCTCAGCAATCTCTCGTCTGAGATGTTCTTGCATTTTTCCAAACATAACATTAGATTTAGATGTAACTATTGAAGTATTTTTCTGAAAGACAAAGGTAGTGCAAAACGAGCGTAAAGCAAAGAAAAAAGGGAAGTTTTTTATCATATTCACATGAGTTTTTTATCATATCCACATGAAAATCACCCTATTACGAGGGAAAATGACGCAATTATTTGGAAAGTAAGGAAAAAAACTGTATTTTTGCAGAACAAACGACAAAATGCGGGATTCGTATGGATGAACGCACCCATCTACTTAGAAAACAATCATTAAACATCTATTTTATTAATCCGAAGAACCAACTATCAACTTATGAAAAAGATTCTTACCTTGCTTGCCATGGCCGTATTGGCCATCAGCGCAACCGCACAAGACCAAGAGAAAGTTTTGTTCGACCCCGAGGGTACCTATGGCAATGGCGCTACCCTGACCTCTGAAAACACCACATTGGTGCTGGGCAACAACCATCCCACCAAAAACTACGACAAGAAACTCCAAACCGGCAAGGCATATTGCTATGACCTGTTCGGCCAGACCGTGTTGATTGAGAACACTGAAACTGGAAATATGGAGGAGAAGACACGCATCGTTATCGTGACAGGACAAAACAACCCCATGGACGGTGCAGAGTTTGACGACAGCGGAAAATCCACAGGATCTTCTTATAATCCGGAAACCAAGAACCTGCCCCAATCAGGAACCTATTACACGATTACTCCGAAGAAAGCCGGACACATCACCGCCTATATCGTACTCAATGCCGATAAGAAATTCTACGTGACCAAGTCAGACGGCACGGCCCTTGCCGTGAGTGACCTGACCCTCAAGGCCGATGGCGAAGAGGCATCTGAAGTCACCCTTAGCGAAAATTACACCACTTCGGTAAAGGTAAACGGCACAGTGGAGTTCGACGTTGAGGCCAACGAGACCTATTATGTATTCTGCAATGGCTCGAAACTGAGTTTGGGTGGCTATGTTTTCACTCCAAAGGGTGGCGGCAGCGAACCTTCAGGCATCTTCGGTGACCTGAACAACGACGGATACGTGAACATCAGCGACGTGTCTTTCCTCATCAACATCATCCTCGGAAAAGGAAACTAACAAACACCGTAAGCGTCTCCGCGATTACGCATTGACTTTCATTGTTTGATTTTCTATCTTTGCGGCATTGTTCATCATCATCATTATTTATTATGCCAACAACAATGCCACAGTCCACTCCTCCGCTTGCCCGTGATCGTTATGAGCGT
>JAEEGL017147527.1_pt1 | contig 35379 bp, 30 predicted proteins | sample 9134231 | NCBI WGS metagenome assembly JAEEGL01 (sample SAMN16246548, study PRJNA631951) | gut metagenome | biome: gut microbiome; feature: rumen; material: fiber-attached | host: Bos | place: Iran: Karaj | collected 2018-10 | reverse complement strand
TATTTTGGTGGAAACCTCGGCCTCGGCGTAGAAGCTATACTTGACTACTGGAAAGCAGCCGACAACTGCACCGACGAGCCCGTTATCGACACCTTTCCCGACCTGCGCAACGACAGGTTGCGCTTTATCCGCTACACCTATCAAGGCGATGCTCCCCTTCAGCACATCAAAGTCATCGGCGGCAACCACACCTGGTACCACAGCGAAGGACACTACGACATCGGTTACATGACCGAGATACACAAATTCTTCACCTCCAACAACGGCGGAAATACGGGCATAACCCAACCCACGCAAAAAGCTCTTAGCCTCTGGCCAAATCCAACAACAGGCAGCATCACGGTCGAGCTGCCAAAGAAAAGCCACATCGAAGTAATAGACATGCTCGGCCATATCGTGGCCACCTACCAGCTGCAGCCCGGCACACACCACCTCGACCTCACCCACCTGCCCAAAGGCCTCTACCTCATAAAAGACAAAACCTCCGGCACCCAATCCAAAGTACTGAAAAGCCACTAATCTACCACAAATATTAATGCATAGACACGAATATTTTGTAAACTGGAGATTACAAAATACAAAAAAATTGTAATCTCGAGATTGCAATTTTTGAATTTGGCAGACAGGCCAAACAAAAAAACGTTGCGGCGAATGCTGCAACGTTTTTCTTTGAGCGGAAAGGAGGGGATTCGAACCCCTGAAGCGCTTTTAACGCTTACTCGCTTTCCAGGCGGGCCTCTTCAACCACTCGAGCACCTTTCCATTGTGACAACCGAGGAGTGAAAAATGAGATTTTACACACTCTTTTCATCTCTGAAATCGGGTGCAAAAGTACTACTTTTTTCGCAATTAGCAAAAAAAAATGTATTTTTGCATTTGTTGATTAACACAGAAATAACGATAAAACTACTAAAAATGAAAAAATTAGCATTATCAATTATGACCATTGCAATGCTTGCTACCGTGGGTTGCAAGAGCAACAAAACCGAAGAAAAATCGGAAATTCAGCAGAAAGTTGACGAGTATGCCGAATTCACTTTGACCACCGATTTGAGCGTTCTTTCCGAAAAGGAAAAGCAACTCCTCCCCATCTTCATCCAGATTGCGGACATCATGGATGACCTCTACTGGGACCAGTATTTCGGTCCTGAAAACCGCGCCAACCTCGACACCATCACCGACCCCGCCGTCAAGAAATTCGCCATGATCCAATACGGTGCTTGGGACCGTCTGGGTGAGGAGCGTCCTTTCATCCCCGGCTACGGCGAGCGTCCCGCTGGCTGCAACTTCTACCCCATCGACATGACTGCCGAAGAATACGAAGCACTTGCCGACCCCGCCAAGAGCAGCCAGTACACCGTCATCCGCCGCGACGAGAACGGTGCCCTCAAAGTGGTGCCCTACCATGTGGAATATGCCGACCGCCTTGCAAAGGTGGACAGCCTTATGGGCTTGGCCATCGACTTGGCTGAGGATCCCGGCCTGAAAAACTACCTCACCGAGCGCCGCAAAGCCCTCATGACCGACGACTACTATGCCAGCGATGTGGCATGGATGAACATGAAAGAGAGCAAACTCGACTTCGTGGTCGGTCCTATCGAGAACTACGATGACGCCCTCTACGGCAACAAGACCTCCTACGAGTCATTCATCCTCGTGAAAGACGAGAAATGGAGCAACGACCTCGCCAAATTCGTCACCATGCTGCCCCAGCTGCAGAGCGACCTGCCCTGCGACCCGAAATACAAACCCGCCATGCAGGGTGCCGCCAGCGACCTTAACGTCTACGACGTCATCTACTACGCAGGCGACTGCAACGCGGGCTCCAAGACCATCGCCATCAACCTGCCCAACGACGAGCGCATCCACAAAACCATGGGCGCCCGCCGTCTGCAGCTCAAGAACGCCATGCAGGCCAAATTCGAAACCATCCTCAAACCCATCGCCAACCTGCTCATCAGCGATGACCAACTCGACAACGTCAACTTCAACGCCTTCTTCAGCAACGTCTGCTTCCACGAAGTGGCCCACGGTTTAGGCATCAAGGAGACCGTCACCGACGGCAAGAGCCTGCGCGAAGCCCTCGGCAGCCAGTATAGCGCCTGGGAAGAAGCCAAAGCCGACATCTGCGGCCTCTTCCTCACCACCCGCCTCATCGAAATGGGCGAAATCACCAACTGCACCAAAGAGGACGCCTTCGTCACCTTCATTGCCGGCATCCTTCGCAGTGTGCGTTTCGGTGCCACCGAGGCTCACGGCATTGCCAACATGATGTGCTTCAACTACCTGCAGGACAACGGTGCTTTCACCCGCAACCAAGATGGCAAATACGTCATCAATGTTGAGAAAGCCGAAGAGGCCATGAAGAGCTGGGCCGCCCTCATCCTGAAAGTGGAAGGCGAAGGTGATGTATCGTTTGCCAAGACCTACTCGGCCGAGAACGGTAAAATACGTCCCGACCTGCAGGCCGACCTCAACACCATCAGCACCAACAACATCCCCCGCGACATCCGCTACAACCAAGGCTTGAAAGCCCTTGGACTCCAATAAAAACAATCATATTAAACTATCACATAGCCCGTTGCTGCATCGGTGCAGCGGCGGGCTATGTGTTTTTCTTCACCCCTGCCGGGAAAAACCACCTTCGCTCGTTATCCATCAGTTCTCCCATATTTCTCCCATATTTCTCCCATACGGGATGGGAGAAATATGGGAGAACTAACGCTGAAGAAACGGATAACGAGCGAAGTTTCATTCGACAAAAAAAGATTCTCTTTGGCGGAAAAAGATACCTTGGTGCATTATATATTCCTATTATACACTGCATTACAAGAAAGAAACCGCTGAGGACGAGAGGGCTTTGTTGAGACTGACGACCTTGGGGCTATTGCCATAGGTGATTTACCGGGTGAAACGACAAGGTGCTGAGCTGTGCGTTTGGCTCTGTCTTGCAAGTTTCTTTGCATAAAATGTAGGTAGAATTGAAAAAAAACGTAACTTTGTAGTTGGGTAGAACGAGAGGATTATCCGTTTATCAGACTGGATGCCAGATGCTAATATTCGGTAATCACGGGATTGGACAAAGTGTTTATTCTCATATTCCCCTATTTGAGAAGCAGGAATAAAGCCATCGCGTTCAATTGGATGGAGACTACCGTGAGAGGTTTTGTGGCAGGGGTAAGAAAAAGCGGCTATCAATTTAATAACTGACAATAAACAAAGGAGTTGACATGGAAAACAGACCTATGGTAACCATTGCTGTAGCGGTGTATAACGTTGAGAGTTTTTTGCCGAAAGGTTTCGACTCGATTCTGGCACAGACCTATACGGATTTCGAGGTGGTTGTTATCGACGACGGTTCGACAGACAATACACTGGCCATGTGCCAGCGGATTGCTGAGACCGATTCCCGCATCAGGGTGTTGCATTTCCCCCATAGGGGGGTGGGGCCGGTGAGGAATTCGTTGATTGAGAATGCCCGTGGGAAATATCTGTATTTCTATGACATAGACGATTATATTGAGCCTGACACACTGGCCGACAATGTGGCGGCTATGGAGGACGGGGATAACGACGTGGTTTTCTTTGGCTTTTACGTCGAACAAAAGGCTACGGGGGTATGCGACGGAGTGAGCCTGCCCGACAAGACGATGGGGACCAATGAAGAGTTCAAGCAGTTCTATTGCGATGAGCTGGTGAAGTCGGCTTATGGGTGCGGCTATTTGTGGTCAAAGTTTTATCGGTATGAATTTGTGAGAGATTTGTATGCTGCCGGTGTGCATTTTGAGAATATAGAGATGCACGAGGACGAATTATTCAACCTCAAATTATTCAGGCACATCTCCCGATGCCGTTCGCTTTCGAAGAAATACTATCACTATGTGATTTATCCCAAAGGGAATACCACCACCCGATACAGGGAAAAGGGCTATGAAAATTCAATTATTCTGTACAACAGCAGAATGGAACTGTACCGCGAATGGATAAAGGACCGGGAAGACCTGCTGGTTGATTTCCGACAGCTTTTGCTGATTGCGGTGAGTGGCAGTGTGATGATATATGACTATTATTCCCAGGCCAATATGGGTTTGGTGAAGTCGTATCGGCAAGTAAAGCGTGTGTTGGGGCTTCCGGAGGTGCGGGAATGTGCTCAGAACTGTCGGATAGAACTGAGCGGCACGCACAAGAGTGCTTTTAACAGGATGATGGACAATGCGTTCTACGAGAATAAACCGTTGCAGTTCCTTTTTGCCCGTTGGATAAGAGACCAATACCGGATTGTGAAGAAACTACGCAAAGGCCGGTAAAAACATACGGCAAACCAGGAAAAACTTTTTTTCGAAAACAGTACCTTTTGCAGATGGTTTTTCTGCAAGAATAGTTGATTTGCACACGGATTTCCTTGTTGCAACAGGGTATTGCCCTGTGCAACAAAGAGACACTCTGGAGAGATCCATCATCATCTGCACCAAAAGGGGCCCTATCGGTGTGATAATGGTATGGGGGAATAAAAAAACATAATAATATTAACAATTAAAAAAAAAGTTGTATTTTTGCAGAATAGATAAATTGTCTATTATTGGTGTAATAGACAGAAAGCAGGTGGATTACGCCGGAAGTCCTTGGACAGGGACAGGCGTTGAAAGGGAAGGATATAGCCCCCAATCTTCCAGGGACTTCACGCCCATGCATGAAGGAGAGGGAGAATTGTCCCTAAAGAAGGCATACAAAAGAACAACAGAATGGCAGAAAAACGATGGTATGCGGCAAAAGTGCAGTACAACCGGGTACAGCCCATACGTGAGCACCTGATGGCTGACGGAGCAGAGCTCTTCATCCCGGAGGTGATACGGTCGCTGGTGTTTTTCAAAGCCACGGAAGAGTACCTGGCACATTTCGAACAGGAGCATTTCAGCCAGATGTGGGTATACCGCAACCCGTTGACGCATAAGCCGTCGGCCATACCCGACCATGAGATGGAAGTTTTTGTATTTGTCTGCACATCGGGGAAACAAGGTCTGACATACCTCGGCGACGACCGACCGGAGTATCACCGCGGCGACAGGGTACGGGTTACAGAAGGACCGTTGAAAGGAGCCGAGGGCCATGTGGTAAGGATAAAAAAGGACAGAAGGCTTGTAATCACCGTGCGTGGAGTGGCGGCACTGGCAACAACCTATATCCATCCCCGTTTTCTGGAGCCTGTCGCAAAAGAACAATGCAATGATTCAGCACGTGACAACACCTGAGACATACGCATTAGCTCCGCTGCATTGACTCGACAGGAAGGCAGCGAAAACCAACAGAATATAACACAAGAGATGAGAAAGCCCTTATTTCCTCTCGACCCTTTGAAAGAGAAATACTACTACCCCAGAAAGAATTTTAAGGAGGTGGGGAGCGAAGGGTGTGACAAACTTGACCCCGACACCATTGAGGATGACGATGTCCGAAAGGTGTTCAAGGAGGTGGAGACTTTGCCAATCAAGCAAGTGTACCGATGGTTTCTGGACCATCGCGACGAGTTTGCCCCCACGTCGCTGCTTTGGGGCATCCGCAACAACGGCGGAGACCCGATACCAGACCGCGAGAATGGCGAGCCTTATCACGCTATATTCGTGCAACGCCCGCTGCACACGATTTACGAGCTAGATGTATTCCTTGCCAATGCCAACCGACATCTTACCGACGGGGGCTACCTGATGTGCAATTGCCGCACATCGTCGGTGAAAAAGGCTGTCATTTACAGCCGCTACCCACGCGGCATAAACAGACTGTACTATGGCCTGCATTATTTGTGGCACAGAGTGTTCCCCAAAATCAAGGTACTGAAGAACATCTATTTTGCCGTCACCAAGGGTCGCAACCGCACCTTCCACCGCGTGGAGATACTGGGAAGGCTGTATCATGCAGGTTTCGAGGTGATATACGAGAGTACGACACATGGTGAGTTTCGTGTGCTTGCTCGCAAGGTGAAAGAGCCTATCACCGAGGGGGTGCCCAGTTCATCACCCATCGCCAAACTGAAACGGGTGGGCAAGAACGGAAAGCTGATAACGGTTTACAAGTTCCGTACCATGTACTCGTACAGCGAGTATTTGCAGGAATATGTTTACCAACACCGCCGTCTGGACAAGACCGGCAAGTTTTACCACGACTATAGAGTGAACACCATAGGGGCATTGCTCCGCAAAACATGGCTCGACGAGCTACCGATGGTGATTAACATGCTGAAAGGGGAGATGAAACTGGTTGGTGTGAGACCGCTTTCGCAACAGTTTTTCGGACTTTACAGCCCCGAGATGCAAGAACTACGCATCAAAACCAAGCCGGGTTTGCTGCCACCGCTCTATTACGAGAAGGAGCAACCTGAGACCCTTGACGGCATACAAGAGTCGGAGCGCCGCTATATCGAGGCCTATCTGAAACATCCCATCAGAACGGATTGGAAATATTTTTGGGGGATTGTGGGGAACATCTTTTTCCACCATAAACATTCCCATTAACAACGGATTGAGACACAAAAATTGAAAAACCAAAATACACTATATGAGTGAATCACAGGAATGGACAACAGTAATCAAGCCTAAAGATAAATTGTTGGCTGTCGATTTCAAGGAGTTGTGGAGGTATCGCGACCTTTTCACCCTGTTTGTAAAACGCAATATCATCACCCAATACAAGCAGACGGTACTTGGACCGTTGTGGTTTGTGATACAGCCTGTACTGACGGTGTTGATGTATATGGTGGTGTTTGGCGGCATCGCCGGCATCGCCACCGACGGGATACCGCAACCACTGTTCTATCTGGCGGGTACGTGCATGTGGCACTATTTTTCCGATTGTTTATTGAAAACATCAAACACCTTTGTCAGCAATAGCGGTCTTTTTGGCAAAGTGTATTTCCCCAGATTGATTACCCCGCTTTCCAACGTAACCTCCAATCTACTACGTTTCGGTATCCAGATGGGCTTGTTTATCATCGTCTATGTCATTTACGCCATCGGGGGATGCACAGCGCACTTGACATGGTATATCCTGCTGTTTCCGCTTCTGGTGATGATGATGGCCGGCCTGGCATTGGGTTTTGGAGTGCTAATTTCGAGTTTGACAACGAAATACCGCGACTTGCAGATACTCTTCTCTTTCGTAATATCGCTGTGGATGTACGCTACCCCCATTGTCTATCCGCTTAGCCTCGCCAAAGGCAAGATGGCTCTTGGAATGGATTTATACACCATAATGCGACTCAACCCTGTCACCCCCGTGCTGGAGACCTTCAAATACGGAGCACTGGGTGCCGGCGAGTTTGTGGGATGGACCTGGCTGGGATACAGCTTTGTGTTTATGGTTGTCCTGCTTGCCGTCAGTATAGTGGTATTCAACAAGACTCAGAAGAGTTTCATGGACACTGTGTAGAGAGATGAAAAAAGCATTGATAACAGGCATCACCGGACAGGATGGCAGTTTCCTGGCAGAGTTTCTCTTGGAAAAGGGATACGATGTGCATGGGGTAATACGCAGGTCGTCGGTAGACTTTCGTGAACGCATAGCCCATTTGGAGGGACATGTTCATTTCCATCTGCACTACGGTGATATGAGTGATACGCTGAGCGTAATCCAGACTGTGATGGCTGTGCAGCCCGACGAGATTTACAATCTGGCAGCCCAAAGCCATGTGCAGGTGAGTTTCGACGCACCTGAGTATACCGCCAACGTGGATGCCACCGGGGTGTTGAGGATTTTGGAAGCCGTGAGACAGTGCGGACTGGAAAAGAAATGCAGAATCTACCAGGCCAGTACATCGGAACTTTATGGACGCGTGGAACAGGTGCCACAGAACGAAGAGACTCCTTTCCACCCCTATAGCCCGTATGCAGTAGCCAAACTCTATGGCTACTGGATAGTGAAAGAGTATCGCGAGGCATACGGAATGTTCTGCTGCAACGGTATCCTTTTCAACCATGAAAGCGAGCGGCGCGGCGAGACTTTCGTAACAAGAAAGATAACTTTGGCCGCTGCCCGCATACGCCAAGGGAGACAGGAGAAACTATATCTGGGCAATCTGTCGTCGCTGCGAGATTGGGGCTATGCCCGAGACTATGTGGAATGTATGTGGCTGATACTGCAACACGAGAGGCCCGATGACTTTGTCATCGCCACCGGGGAGCAGCACTCGGTAAGAGAATTTTGCCAGCTTGCTTTCCACTATGCTGGCATTGAATTGAGATGGGAAGGCGAAGGAGCTGACGAGAAAGGAATATGCACCGCCGTGGACGGTTCGCAGCCCGACAGCACGGGTCTGGTAGGCAAGACACTGGTGGAAGTGAGTCCTGACTTTTACCGTCCGACGGATGTGGTCAACCTGCTGGGCGATCCTGCCAAGGCTAAACGACAATTGGGATGGAACCCCGGAAAGACACCTTTTGACAAGCTTGTGAAACTGATGGTGGAAAACGATATGGCCAAAGTGGCATCGGACCATGCCGCCGCACGTGTGCGTTGCAATCTGGCCGAGTATCTGGAGAAAGGTATTGTGAAATGAACAAGGAGTCGAAAATATACGTTGCAGGGCATTGCGGAATGGTCGGGTCAGCGATAGTGCGACGACTGCAGAAGGACAGCTACCACAATCTGCTGCTACGTTCTCATTCGCAGTTAGATTTATGCCGGCAGGAGGCTGTTGAAGACTTTTTTGCCAAGGAACGTCCCGAATATGTTTTCCTTGCCGCTGCAAAGGTGGGAGGAATTGTGGCTAACCAAAAGGCTCCGGCCGATTTCATGTATCAGAACATGATGCTTGAGATGAACGTAATCCATGCCGCCTGGCAGAATGGATGCAAGAAACTCCTTTTTTTAGGGTCGAGTTGTATTTACCCGAGACTTGCTCCCCAGCCCATGCGCGAAGACTGCCTCCTCACCTCGTCGCTAGAACCCACCAACGAGGCATACGCCTTGGCAAAGATTTCCGGACTGAAATACTGCCAATACCTTAATCGCCAGTACGGCACTGACTATATCAGTGTGATGCCGACAAATCTCTATGGCCCTGGCGACAACTACCATCCAGAACACAGCCATGTGCTTCCCGCATTGATACGTCGATTTCACGAAGCAAAGATGGCGGGAGCAGAAGAGGTAACTTGCTGGGGTGACGGGACTCCTCTACGCGAATTCCTTTATGTTGACGATTTGGCCGACCTTTGTCTGTTTTTGATGAACAATTACAGCGGGGACGAGACGGTCAACGCCGGCACTGGCAAAGAAATAACCATCAAACAATTGACTGAACTTGTGGCCCAAGAGGTGGGATACACGGGAAAGATAAAATGGGACATTTCCCGTCCCAATGGTACTCCCCGAAAGTTGCTCGATGTGAGCAAGGCGAAAGCAATGGGGTGGACATACAGAACCGAAATAGAAGAAGGCATCCGCTTGGCCTACCGTGACTTCCTTGAGAATCCTGTCCGGGCGGAACGATAATCATATCTTATGGCAATAGCAATTGAATTTAACAATGTTTCCAAGCAATACCGGTTGGGCTTGGTCTCGACAAAAACACTAAGCCACGACATCCATCGCTGGTGGACAGTCAACATTCGCGGCAAAGAAGACCCCTATCTGAAAATCGGGTCGGTGAACGACCGCTCGTCGAAAGCAGACAGCGAATATGTGTGGGCATTAAAGGACATTGACTTCAAGGTGGAGCAAGGGGATGTTGTAGGCATTATAGGAAAAAACGGAGCTGGAAAAAGCACACTGCTGAAAATTCTCTCGAAAGTGACGGGACCCACCACTGGAAGCATACGCGCCCGCGGACGTATCGGATCGCTCCTCGAGGTAGGCACTGGCTTTCACCCTGAAATGACTGGCCGCGAAAACATTTTCCTCAACGGGGCTATCCTCGGTATGACCAAGGCCGAAATAAACCGGAAACTTGACGAGATAATTGATTTCAGTGGCTGTGAACGCTACATAGACACTCCTGTCAAACGCTATAGCTCCGGAATGACCGTGAGACTTGGATTTGCCGTTGCCGCATTCCTTGAGCCGGAAATCCTTGTGGTGGACGAGGTGCTGGCCGTGGGCGATGCCGAGTTTCAACGCAAAGCTATTGGCAAGATGCAAGATGTGAGCAAAGGCGAAGGGCGCACGGTGCTTTTCGTCAGCCATAACATGGCCAGTATTCAACAATTGTGCCATCACGGAATATTGCTGAAAAACGGAATGGTGGAGAAAACGGGGAATGTAAGAGAAGTGGTCGACTATTACCTCGGCAGCATGCAAACGGTAAACGACTTTAACCGAGAAGGCAATGGTGCCGTCCGCATCACCAATTTCAGAATTCAGAATAGTTCCATCTCCCTTGGCGAAAATCTTGAAATAGAAGTCGACATTGAGGCGAAACAGAACGTCACGACTATCGACGCCAGTTTTGACATCAAAGACGAATCAGGCAAACAAGTGGCACACGTGGCCAGCAACGATGACGAGTTCCAAATCGGTGCCATGAGGTCTGGCGAGAAGAAAACCATTCATTGCGTGATAAAAAACGTGAACCTCGCACCCGGGGGATACACCTCGAGTATCTGGATAGGAACACCCTATGTTGAATATGATATGGTGATAAATTGTGTCAGATTTAGTGTTACTCAAAACGATACCTTCATAAAAAGAGGCACCCCTTACGACAAATACTCGAAAGTAGTGTTGCCCTCAAACTGGAAACAATTGTGAACAACGAATCCTCCCCTGTACTGAGTATATTGGTTATATCTCATAACCAGCGCGAACTGCTGCCAAGATGTCTTGACAGTGTGTTGCGGCAAAAACTCACTGTTCCCTACGAGGTGATAGTCTCGGACGATAGGTCAACCGATGGAACATGGGAACTTATTCAGGACTACGAAAAGAGGTATCCCGGCATAGTAAAAGGCGTCAAGTGCAACTCGGACCTCTGCAATCCCGCCACACGCTCGGAACGGTGTGGATGGAACAAAGCCAATGTTTACAAACACTCACAAGGAGACTACTTCGTTAATATCGATGCCGACGACTATCTGAAAAGCGACGACATCTATCAACACCAACTTGACCTTCTCATGGCCAACCCCTCGTGCTCTATGTGCCAACAGCGTATCTTGCAAGTGGATGACGGCGCACCCTTGGAAAGTGGCCATGCCTGGCCTGTCCACCCAAAACTGATAGACAAAGCTATTCTCACCCCATCCAATATTATACGCAATGAGATATGTGGTCTCAACCCGACATACATGATAAGGCGCCATCGAGAAGAAAACCCCGCCGAGAAATACGGCAAACTATACGATGATACAGTGATATCCCTTTACCACCTTCAGTTCGGCGACGTTATTTTTACCGACCGGGCAGACTATGTGTGGGTGCAATATAGCAACAGCATCAGCAATTCCGACAAGGGCGATGAGAGGCAACTGCTTTATGGCCTCCTTCCCTATCAACATGCACTCCTCATCCCCAAATTTACTTACTATTTCATGTCCCTTGCCAATCTCCCGATGCTGCATATACTTAAAAAATCCCTTTTCAAAAAAATTGAACTGAAGCCAAGCACTATCCAACACCTGAAACTTTTCAATGGTTTTATCTTCCAATACTACACAAATGGACAAAAAGGACTAATGAGCAAGATACGGATAGCACGAATCCTCATTCTTTACAAACAAATCAGTCACGAAAATAAGAAAAACGGAAAAGCCCGAAACATACAATATCTCATAAAAGCCCGAAAAAAACTTTATCGACTTCTAATCGGATAAAAAGAAAAACCGTTCAATCGGATACAAAACATGAACATCTTAGACTGCACCATACGCGACGGTGGCTATGTGAACAATAACAACTGGGACCCCGATATCCTCCGGACAATAGTCTCCTCCCTGTCCACCGCAGGCATCAAATACATTGAAATCGGCAACAACTTTGGTCTGGGAGCACACCGACTGTTCGACTTAGCCCTCAACGACAACGATTTCATGAACATCTGTATGCCATGCAAAGGCAACTCCATTATTGGCATGTGGTATTGGGGAGCCTATGGCAAGAAAGAGGACATGAAATGGTTTAAGGAAAACGGGGGAGAATTCGTCCGCATAGGTGCCAATTCAAACAATGCTGAATTTGCCTACGAAAACATACGCTACGCCAAATCCCAAGGGCTGTATGTTTTTTGCAATCTAATGAAATCCTACGCCATCAGCCGATACCAGCTTGCCAAAGTGGCAGAAGAGATTGAAGCCTGTGGCGCCGACTGCCTGTATGTCGTCGACTCGGCGGGAGGTATGTTGCCCGACCAAGTAGCAGGGTATGTCAAGGCTGTAAAGGAATTCACCAACCTCCATGTTGGTTTCCATGGACACAACAACCTACTCATGGCCAACGCCAATAGCCTTGCCGCCCTGCAGGCCGGAGCCGATTTTGCCGACGGCACCCTTCGCGGTCTGGGACGGGGAGCGGGCAATGCCCAACTTGAAGCATTGGTGGCCATCTGCCAGAAAGCCCGCATCATGCCCAACAACTGCAACCCTCTTGAACTGGCAGAAGTGGCAGGCAAAGTGGCGGGCAACCTACTGGTTAAAGGTAGTACAAAACGAGAAATCAATGTCGGTTTGGTCAATTTCCACGACTCCTACACCGATATTTTGGAAAAGACCTCGGCAGAATATGGTGTCGACCCCGAAATACTGATGGCTGAGGTGTGCAAAATCAATGTAATCAACCCCTCCGAAGAACTCTTCGACCTTGCCGCAAAACGCCTGAAAGAGGGTAAAAAATTCGAATTTGTCCCCGCATACTCTCATAAGATATACTAAAATCAATATTTGACCATTCACCATAATTCATAATCAGTTATGACAGACCTAAAAATCAGATACGAACAGATGCTCCATGAAATGGAGAGTTTGGTCAAGATAACCAATAAACGTTCTGTCCTTATCCTACTTCAACATACCAAACAAGAAGAAACCGAACCCTGCATACCAGCGGTACGCGAAAGCATCTCAAATATCATTGGTTTTGTCTCTCTTGGCGACGAACAATACCTCCCCTACATCATCGGGCAGGCCGTAGGCATTGTCGACACAGTGATGATTGATGTCGATGCCAAAAGAGCCAACTCCGAAAAAATCCGGCTCACCGCAACACAGCTGGCCAAGGATAACGGTATTGCCGTAGCCTATTACAGCGACTATTCCACTTGGATTTCCTCAGCCATTGCCTTTATGCTTGAAATCGAGCAAAAGAATCATGGAATAGTCAACTATGAGGACAAACGACTATTGATAGGCCGCAATGCCTTGGCAACAAAAATGGTGATGGAGATGATCAACCGAGGCATGGATGTGTATCTCTTTGCCCAAGAGTATCCCACGCCCTGTTTCCCCACCACCGGAGGAACCATTGAAATTGCATCACCCCACATTCATATTGTTGATGAATTATCCAAGACACACTTCAACACCCTTATTGGATGCGAACTGCAACAAAACAGCCCCTATCTTGACCAACTGTCCAATATCCGTTTTGAAATAATCTACGATTTAGGCATCAACAACTTCACCCGCGAATTCATCAACCAAAAACGCGAAAACGGCACTCAGGTCTACCGCTCCGACGACCGTGCAGGCATCTCCGGCATAGTAGTCAATCTGATGGAAACCAGCGAACTGGTCAAATCGCGTTTGGGAAAGACCTCCATAGGGGGTATCCCCATAGTCAGTGGAGGTTACGTCGGAGAGCAGGGGGACGTGGTTGTCGACAATTATGTCGATGCACACACCGTTCTGGGCATTGCCAACGGCGACGGAACCTTCAAACAAACCCTCACCCCAGAAGATGAAATCAATCTAAACCGAATAAAAAAACTGGTCTAACTATGAGTAACACCGTCATGGTCTTGCCTGGCACCAAATGGCAAGTACCCCTAATTAAGAAACTGAAAGAAAGAGGCTACCGCGTAGCCGTTGTCCACCCCTATAAGGATGCACCCGCATTCCAATATGCCGACGATGCAGTGTACGCCGACATCCTCGATCGCGAAACCGTACTGAAAGCTGCCAAAGAATTAAACGTAGTGGCTGTAATGTCCGACGAATGTGACATCGCCACCCCCACCCTGGCCTACGTCTCCTCTCAGATGGGGCTGCCGTCCCAAACCGAGCCCATGGCACGCCTCTACACCGACAAGTCACTCATGCGTGACTTCTGCCGTGAACATGGCCTACCATGCCCGCAATACCAAGTTTGCGAAACCCTCGACCAAGCCATCGACTTCTTCCGCGCACTCAATCACAAAATGGTCATCAAACCCATCGACGCCAACAGTAGTCGAGGCGTTTTCACCATCGAGACCGAAGAACAACTACGACAACTCTTCGACTCCTCTATAGCCTACTCTCACCACCGCCATGCCGTAATATGTGAAAGTTTCATTTCTGGAGCTGAATTCTCTGTCGACGGCATCCGGATGCCCGACAAGCATGTCTGCCTGGCCATCTCCGAAAAGCAGCAGTTCGACTACAACCGCAATCTGGACAGCTACCTCTACTTCTCCTACGACAACCCGCTCTACGACTACGACCGCCTGCGTGAGGTCAACAACCGTTTTGTCGAACTCTCCGGACTCCCCTTCGGCTTCACCCATGCCGAATACCGCTACGAAAACGGCGAATTCTACCTCCTCGAAATAGGTGCCCGCGGCGGTGGCGGTCTCCTCTCCTCCATCATCGTCCCGGCTCTCACAGGTCTGGACAACTACGACATCCTCATCGACATGTTCGTCGGCAACAAAGTAACCAAGGTGATTGACGAAAAGAAATTCAAAAACAACAAAATCGCCGTGGTGAAATTCTTCGACACCACCGAAGAAGGAGGAGTAGTGAAAGCCATAAAAGGCATCGACTTTCTGAACTCAACGAAAGAAATCCTCTACTGGCAACTCGACTTCAAACCCGGCGACCGCATTCACCGTCCCACCGACGGCGGCAACCGCATAGGCTTCTGTTTCTCCTGCACCGAAGGACGCGAAGCCATGGCTGCCCTGCAAGATGAAATCGACAAAAGAGTGATTATCGAATATGAATAGCTCCGCCCCAAGCGTCAGCATCTGCTGTCTGGCCTACAACCATGCACCCTTCATCCGTCAATGTCTCGACGGATTCCTCATGCAGGAAACCAACTTCCCCATCGAGGTGCTCATTCACGACGATGCCTCCACCGACGGCACCGACGACATACTCCGTGAGTACCAAGCCAAATATCCCGATAAAATATTCCCCATCTACGAGGAACAAAACAAATTCTCACAAGGCTACCGCGGACGCATGGACATCGAATTCAACTACTCCCGCGCCAAAGGCAAATACATAGCCTATTGCGAAGGCGACGACTACTGGACCGACCCCCACAAACTGCAACGACAAGTGGACTTTCTCGAGTCCCACCCCGACTACTCCATCTGCTTCCACCGCTGCAGCCACCTCAACAACGTCACCGGCAAACTAACCCCCGACAACTGCGGCGGCATCATCCCTTCCGGACAACAAGGAGTCGACATCACCATCGGAATGTTCATGAGCAAATGGATAACTCAACCCCTCACCATGGTGTTCCGGCGCGACAAATTCACTCCCGATTGGCAGAAACAATACAAATACTACCGCGACATGCACGAAATCTACCACCTCCTCAACGTTGGTAAAGGCTACCTCTTCGCCTTCAACGGCGGAGTCTACCGCTACCATCCCGGTGGTGTCCACAGCATGATTTCCGCATCACAATACTGCCTCATGTCACTCCCCACCGATGAAGAATTCTACCGCATCAACCCCTCCCCCTATTCCAAACGAACCTACCTCGACACACTGCAGGAATGTATCAAAGTCTATGCTGGCACAGACAAACCCAAAGCCTTGAAATACCTCTTCACACACTTCCGCGTCTCCCACAACTTCCGCGCCTTCATCAAACAACTGCGCATAATACTGCAAAGCAAAAAAACAAACCAACAATAAACACCAATCACCCACATCAGGATGAACCCCACCACATTCCAACAACAGATACTCGACCCACTGCTCAGGCATTTCGACCAAAACGCCGACAGCGATTCTTTCTTCATCGGCGGCAAAGCCTACTCCTATCGCACCTTGCTCACCCGCATCACTGCCATACGCACCCGGCTCCACAGCCGCAACGACAACTCCAACCTTCTCGCCATTATTCTCGACGACCATATCGATACCTATGCCTCCATCCTGGCCCTTTGGTTCGAAGGCCTCGCCTATGTTCCGCTCCACCCCCTCCAGCCTGCCAGCCGCAATCTGAACATCCTGCAACAAACCAACACCCAAACACTGCTCTGCACCTCCACCGGCACAGACCTTACAACCCAAGCCCAGCAAATCGGCATCAACATCATCCAGACAACAACCCTTGCCGACCCCACAACACCCGACACCACCATCCTCCCCGCGGACGATAACAGCCTCGCCTACGTCCTCTTCACCTCCGGCAGCACCGGAACCCCAAAAGGAGTGTGCCTTACCCGTGACAACCTTGCCTCCTTTGTCGATTCATTCTGGAAAACCGGTATATCCATCCAGCCCAACGACCGCTGCCTGCAAGCCTTCGACCTCACCTTCGACGTCAGCATACAAACCTTTCTCACAGCACTGCTCTCCGGCGCCTGCGTATGCACCATACCCTACGGCCAGATAAAATACCTCTACGCCGCACAACTGATTATGGAGCAACACATCTCATGCGCCTCCATGGCCCCCTCCATGCTCACCTACCTCAAACCCTATTTCTCCCAACTCGACGCCCAGAGCCTCAAAACCTGCATCCTCACCGCCGAAGCCTGTCCCATCGACCTCCTGCAACAATGGGGACAATGCGCCTCAAACGCCGACCTCTACGACTTCTACGGTCCCACCGAAGCCACCATCTACTGCACCTACTACAAATACAACCGCAACACCGCAAACCCCTCAGCCAACGGCATCTGCTCCATCGGCAAACCTCTCGCCAACATCCAAACCCTTATCATAAACGAAGAAGGCCAACCCCTGCCCCAAGGCGAAAAAGGAGAACTCTGCGTGGCTGGCCGCCAAGTGACCCCCGGCTACTGGAACAACCCCGAAAAAAACAGCACCTCATTCCTCTCCATCGAACACAACGGCACCAAACAAACCTACTACCGCACCGGCGACCTCTGCCAACAAGACCCCGACGGCAACCTCCTCTACTTCGGACGCATCGACCAACAAGCCAAAATACAAGGCTACCGTGTCGAACTGGGCGAAATAGAATACCAAGCCCGCCAACACTTCGCTGGACAAAACCGCACCGCTGCAATAGCCTACACCGACAACCGTGGCATCACCGAAATAGCCCTCTTTGTCGAAACTCCTTCCACCGACACCACCTCACTCACCAACCACCTCAAAAACACACTCCCTCCCTACATGATTCCCTCCCGCATTATCTGCCTTCCCAACTTCCCGCTCAACCGGTCAGAGAAAATCGACCGCACAGCCCTGAAACTCATCATCACGACACAAAACGCTGATTCCTAACCCAATCCGACTTTTTTTAACATTTATTGTTTACCTATTCATACTTCACTGAAAACCAGCCCCATATCTATCACATATATATTACATATATATCACATATATATCAGTTATATATTCAATCAATATATAAGTGATATATAACCGACACAAAACCATTGCAAAAAATACGCACCAAGAAATAACCCATAAGTACAAAAATACAATGACACGACAGGAACTCATAGAAACCCTACAGCCGATAGTCCGTCGCTCGTTCTCCGATCCTAACTTGTTGATTACCGACGACCTCACACCTGCCAACACGCCTGCCTGGACTTCACTCTCCTTCACTCAGTTGCTGACAGAAATCGAGAACCAATTCGGTATCAAGTTCGGAATGCTTGAATTGCTGCAAATGCAGAACATGGGCAGTATCGTCGACAAAACCCTGTCCCACCTCTCCTGAATGAACAACCTCGCTCCGGAAATAAAGCTTTTCACTGCCGGCGACCTTGCAGACTGGCTGGCAACGGGTCACAGCACCGCAGGACTCTCCAACGAAGTGATTTCGCGATGCCGTGCCGCGGCTATTGCCCACAACCCCTACGTACACAAGGACGACCCATGTGTGGCAGCCATTTACATCAATGGCAAGCCAGTCACATTCACCGCCACGTTTGCCGACAACATCAATGGCACCGTCTACCGATGGTTCAGCACCCTGTGGTGCAACCCCGAACACCGTGGGAAAGGGTACCCACTGATTGCCGTCGGCACGCTGATTGAACATTATGGAGCGGAGAAATGCCTCGATATGTGGGGAGCGCCGGAGACCGTTGAGATATTCAGGTATTTCGGGCACAACGACACCACAGTGCCGGAGTACCAATTTACGCCTAAGAGCATCCGACGCGACAGCCTGAAAGGTCAGGCGGCATACTTGCTCAACAACCTGAAGAGAAATTTCGGCGGCGGAAGAACGAGGCAACATCGAACCTTCAACGAACCTACCTATAGGCTGCAATACACCAACACGGTGGACGAGGAGACCTATGGTTTTATCCAGAACCATGCCGGCGGGGACCTGATTCCCCGTACCCGCGAAATGTTGAACTGGATACTGGCTTATCATTTCATGCAGAGAACTCCGCTGCTTGCCTCCAAAGAGGGTGGCAACCCGTTTCACGATTGCGACAGCCGCTATTGGATGAGCGGGGTGAAACTGTTTGTCGGCGACCGACTCGCGGCTTTCTATATTCTTGTTGACTCGGACAGGGGGTTGTCGGTTAAATATTTATACTACGACAAGGAGTATGCCGATTGTGTGTTCGATTCGGTTGCACGCCATGTGCAGACTCTGCGGAACCCCCGTTTCACGACCCGCCACCCGCAATTGGCCGACTATATCGATTCGATGCATCTCTTCGACAAAAAAAACATCGTCCCCATATCCTTTTCCTACCCCCCGGCATTTGCTTTCCCAGCAACGGCAATGTCGCAGGGTGGCGACGGCGACGGGTTTGTTTGATTTGACTGTTAAAGAAACAAATAAACTGCAATAAGATGATTGTCACAAATCTTCCTGCAATTGGACGGAAAATAAACAAGCGAGCCGACAGGTTGCGTTTCCAGCCTTTGGAGGTATTTGTAATCCATGCTGTTACGGATACCTACAATCCTGAGGCCTACTTGCGGGAGGACTGGATGCAGACAGAAATATTTGTACAGACTATCAAACGATTAAAAAGAGACTACACATTTATTCCACTTACCGAGGCCTATGGGCATTTGAAGCACGATTGGCTGCGCCGCAGGCGTTATGCCGTGCTGACGTGCGACGACGGTTTTGCTTCGGTGCAGGGGATACTGCCATTCCTTGAGTCGGAAAGGGTGCCCATCACCCTATTCATTAACCCGCGCTATCTGGACGGAAAGAGCCGCCGCGAGGGATATGCCCCGTCGGTTGAGTATTTAACCGAGGCTCAGCTGGCAGGTTTGACGTCACACCTTGTCAGTATAGGAATGCATGGTTACGAACATTTGGATGCAACTAAACAAAGCGAGGAGGAATTCGGGCGCTCGGTGACACTTTGCACAGAGATGCTCGGCAAGCATCCGCGCTACATACCTTACTTCGCCTACACATGGGGAAGGAATAACGCCAATACCGAAAGGGTTCTGAAACGCATGGGGGTTGTGCCTGTGCTTTGCGACGGAGCCTCGAACTACCGTTATCGCGGTGCCATCAGCCGGAGACTTCTGCCTGAAGAAGAAAACAAATAATAGCCTAAGACATGTCAACCCCTAAATATTCCGTCATAGTCCCACTCTATAACAAGGAACGGTATATCGAGCGCACATTATCGAGCATATTGGCGCAACGTTCCGACGTGTCGACACCCGACTATGAGTTAATCGTGATTGACGACGGGAGCACCGACTCATCGCTACAGGTAGCCCGGACTATAATAGGCGACAGACGGCCGTGGTGCCGCGTGGTGAGTCAGAAAAACAGCGGTGTCGCCGCTACAAGAAACAACGGTGTTGCCATGTCGACGGGTGAATATATCTGTTTTCTTGACTCGGACGACTGGTGGGAGCCGGATTTTCTGGCGGAGATGGACAGGCTGATTGCCGATTTCCCAGAGGCGGGCATGTACGGCACGGGTTTTTATCTGGTGAAAAACGGCAGACGTTCGGTCGCCCCTATCGGGGTGGACAAAGATTTTGAGAGGGGATATATCAATTACTGTCAAACTTATGCCAAGACCCTTTGCATGCCTATCACATCAAGCTCGGTGACAATAAGGAGAGAGTGTTTTGTGGAGGCAGGTCAGTTTAACACCAAGCTCACATTCGGGGAGGATTTCGACCTGTGGATACGGTTGGCTTTGGCACACCCTGTGGCATTGGTAAACAAACCGTTGTCGAATTATTTTCAAGACCAGCCTGTGAAAGGACGGGCGACACGCCGACTGCACAACCCGGAGAACCACATGCTGTGGAATCTTGAATACCTGAGTGACGAGGAGAAACGGAACGGGGACTTGAAACTGTTGCTTGACAAACTGCGCAGTAGCGGGTTGTTTCTCTATTACCTTTCGAGCCAATACCACGATGCGACACTGCCCGAACTGGCTAAAATCGACTGGACTAAACTGCCCCATTCCTCATACAAGAAATACAATTCGCCTATTTGGCGTGAACGGCTTGTTTTCCGGCTAAGGCGCACGGGAGCAACCATAAAGAAGACACTTTTGTCTATTGTTCATTCATAATAACAACTTTCAACTTTCTAATATCTTGGTACCCTTTTTCCCAAAACAGATTTCCCGCCGTGGTATATTGATTTATCTAATATGCCTTGGCACCGTCAGCCTCATCTTTTTCCGTCACATGATGAAACTTGATTACATCGTAATCGGAATTGTATGGGTGCTGTTGTTTTTCTTGCTGTCGAGCCGGTACTCGATGAAATGGATTTCCCTGCCGGAAAAGAAGTTTGTAAGGAAATTATTCTGGACAGCATTTGCGTTCCGCGTGGTTTGGGTAATATTCTCGTTCTTCTTCTATATTGTCAAGACGGGAATGCCATTCGAGTTCGGTTCGAGCGATGCCATGGGATACCACGATGAAGCACTGTGGTTCCAGGAGATTGGTTTTGCCTCGGCATGGGACTACCTGTCGCGCAAATCAATAGCCGATGCCGGCTATCCTGTTTATCTGACATTGCTATACAGTGTAACCGGAGGGAGTATCATCATTACCCGAATAATAAAGTCGCTACTGAGTGCATGGATGTGTGTGTTGATGTATCGTCTTGCCAAAAGGAACGTAGGAGAAGAGGCTGGCAGGATGACCGGCATTTTCTGTTGCCTCATGCCAAACCTGATTATGTACTGCGGACTTCACTTGAAGGAGACCGAGATGCTATTCCTTACAGTTGCTGCATTGGAGCGTGCCGACGCCCTGTTGCGCAGTCCGAAAGTGAACGTTTGGAATCTGATTTTGGTGGCACTACTTGTGGTGAGCTTGTTTTTCTTCCGTACAGTGCTGGGCGCCACAATGATATTCGCAATTCTGTCGGCGCTGGTGTTCTCATCCAATGCATTGATGGGGCGATGGAACCGAGTGGTGCTGATATCATGGGCCATTATTGCCTTGGTGGTAATGGCAGGAGGTACACTGGCAAACGAGACGCTGAGTGTGTGGGAAGGTCGAAGCGAAAACCAGGCAGCAAAACGAGACTATCAGGTGTACAAGGGCATTAAATGGGCAAAATATGCAACAGGGTCGGTTATGGCACCCATCATGTTTGTTCTGCCCTTCCCCACGATGGTAGACGTAGACGAACAGTACAACCAGCAGTTGATAAACGGTGGTAACTATGTGCGTAACTTCTTCGGAATCTTCACGCTGATTGCATTGTTCAGTGCCATTTTTGTCAAGAAGAACTGGCGCGACCTGGCATTGATAGGATCGTTTATAATATCCTACTTGGGTGTAATATGTATGAGCGGTTTTGCCAACTCGGAGCGATTTCTTTTGCCAGGACTGCCATTCTTGCTATTGATGGCGGCATACGGCGTTTCACTGCTGGATGAACGAAATTTCAAATGGGTTAGAATTTGGTATTACATTGTGCCTGTCATGGTTATCGGCTGGGCAGTCTTTAAACTGGGTTCGCGAGGCATTCTATAATAAAACATTATGGCACGGGAAAAAGTTGCATATTTCTTTGGAAGTTTGAATAGAGGAGGCGCCGAGACACTGGTCTTGGATGTCCTTTCGCGTCATTCCCAATTGCCGTATGACGCATTATGTATCTACCGCAACGAAGGTACGTTGTCGGAACGCTATCGCAACACCGGTGCACAGATGATAAGGCTGCCTCGGGGTAAAAGCTGGCTGGGTTACATAGTGCGGTTATGCAAGGTGTTAAGAAAGGAGGGAGTCACTGTCATCCATGCACAAACGTCGCTGAACGCCATTTTGGCGGTTGTCTGTACATGGTTCACCCAGGTGCGGGCTGTGACCACATTCCACGGATATGGTTATATCAATTCCCCGAAACTGCTGCGACGGCTTATCTTCAAGGGCAGCGACAAGGTGGTGTTTGTAAGCAAGGAATTGAAGGATGCCTACCTGAAACGAGGTGATTTCGGCTGCAAGGAGAAATGCGTGATAGTGTACAACGGAATTGACTTTGACAAGTTTAACATCCTCGCCACCGGAAGCAACAACAAGAGACTGGAACTGTGCATGGTGGGCAGTTTCGGTGAAGGAAGGAACCACTTATTTGTATGCAAGTTTTTATCAAAACTGCTTGAAAATGGGATTGATTTCCATTTTACCTTTATCGGAGCCGCACGCGACAACGAAATGAAAATCTACAATGACTGCGTTGTCTATTGCAAAGAGCACAGCCTCGAAGGGTATGTGACCTTTGCAGGGCTGAGGGACGATGTCCCCGAACTGTTGCGAGGAATGGACGCATTTGTCTATGCCACACGCCACGACAGCTTCGGAATAGCGGTGATGGAGGCAGTGGCGGCCGGATTACCCACTTTTGTGAACGATTGGTGCGTGATGAAGGAATTGACACGGGAAGGAGAACTGGCTACCCTTTATGAGACCGACAATGTGGACTCGCTGTACGACAAGTTTTGTGATTTTGTAGCACACCGCGACGACTACAGGACTAAGGCCAAAGAGAACGCCATACTGGTTAGAGAACTCTATAGTATTGAACAACATATTAAAACATTGACACAGGTATACGCTATTCGCGGTAATGCCGATTAGTCATTTTGACCATTCGCATACTCTTTGCTGACAATAGCCTTTTGCCTGCTCATAAGCAACATTATACAGAAAAGCCCTTTTCTTGCATACAGTCTCTCTGATGAGGGTGAAAATATTAAATAAAAAACATATTATGAAATCAGTCGGTTTACCCATATCACACAAGGAAAACGAAAGGCGGAGGACACTGGTTCCCCGCGACATACCATCCATCAAACACCCCGACCTTATTTTCATTGAAAAAGGCTATGGAGATGTGCTCGGATACCGCGACGAAGATTATTCCAGCCTTGGAGTGAACGTAGCAGACAGGTCAACTGTGCTGGCCAAAGACATCATTGCCGACCCCAAGGTGGGAGATGCCGAATATCTCGACACCCTGAAGGGACAAACCGTGTTCGGATGGCTCCATGCCGTACAAAACCGCGACATCACCGACAAGGTAATCAACGGTGGACTGACAGCCTACGCATGGGAGGACATGTACGAAGAGGGGCGACACAGTTTCTGGCGCAATAACGAGATAGCCGGCGAAGCCGCCGTCTTCCACGCCTACATGTGCCACGGTATATTCCCCTACAACACCCGCGCGGCAGTGCTGGGACGAGGCAATATTGCTCGCGGGGCGGTGAAAACACTCAATTTCATGGGTGCCGAAGTGATACAATACGACCGGAAAACAGAACAACTGTTCCGTCATGAACTTGACAGATTTGATGTCGTGGTCAACGCCATCCTTTGGGACACCTCGCGCCATGACCACATCATTTATCGCGAAGACTTGAAACGTATGAAACAAGGGGCCATGATAATCGATGTGTCGTGCGACCGCAACGGCGGAGTGGAAACCAGTGTGCCCACCACCATCGACAACCCCACATACGAAGTGGACGGCATCACCCACTATGTGGTGGACCATACCCCCTCACTTTTCTGGAAAACAGCCACTGAAACACTCAGCACCGAATTTGTCAAATACATAGACTTCCTGATTGAAGACCGCCCTCTGGACAACGAGGTACTGCGTGGTTGCCACAACTTTGAAAAAGGCAAGATACTGGACAACCGCATCATCAAATTCCAAAACCGTTAACGCAAAAAAGAGACACTTATGAATATCACCATTACCGGCGGAGCAGGGTTCATCGGCTCCAATCTTTGTGAATATTTCGTGGCGAAAGGACATAACGTAACCTGTCTTGACAACCTCTCTACTGGTTTCCACCGCAATATCGAACCCTTGCTGGAAAAATCTAATTTCCATTTCATCGAAGGGGACATCCGCGACCTCGACACCTGCCGCAAAGTCCTGGAAGGGTGCGACGTGGTATTACACGAAGCCGCATTAGGCAGCGTGCCACGCAGCATCAACGACCCTCTGAACACCAACGCCAACAACATCGACGGCTTTCTTAACATGCTGGTGGCTGCCCGCGATGCCAAAGTAAAGCGTTTCGTCTACGCAGCCAGCTCATCAACCTATGGCGACAGCAAAGAGCTGCCCAAGATAGAGCACAACATCGGCCGTCCGCTCTCCCCATACGCCATCACAAAATATGTAAACGAACTATATGCCAATGTCTTCTCCAATCTCTATGGAATAGAAACCGTCGGGCTGCGCTACTTCAATGTCTTCGGCCGCCGTCAAGACCCCAACGGTGCCTACGCTGCCGTGATACCCCTGTGGGTCAAAGCACTCATCAACCACCAGTCGCCCTTCATCAACGGTGACGGCACCTATTCGCGCGACTTCACCTATATCGACAACGTCATCCAAGCCAACGAGCTTGCCGCCACCACTCCCGCCGAAGTATTGCGCGAAAGAATGTCGCTCTACAACACCACCCTGCCCCCCAAGGCTCCAATCGACATGGTGTTCAACGTAGCCTATGGAGGCAACACCACACTCAATGCCCTTTTCGCCTGCCTGCGCGACAACCTCGCTCACTTCGACCCCGCCATCGCCGACATACAACCCACCTATCGCGAAAACCGTCCCGGCGACATACCCCACTCCCAAGCCTCCATCATCAAGGCACAGCGTGTGCTGGGATACCAACCGAAATACGATGCCCTGACAGGCTTCGGGCAAGCCTGCGAATGGTATTGGAACAACCTACGATAAAACCAGATGAAAGTAATATTTGTAGCCAGCGGCAACAAAAGCGTGGGCACAGTCAGTGCCTTTGTCCGCTCACAATTCGAATCGCTGCAGCAGGAGGGTCTCGACATGATTCTCTTTCCCATCCGTGGCAAAGGATGGAAGTCATACTACAAGGCCATACTCCAACTGCGCCGCCTTATCCGTCGCGAGCGTCCCGACATCGTCCACGCCCACTATTCCGTATGCGGTGTGGCTGCCGCCCTTGCTGCCTGCTGCTCCCGTTCCAAAGTCGTGGTTTCCATTCTGGGAAGTTTCCCGCGCAAAACCTTCAAACGGAGATGGGTGCGGTTCTTCATCAAGCACATCTGGGATGCCACCATTGTCAAATCGCAACGCACAGCCAACCAACTGGGCATGACCCTGCCAGTAATCCCCAACGGGGTGAACCTCGACCAGTTTACACTCATCGACCAACAACAGGCACGCGAAATGTGCGGATTCGACCAAGACCACAAATACATCATCTGGTGTTCACACCCCTCCCGCACCGAGAAACGCTACAACTGGGCGGAGGAAGCCGTTAAACTGCTCAACAACGACAAGGCCGTACTTTATCCCGTATTCGACAAAAGCCACGACGACGTAGTCAAATACATGTGTGCCGCCGACGTACTCCTCCTCACCTCGGTCATGGAAGGGTCACCCAACGTAATCAAAGAAGCAATGGCCTGCAACTGCCCCATTGTAAGCACCGATGTGGGTGATGTGTCGTGGGTGACCGAAGGCGTAGCCGGTACCTATGTGGCACCCAACGGCGACACCCAAGCCCTCAGCCGGATGCTCTCCCAAGCCCTCGCTTTCGGCCAACGTACCCAAGGCCGCCAACGCATCATCGACTGCGGACTGACAACCCAAAAAACAGCTAAAAAAATAGAAGCCATATATGACACTTTATAACCTCCTCGACCAACACCTCTTCCTCCCCATAGGCGACTTGGTCTATGGCAGCCGTGTGCAAGCCAAACTGAAAGAACTGCACCGCACCGACCGCCTCGATGCGGCCCAACTGCGCCAACTGCAAGACGCCAAACTGCAACGGCTTGTCAGACACTGCTACGACACCGTGCCTTACTACACACAACTCTTCGACCGCCTCGGGATAAAGCCCGAACAAATCAAAACCCGCGAAGACCTTGCCCTCCTCCCCGTACTCACCAAACAAACCATACGCGACAACTACGACAACCTCTTCAGCACAGCCATAAGCCCCAAACGCTGGCGCAAATCATCCACAGGGGGAAGCACCGGAATGCCCCTCAAATTCTGTACCGACACTGCCGAATGGAGCAGCTGGAAAGCCTCCACCCTGCGCGCATGGGAATGGTACGGGCTGCAACTGGGCGACAAAATCTTCTCCCTCGGTGGCAGTTCCATCAACAAAAAGAATCAACTCTTCTCCTTCAAAGGCCTCTACGACCGCGTCATCATGCGCAACTACAAATACAGCAGCGCCGACGTAACCGATGAAAGCATGCACCGCAACTACGTCGAAATGATGAAACTCAAGCCCGCCGCCCTGCGCGGATACGGCTCGGCACTCTACATTCTGGCACGCTATATCGAAAAACAGCATCTCCCCGTCTGCCCCATCAAAGTCATTCTCACCACAGGCGAAGTGCTCATGCCCGAATACCGGCGCAAACTGGAAGAAGTGTTCCACGCCCCCCTCTACGATGCCTACGGTGCCGGCGACGGCGGCATCCTCTCGCACGAATGTCCCGAACACCAAGGCCTGCACATCACCGAAGAAGCCTGCATTATCGAAATAACCGACAAACAAGGCCATCCGCTGCCCGACGGACAGGTGGGGCAAGTATGCGCCACCGACCTCGACAACTACGTCTTCCCCTTCCTCCGCTACCATGTCGGCGACATGGCCTATATCAAAACCGAGCCCTGCCCCTGCGGGCGTGCCTCAAGACTCATAGGCGAAGTGATGGGGCGTGCCGGACGACTGATGTACAACAAACAAGGCGTCCCCATTTCTCCCACCGTGCTCCCCATGATGTTCTATCCTCACCTCGACTACCACAACACCGAATACCAGAAAACCTACTACAAAATCGACAAATTCCAAATCAGGCAAGACCGCAACGGCGACCTGCTGATTCTCCTCAAACTCAAAGACCCCTCCGAACCCCACGAACAATTCAATTACATCATCGACAACTACCGCAACCACTTCACCGGCTCGGAAGTGCAACTGCAGTTTGTCGACGACATCCCCTGTCTGCCCTCGGGCAAAGAAGACTACTGTGTTTCGGAATACGAATACCAGGCCTAAACCACACCCTTCACGTCAACTACATCCCTAACACCCTAATACACAATCAACCCATGTCCATAGTACAACACCGCTCACTGAAATCCATTATCAAAGGCATCTGGACCCACTCACTCTCCATACTCACCATGTTCACCTTTCCCTATCAGGTGACCGTAGCGTGCCATCGTCTGCGGGGAGTGAAAATAGGCAAAAAGTCGCACGTGGCCCGCGGCGTAATACTCGACGACCGCAACCCCGAACTTATCGAAATAGGCAAAGGCGTAGCCGTCACCTCCGGCGTGATGATCCTATGCCACCAACGCGACCTGACCGACTACCGTCCGGGCATGTATGCCATGCACTGCCCCTTCAAGGAGGGACGCGTTGTCATCAAAGACGGGGCACACATAGGCATCGGCGCCATCATCATGCCGGGAGTGACCATTGGCGAAGGAGCCATTATCGGCGCCGGCAGCGTGGTGACCCACGACATCCCACCCTACTGCGTGGCCGTGGGTTCCCCCGCCAAAGTCATTCGCGAGTTTAAAGCATAATGCGCCGTTATTAGCGGTAATAAGAAGAAAACAAACAACTTATCTGCTCCCTCCCGAAGGCACCATCCATCATAGGCTGAAACTCAATATTTTATCCGTCATTTATATTTCACATATATATTACATATATATCACATATATATCCGTTATATATTCTTTCGATATACAACTGATAGATAATACACACAAAAACAATAGAAACGGGATAATAAAACAGACAAGCCTGATACAACCGACGAAACATAAAGAATAAAGAACCAACCTGCTGATAATGAAATATCTGTTTGAACTCAACCACCCCAAACACTACTATCAATTCAAGTATGTGATGCAGACACTGAAGTCGCAAGGACACGAAATAGTGGTTCTTGCCCGCGACAAGGATGTGCTGCTCAATGTGCTGGAGGAGGAAGGGGTACCCTACATCGTGTTCGGAAAACACCGCAAAGCCATGTGGGCAAAGATACTGGGCACCTTTGGACTGATGGTGAACTACTGGAATATAGCCCGGAGGGAACGCCCCGATGTCATTGTGTCGAAAGCATCGTGGTACGGCACCGCAATGGCTAAAGTGCTGCACAAGAAATCCGTCATTTTCCCCGACTCCGAGGTGGTGAAAGTAACCAACCGCTATGTGGTGCCGCTGTGCACCCGTGTCGTCACACCGCAGCCCTTCCAACTCAACTATGGTGAAAAACACCGTCGTATAGCCGGTATTTTCGAGGACTGCTATCTTGCCCCGTCTGTTCTTCACCCCGACAGCTCTGTGGTGGAGCGGTACGGCCTGCGCAAACCCTATGCCATAGTGCGCTTTGTGGGCTGGTATGCCAACCACGACGTGGGGAATGGCGGGTTCAACTACGAACAGAAGAAAACCCTGGTCGAGACCATCGCCCGATATATGAACGTGTACATCTCCTCCGAGAAACCCTTGCCCGAGGAACTGTCGGCCTACAAACTGCCTACGCCCGCCAACGCCATCCACGATGTGCTTTATTGCGCCGACCTGTATATCGGCGACTCGCAGACCATGGCCGCCGAGGCCGCCTTGCTTGGCACCCCCGCCATCCGATCCAACACCTTCGTGGGTCCTAACGACATGTCGAATTTCATCATGTTGGAAAAGGAGTACGGCATGCTATACAACATCGCCGACCCAGCCGAGGCTATCGAAAAAGCCAAGCAACTGGCCGAAAGCCCCCGCAAAGCGGAGTGGTTGCAGAAAAGAGAGCAGTACTACGCCCACGTAGGTGACACCAATGCCGCCATTGTGGATATGCTAACCGAAATATAATCATGGATTTCACAGTCAAAAAATACTGCCAGCTGCTCGATGCCCTCAAGGCAAGCGGACTCTCTTTCAAACTGAGGCACGATGTCGATTTGCTCCCCGCCAACTCGCTGCGCACCGCACAATTGGAGAAAGAGCGGGGATTGACCGCCACCTATTATTTCCGCTGCGTGCCGGAGAGCTACGACCCTGTCATCATCAAACAGATTGCCTCGCTGGGGCATGAAATAGGCTACCACTACGAATCGCTCACAACCTGTGGGGGCAACCTCGAAGAGGCATATCATGATTTTTGCGGCAACCTGGAAAAGCTGAGGCAACTGGCACCCATACATTCCATTTGCATGCATGGTTCGCCGCGAAGCCCCTGGGACAGCCGCGACCTTTGGAAACACTACGACTACCATAGTCTGGGCATTGATTTCGAGCCCTACCTCGACACCGATTTTTCGGACAAACTCTACCTCACCGACACTGGCAGACGTTGGGACGGCTACCACGTAAGCCTGCGCGACAAGATACCGCAATACCAGGACCTTTGGGAAAGCCAAGGCCTCACCTTCCACTCCACCGACCAGATAATCGGGCAACTGCTCGACCCTTCTTCGCGATTGCGGAAGGCCGGCAAGACCTTACTCATCACCACCCACCCTCAACGTTGGAACCCCTTTGGGCTACGGTACTGTAGAGAATACTGCACCCAAACGTTAAAAAACGTAGTCAAGCACTACATTATCAGGAAAAATAAAAAAAACACACAATAATAAGCAACTAACCCCGTTAATAGTTATTAACCTTATCAGGTATCAGGAAACATGAAAGCAATTAACAAAGTATTATTAGTCGCCTTTTGCGCTACTATTGCACTGAGTTCGTGCGTGACTCCCAGCCAGGTCAACTATCTTCAGGACATGCGGCATGGCAGCCAGATTGAATTGGAAAACAAATTCCAAGCCATTATTAGTCCTTATGACGAACTGGATATTTATGTGTTCGGTCCATCAGACGATGAGAAACTACTCAAACCATTCAATATCAGCAGTTCAACCATAGGTGGCTCCTCCATTAACAGGCGTGGAGCATATCTGGTGGACGTTAATGGCAATATCCAATTCCCAGTGTTAGGTGAAGTACATGTTGCCGGACTGACACGTCTGCAACTTCAAGACTCGCTGAGAATACGTCTGGAGAAAGACGGGCTGTTGCACCAGCCTGTAGTTATCGCCCGTTTTGCAAACTTTAAAATCTTCTTCCTCGGAGCCGAAGGAGGAAAATCCATCACCATCAGCAATGAGCGATGCACGTTTCTGGAGGCTTTGGCCCTTTGCGGCGATTTGAGTGTATACACCAACCGCAACAAGATTGCCGTAATGCGCGAGATTGACGGAAAGATGGTGATGCGGTATCTCGACCCGCGTTCCTCATCGGTATTCCAGGATCCATTCTTCATGCTTCAACAGAATGACTTTATCATCACGCAAAACTACAACACCTCCACAACCCGGACCGAAGCCCGCAACTTTGTCAGTATGTGGGTTTCTACAGCGATGTCCACCATCACTCTGGCCCTCACAATCATAAACCTCGTCAATAGAAGCAAAAACTAAATAGGCACCCCATAAATTCTGTAAACTGATTATCACAAACGCCATGGACGAAAATAATCAAAATGCCCAGGTCACACAGACCAGTCTGTCATTTCTCGACGACAAACAATCCATTTCCTTTCACATAAAGGATCTTGTGTTTCTTCTGCTGCGCAATATCCACTGGTTGCTAATCTTTGCATTGATTGGTGGATTGGTGGCCAATTTCTATGCCCGCCGTCAGGAGAAGATATACGAAAGCAGTGCCAAGATATTAATCCGTAGCGGCAACGATGTCGGAATCAGCGATAACGACACCCGTGAAGCGACTATCCGCTCGGCACTGGGTCTGCGCTCGTTTTATTCGAGCACCATTAATAACGAGATAATGATTCTCACGTCGAAGTCCACCATCAGGAAAGCCGTTGAGGATTTGCATCTGAATATTATCTACACGACGAAGACCCGTCTGATTCACCGCGAGAAAGACCTTTACAACGCCTCCCCTGTAGAGATTGAGTTGGTGGACAATAGCGAAGAAGGGTTCACACTCCCGCGCAGGCTGACGCTGAAACCTGTCGACAGCAAGCATGTCATTCTTTCACGTCCGGGTCACCACTCCCTTTATATCCCATTGGACAAGAAAGTCATCACCCCAATGGGTAAACTGATTGTTCACAAGACATGGGCTTTTGTGGACGACTATATCGGACAGGAGATTTATGTGGACAATCTGGATGTTGCCGCCGTAGCAGAACGCTATCGTGCACGGTTGGTGGTGCGCCGCAATGATGATAGGAACACCATTCTCAACCTGACCATGCGCGATGCCTCTCCCCAGCGCTGTGCCGATTTCATCAACACGGTTATCCGTGTGTACAACGACGGTGCCGTGAACGACAAGAAAAGGATTATTTCCGACACCTACAATTTCATTAACGAACGTATCAACATCATCAGCGGCGACCTTGATGCCCAAGAGTCGGCCATGGCCAACTATAGGAGTGTCAACGATGTTGTAACCTCCACCAGTGTGGGCGAAAGATATATCACAACAAGTATTTCCTCAAACAACGAAATCACCCGTATGCAGGCGGAGCTGGAGATGGTGCGTGTACTTCTTTCTGCCATCCGAAACAGCGACGGCAGCCGGGTAATTCCCGTCGGTTCTATCTCCAACTCGATTATTGTGTCGTATCTGACCAATTATAACCAGCACACTCAGGAGGTGGCCCACTATCTTGAAGTCGGCACAACCAACAACCCCGTAGCCTCACGCGCTATTGAAAACCAGCGACAGCTGTTGCAAGACCTGGCCAGTATGACCGAGGGATACATCGCTTCGTTGGAGCAGCGCATAGTGAACGAGCGAAATGTTGCCAACGTAGCATCGGCCAAGATGCGTTCGGTGCCACAGAAGCAGATTTACCTTGAGGGCATGGAGCGTAACCAGAAAATCAAGGAACAACTCTATGTGTCGCTGCTGACACGCCGTGAAGAGCTGATGATTAGCCAGCCTTCACTGGAGGGTAGCGCAAAGATTATCGACGGGGCACAGCCCAGTGGAAGCCCTGTGGCTCCCAATACCGCCCACATGACACTTGTCGGCATTATTGTCGGTTTGTTGTTGCCTATCATCTACTACCTGCTGAAACGCCTGTTCGACACCCAGGTGAAGACCTATGCCGACATTGAGTCGGCCACTACGGTACCCTTCCTCTGCGAAATACCCTCACTTGGCGAAGGCAACCATCAAGACATTATCGTAAACGAAAAAGAGCATGAAGGCATAGCAGAATCCTTCCGACATTTACGGGCAAAAATCGATTTCCTCAGTGGGAAACCCAATGAAGCCAAAGTACTGCTCTTCTCGTCACTCCAGCCCGGCTCTGGTAAGACCTTCACAACAAGTAATCTTGCTGCCTGCATTGGGTTGACCGACAAACGGGTTTTGATTATTGACATTGACTTGCGCAAGGCATCACTCACCCGCAAATTCTACAGCCGTCACAAGCCTGGTCTTGTGAACTATCTTACCAATAAAGAAAACAATCTCGATGCACTTATCCAGCACAATGTAATTGCACCGGGTGTCGATTCGCTCTTCTCCGGTCCTATTCCACCTAACCCCGCCGAATTGTTGAGCAGTCCCAAATTCGACCAAATGTTCAGTGAACTGCGCAAGCGTTATGACTACATCATCATCGACGGTACACCTGCCGGCATGGTTGTCGACACCGACATCATCAAACATGTTGCAGACCATACCTGCTTCATGATTCGTGCCCGTAAGTTTGATAAGCGTATGCTCCTCGACGTAGAACGCCTGTACAAAGAGAAAGCCTTCCCGAACATGTGTACCATCCTTAACGATGTGAAATACGACAAACAGCCGCTCTATGGACGCCATTATGGATACGGATATGGCTATGGTTACGGGTATGGTTACGGGTACGGCTATGGCTATGGTTACGGGTATGGGAACGAAGGCCTGCCCGAGGAGAACCCGAAGGACAAAAAATGGAGTATCAAGTCGCTTAACATCTTCAAGGGCAAAAAGCAAAATAAAAAAGGCTGATTCAGACATTAGCCATTAAGATTGCCACAAATTCAGGAGTACTAAACCATGGAGAAAGAGAGTACCATTACCGTTACAACTCCATTATTGCCCAATCTGGACGACTTGAACCAGATGTTGAAGGAGATATGGGCAAGCAAATGGATTACCAATAACGGTCAGTTCCATCAGCAATTTGAAAAGGCATTATGCGAATATCTGAAGGTGCCCTATGTCAGTGTTTTTACTAATGGAACACTCCCTCTCCTGATAGCGTTGCAGGCTTTAGGGGTGAAAGGTGAGGTAATCACCACACCCTATAGTTTTGTGGCTACCACCCACAGCATCTGGTGGAATGGGCTGAAACCCGTCTTTGTGGATATAGACCCTTCGAACTGCGGCATTGACCCCGACAGAATAGAAGAAGCCATCACACCCCAGACTACCGCCATCCTTCCTGTACACTGCTACGGCAAACCCTGCGACAATAAACGAATACAGGAAATAGCCGACAAGCACGGGCTGAAAGTAATCTACGATGCGGCACACGCTTTCGGTGTGGAGGAAGATGGAAAGTCTATTCTCGAATGGGGAGACCTCTCCACCCTCAGTTTCCATGCCACCAAAGTCTTCAACACAGTGGAAGGCGGCGCATTGGTTATCCACGACGAACAGATGAAACGCCACGTTGATTATCTCAAGAACTTTGGATTTGAAAGCGAGGTGGAAGTTGTAGCACCTGGTATCAACGGCAAGATGGATGAAATCAGGGCTGCAATCGGCCTGCTCAATCTACAACATGTCGACTCTGCTATTGAAGCACGGCACCGCATTGCGGTACGCTATCGTCAAGCTCTTCGCAACGTTGACGGCATCGACTTCTTTGAGGACATGCCCGGCGTGAGGCACAACTACAGCTACTTTCCCATCTTTGTCCATGCCGACAAATATGGCTTGACTCGGGATCAACTTTATTTCAAACTACAGAAGTACAATATCTATGGTCGACGCTACTTTTATCCCCTTATCAGCACTTTCGGTGACTACCGCCAGTTGCCCAGTGCTGCACCCGCGAACCTTCCCAATGCCACTCGCATCGCCGATGAAGTAATCTGCCTTCCGATGCATCACGAACTAACCGACAGCGATATAGACAGGATTCTTGACATCATCGTTGACTAATTAACTCAGCAATACAAAGAACGGAGATTGCCTATAAAGCAGTCTCCGTTTTTTTATCCCAAATCGGTCATTCGGTTATATGTCAAGCGTATAGCAATCGGGGTGGATACCAATGCGGTGTCCACCCCGATTGTTTTGTCAGCCAAGGGGCTGTGCGGTTACTCTATCACCAGTTTGCGGGTGGCGGTGCCTTGGGGGGTGACCAGGGTGGCGAAGTATACCCCTGCGGGCAGTTTGTCCACGTCGATGCTGAAAGCCTGCCGCTTTGCAGTGTGGTGCAGCACCTCCTGACCGGCGGCGTTGCGGAGGGTCAGGGTGGCGGAGGAGGCGTGGCGGGTGGTGACGGTGACTGTGCCGTGCGTGGGGTTGGGGCGTAG
>JAEEGL013012738.1_pt1 | contig 35384 bp, 30 predicted proteins | sample 9134231 | NCBI WGS metagenome assembly JAEEGL01 (sample SAMN16246548, study PRJNA631951) | gut metagenome | biome: gut microbiome; feature: rumen; material: fiber-attached | host: Bos | place: Iran: Karaj | collected 2018-10 | reverse complement strand
GATGGGTCTGAAGTCTGGGGTCTGGGGTCCCCGAAGTCGGGTCTGAAGTCTGGGGTCTGGGGTCCCCGAAGTCGGGTCTGAAGTCTGGGGTCTGGGGGTCCCCGAAGTCGGGTCTGAAGTCTGGGGTCTGGGGTCTCCGATGGGTCTGGGGTCTTGGGTCTGGGGTCCCCGACGTCGGGTCTGGGGTCTGGGGTCCCCGAAGCATTGCCCCGTCTGGCACGTGGATTGCTGTAAACTACGCAGTTAGCAATGTGAAGCGAGGGGGCGTGGAACGTTTTGGAGTGACAAGATGACGCAGGAAAACCATTCTGACGAGGAAGTGAAAGCCGAGGCCGCGGAGGCCGCGGCGGAGGAGAAGGCGGCCGAGACGGAGGCCGCGGCGCAGGAGAAGGCGGCGGAGCCCCCGCCGCCGCCCACGCTGGAGGAGCAGTTGGAGGAGATGCGGGGGAACTACCTGCGCGCGTTGGCGGAGCAGGAGAACTACCGCAAGCGGATGGCGCGGGAACTGCAGGACGAGCGCCAGAACACGCGGTGCCGCACGATTGGCGAGATGCTGGGCATCTACGACTTGCTGCAGATGGCGGTCGAGCACGCGCAGAAGGCGACGGACATGGCCGCGATGCGGCAGGGTCTGGAGATGACCTTCGGCGAGTTCAAGCGGCTGCTGCAGTCGGAGGGGGTGGAGACGATTGACGCGCTGGGCAAGCCGTTCGACCCGAAGTTCCATACTGCGCTTTCCACCGCCCCGAGCGACACCGTTCCAGAGGGGACGGTGCTGCAGCAGTGGAAACTGGGGTTCAAGCTGGGGGATCGGCTGCTGCGCACGGCCAACGTGGTCGTCTCGTCGGGGCCGCAGAAGGCGCCCGAGGCGGAGGCTCCTGCGGCGGAGGCGGAATCTCCTGCGGCGGAGGCGACGGTGGATTCCGTGGCGCCGAAGGATCCCGTGTCGTCGGACGCGGAGTAGCATGGCGGGACAACAAATGAGGGATTGCTATGGCTGGAGAACGTGATTTTTATGAAGTGCTGGGCGTGTCGCGGACGGCGAGCGCGGACGAATTGAAGAAGGCCTACCGTACGCTGGCGATGAAATACCACCCTGACCGCAATCCAGGCGACAAGGATGCGGAGGAGAAGTTCAAGGAGGTCAACAACGCCTACCAGGTCCTGAGCGACCCGGAGCAGCGCGCCAAATACGACCGCATGGGCCACGAGATGTTCACCCATGGCGGCGGCGGGGGCGGCGGCGGCATGGACCCGATGGACATCTTCGCCCAGTTCTTCGGGGGCCGTGGCGCAGGCGGCTTCGGTTTCGACCTGGGGGATCTCTTCGGCGGCGGCAGGCGGCGGGATCCGAACGCCCCGTCGCGCGGGGATGACCTGCTCTACGAGATGGAGATCGACTTCGAGGAGGCCGTCTTCGGCGCGGACAAGTCCATCAATGTGCCGCGCGTAGCCACGTGCTCGCATTGTTCGGGAAGCGGCGCGGAGCCTGGCTCGTCCAAGCGCCCCTGCCCCGTGTGCCATGGATCGGGGCAGCAGACGATGCGCCAGGGCTTCTTCAGCATGGTGCAGCCGTGCTCCAAGTGCCGCGGGACGGGCGTGGTGATCGACAAGCCGTGCGGCAGCTGCCATGGATCGGGCAGCGTTCGGAAGACGGAGAAACTGGAGGTGCACATCCCCGCGGGGGTGGACACGGGCGCGCGCCTGCGGCTTTCTGGCAAGGGAAATGCGGGCCACAATGGCGGGCCTGCGGGAGACCTGTATATTTCACTGTCCGTCCGTCCGCACAAGTTGTTTGCGCGGCAGGGCAACGACCTCTTCTGCGAGGTGCCGATTCCGTTCACGACGGCGGCGCTGGGCGGGACGGTGTCGGTTCCGACCGTCACTGGTCCCGAGGAGATGAAGGTGCCTGCGGGGACGCAGCCTGGCACGCAGTTTCGGATGCGCGGGAAAGGCGTTCCCAGCGCGCGCGGCACTGGCCGAGGGGACGAGTACGTCAAGATCCAGGTGGAAGTGCCAGTGAATCTGACCAGTGAGCAGACGCAGAAGTTGAAGGAGTTCGAGACGCTTTGCGAGGGCAAGAACTCCCAGCATCCTCGCATCAGGAGTTTCCTGGAAAAGGCCTTGAAGTGGCTGAAGAAGTGAGGCGGTGTTTTGCCGTAACCAAAGGAGAAGAGCAATGGAAGCCAGTGCCGCTGTCCCGACTGCGGAGAGTATCCTCGCCCGTGCGCGGGAAGTGTTCGACATTGAGATAGCAGGGGTCACGCAAGTCCGCGATGAACTGGGCGAACCGTTTGTCGAACTGGTGCGCCGATGCCTGGAGGTGCTGCACGGCGGCGGCAAACTGGTGCTGACGGGCGTCGGCAAGAGCGGGCACATCTCGAAGAAGATCGCGGCGACACTGGCCTCGACGGGCGCGCTGGCGGTCTTCATGCACCCCGTCGAGGCGATGCATGGCGACCTGGGCGTGATCGCGCCAATCGACATCGTGCTGGCGGTCAGTTATTCTGGCGAGACCGACGAACTGCTGCGGGTGCTGCCCGCCATCAAGCGCATCGGCGTCCCGATCGTCGCGGTGACGGGCGTGCCGACCTCCCGCCTGGCGGGCTTCTCGGACCTGGTCGTGCCGATGCCCGTGCCGCGCGAGGCGTGCCCCTTCAATCTGGCCCCGACCACCACCACCACCGCGCTCGCGGCGCTGGGCGACGCCCTCGCGATGGTCCTGCTCCAGTGCCAGCATTTCCAGTTGAACGACTATGCCAAGAATCATCCAGCGGGCTCCATTGGACGGACCATTACGCTGACAGTCAAGGACTTCATGCGCACGGGCGAGCACGCGGCGACGGTGCGCCCGGGCGTGTCCGTCCGCGAGGCGCTGCTGGCGATGACCAAGGCGCGCTCTGGATGCGTCGCGATTCTGGGCGATGACAATGCGCTGCTGGGCATTTTCACCGACGGCGACTTCCGTCGCGCCGTCACGGCGGACGACCAGGTCCTGCAGAAGCCGATCGAGACGGTGATGACGCGCGGGCCAGTCTGCATCTGCCAGGACCAGCTGGCGGTCGACATCCTGAAAATCCTGGAAAAGCGGAAGATCGACGATGTGGTCGCCGTGGATGCGCAGGGGCGCTTCGCGGGCATCGTGGACATCCAGGATCTGCCCAAGTTCAAGGTGATGTAGGCGTCTTTCCCCCGCGGCGGGCACAATAAACGCGGGGCGCATGACGTTTCATAGGGCATGTCGGACAATGTGAAATGGAGGTTTTCAGTCATGCGGTCTCTTGTTTTGTGGACGGCGGCGCTGGCGGCGGCGTTCCTGTGCGGCTGTTCGACCGTGCGGGAAGCACGCGCGATCCAGCGCAATGAGCCGAAGCTGCGCCATGCGGGCGAATATACGATGGAGGCGGTGCAGGCGGGCGTGAAGCCTGGCAGCACGCTGACCCTAACGGAACTCGAGCAGATTGCCCTCAAGTGCAACCCCGCCGTGCGCCAGGCCGATCTGGCGGCCGCGCGCGCGATGCTCGCGCTCTCGGACGCCCGCAGCGGCTATTGGCCGACCTCCTCGTTGTCGGCGGGTCACCAGCGCTCCACGCACAACACGAGCCCCCACCGCGAGACGACGCACAACACTGGAAACTACAACGGCAGCCTGGGATTCAATATCCTCATCTATGACTTCGGCGAGACGGCGGCCGCGGTGCGCTCGGCGCAGGAGGCGCTCTCGGCGGCGGAGGAGCAATGCCGCGCCGCGCGCTGCGACGCGGTCTACAATGTGCGGCGGTATTTCTTTGCGCTGAAGCGCGCTTTCGACCTGCACCAGGTCGCCCTGGAGTCGGTGAACCAGTACAAGGAGCACCTCGACCAGGTCAAGGCGAAGTTCGAGGTGGGGACGGGGCTGAGCTACGACGTGACCAAGGCCGAAGTGGACTACAACCAGGCGCTGCTGACGGAGATCACGGCGGCGAACGCGGTGCAGATCGGCTGGGCCAACCTCAACCAGGCGCTCGGCCTCGCCGAGAATCCCGAGTACAATCTCGGCGACTGGAAGCTCAAGCAATACGGCGACGACACCGACAAGCTGATGGAGACCGCCCGCGCGCAGTCGCCCAGGCTGAAGGCGATCGAGTTCCAGATCGCCAGCGCCTCCGCCGATCTGGACAAGGCGATCGCCGCGCTCTATCCGACCTTCTCGCTTTCTTTCAGCGCCTCGGTCTCGGGGCATGACCCTGGGTTGGCCTGGCTGTGGAATCTGGCGCTGGGGCTGACGGGGACGGCCAATCTCTTCAACGGCGGCCGCGACATGCGCGCCATCAAGGCCAGGGCCATCGCCCTCAGGACGGCGCGCAGCCAGTACGCCGAGCGCGAACAGGCCATCTACCGCAATCTCCGCGAAGCGGTGCTGACGATGCAGCGCGCGAAGCGCCAGTTCGAGGTCGCGAAGATCGCCGAGAAGAGCGCGAAGGAGAATCTGGACATCGTCAACGAGAAGTTCAACTACGGGAAGGCCTCGTCAATTGAGCGCACGGATGCGCAGGTCGCGCATTCGCGCGCCAAGGCGGAGGTGGTGACGGCGCGCTTTGACCTGGAGGAGGCGCAGGCCGCGCTGGCGAACATTTTGGGTGAGTAGAAAACGCTGGAAGACAACCATGAAATTCCTGAAGAAAGCAATCCTGGTCCTGATCGTGCTGGCTCTGGCTGGGGGCGGCTACTACTACTGGAAGCATCGCGAGAAGGCGCCGACGGTGACCTACTATCGGGCGCAGCCCGTGAAAATGGGGGATGTCACGCAGGAGGTGACGGCGACAGGGACGGTGAATCCCGTCAAGTCCGTCAAGGTCACCACCCAGGTGACGGGCAAGGTGATTTCGCTCAAGGCGGACTACAACTCCCGCGTCAAGCAGGGCGACCTGATCGCGATGATCGACCCGCAGACCTACGAGTCCGCCCTGGCCTCCCAGCGCGCGCAGCTCAAGTCGAACGAGGCCCAGCTGGAGCGCACCATCGCGCAGCTGACCCTGGCCAAAAAGGAGCTGGAACGCGCGAAGAAACTCGCCGAGAAGAAGATGATCTCGGATTCGGATCTGGACAACGCGCAGGCCTCCTATGACCAGCTGGTGGCGACGAAGAAGTCCAACGAGGCCGCCATCGAGCAGTCGCGGGCGTCGGTGAAGACGGCGGAGACGAACCTCTCCTACTGCACGATCACGGCGCCTGTAAGCGGGATCGTCATTTCGCGCTCGGTGGACGAGGGCGAGACGGTGGTGTCGAACATGAGCGCGTCGGCGCTGTTCACGATCGCGACGGATCTGAAGCGCATCCAGGTGGAGGCGTCGGTGCCTGAGGCGGATGTGGGCGGCATCAAGGTCGGGCAGGCGGTGAACTTCACGGTGGACGCCTACAAGCGCCGCTTCAAGGGCAAGGTGACGGAGATTCGGCTGGCATCGACGACGACCTCGAACGTGGTGACCTATCCAGTGATCGTCGAGGCCGAGAACCCTGGCGAGCGGCTCTTCCCTGGAATGACCGCGAACCTCTCGATCATCATCGCCGAGGCGGACAAGGCGGTCACGGTCCCCGCCTCCGCCGTCCGCTTCACGCCGATGGATCCTGCGGTCGCCGCCACGGCGCCGCAGATCCGCGAGCGCGGCAACCGCAAGGTCATCTGGATCGCCGATTCGGACACCCAGATCCATCCCGTCGAGGTGCAACTGGGCATCTCCGACGGCATCAACCAGGAACTGAAGGACGCCGAGGATCTCGTCGGGCAGCAGGTGGTGACGGGGACTGCCTCTTCCAAGTCCGTGAAACAAGGCGGCGACCAGACCAAAAATCCCTTCATGCCGCAGCGTCCGCGGCGCGGCGGCGGCGCGGGCGGCCCGCCCCCCCGATAACGCACGGTTCCAGATTCAACCTCCAGAAGCATTTTCCATGCTGATTGAAATCAAAGACATGTATAAGACCTACGTCATGGGCGACACCAAGGTGAACGCCCTGGGCGGGGTCTCCCTGAGCGTGGACTACGGGGAGTTCGTGGCGATCATGGGCCATTCGGGGTCGGGCAAGAGCACGATGCTGAACATCCTGGGGGCGCTGGACACGCCGACCTCGGGCTCGTACAAGCTGGACGGCCGCGAGGTCTCGACGATGACGCGAAACGAACTGGCGAACTTCCGCAACCGCAAACTCGGCTTCGTCTTCCAGAACTTCAATCTGCTGCCCCGCACGTCGGCGATCGAGAATGTGGAACTGCCGTCGTTCTATGGCGGGGTCTCCATTTCGGCGAAGGAACGGCGCGAACGGGCGATCGAACTCCTGGAACTGGTGGGGCTGGGAAAGCGGCTCTACCACACCCCCGCGCAGCTTTCGGGCGGACAGCAGCAGCGCGTCGCCATCGCCCGCGCGCTGATGAACAACCCGCCTGTCATCCTGGCGGACGAGCCGACTGGCAACCTCGACACGAAGGCCACCGTCGAAATCGTGGAGTTCCTGCAGAACTTGAACGCCAAGGGCATCACCATTGTCATGGTCACCCACGAGCCCGATGTCGCCGCCTACGCCAAGCGCCAGGTGGTGATGCGGGACGGCAAGGTGGCCTCCGACAGCCTGGTGGAGCAGCAGGTGGTGGCCGCCGCCCCCGCGCCTGCGGCCCCCGCGCCAGAGGAGGTGAAGGCATGAGTTTCCTGATGATTTTCCGAGTGGCGCTGCGCGCCATCTGGCGCAACAAGGTGCGCAGTCTCCTGACGGCGCTGGGCATCATCGTCGGCATCGCGGCGGTGATCGCGGTCATCGCCATCGGCAACGGCGCCAGCGACCAGATGAAGAGTTCCATCAGTTCGATGGGCAACAACCTGGTCATGGTCTTCCCTGGCTCGCTCTCCTCGGGCGGCATCCGCATGGGCGCCGGCGCCGCCAGCACCCTGACGGCGGCCGACGGCGAACAGATCGAGCGCGACTTCCCCGAACTGGTGGCGGGCCAGACCCCGATGGTGCGCGCCAACGCGCAGTGCGTCTATGGCGAGAACAACTGGTCCACGACCATTTCGGGCTGCGGCACTGGTTTCCCCGTCGTGCGCGGCTGGAATGTCAGCGAGGGATCGTTCTTCTCCGACGAGGACGTCCACTCGGGCAAGCGCGTGCTGGTGCTGGGGCGGACCGTCGTGTCGAACCTCTTCGGCGAGGAGTCGCCCGTGGGCAAGACGATGCGCGTCAAGAACATGTCCTTCAAGGTGGTGGGCGTCATGGAGCCCAAGGGCTCCAACTCCATGGGCCAGGACCAGGACGACATCATCATCATGCCCTACACCACCGTCAAGCGCACGCTGCAGAGTTCCAAGTTCAACAACGTCAACCAACTGCTGATTTCCCTGAAGTCGATGGACGACCTGGAGGAGGCCAAGCGCGAGTTCACCGCCCTGCTGCGGCAGCGCCATCGGCTGGCGGCGTCGAAGGCGGACGACTTCAACATCCGCGACATGACGGAGATCACCTCGATGATGACCTCTATCACGGGGACGATCACCATCCTGCTCGGGGCGGTCGCCTCGATTTCGCTGATTGTCGGCGGCATCGGCATCATGAACATCATGCTGGTCTCGGTGACCGAGCGCACGAAGGAGATCGGCCTGCGCATGGCCATCGGCGCGCGCCCCATCGACATCCTGATGCAGTTCCTGCTGGAAGCGATCGTGCTTTCCTGCGTCGGCGGGCTCATCGGGACCATCCTGGGAATCGTAGGCGCCAAGGTGGTCGGGAACATCCAGCACTGGCCGATTCTGATCACCGAGGCGTCCGTGGTCGTCTCATTCGCCTTCTCCGCCTTCGTCGGAGTCTTCTTCGGATTCTATCCCGCCTACCGCGCCTCCAACCTCAACCCCATCGACTGCTTGCGCTACGAGTGACGCAAGACAGGCCCCGAACCGCCGTCCCTGGCGGTTCAACGCGCCCCAGTCCTAACTTTTCGGCTGGGTGTGGTCGGTCAGGTGGAACCAGCGCTTGATGCCGTGACGATAGAGGTGATATCGCAGGAAGCGCCCCAGCCGCAGCAGCCATCCAGGTTGCGCGGCGGCGAGGAACTCGGAGGGGAGCACGTCGTCATAGTAGGAGGTGACGATGTTGACCAGGGAATAATTGTCCGAGCGCATCTGGTTTTTATGCACCCAGCGGGAGAACGGCCGCCACGTCCATTTGCCGGGTTCCCGATAGTTTCCCGTCGCCCAGTCGAGCAGGCGGATCCCGCCTGAGGCGGGCAGCAGCAGGTTTGCGCGCCGCAGATCCCCGTGCACGACGCCGAGTTCATGCAGCCGCTGCAACTGGCGGAAGAGTTCCAGGAAACGCTCCTTTGCTGGCAGTTCCGCCCCCGCGTAGTGCCGTCGGCTCTTGAGCGGCGTGCAATCTCGGAGATATTCCATCACCAGCGTGTCGCCTTCCAGCAGCGCCACTGGCGCAGGCGCCAGCGTGAAGCCCAGTTCGCGGAGACGCCGCAGCATCTTCCATTCGTGCCGTATCGCCACCCGCCCCAGCATCCGCGCCAGCCAATTGTGGCGCGCAACAGTCTTCACGAGATACTGCTCTCCGCCCCGTTCATAGACGAACACGTCGCTGTTTCCGTACGAGGTGTGCGCCCGAAGCAGGCACGCCCGCTCCAGAATCTCCGCCACTGGCGGCCACTCCGCTGGTACCCTGGAAGCATCCATAAAAATCTCGTAGGAAACGCCAATGCCATAATATAACCCCGTTTCCCCGTCCTTCCCGCCGATTTCCCAGCGTCCCCCCCCTCCTGCGAGCCCTGCGCCTTGCCTACGGCCTCGGCTGCGGGCGCAGCGCCTCCACGAGCGCGCGCAACTGGTCGTCCGTCGCCGCGGTTTTCGGATACCCGTCGAATGCCGCGATGGCCTTGGCGAGGTCGGAATCAGCCCCCTGCTCCTCGGCGCGGCGCTTCAAGCGGGCGGCCGATGCATCCGCGGCCTCCTGCTCCGCCAGTGCCGCGAGGAAGCTCTCCAACGGCAGCGTCCCGTCCTCATAGGCCTTGGTCAGCAGCGGCTCCATCACCGCATAATAGCGGCTTTTGAGCAGGTCGGCTGCGGGGCTCTGCCGAAAGCCGCCGCGCCCGCCGAAACTGTTCGCGCGGATCCACGCGGCATCCCGTGCCAGCTGCAGCCGCCACACCGTCGTCTCGGGCACGGCGCCGCTCTGCTGCTTCGCCTTCGCCGCGTTCAGCAGCCCGTCATAGCGCGCCACCGATTCACCGCGCGCGGCGGGTGCCCCGCCTTCGCGGGGCGGTCGCATCATGCCGCCAGGCCCAGGCCCGCGCATACCGCCTGGCCCCATCATCTCCTCGCCACGCCCCTCCATGCCGCCTGCGGCGACCACCCGCACGCCGTTCTCACGCAGAATGCCATACCACGCCAGCCCCAGCGCAACCAGCGCAATCACCAGTGCCACCGCCACCCCGTTCCGTTCGCAAAAATCCTTGAATGCCATGTGCGTCCTCCGTGTTGATTCCATGCCATCCCCCCTCCGTCGTCCGACAAACTAATAAACGGCATTGCCGCAACGATTATTGCCAACTCCCCGCGACACGACGCCGCGAGCCTTTCAAACAACTCCTCAGTTTCTGGCGTCCAGATGATTCGCCTGGAACCCCGCGACATATTCCTGGTTGCCCTTGGGGCCTTTGATCGGGGACGGGACGACGCCGACCGATGTCCAGCCCAGTTCGGCCTGGGCGAAGGCGACGATCTTGTCGACGCAGCGTTGCCGCACGGCCTCGTCGCGCACGACGCCGCCCGAGCCGACCTCGCCGCGCTCGCACTCGAACTGCGGCTTGACCAGCACCATGATCCACGCGCCTGGCGCGAGCAGCGGCACGCACGGCGGGAGCACCTTGGTCAGCGATATGAAGGAGACGTCGCCGACCAGGATGCCGATCGGCTCGGGAATCACCTCCCGCGACAAGTCGCGGGCGTTGGTGCGCTCCAGCGAGACCACGCGCGTGTCCCGCCGCAGCTTGTCGTGCAGCTGCCCGTAGCCGACATCGACCGCATAGACTTTCGCCGCGCCAGACTGCAGCAAGAGATCGGTGAAGCCGCCCGTCGAGGCCCCCAGATCCAAGGCGACCTGCCCCGCGACAGGCGGCTGCCAGGCGTCCAGCGCCGCCTTCAACTTGAAGGCGCCGCGCGAGACATACGGCGGCGGCGCCACGAGCATCAGTTCCGTCGCCGCGTCCAGCAGCTGCCCTGGCTTGCGGACGGGCGTGTCAGGCCCCAGGCGGATCTCCCCCGCCATGATCAGGCGCTGGGCAAGCGACCGCGATTCGCACAGCCCCTGCTCCACCGCCAACTGGTCCGCCCGCACTTTCATTTCGCTCTATTCACCATAAGGAGCGGCAACTGCCCAGTAGCACTGCATCCACAAAGCCAAGCCGCCCCTGCCGACAGACTGACCCTGCCGACCCTGCCGACCATGCCGACAGACTGACCATGCCGACCCTGCCGACCATGCCGACAGACTGACTCTGCCGGCCATGCCGACTCTGCCGACAGACTGACTCTGCCGGCCATGCCGACTCTGCCGACAGACTGACCATGCCGACCCTGCCGACCATGCCGACAGACTGACCATGCCGACCCTGCCGACCATGCCGACAGACTGACCATGCCGACCCTGCCGACCATGCCGACAGACTGACTCTGCCGACAAAACCAGCCCTGCCCGCCTGGCCCCAGTTTGCCTTAGGCCTGCTGCTTCTTCATCCACTCCTGCACGTATTTGAGCAGGGCGGCGTTCATCGGCACCAGCTTCGGCTTCTTGGCGAAGCTCTGCGCCAGCGCGTGGTCGAAGGCCGCGCCAGGCAGGCGCGTCACATCCAGGCAGCTGATCACGCCGAACATCACCGTGTTCGCGCCGCGCGAGTTGCCGCCCTCGTCCGCGAGCTGCTGCGCAGGAACTGGGATGCCGCGGATGCCCTCGGGGATCTCGACGTCGCCCATGATGGCGTCATACATGATGACGCCGCCCTTCTTGACGTCGTTCTTGAAGCGCTCCAGCGACGGGCGGTTCAGCGCCACGAGCAGGTCGGGGTGGTAGACGACAGGCGAGCCGATCGCGTGGTCGGAGATGGTCACCGAGCAGTTCGACGTGCCGCCGCGCTGCTCAGGGCCGTACGAGGGATACCACGAGACCTGGCGCCCGACCGCCAGCGCGGCCTGCGTCAGCATCAGCCCCAGCGACAGCACGCCCTGCCCGCCGAAGCCCGCGATCTTCACCTGCACATCCTGGCCTGCAGGCGCCGCCGCCAGCGTCTCGCCGACGGCGCCCAGGTCGAAGAGTTCGTTCAACTTCTCGGTCGAGAAGTCCGAGACCGCGCGCGTGACATGTTCGGCCTCCGCCGAGCGGTCGCGGAAGTTCTGCACGGGGAACTCCTTGCTCATCACCTCGTTGATCCACTCGTTGGTCTTCACTGGCGAGAGCCCCAGGTTCGTCGGGCACGCCGACAGCACCTCGACGAAGGTGTAGCCCTTGCCGTCCCGCTGGATCTCCAGCGCCTTGCGGATCGCCGTGCGCGCCTTGCGGATGTGCGCGGGATCGGTCAGCGCCACGCGCTCCACGAAGACGGGCGCCTTCAGGTTGTTGATGAGTTCGCACATGTGCAGCGGATAGCCCTGCGTCGCGGGGTCGCGGCCGTTCGGGCAGGTCACCGTCTTCTCGCCCACCAGCGTCGTCGGCGCCATCTGGCCGCCCGTCATGCCGTAGACCGTGTTGTGCACGAAGAAGACCGCCATCTTCTCGCCGCGGTTCGCGGCCTGCAGCGTCTCGTTCAGGCCGATGGAGGCCAGGTCGCCGTCCCCCTGGTAGGAAACCACCACCTGGTCCGTCGCGCGCGACACGCCCGTCCCGACCGCAGGGGCGCGGCCGTGGGCGACCTGGATGTTGCCGCAGTCGAAGTAGTAGTAGGCGAAGACCGCGCAGCCGACGGGGCTGATCATCACCGTGCGGTCCTGCAGACCGAGGTCATGCATCGCCTCGCCGATCAGTTTCGTCAGCACGCCGTGCCCGCAGCCCGGGCAGTAGTGCGTCGCCGTCTGGGCCGCCCCGCCCTTGCGCGGGAAACTCTTGTACAGCCCCTTCGATTCAATGATTTTCTCTGACATGGCTTTCTGTCCTTCTCTCAAAAGGGTTGCGGTTTACAGTGCCTGCATGATCTGGTCGATGTGCAGCAGGTTGCCGCCCATTCGGTTCACCAGGTCCACGGGACGCGCGCAGTCGATCGCCAACTTGATGTCGTCGCGCATCTGGCCGTTGCTCATCTCGACCGAGATGAAGCGCACGCCAGGCCTGGCCGCGAGGTCGCGCAGCGCCTGCTTCGGGAACGGATACAGCGTCTTCGGGCGGAAGAGCCCGACCTTCTTGCCCTGCGCCCGCCCCTGCTCGACCGCCGTCCGCGCGATGCGCGAGCAGATGCCGTAGGCGACCAGGACGATGTCCGCGTCCTCGATCTGGTAGGTGTCGTAGTCGGCCTCCTCGGCCTCCATCTTCGCGTACTTCTCCTGCAGGCGGTTGTTGAACTGCTCCAGCTGGTCGAAGTCGAGGAAGATGCTCGTCACCAGGTTGCCGCGCGTCGCGGCCGTCCCCGCCACCGCCCAGCTCTCGTCGATCGCGGGATGCTTCGCCTCCGCGGGATAGGTCAGCGGCTCCATCATCTGCCCCAGCACGCCGTCCGCGAGCACATAGACGGGGTTGCGCCACTTGCGGGCCAGTTCGAAGGCCTTCATCGTGACGTCGCACATCTCCTGCACCGAGTTCGGCGCCAGGACGATCGCGTGGTAGTTGCCGTGGCCGCCGCCCTTGACGACCTGGTTGTAGTCGCCCTGCTCGGGCCCGATGTTGCCGAGGCCGGGCCCAGCGCGCATGATGTCCACCACCACCAGCGGGAGTTCCGCGCCAGCGCAGTAGGAGATGCCTTCCTGCATCAGCGAAATGCCGGGGCCGCTCGACGCCGTGAAGACCAGGTGCCCCGTCGACGCCGCGCCGTAGCACATGTTGATGGATGCCTCCTCCGATTCCGCCTGGACGAACTTGCGCCCCGCCAGCGGGAAGTACTTCGACGCCTCGTGGAGCACTTCGCTCGCGGGGGTGATCGGGTAGCCGAAATAGCAGTCGCAGCCCGCATAGAGCGCGCCGACCACGACCGCCGTGTTGCCTTTGACCAGTTTGGTTGCCATCGTCGTGTTCCTTCTAAAAGTCTCGCCTTAATCCTTCGCGGGGATGTGCACCGCGATCGCGTTCGGCTCGGGGCAGCAGTAGAAGCAGGTCGCGCAGCCAATGCACCCCTCGCCCAGGTAGACCGCGGGATGGTAGCCGCGCGCATTGAGCTCCTTGCTAATCTCGATGCACTTCTTCGGGCACGCCACCACGCAGCGCGAACATGACTTGCATTCCAGCGGATTGATCTCCGGATAGGGCTTCGTCTTGTCGATTTCCATAAGGACGCTTCACCTTCTTCTGTTGCACAACACACCCGCGACGACCTTCGCCGCGGTGAATTCGTTAATATAATCCCGATTGACGGCTTCGGACGCGCCCGACGGGGTGCCATGGCGGAAATCGCCACGCTTTCTTTTGGGCAGTGTTTCCACTTGAGGCTTGCTGCTTTGCAGTCAAAATCGATTTTGATCTGGAACCGCTTGTTCTTCCCGCGGAGTTCAACCACGCCCTTGTATGGGGGACAGGGCATCCATTTTGAGGATCCTCCAGTACCTCAGAACGCAATAGCCGTCTGCTCACCCCTCGAACAGCGTCCCCTCCAGCGCATTTCGGACGACGAGGATGTATTTCGCGGTGTCGACGGGGTCGATGGTGCGGCGGGGCGCGGTGGCGCCCAGTTCCAGCGGGCACTCCCGATAACTGTGGAGGCGGATGTTCATTGCGCCGCGCCCGCCCGTGATGCGCGCCAGCGTCGTGGGGTAGTGGATGCTGCTGCCGACGGGGACGAGGGCCTCCAGCATGACGCGCTCGCCGTCGGTCTCGGTGCCGAGCAGTTCGCCGCGCATCGTGTGGATGTCGCTGATCACATGCCCGACGCAGTCGGCGGGCAGCCTGAACTTCGCCAGGAGAATCGGCTCCAGCAGGACGTTCTCCGCCTGCGCCAGGCCGTTGTGGATGCCCATCGGGGTCGCGACGATGAAGTCGAGCGGATGGGTATGCTCCAGATGATGGCATCCGCCAGTCAGGGTGACCTTGATGTCCGTGACCTCCCAGCCCAACCGACCCTGCTTCAGCGCCAGCGGCAGCGCCTGCTCCACCTGGTGCTGGTAGCGCTCCTGGATCTGCTGGAAGGGCACTGTCGAGGCAAAGGAGACGCCGCTGCCGCGCGGCCCAGGTTCCAGCAGGAACTCCAGGATCGCCCAGCACGGCTTCGGCATCGTGTAGTCGATATACCCGCGCACGGCGCTACGGATGGTCTCCTTGTAGATGACCGACGGTTCCGAGAAGCGCACCGCCAGGCCGAAGCGCGTCCGCAGCAGTTCCTCGAGGATCTCCAGCTGCACCGTGCCCATGACCTGGAGTTGCAGTTGATTCAATTCAGGCAGGAACGCCACCTGCAGCAGCGGCTCCTCGTCCGCCAGCGCGAGGCACGCCGCGCGCAGCGCGTGCAGTTCCTCGGGCTTTTCGGGAATCGCCTGAACCTTCAGCAACGGCGCCTGCAACGCCCCAGGGCGCACCTGGCGCGGCAGACGTTCTGGCGCGCCGAAGACATGGCCGACGGGCAGGTCCCCGAGCCCGTAGACGACGCCGATCATGCCCGCCTCCAGCGCCCCCAGATCCTCCCCCGCCAGCCCACGAATCTGCGTGATCTTCCGCGTGGCGAGGCGCGGCTGCCCCGTCGCGAAGTCCCGCCCCGTCTCGACCTGCAGCGCCATGCGGTTCTCCAGGCGGCCGCCGAACAGCCGCACCAGCAGCCCGCGCCCCATCGTCTTGTCGGACTGCGTTGAAAAGACCACCCCGCTCAATTCCGCACCCGACACGGCAGGCGGCGGAAGGAGCCGCACGACCGCGTCCAGCAGCTCCGCGACGCCCTGCCCCCTGAGCGCCGACCCCGCGAAGACGGGGAACGCCTGCCCCGCCGCCGTCAGCGCCGCCAACTGCGGCCACAGTTCCGCCTCCTGGATCTCCGCGCCCGCCAGGTAGCGCTCCATGAGCGATTCCTCCGAGGCGCAGACGAACTCCCGCCACTCCTCCAGATCCGCCATCCAGACCGCGTCTGGCGAAAGCATCCTGCGGATCTGCCGCAGCGCCTCCGCCGCGTCCGCGCCTTCGCGGTCCATCTTGTTCAGGAAGAAGAGCATCGGGACATGCTGTCGGCGCAGCGCGTCGAACAGCACCTCGGTCTGCGGCTGGACGCCCTCCGCCGCGTCCATCAGCAAGAGCGCCCCGTCCAGCGGCCAGATCGAGCGCTCGATCTCCGCGGCGAAGTCCGTGTGCCCTGGGGTGTCGATCAGATGGAAGCGCACGCCCTTCCAGTCGAAGGCGACGCTGGCCGCGCGGACGGAGATGCCGCGGCGGCGCTCGACGGGCATGGAATCGGTATGGGCGGTGCCCTGGTCCACGCTGCCGCCGCTGCGCACCGCGCCAGTCCGCACCAGGATGCTCTCGCTCAAGGTGGTCTTGCCCGAATCGATGTGGGCGAATATGCCGATGTTGCGGATGGCGGGAGGCATCATGCGCTATGTCGCGAAGCCCGCGAACTGGGTCATGTAGAGGTCGTGGTATCTGCCGCGGCGCGCCAGCAGTTCGCGGTGCGTGCCGCACTCCGCGATGCGGCCGTGGTCGAGGACGACGATGCGGTCGGCGTCGCGGATCGTCGAAAGGCGGTGGGCGATGATGATGCCCGTGCGGTTGCGCATCGCCTGCCGCAGCGCCTCCTGGATCGCGCGCTCGGTGCGCGTGTCGACATTCGAGGTCGCCTCGTCCAGGATCAGCACCCGCGGACTGGCCGCGCACGCGCGCGCAATCGCCAGCAACTGCCGCTCGCCTGCGGAAAGACCCGCGCCCGCATGCTCCAGCGGCGTGTCGTAGCCCTGCGGCAGCCGCGCGATGAGTTCGTCGCAGCGCGCCAGCCGAACCGCCTCGTCGAGCTGCCCAGGCGTGGCGGCGGGATTCGCATAGAGGAGATTCTCGCGGACGGTCCCCGTGAAAAGCGTCGTCTCCTGCGGCACGATCGCGATCTGCCGCCGCAGGCTCTCCAGCGAAAGCGCGGCGATGTCCTCGCCGCCCAGCGTGATGACGCCGCGCTGCGGCTCGTAGAAGCGCAGCAGCAGGCTGGCGAGGGTGGTCTTGCCGCTGCCAGTCGCACCGACCAGCGCGACTTTCTGTCCCGCCTTGATCTCCAGCGTGAAGTCCTGCAGCACGGGCTTTCCAGGCTCGTAGGCGAAGTCGATGCCGCGGAATGCGACCGCCGCGGGGCGGTCGGCCTCCGCCGCGCGCCCGCCAGCCGCCTCGCTCGGCAGATCCAGCACCGCGAAGACCCGCTCCGCGCCCGCGACCGCGTTCTGCAACTGCCCGTAGATCTGCGCCAGTTCGTTGACTGGACGGCTGAACTGCCGCGCATAGACGACGAAGGCCGAAATCACCCCGACGGAGACCAGCCCCTTCAGCGCGAAGTAGCCGCCGCCCGCCGCCACCAGGATGAAGCCAAGATTGCCGATGCAGTTCATCAACGGCCCCATGACGCCGCCGAAGACATCCGTCCGTATCCCCGCGCGCGTGAGTTCGTCCGCAGTCGCGCAGAAGCCCTCCGTCGCCTCCCGCTGGTAGTTGTACGCGATGACGGTGCGGTAGCCGTTCACCATCTCCTCGACGGTGCCGTTGAGTTCGCCCAGCAGCTGCTGGCGCCGCCGCGAATGGCGGCGCACCAGCCGCGCCAGCGCCCGCGTCGCGAATACGGTCAGGAGGATGCTCGCGCAGCTCAGGAGCGCGAGTTGCCAGCAGAACCAGCACATCACCGCGGCCGTCCCGACCAGCGTCAGCGTCCCCGAGAAGAGCGCGGGCAGCGCCATCGCGGCGCTGCCTGAGAGCGTCTCGATGTCGTTGGTCATGCGGCTGATGAAGTCGCCGTGCGGATGGCGGTCCAGTTCCCCGATCGGCAGGCTGACCAGTTTCCCGAAGAGCGCCTCGCGCAGCCGCCGCACCAGCCGACGGGTCAGGTGCGCGCCCAGAAGCCCTTGCGCAAACTGGCACAGCGCGAAGGCGAGATAGGCGGCCATCATCGCGGCGAGGGCCGGGCCGGGGCGGCCGCCGCGGCTCCCCGTAATCACGTCGACGACGCGGCTCTGGATGGCAGGCGCGACGATGCCCGCGAGCGTCCCCGCCGTCACCACCGCCAGCAGGCCCGCCGCCAGCCAGCGCTCATGCACCAGCCAGCCCGCCAGACGACGCAGCGTGCCCTTGATGTCGGCGGCGCGCTCGACCTCCATGAACGGCCCCCTGCGCATGCCGCCGAAGGGGCGCGGCGCCTCCCGTCTCTCAGCCATGCTCCGCCTCCTCCATCTGGGAATCGTAGATGTCGCGGTAGGCGGCGCACCCGCGCAGCAGTTCCGCGTGCGTGCCGCTGGCGGCGATGACGCCGTGCTCCAGCAGCACGATGCGGTCGGCCTGCCGCACCGTCGCGATGCGCTGCGCGATGACTAACCGCGTCTGCCCTGGGAAGGCCTCCTTCAGCGCCGCATGCAAGTGCGCCTCCGTCTTCAGGTCCAGCGCGCTGGAGGCGTCGTCGAAGATCAGGATCCCCGCCGACTTCGCGACCGCGCGCGCGATCGCCACGCGCTGGCGCTGCCCGCCAGAGAGGGCCATGCCGCGCTCCGAGACCAGCGCGTCATAGCCGCCAGGACGCGCGTCGATGAACTCCGCCGCCTGCGCGATGCGCGCCGCCTCCCGTATGGCCGCCTCGTCCGCGCCAGGCGCGCCCAGCGCGATATTGCCCGCGATGGAACGATGGAAGAGTTCGCTGCGCTGCAGCACCAGCGCGATGCGCCGACGCAGGGCCTCCAGGCGGTAGTCGCGGACATCGACGCCATCGACCAGCACACTGCCCTGCGCGGCGTCGTAGAAGCGCGGCACCAGCATCGCGAGCGTGGTCTTGCCGCACCCCGTCGCCCCCATGAGCGCCACCGTCTCGCCAGGCTCGACCACCAGGTCGACGCCGTTCAGCACGGGCTGGCTCTCGCCTGGATGGCAAAAGACGACTTTCCTGAATTCAATGCGGCCGCCCTGCCCCGCCGCCCCCTCGTACGCCCCGTCCGCCAGTTCTGGCGTGCTCGCCAGCAGTTCTCGGACGCGGCGCCAGGAGGCCAGTCCGCGCGCGATGAACTGGAAGAGGAACGCCATCATCATCACGCCGTGCAGCAACTGCGTCGAGTAGCTCAGCGCCGCCAGAATCGCGCCTGGCGTCGCGCGTCCCGCCGCGACCTCGCCGCTTCCGACCGCCAGCAATAGCACGATGCCCGTGTTCATCAGCAGGTTGACCGTCGGATGCAGGAACGCGAAGACCGTCATCACCGCCAGCTGGTAGCCCAGCAGGCGCGCGTTGGCCTTGCCGAAGCGCGCCCGCTCATAGCCTTCGCGCACGCAGGCCTTGACCAGCCGAATGCCGCCCAGATCCTCCTGCATCAGCGCATTGAGGTCGTCCAGCGTCGCCTGCAGTTTTCCGAAGAGCGGGCTGGCATGGGAGAAGCCGAAGGTGACCGCGGCCGCCAGAAACGGCACCGTCCCCAGCATGATCCACCCGAAGAGCGGATTGAGCCGAAACATGAAGAAGATGCTGCCGAAGGTCAGGAGGCTGGTGCGCACCAGCCCGCGGATGAACTGCGCCAGCATGTTCTGGACCTGCGTGATGTCGTTGGTGACGCGCGTCACGACCGCCCCCGCCCCGATCCGCTCCATCTGCGGGGCCGAGAGCGCGAGCGCGCGCCGAAAGCATTCCTTGCGCATGTCGTTCCCGACGTTCTGGGAGAAGAGATGCACGCAGAGGTTGTTCATCGAACCGCAGGCGCACCCCGCCAGCACCATCCCGACCATCAAGCCGCCGCTGCGCCACACCACGCCCATCGCCCCGCGCAGCACGCCGTAGTCGATGATCTGCCGCATCAGCCCAGGCTGCGACAAGTCCATCAGGACCTCGCCCGACATCGCAAGCACCGCCAGCAGCGCGAACGGCCAGTATTTCCGAAGATACTTCCACATGGGGAGTTCGCTACGGGCGGCCTTCCATCGCCTCCTCGTACAGCCGCACGATGCCCTCTGCGTGCCGCCCCCAGTCGAACTGCCGCGCCCGCTCCCGACCCGCCGCGATCAACTGCTCGCGGACGCCGTCGCGGTTTTCGAGGATGCGGCGCAGCGCCTCGCGGATGGCCTGCACGTCCTCAGGCGGGAAGAGCAGCGCCGCGCCCTTGCCGATCTCGCCCAGCGAGGAGTTGTCCGAGCAGCAGCACGGGACGCCGTAGTGCATCGCCTCGACCAGCGACAGCCCGAAGCCCTCGTAGCACGACGGGAAGACATACGCCGCCGCCCCGCGGTACGCCTCGGGGAGCATCTCCGACGGGGTGAAGCCCGTGAAATGGATGCGGTCGCGCAGCGGAGAATGGCGCACATGCTCCTCCAGCACCTCGGTCTTCTTCCACGGCGCCCCCACCAGCACCAAGTCGTAGCGCGACGTCAGTTCCCCAGGCAGCCCCTCGTACGCCTCGATCAGCCGCAGATGGTTCTTGCCAGGATGCTCCAGCCGCGACACGTAGAGGATGTAGCGCCCCGCTTCAAGGCCATGCCGTGCGAGGAACCCAGGCTCCTCGCGCTCCGCCAGCGTCAGGCCATTGTAGAGGACGCCGATGCGCTGCGGCGGGATCCGCCAGAACCGCTCGATGTCCGCGCGCGTGGACTGGCTGATCGCCACCACGCGCGCCGCCCCGTCCCGCACCCACCGCGCGAGGACGTGGTTCAGATAGAAGTTGCGCCGCGAATCATACTTTCCTTCGACTCTGCACTGCGCCAGGTCGTGCACCGTCCCCAGCACTGGAATCGGGCATTTGCGCGGGAAACGGCGGTTCGCCGCCGTCACCAGGCAGAAATCATACCCCCCGCGCCGCAGCAGCCGAGGCAGGGCGAGCGCATGCCACAGAATCGACCCCAGCGCACCCGACGCCCAGTTCGGCGCCGTCACCGAACGGCTCCCTGGGAACGACGCCAGATCCGCCGCCGTCGCCAGCACCGTCACCTCATGCCCCGCCCGCTCCAGCGCCCGCACGACATTCACGGCATACACGGAAAGCCCCGACCGACCCCCGTCAAAGGGCATGACGTCAACCAGGATTCTCCGCGGAGCCGCCATCCGAACGCGACCGCCCGGTTAGTTCGGAATCTTGCCGAGCAGGCTCCAGGGCCGCCCCGTCGCAATCGCGAACAGCAGATAGCCGACCTCCGCCTTCCAGGGATCCGACGGCGCGCTCGTCGAACGGGGACGCTCGTCCTCCAATGCCACCGCGAACTCGTTGACCTTGTCGGGACGCAGCGTCGCCGTCGCAGTGCCGCGCGTGCCAGTCGCGGTCACGCGGAAGTTCTCGTCCTCGGCGACCTCATACGCGAAGGCGGCGTCATTGTCGATGGCCAGCCAGTTCAGCAGATCCTCGTCGCGCAGCCGCTCGAAGAGGCCCAGCGCCTCGGGCTTGGTCAACTTCAACTGCTGCACGGTGCCAAGCGACCCCGACGAGATGATCTCCCGCAGGCGGGCCATCGCCCACTCGAACCGCCACGACCCCAGCCAGCACACCTGGATGTGCCTGCGCTTCGCCGCCGCGCACAGGCGCTTGAGTGAATCCGGGGTCTCCCCCGCCAGCCCGCACAGCGCAAACGGCAGCTTCTCCTTCAGCAGCGCCTTCAGCAGAACCTGCCGCTCGTCGCCCTCCACATCGACGATCGCCGCCTTGATCTCAGGCAGCCACGGACTGAAGTCATCCTCGGGCTTCAGCATCTTGACATTCGGGCGGTCGCGCACCGCACGGCTGCAAGGGGATTCAGGATCCAGGGTGAAATAGAGGATGTCGATGTTGTCCATGAGGCTACTGTCCTGTTGGAATGAAGGTGTGGGACACGATGCTACTTGAAAATCGGTGACAAAAAACGCCGTCCGCAAGGGCCGCTCAATGCAGCGGGATGGCGGAAAAGCCCTCCGGCATCGGCGCAGGCCCTGCGCCGCAGTCGTTGAACGCGGTCTTCCCCGACCGCAGAAGCCGCAACCCGCATTCCCGCAAGTCGCCTGGCGTCACGGCCAGCAGACGCTCGAAGTCGCGCTGGAAGTCCTCGGCGGTGCGGTGACGGAAAAGATCCATGGCGCAGCGCAGGCACAGATCCGACGGGCGGAACGGATGCAGATAGCCGCCCGCCGTCGCAATCACCGCCCGCGCCGTCGCCGCCTCGTCTGGCGGACACTTCTCCAGATGCGCCTCCAGGGCGTCGAAGACCGCGTACGTGTTGGAAGGCTTCGGATCCTCCGAGGAAAGCAGCACGGCGTTGCAGCCGCGCGGGTCATAGTCGAAGCGGGTGTGGTACGCGCCGCCGCGCGCACGGATCTCGTCCCAGAGGTGCCCGACCGACAGCATCCGCCCCAAAACCGTCAGCGGCAGACGCTCAGGCGAGGAGAATCCAGGGGCACGCACCATCCGCACACACGACGCGACCTCGCTGGGAAGCAGGCACCACTCGCGGCGGCCTGTCGCCGCACCGAATCCAGCGTCCAGTGGGACCGACGGCGCAAACGGCATCGGCGCCGACGCCACTGGATGCCCGTCGATCAGCCCGTCCACCGCCGCCAGGGCGGAATCGGCGCCGACAAAACCCGCGCACAACATCGGAATCGTCCGCAACCACTGCGCGATCGCCTGCATCGTCGCGCAAAACTCGTCCAGCCCGCCCTCGGGGAGCTTTGCCAACTGCTGCAGGCGCTGGAAGCCATGGAACCCCGTGAGCGCCTCCTGGTAATCCCCGAATGGCAGCAGCCCCGCCCCCGCGCGATTTCGGCAGATGGCCAGGTTCTTGCGGGTGCGCAGGGCCGCCTTCGCGGCCGTCGCCGCCGCGCGCAGCCTTTCGACCAGTCGGCGGCGCTCCGTGAAGACGATGCCGTCCAGCTGCCGACGGAACAACGACACCGCCGCCGCGAAATTCCGCTCCAGGCTTATCACGCCGAAACTCAAGGTCAGATGGATGCGATTGGGATCCGCGTCGGCGACGCCGATGGCGGACGACAAGGCGAAGTTGCATCCCAGCCGCGCCATCTCCGTGCCGAACTGGTCATAGCTCATCGACTCGTTGCCGACGGCCGCGAACAGGCTGGTGAAGACCGGAAGCCATGGCTGAAGACGCGGCGGCAGCGACGCCGCGTCCCCGATCAGCGAAAGGTAGCTGATGCCGTTGTCGAAGACTTCGCCGCGGCGGCAGACAAGACCGCCTTTCAGGCTCAGATCGCGGCACGGCGGCAGGCTGAGACGGCGCGGCAGATCCGCCCGCGTCAATTGCGGCAGTGTCGCCAGCGCCTCGGGCGAATCCGGCCTGACCGCCTGCTCCTGCAGCTTCGCCGCGAACTTCCGCGCCCGCTCCAGACGCGTCGGCGTCCAGCGCGCCAGCGTCCTGGCCATGCGCGCCTCCATCGCCGCCTGGCGGCGCTTCTTGAGGCCAGCGTCAGGCACCAGTTCGATGCGGATCCGTCGCGGATTGTCCAGCAGCCACTTCTGGATCAGATCCTCGAAGTAGCGCGGGTGGCTCTTGCGCATCTCCTCGAACTGGGGCATCGCCTCGGCGAGACGCACGAAGCGATACGGGTCGTCGGAGTAATTCCAGGATGCGACGATGTCATCCAGCAAATCGATCACATAGCGCGAGGTGATGCTCTGGTTGGCCAGCGCAAAGCCCGCCACCGCGGCCTCGACCTGGTCTGGATCCAGCCCCTCCGACACCAGTCTGCGCAGGGTGTCCAGCACCAGCCGCTCGAACTTGCCGAAGTCCCGCGGACGCACCCCGCGCATCGCCACGTCAAACGACAGGTATTTGGTCTCGTTGTCATAGCCGCTCGGCAACGGCGCCTTGCCCAGGCCAGATTCCAGCAGGGCCTTGCCCAGCGGCGACCCTGAATTGCCCATCAACACCGCGTCCAGCAACTGGAACCCCAGTTCCAGTTCCGGCGACCTCTCCCCGTCCAGCGCCCACGCGACCGCGCAGATGCCGCGCTTCGCGTCCTGGCCGTTTTCGGGCACAAATCCCTCCCTGCACACCCTGGGCTTCGCCGCCGCCGCACGCAACGGCTTTCGGACTGGCGCCGCAGGCGCCGCCGACAGCCGCGGCAGATCCGCCGCCAGATGACGCTCGATGAACGCCAGTTTCTCCTCCGTCGGAATGTCGCCATACAGGACGATCTTGGCGACTCCAGGCGCATAGTGCCGCGCGTGGAACCGCAGGAACTCCGCATAGGTCAGGCGCGGGATCGCCTGCGGCACGCCCCCCGAATCATACCGCAGCGGCGTGTCGCCGAAGAGCCCGCGCTCCATCGCCCGCCCCAGCACCGTGCACGGATCCGAGTAGTAGCCCGACATCTCGTTCAGCACAATCCCGTTGCACCGCAGCTTCGCGTTCTTCCCGCGCCCCTGCACCTCATAATGCCACCCCTCCTGCCCGAAGGTGTCCCGCGTGAGTTTCGGATGGAAGACCGCATCCCAGTAGACCTCGAACAGGTTGAAATAGTCCTGCGCGCAGCACGTCGTGCACGGATAGATCGTGCGGTCAGGATAGGTCAGCGCGTTGATGAAGGTCGCCACGCTGTTCTTCAGCAGGCACACGAACGGATCCTTCACGGGATACTTCTCCGACCCCTCCAGCACCGAATGCTCCAGAATGTGCGCCACCCCCGTGTCGTTCTCTGGCACCGTCCCGAAACACAGCGCAAACAGGTTCTCGCTGTCCGCCGCCTCCAGGCTCACCACCTCCAGGCCGCACTCGTGACGATAGCGCTTCGCAGTCAGCCGTCGCTTGGGAAAGACCTCCGTGTCCAGCAGGGTAAACATCGCCGATAATGATGAACCAATAACTTGCTTTCTTGGTGAAATGAAAAAAACAACCGCCGCATTACCAAAAGACCGGCAGCACTGCCTGGAATCAGCAGCGCTGCCGGTCGGGACATACGCTACGCCGTCTACGGAAGACTACTTCTCCGCAGGAGCAGGAGCGTCCGCCACCGGGGCCTCCGCCGCAGCGGCCGCCTCGGGCTTCTCGGATGCAGCCTTCTCCTCCTTCGAATCCGCTTCCACAAACGCCAGAATGCACATCTCGGCGCCGTCGCCAATGCGCGGACCAAGCTTCATGATGCGGGTGTAACCGCCCTGGCGCTTCATGAAGGACGGCCCGATCTCCGCGAAGAGCTTGTGGACGATGTCCTTGCGGTGCAGTTTGGAAACCGCGTTCCGAACGTCATGCAGGGTGCCCTTCTTCGCCAGCGTCACCATCTGCTCCGCCAACTGGCGGATCCGCTTGGCACGCACCAGCGTGGTCTCGATCCGGCTGTGCTCGATCAGGCTGCACACCGCATTCGCCAGAAGCGAACGCACATGGGCCGCACTACGGTTGATCTTGAATGTCGCGACACGGTGTCTCATTTCGATTGCTCCTTCGCAGTGTTTTGAAGTTGTGAGGCCTGGCGCCGCACCAACTCGTCAAGTACATTATCCTTCAACGTCATCCCAAGACTCAGCCCGCGCTCGCCCAATTTCTCCTTGATCTCGGACAGGGACTTCTTGCCAAAGTTACGGCACTTCAGCATCTGGTTCTCGGAACGCTGAACCAATTCGCCGACAAAATGGATGTTGTCCCCGTTCAGGCAGTTCACCGAACGCACCGACAACTCCAGATCCCCGACGTTCATCATCAGAACCTGGACCAGCGCCAGATCCTCAGACGACAGGCCCGACGCGCTCGGGGCGCTCGCGGCATCGGAATCGTTCTCCGCAAAGACCGACAGGTGCTCGCGCAGAATCGCCGCGGCGCGAAGCACCGCGGCCTTCGGCTCCACCCGCTCGTCCGTCCACACCTCAAGCTCCAGACGGTCGTAGTCCGTATGCTCGCCGACGCGGCAGGGACGCACAAAGTAGCGCACCTTCTCAATCGGGCTGAACAGGCAGTCCACTGGAATCGACCCGATCGGCTGGTCGTCGTCCTTGTTGAGCTCGCTCGGACAATAGCCGCGGCCGCGCGCCAGATCCATCTCGATGCGGAACGGACGGTCCGTGAAGTCCTTCGTCAGCGTGCACAGCTTCAGATCCTTGTTCAGGACCTGCGCCACGCCGTCCTCGCGGATGTCCGCCCCCGTCACATCCCCTGGCTTCGTCGCAACCAGCTCCAGAGTGCGCGGAAGCTCCCCGTCGCAGCGGAACTTCAGCTTCTTGATGTTCAGGATGATCTCCATCACATCTTCCATCACGCCCTCGATCGCGCTGAACTCGTGCTTCACTCCGTCAATGCGGATGCACTTCACCGCCACGCCGTCCAGCATCGTCAGCAACACCCTGCGCAGGGCGTTGCCGATCGTGTTCCCGAATCCATTTTCCCACGGCTCGGCAATGAACATCGCATAGCGCGACGTCGCTGTCGTCTCATCCATCACCAGCGCCTTGGGCATCTCAAAGGTATCAAATCCTGCCATTAAAAATCCTCCTTCATTGATGGCACTTAAAACACATCCGTGCGTCCGTCAAACACAATCCTGCCAATCCAGGCGTCCCCGGAATGCAGGGGAGGAAACAGCATTACACACGGCGGCGCTTCGGAGGCCGGCAGCCATTGTGCGGCAGCGGCGTGACGTCGCGCAGCACCGTGATCTCCAGACCCGCCTGCGCAATGCCGCGGACCGCGCTCTCACGGCCGGCCCCAGGCCCCTTCACCTCGACTTCCACTTCCTTGAGATTGTACGTCGTCATCGCCTTCTTCGCGGCATCCGTCGCAATCAGCTGCGCCACATACGCGGTGCTCTTGCGCGAACCCTTGTAGCCCAGCTTGCCGCCCGTGCTCCAAGCCAGGACATTGCCCTGCTTGTCCGTGATGACGACACGGGTGTTGTTGAAGGTGGACTCGACATGGACGACACCGTCCATGATCTGACGCGAACCCTTGACTCGGCGGACCTTCACTTCCGCAGTGCTGCCAGCGGCGCTTTCCGCTGGGGCGGCGACTTTCGTGGTCTCTTCTGCCATGATGATCTTTCTCCCGGACGCACCTGCGCCCATTCCTTAAAAGGTGAAAACTCTCTACAACTCAGACGACGGGGGCTGCCGCGCTATTTCTTGCCGGCGGCCTTCGCCTCGGCGGCCGACGCGGCCGTCTTGCGCTCGGTGCGGTCGCGGATCGCGCCGACGGTCTTCTTGCTGCCCTTGCGCGTGCGGGCGTTCGTGCGGGTGCGCTGGCCGCGCACCGGGAGATTCTTGCGGTGACGGGTCCCGCGGTAGGAGCCGATCGCGATGAGGCGGCGGATGTTCTGCGCGATCTGGCGGCGCAGGTCGCCTTCCACCGTGAAGTGCTCCTGGAGGATCTGGAGAATGGCGCCGACCTGGGATTCGGTCAGTTTGCTCGCCTTCAGGTCGGGATCGATCTTCGCCAGGTCGCAGATCTTCGCCGCGGTGGCGGGGCCGATGCCGTAGATGTAGGTCAGCGAGACGATTGTCTTCTTGTTGTTCGGGATGTCAACACCAAGGATTCTGGGCATTTTCGTGCTTCCTGAAAATTGTTTACGCTACATTCGTGTTCCGTCGGCCAAATGCCGAGGAGGGAACCGCTCCTACCCCTGGCGCTGCTTGTGACGGGGATTCTTGCTGCAAATCACACGGACAATGCCGCCGCGCTTCACAATGCGGCAATTGTTGCACATCCGCTTCACCGATGCTCTCACTTTCATGGCTTGCTTCTCTTCTGGTTGTTGGTTTGCGGCGGGACACGCCACGACGGGCACGCCTCGCCTGGTCTTTCCGGACTTGAGACCCCCTGGATGCGCCATCCACGGGAAAACCCATGCACGGCTCCCCCAGGGGGGACCTTTTCGTAATCCGCAAAAAACATCTGCCAATAAAGTGCTTGCACACTATGCGGCGGCGGCCGGAAACAAAAGCACCGCCTGGCAGATGCGCGGAAAAACTCCTTAATATATACCGCGAATCAAAATCTGCAATCAACCCGACGGACAAAAATGGCAACCTGGGGGGAATTATTCATGAAAATTCGTTGATTCCAGGAGGTTAAGACACATGTAGGAGACCATCTTCCACGTCGCGGCGGGCGAGACGCTCGGCTCAGTGCGCGACTTCGCGAACGTCAAGTCGGCGGCGCCGACCACGCTGGCGCGCGAGGTGTCCGCGCAATTCCCCATACGGGTTGGCAACCGCCGCCATTTTCATCCCCGAAGTTGTTGCCACGGCGGCCGCCGTGGCGGTCCGCCGAGCCTGCGGCATCCAGTCAGGCCCGCCACCAGATGCAGCCAGGGCTCCAAAATCGACAGCCGTCCATTCAACAAGCCGCCACGGCGAGGCCGCCGTGGCAACCATTTTCGGGGCGTCACCCAGGCAATCGCCTACCCTCTTGGGGAACAGCGCCTATGCGGAAGGCAGGACCTCTCCTGCATTCAACAGGAAGGGAATGACCCCGATGTGCGCGAATCCCTCCTCGTCCTTCCACAGCCTCTCTGTGCCGCCTGACACGATGACTTTGCGGAAGGCATCACGGCAATGGCGGAAAGGCAGAAGCTCCTGGTTGCGTTTCTCCTCCGTCTCCATCGCGAATGCGGACTGGATGTAGATTCTTTCGAATCCCTGGTTGATGACGAAGTCGATTTCGTGCTGCCGCATTTCGCGCACGCCGCCCTTGCGGCTTTCCACATTCACGACTCCCACATCCACGGCATACCCCAGTCTTACAAGTTCGTTGTAGATGATGTTTTCCATCAGATGCATACGCTCCTGCTGCCGCCAGTTCAGCCGCGCGTTCCGAATTCCCACATCCTCCGAGTAGAGTTTGTACGGTGTCTCCAGGTACTTCTTTCCCTTCACGTCATACCGCTTGGCCTTATTGAAAAGGTACGCCTGCATCAGGTGGCGGATGTACTGTTCAATGGTGTTGGCGGTCGTGTCCTTCTGCCTGTTGGCTGAGTTGAGGGCGTTCGCAAGCCTGGTTGGATTCGTCAGCGAGCCCACCGAAGAACTTAGGACATCCAGCAGACTCTCCAGCAGCGGAAGGTCGCGGATGTCGTTCCGCTCGACGAGGTCCTTCAGATACACCTCTTCGTACAGACTGGTCAGGTAGGCCCGACGCCTCGCCTCGTTCCGTTCCAGAACAGCCAAAGGCATCCCTCCGTATGTCAGATAGTCGTCCCATTCATCCAGTCTGTCGCCCTGAATGCAGGAGTGATACTCCGCAAACGAGAAGGGATGGATGCGGATTTCGTCACCGCGCCCCCTGAAAATGGTCTTCACATCGTCGGATAGCATTCTGGAATTGCTTCCTGTGACAAAGACCTCCACATTCCCTAGGTGCAGCAACCCGTTGAGAACATCGTAGAATGTGATGTAAAGAGAGTCTCGGTCCTCAGCCGCAACCTGTGATTCATCGGTGTCGTCGCGCTTGATTCGGTAGCAGTACTGGATTTCATCGATGAGAACGTAGAAGCGTTCGCTTTTGCTGGTGATTCTCTCACGGAGGTACTCGCCGAGCAGCCTGGGGTTTCTCAGTCTGCTGCTGGAATCGTCGTCCAGCGCCAGCGAGATGATCTGGTCGGCTGGCACACCGCATTCCTCCAGCAGATGATTCTTGAAAAGCGTGAAGACCAAGTAGGATTTGCCGCAGCGGCGTATGCCTGTGACGACCTTGATCAGCCCGTTGCCCAGCCGCTCAAGCAGTTGTTTCAGATAGAAGTCCCGTTCCATTGGCCAAAGATTTCCTGTAAAGAATTTTTATGGATTTCCGATTGGATAATTTATAAGATACCATGTCATTCGCCTTTTGCAACGCACTTTGAAGTTTTTTTACGGATATCCGAGTAAATTCTTCTACAAAGTGGCATCCGCCATCCGTAAAAGGTTACGACATTTTGTAAAAGGTTACGACATTTTTAGGAGGATGACAAGTAAAATTCTATGAGTTAATCATCAAAATGATTTTTGCAACGGCATATCCATAACTTTTCATCGACCGCTCTGCGAAACGCCACTTGCTGTTCTAAATGCACAGGCTAAAACCGCTGATTGTGCTTCAAGTCTGGCAACGCGGTTAGTCTGGCAGATGGCGGAGGCGGCATCGTATCAAGAGGATGCAGCGCAATGTTCAGAAGCGCTCCACGGTGAGGCCGCCGTCGATGTTGATGACCTGCCCCGTCGAATAGCCGAGCGCGCCTGAGACCAGCATCCGCACGGCGCGGCCGACATCCTCGGGCATCCCCCAGCGGCGCTGCAAGGTCAGCCCTTCGGCGATCATCTTGTCGTATTTCGCCGTGACCACGCTGGTCATGTCGCTCTTGATGACGCCAGGGCGGATCTCGTAGACGGGGATGCCGTCGTCGGCCAGGCGCACCGCCCACAGTTTCGTGGCCATGGCCACGGCGGCCTTCGAGAGGCAGTATTCGCCGCGGTTGATGCTCGCGTAGTCCGCCGAGACCGAGCCGATGTTGACAATGCATCGGAAGACCCCGTCGCCCGCCGCCAGGATCCGCTTCGCGGCGGCCTGCGTCAGGAAGAACGGTCCTTCGAGGTTGGTGCGCATGACCCGCTCGAAACTCTCCGCGCCCATCTCCAGCAGGTCCGCGCGCACCAGCGGCGCCACCCCCGCGTTGTTCACCAGGACATGCAGCGCGCCGAAGTCCGCCTGAAACGCCTCCAGCAGCCGCGCGCGGTCGGCCTCCACGGCGACGTCGCACTGGTAGTAGCGCACCTCCACGCCGTTTTCGCGCGCCAGCGCCTCCGCGGCACCAGCCATCTCCGACGCCGACTTGCGCCCGCAGAAGCCGACGCGGCATCCCGCCGCCGCCAGCGCCCGCACAATCCCCGCCCCAATCCCGCGTCCGCCCCCTGTCACCAGCACATTCTGCACGCCCATCGCCGCTCCTTGCTCCTAACCGCCATCCCCCGTGATCGGCCATAATATACCACCATGTTCCCCAAGCGGGCAAGCCCGCTGGCAGCGGAGACGGCAAATGCGGGGGCAGGCGTTATATTTCCGCGTGTCCTCAAATCACCCCCTTCCCCATCTCACCAACAAGGAGCCATCGCACCATTATGAACATGCGTGAATACCGCCCAGAAGACCTGAAGACCGTCATGGAGATCGCGAACCTCGCGTGGCGCCCCATCCGCCAGATGTCGCGCGAGGCGCTCGGAGATCGGATCTCCGACATCCTGAACCCCGCGGGGGACGCGGAGTCCAAGGGGCTTCAGGTCAAATGGCAGATCGACAGCGGCAACTACGGCATCGCCGTCTGCGAGCACGAGGGGCTGGTCGTCGGCTTCATCACGTGGAAGGTCAACGGCGTCCACGCCGAGATCTGCAACAACGGCGCGCTCAAGACCACGGGTCTCAAGGGCATCGGCCAGTGCATGTACAAATACGCCCTCGACCACTTCCGCGCCACCGGCATCAAGGTGGTCAGCGTCACCACTGGCCTCGACTGGGCCCACGCCCCCGCCCGCCGCGCCTACGAGCGCGCGGGCTTCCAGAAGCACCTCGATTTCACCACCTACTACATGGAACTCGACTGACGCCAATGCATCAACTGACCCGCGCCCTCGCCTCCCGCCTGGAGGCCCTCTGCATCCACCCGTCCCGCCACGTCGGCTCCCCTGGCGTCGCCGCCGCCGCCGACTACATCGCGGCGCAGTTCCGCGCCATCGGCTACACCCAGGTCGCGCAGGAGCCCTTCGACACCACGGGCTGGCGCTTCGGCGGCATGCAGTTCCTGGATCTCGACGCGGGCGCCTCCCCCGTCCCTGGCGCCCTCCCCTGCTTCTTCTCGCGCTCCGCCCGCGTCGAGGGCGTCCCCCTCTGGCTCGACGTGGATGCCATTGCACACCTCACGCGGGAGCAGGTCGCGGGGCGCCTCTGCGTCGTCGAGTTCTTCTCCGACGCCAGCGACATCCGAGGACGCAACGGCGTCGCCGAGGACCTCGACCGCCTGGGAGCCGCCGCCGCGGTCTTCATCAGCGACGCCACCTACCACACCACCTGCGCCGCCAGCACCAAGATCCAGCGCTCGCCGCTGCTCAAGACACTCGGCACCGCCGTCGTCGCCGAGGAAGGCGCATACTACCTCGCGCGCAACCGCCACCACCGCTTCCATCTCGCCATCGACGCCGACACCTTCCCGCACACCTCCCATAACGTCGTCGCCACCCGCCTCGGCACTGGCCCCTGCCGCGCCGTCTTCGGCGCGCACCACGACGCCGCGCCCATCGGCCCCGCCGCCTGCGACAACGCCTCGGGCGTCGCCGCCCTCCTCGAACTCGCCCGTTTGCTCAAGGACGAATGCCCCGAATGGACCTTCGACTTCGCCTCCTTCGACGCCGAGGAATACTGCGCCCACGGCGGCTACGCCACTGGCAGCGAGGCCTTCGTCAACGCCCATCCCGACCGCAAGTGGCGCTTCTTCCTCAACTTCGACAGCATCGGGATGTATTTCGGCCAGGATGTCGTCCATGTCGGCCGCCCCGAACTCCTGCCCGCCTTCGACACCCCATACGGCATCCTCCCCATCAAGCGGGGCGGCGACGACAAGAACTTCGACCGCATCGGCATCCCGACGCTCTGGTTCAACACCCACTCCAAGTTCAACGACTTCCACACCCCCCTCGACACCATCGGCACCCTCGACCTCGACCGCATCGCTGCCTTCGTCGAGGACGCCCTCTCCGTCACCCGACAACTCACACGGGGCATCCAGCCATAGCCTTCCCCTCGGCCACTCCCGCGCCGCCTCGCGGGACTGCGTTCAGCCTGGAGGCGCAAACAGCGTGAAGTCGGTGAGGCCGTGCCGCACGCGCGCGTCCTTACGGTCAATGAATATGCTCGCATAGCGCGCCTGGACAGGCGCGAAGGCGCGGAAATCGACATTGAGGTCGCGGGTGTTGCCGCGGCAGTCAAGCCGCGAGCCAGTCACCTCGGCGTGCGCCGCGTCGTAGAAGCGCACCTCATAGCGGACGGGCTCTGGCGTCCGCCCCGCCCCGTAGTCGAGGTCGAGTTCCGCCCACACCAGCCGCAGCGCGCACATCCCGAAGACGCCCTTGCAGTCGACGGTGAGCGCGGGGGCGGGATCGTCCGCCATGGGCGCCCAGCAGGTGTGGGTGCAGCCGTCGACCGCCATCATGGCGCCCGCAAACGGCTGCGTGCTGGTGGCGGTCGCGGGCTTGTTCTCCGTCACCGCCACCAGCCCCAGGTCGCCGCCCGAGACCGACTGCGGCGCGCTGGTCACAGGAACCGTAGGATTCCCCTCCGCGTCGAAGACCACGCGGTCCATCCCGATTCTCCGCTCGAACTGGTGCATCCGCGCGATCCTGCAGGTGTAGAACTGCCAGACGCTCCCGTTCGGGCCCGCCGTCATCCCCCCGTGGCCCGTGCCGTTGACGAATCCGTGCGGCGAACGCAGCATCAGCCTCGGCGTGGAGAACGGCCCCAGCGGCGACGCAGAGGAGCGGCTGACGGCGCAGCAGTAGTTCCGAAAGACCGTCCCGTCCGCCGCGTACTGCAGATAGTATTCCCCGCTGTGCTTGAACATCGAGACGCCTTCGTCCCAGCCGTAGCCCGTGTGCTCGTGGTGCTCGCCGTAGTGCTCCCATTCGTTGGCGCCGTCGAAGCGCAGGAGCGTGCGGATGCCGCCGATGGCGTGCGTCGGATTCGCGGGATCCATCTCTGCGCCGCAGATCGTCCCCTCCTCGCCGTTGGAGTAGCCCCAGTAGAGGTAGAGGCGTCCGTCGTCGTCGCAGAAGAGCGCGGGGTCGAGGTAGAGTTCCAGCGGACGGCCGTCGCGGTCGACGGGCGTCCCCAGGTCCACGAAGGGCCCCAGCGGCGCAGGCGCCGCCCAGATGGAGGCCCGCCCCGTCTTCCAGTGCCGACTGGAGGTGAGGAGGATGCGCTCGCCGCAGCGGCACGCCGACGGCGCATAGCCGAGGGGGTGGTCGATCTCGATCGGGTGGTAGTCCCAGTGCACCAGGTCGCGCGAGACGTAGGCCTGCCCCCCCGAGGGATACATGTACCACGCGCCGCCGTCGTAGAGCACTTCGGGATCGGCCTGCTCCCGAAAGTCCGGCATCACGCCGTCGCACAAGAAGCCGCGCGGAATCTCCGGCAGCGGCAGCGGATTGCAGTAGGTGTCTGAAGGCAGTCTCATGGCTTCACCCGTCGCGCCGCGATTTGCCCATAGAACGACGCGAGGCGCGCGGCGATGGCGTCCCACGTGTACTGTCCGTCCACCTTGCGTGTGGCGGCGGCAATCAGCGCATCCCGACGCGCGGGAAGACGCCGCCACGCATCCAGGAATGACGCCAGGTCGCCAGGCTGGAAGGCGAGCCCGTCCACGCCGTCCTCCACCAGGTCGCGCAGGCCGCCGACGGCCGAGGCGATGACCGGCAGCCCCGCGCTCCACGCCTCCAGGACGACGATGCCGAAGGGCTCGTGCCGCGAAGGCAGCAGGAAGACATCCGCCTGGCGGTACGCGGCCATCAGCAGCGGGTCGCCCGCGGGCAGCCCCGCAACAATGGTGACGCGCGCCTCCATCCCCTGCTCCTGGATCAGCGCGCGCAGTTCCTCGCCGTAGCGGGGCACGCTGACAGGGCCGATCAGCAGCAGATGCACATCCTCCCCCTGGCGGCACAGTTCCGCGAGCGCCGAAACCGCGAACTTCTGGTCCTTCTGGTAGTCGATGCGCGAGACGCACAAAATGAGTTTCCGCCCAGGCGGGATCCCCAGCCGTTCCCGCGCATCCACCGTCGGCGGTTCGCGGAACCGCGTCGGCTCCACGCCGTTCGGCAGCAGGACGACGTTGGCGTCGGGATAGTGCTGGCGCAGCATCGCCTCCTCGGCCTTCCCCAGGCAGATGAGCCCCGCCGCGCCCGCCAGCAGGTCGCGCCGCCACCCCATCAGCGCATCGACGATGCGCCCGTAGCGCAGGATGCCCCGCGTCGGCCGCAGCATCTCCTCCAGTTCCGAGGGCGGCACGTCATAGCATCCGCCGTGGAAGGTCATCACATACGGCACGCCCCGCGCCGCCTGCACCGCCGCCTGCGCCATCCGCCCGCCCGTGTGCAGATGCAGCAGGTCGAAGCCGCCCCCGCGCACGGCCCGCCCCAGCCCAGGCACCACGGGATCTCCGCCCTTCTTGTCCAGCGCGATGCGCCGCCAGGCGATCATCGGGAAGCACGGATAGAAATAGCCCAGCCGCCGAATCGGAAGCCCCTCCCGCACCTCGTCCCCCACCTCGGAGCAGGCGCGCGTCGCGAAGATCGTCTGGTCGTGCCCCATCCCCGCCAGTTTGCGGGCGGTGCTCCACACCACCGTCTCCGTGCCCCCCCACTCCGTAAACGAAAATCTCCGCAGTATGTGCGCTATCCGCATGGCAGTCCATCCCATTCGCTCCGCATTGGCGCGGCAACAAGGTTACTATGCCCTTCCCAACGAAAATTGCAAGCCACCCTCGTCAAATCAGACGTCTTTCATCCTGCCCAATTTGACATCGCTCTGTTCCCCATGAGGGTCGGTAACTGCCTAATTACCGAGGCGGCAAAGTTGAGTCGGCGGCAAGGCGAGAAGGCGATGGTTCGAGTCGGCGTGAAGGCGAGAAGGCGATGCGGAAAGCCGGGATACCAAGTTTCAGAACCGACCATCTTGAGGAACAGCGCATTTGACAAAACATGATCCGGCGATAAATTAATGTCATCTGTCAGTTTTTGTGCCGCGAATCCTTGGTGTCCCGCGCTCCGCCCCTGTCCCCGAAGGAGTCCCTGTTCATGTGCCGCGCCGTCCCGTCCCGCCTGCTCCTCATGCCGCTGCTGCTATGCCTGTGCCTCCTTGCGGCCGGGCGCGGGCGGGTGTCGTTCGAGTGGCGCCCGCCGTGCGCGGGGAAGGCGCTGCTGGAGCGCACCGGGTACGTGGTGGTGCGCTCGACGGAGGAGGCGAACTTCCCGCCGGCCCTGCGGATGGCGCTGCAGCTGGTGTATGATTCGACGTCGGCGCGGACGGGGCTCCTCGGGCACGGCTGGAGCTGCCCGCAGCTGGAATCGACGGCGCGGTGGGAGCGCGACCACCTCGCGTGGCGGCCGCCGTGGGGCGGGGAGACGCGCCTG
>JAEEGL014951108.1_pt1 | contig 35385 bp, 31 predicted proteins | sample 9134231 | NCBI WGS metagenome assembly JAEEGL01 (sample SAMN16246548, study PRJNA631951) | gut metagenome | biome: gut microbiome; feature: rumen; material: fiber-attached | host: Bos | place: Iran: Karaj | collected 2018-10 | reverse complement strand
TTTGTACTTGCCACCTTAGATCCTATGAGTCTCTCTTCAATAAGGATGGAATCCATGTATTTTTGTGTAATGATATTTGCGTCTGATAATCTACTGTACTCCATGTAATACCTCCTTCAGATAACTCATATATTTGATATACTCTTCGTCCGTGTTTAAATGCTCCAAAATTATTGGCATATCCGAATCGATACTGCTCATTTTTTCCGCGTAGTATCTTAATGGAAATTCTCCTGCTCCCGGTCCGCATTCAATTAGCTGGAATGTATACTTATCTCCAAGATGCACATCCTTGATATGGCAGCTTTTTATCTTGTCCCCCAAAAGATCCGCCACTTCATCCACAAATTCTTCAGCGTTAAAATATCTTTCCGCAGAATTTGTCATATTGATGATATCCATATGAACCGCGAATCTGTCACGGTCAACCATATCAATGAGCTTTAAGTATTCTCTCGGTCCGGTGGGTATCATCCAAGGCATGGGCTCCAAAGTAAAATATGTATTTTTCACATTGGCTCTGTCTATAATTTCTTGAACCATCTTTACGGTTTCTTTCCAAGCATGATCCGTAAAATTTTCTTTGTAATGCCCATCCCATACAGGACCAAAAGCTCCAGCTACATTTACTGCGCATCTTGCATTTAAAAAATCTGCAAGACGGAGCTGCTCCACGCAGTAATCCATGTTCTTCTTTCGCTCGTCTTCATCTGCCGCTAAAGCATTTCTCCAGATTCCAACTTCTGCGATAAGAAGATCATGCTTTTCAGCAGCTTCTTTGTATGCGATTATTTTTTCTTCCGGATCTGTACTGTTTAGCGGAAAATTTACTGCTCTGCATCCAAGCTTGATCTGATTTTCCGCCCACTCTTCCGGAGTAGAGTGATTTAGCGGTGATGATGTACCCAGTCTCATGCCTTACCTCCTACTTTTGTAGTCACCTATTTGTTACTATACTTAAATCCGTATTTTATTGCCCCTGTCGGACATTCTTTTATACAGTCTCCGCAGTGAATACATTCTCTGTCGCAAACATGTTTTATATCCATCTTGCATTTTCTAACGCATTTGTCGCATCCGATACATTTGCTATGATCTACTTTTATCCCGAAAAAGCTAATGGGATTAAAGAGAGAATATATTGCTCCCAGCGGACAAATAAATCTGCAAAATCCCCTATATGCGAACATGCAAAAGATCAGGCAACTGGCAAGGATAAATGTCTTCCAAGAAAATAAAAATCCAAGCATCCCCCTTACTCTTTCATCCGCTATGGCAAGAGGGATACCGCCTTCAAGCGTTCCGGCCGGACAAATGAATTTGCAAAAAGCAGGATACCCTTTTATTATGGGGATCACAATTACCATGGCAATTAGGATTACGTACTTTATATATGAGAGAATTCTTGTCACTTTGCTTTTTTTCAGTTTTGGAACAGGTATTTTATGGATGAGTTCCTGCAAGAATCCAAAGGGACATAAAAATCCGCAAATAAATCTTCCAAGGAAAAGTCCGAATAATAAAAGGGTGCCTACCACGTAAAATGGAAAGCTGTATTTTGCAGATACCAATCCCGATTGAAGACTACCAAGAGGGCATGCTCCTATGGCGCCTGGGCACGAATAACAATTTAAGCCCGGAACACACGCTCCCTTTATTTCTCCGGTGTAGATCTTTCCCTTAAAAAAGCCTGTCAAATGGCAGTTGTATAAAACTGCAGCGATCAGTTGGGTATATCTTCTTTTTGAAAGCAAAAATTTATTTTTCTTTTTCACTTCCATAGGATCACCCCAAACCAATGCACTCTGTGCAGATCTTTACAGCTTTTGCTTTTACTTTCGCAAAATCTCCGCTGTATGTTCCGTACGCGATCATACCGATGGCAGCTGAAAGAATTATTGTGGATATTATTATTTTTATGGTTTTATTGGTCTTTTTTGTTTTCTTGGTTTCCATTTATTGACCTGTTTTATGGATATAAAAATCGTTTGTTAGATCATTCCTGAATCGTTTTTTATAAGCAATTATTTATAGCTTCTTTAAAATCGTCATATGACTGAGATCCCACAAATATCTGACTAATGATTCCTCTGTTAACTATTACGGTATAAGGAATATACATCGTGGGATAGTAATCTCCTACTGTGTAGTTCTGGTCGTAAGCGATATTGAATGTGAAACCGTTATCATCCACAAAACTATCAACTTCACTTTTTCTTTCTCCGCTATTGATCGCAACCAATGAAAAACCGTCAATATTTTCTTCGTAAAGATCCTGGAACTCAGGCATCTCCGAAACACAAGGTCCGCACCAGGTTGCCCAGAAATTTATAAGTACTACTTCGTTGTCATGATCCGACAAAACAAATCTCTCACCATTGGTTAACGTAACGGTAAAGTTGGGAGCTACATCTCCTACTTCAAGATCTTTAATAGTTCCTGTTCCTTCGTTTGCATTTGGTCTATCAACAAATACAGGAGTCTGAACTTCTGAAGATGCTTCATTGGCCTGCTCTTCTTTAAGTTCTTCCCTTAATTCTTCTTTGAGTTCTTCTTTTATTTGCTCTTTCAGTTCTTCGGTGATCTCAGTTTTACTGTTCTCAGACTCTTCCGATGCTTCGAGATATCTCGCAAGTGAACATCCTGATAAAGTAAAGATGGTAAAACCTGCGATCATCATAACTGCGATTTTTTTCTTCATTGCTCTTTCCTCTGTTTTTCTTTTACATTCCTATTTTCTTAAGTACTTCATCAATTATTCTTGCATTAATTACAGAGAAATCTCCCGGGATATGTGCCATTCCGGTTCCTTTTACGCAATCATTCATGTTTTCAACTTCCATTGCGTAATTGTTGGGAGCCTCTACTGTTTTAACAATTTCTTTTCCATCTGAATAGATGGTGTATCTTATAATTCCTTCCTGATTATATTCAACTTCAGAACGAATACTTCCTTTATCTCCATGAATAAATAATCTGTCATATCTTGAATTGGTATTTACTCCAAGATTCATTCCTACATTGAAAGAAGCTCTTGTTCCATTTGCGAACTTGATAAGACCGGCCGTCAGCATATCAACTTTGTTCTCAGTAAGTTCTGCATCTGCTTTTATATAATCTATTTTTTCTTTATAACCATTGGCACTTGCTGCATCAACTATTGACAGGATCATTGTCGTACAATAGCAACCAAGATCATACATTGCGCCGCCGCCAAATTCCTTGTGGAGTCTAAAATCTTCTTTATATCCCTGTGTCACAAAAGCGGTATCGATGTAATCAACATTTCCGATAAGTCCGTCTTTTATATCTTTTTGAAGTGATAAAATAAAAGGGCTGTGAAGGTAAGCGTATGCTTCCATCAAAACCACTCCGTTTTCTTTTGCTGTAGCAAACATTTCTTCTGCTTCCTTTGCGTTCATTGCAAGAGGCTTCTCACAGAGAACATGTTTACCTGCCTTTAATGATTTTTTTACCCACTCTAAGTGAATATGATTCGGAAGGGGGACATAAACAGCCTGTACTTCCGGATCATTTACAAGTTCTTCATATGAACCGTAATATTTTTCAAAACCGTATTCTTCTTTGAAAGCTTTTGCTTTCTCAAGGCTTCTTCCTGCGATAGCATACAGTTCACAGTCTTTTGCCTTTTTCATTCCGGGGATCATTCCCCATCTTGCTATATTTGCGGTTCCGATTATTCCCCATTTAATACCCATTCCTAATACCTCCTCGTCAGTAATCAATTAATGCATGTTATTAGTTTCAGGTCTTTACTATATCCATTGGATATAGTTTTATAATTTTCTTTTCGTATTCTTTTTTATCTTATCAACTATAGTATTATCAACTCTAAATGATTCTTTCATTTTCTGAAGAGCTTTATTGTATGTCCAGTCATCAAGATAATTATCTTTCGAAACCATGTACTTATAAGTCTGATCCGGGAATTTTGCCATTGCTGTAGCAACTGCCCAGGCGACTCCCATTTGAGAATAATATTCTTTCGCATAAAGAGAATTAAGAACTTCGATCACTCGGTCAATATATTCTTCATTCAGGAACTGGCTCATCATCATGATGGCCACTACTCTGACTTCGTATTCCTTTTTTGAATCTTTGAATTTCATCAAAAGATCCCAGGTTTCTTTTTGATATTTCCTTGCGATCTTAAAAGTTTGGCAAAGAGAATCATTTACCGACCAGTCATGTACCTTAGGTATAAAATCTTTCAGATATGAAAGTATAGTTCCAATATCATCTTTTACATAACCTATAACAAAAGCCTGCAGTGATTCCATCTCAAAAGTATCCAAGGGGTTATTTTCAAGGAACCACTTGTAATCTTCTTTTGCGATCTTTTGTGCAAGCTTTCTAAGCTGCGGAATACGAACTCCCGCAGAAGGTTTACATGTCGGATTAAGTTTTTCAAAAAATTCCTTATTGTCTGCATCCGACAGATTTTCTATTTCTTTTTTTATCTCATCTATGGTCATGGTTTTACCTCACGGTATAACTCTACATTCATTTCCGATTTTAAAAGGTGCTAACCATTGGATATCAGAACATATTCCAGAAAGGTTCAACAGGTACCAGGTAAAGATATGGTGCTGTAAATATTGCCATGAATAATGCTATTTTCTTTGCTTCTTCTACTGTAAATTCTTTTGTTGAAAAGATTACTTTCTTATCAAAGAAATAAATTAAAAATCCGGATACCGCAATAGCTATCAAGGTTACTAACAATGATAAAGGATTTTTTAGTGCATTAACCATTAAGTATCCCTGGAAGTCTGAGAAGATTTCATTCATTGCCACATTGTCTATTAGTGCAGATCCAAATAATGCTCCGCCCATTATCAGAACTCCGATAAAGTCACATCCAAACCCTATAAGCCATAATTTCCAAGTGTGTCTTCTGAAAAACTTCCACCCCAGTTCCTTTTTCAACTTCTTTACCGATATGGTAAATACCAGACGGTCTACTATATAGTTTGCAGGTATCACTATTGCCCACAGGTATGATGGAATCCATAAAAGAAACCAAATTGGAAGAATGAGGTTGTATAGTTTTATGTTCTTTTGCTTCATCTTTTCTTGTTTGTATTCATTAAAATCAGAGAGTATATTTCTTACTATATTTTTCAACATCATTCTTCCCCCCTTTAGTTTTATATTTCTTCTACGCCGTCACTTTTGGGAACAGGATTGATTGATCCGTCCTCATTGTAATTAAATTCCGCAACGCAAACGCTTCTGTGGAAAAGGCTTCCTCCGGGAAGTTCTCCTGTATGATAGAAGAGATATGAGTGACCTTTGAAGTCTGCGATTCCGGGATGGTTGGTGAATACTCCTCCCTCCTCTGTCATTAAGACTCCACCATATTTCCAAGGTCCTGTCGGTCCTTCGGAAACAGAATATGCAAGATGCTCATTCTGCTGTCCAACGGCAAATGCTGCATAGACCATATAATAAAGTCCGTTTCTCTTGTAGAACCAGGGTCCTTCACCATAGGATGTTCCTGTATCATGACTTCCCTTGTTGAACGATTCTTCCGTCATAGGGATCTTTACAATTCCGACACTCTTGTCATAAGATATCATGTCTTCGTTAAGTTTCACGTATCTGAGTTCAGGATTTCCGAAATACAGATATGCCTGTCCGTCATCATCAATAAATACGGTTGGATCGATATCGTTCCAGTCGGGTTCGTCAACAAGAGGATATCCTAAATCTTTAAAAGGTCCCCATGGAGTATCGGCTACTCCAACTGCGATTGACATTCCCGCATCTTTTTTATGTACCGGACAATAGAGATAGAACTTTCCGTTTCTTTCGATGCACTGAGGAGCCCATGCTCTTGAATCAGCCCACTCGATATCATCAAGTGAAAAGATCTTTCCATGGTCAGTCCAGTTAACCATGTCTTTGGTAGAAAAACATCTCCAATCGTTCATGGTATAGAAATCATTTACAAGTTCATCCTCATCATGGGTAGTATAGAGGTAAAGTGTATCTCCATAAACCATTGGTGCAGGATCTGCTGTGTAAATGTTTTTGATAATTGGATTCTTATGAAATCCCTTGCTTGTTTCGTTACTCATTAGTTTCTCCCTCTCATATATTAAATATAATTAGTTTTTAAATTTTACAGCTGTTCCGTATACCATTACCTCAGCTGCATTCTGTGCGATGGCAGAACTTGCAAAACGAACAGAGATGATTGCATCCGCTCCGATCCTTTTTGCTTCTTCTTCCATTCTCATGGTGGCAAGATCTCTTGCTTTGTTCATCATCTCGGTGTATCCGGTTAATTCTCCACCAACGAGATTCTTGAAACTTGCACCGATGTCCTTGAACATGTTGACACTCTGGATGGTACTTCCTTTAACCATTCCAAGAGTTTCTGTCTCCTTACCTGATACATAATCTGAACTAACTATTAGCATGTTGTTCCCTCCTCCTTTTCACTTGAAACATATACTACATTAATTATTCTAATAATACTCGCCCCTAGATTGCACACACTACTTTCTGTGCGAAGATAACACTCCGGTGAAATGTTCCTCTTCTACATTGCACATAAAGTAGTATGCACAATCTCTGGCTCGAGGTTAACTATAAGATTGAATATACTCTTATCTTGATTAAATATACTCAGAGGTTCAAGCGCTGTGATGCTATTGTTTTCATGGTAGGCGCAGCACTTAGTGAACTTTTGCTTTGCGAAATTGTGGTTGCGATAATGTCTGAGCAGTTCGCCATGATGAGGCGAGCGTCGCGAGTTGTAGCAACCCAATTTTGCACTTAGCAAAGCAAAATGAGCTAAGTTCTTGCGGAGCCGTTTGAAAACAATAGCATTATAGTGATTGGACCGACTCTCGTATTAAGAAATAGGATTATCGTGCTCAAGCCGAGTCCTATATTATTATAAATCCCTATATCTAGTGTATAACATATGATTTACATAATGTTTCACATAAAAGAGTTTATGCTTCACACCCAATGTTTCACATGAAACACTACAACATTTAGAGATAAAATGTTTCACGTGAAACAATATTTAGTGCTTAATCGATTTCTGGTCAAAATAATGTTTCACGTGAAACAAAATAAAACGTATCCACTATATCTAGTAACACTAATAAATCCGATAATTCTTTCATATATATATATCAATATTAAGATCAATATATATGAATTACTACACTTCTATTTCTTATATCTCTCAAGATAAACCAAAAGTACAGAAACATCCGCCGGTGAAACTCCGGATAATCTGGAAGCCTGTCCAATTGATAAAGGTCTAAACTCTTTAAGTTTCTGTCTTGCTTCAATTCTCAAAGAAGGAACTTCATCATAATCAAGATCAGCAGGGATCTTTCTTGTTTCCATCTTTTTGAAATGTTCTACCTGTTTTCTCTGTCTTTCAATATAACCTTCGTATCTGATTTCAATAGCAACCTGTTCGACTACATCTGCAGGTAAAGGTTTTCTATCTTTATCAATCACAGCCATATTTTCATATGTTACTTCAGGTCTGCATAACAAAGCAGCCAAACTTACACCGGTAGTTAAAGGTGAACTTTCAATTGAATCAAGATAAGCTAATACTTCTTTACTTGCTCCGACAAAAGTACTTTTTAATCTATCAACTTCCTCAGCGATCAACTTTTCTTTCTCAAGTGAGTGCTCATAAGTTTCACGTGCAACCAGTCCAACCTTATATCCGTACTTTCTAAGTCGAAGATCTGCATTATCCTGTCTGAGTAATAATCTGTACTCAGCTTTGGAAGTCATCATACGATAAGGTTCACGATTATCTTTTGTAACAAGATCATCGATAAGAACACCGATATAACTTTCACTTCTATCAAGAACCAACGGTTCCTTATCCAAGCAAAACATAGCTGCATTAATTCCGGCGATCAATCCCTGAGCAGCTGCTTCTTCATATCCACTACTACCATTAAACTGTCCGGCTGCAAAAAGTCCATTAACATTTTTGAACTGAAGTGAATTGTATAACTGTTTGGCATTAATGCAATCATATTCTATAGCATATGCATTTCGAACTATTCTACAATTTTCAAGTCCGGGAACAGTTCGGTACATTGCCTGCTGAACATCTTCCGGAAGTGAACTACTCATTCCATCAACATATACTTCATCAGTATATAATCCTTCCGGTTCAAGGAAGACCTGGTGTCTATCCTTATCGGAAAACTTTACAACTTTGTCTTCTATAGAAGGGCAATATCTTGGGCCGGTTCCTTCTATGATTCCGGCATAGATAGGTGAACGATCAAGGTTAGCTCTAATGATATTATGAGTTTCTTCATTGGTATAAGTTAACCAACATGAAACCTGTTCTTTTTGAACTGACTCAGGATCCGTTGAAAATGAAAAAGGAACTACCCTGTCATCACCCTTCTGTTCGGAGAGCTTAGAATAGTCGATAGATTTACCATCCATTCTTGCAGGGGTACCTGTTTTAAATCTTCTAAGTTCAATACCCATATTCTTTAATGAATCGGAAAGATGGGTAGCAGCCTGAAGACCATTGGGACCGGTATATGTAATCGCCTCACCGCAAAGACATCTAGCATTAAGATATGTACCGGAACAAATGATGACAGCTTTGCAAAGATATGATGTTCCTGAATAAGAACGAACACCTATGATCTTCTTTGTCGCAGATCTATAATATGAATATAAATCTTCACTATCAATAGGAGTAACCATTGGTTCGTTTTGTGTCTTATGATCATTACTATCACCAATGGTTATTTCTTCCCAGAGTATTTCACATACCTCACCCTGCTTAATAGTAAGATTAGGTTCTGACTCCAAAACCTTTCTCATGCTTTTGGCATATTCCTGTTTATCAGCCTGGGCTCTTAAAGAGTGAACTGCAGGACCCTTTGAAACATTCAGCATCTTTGACTGGATAAAAGTCTTATCGATATTTTTACCCATCTCTCCTCCAAGAGCATCAATCTCTCTAACAAGATGTCCTTTTGATGATCCACCGATATTTGGATTACAGGGCATTAGTGCAATACTGTCTACACTAACAGTAAAAATGATAGTTTTAAGTCCAAGTCTTGCGCATGCTAAAGAAGCCTCGCATCCGGCATGTCCTGCTCCGATTACGACGACATCATATTCTTGTGTTAATTTGTTGTTATAAATAGTGTTATTCATTTTATTCTCAATCTAAAATATTTATTTACCCAAACAGAATTTAGAAAAGATCTCGGTAGCAAGATCATCTTCAATTTCTTCACCGATGATCTTTCCAAGTGAAGAATATGCATCCATAAGATCTATACTTAGAAAATCTTCTTCCATTCCGTTATCCAGACTTTGAACAACATTAAGAAGACTATTCTTACATTCTTCAAGGCAATTTCTGTGACGAATATTAGTTATGACAACCTCGTCAGAATTTTTGTTAATGCCTTTATAGAATAAATCTTCTATAGTATTTTTAAGTCCTTCAAATCCTTCTCCTGAAACGGCAGAGAAATATAAATATTTATATCCAAACTCTTCTACCATCTCTATGATCCTTTTAACAGAAGAAAGTTCTTCTTTAGATTCAAGGGTATCTATTTTATTTAAAAGCACGATTCCTTTTTTGTCAGAATATGTCTTCATCAAGAATTCATATTGATTAAAATCATCGTCACTTATATTTTCCGAAATATCAATTACAAACAAAATAAGATCAGCATTACCGGCAGCTTTTTTCGCCCTGTCGACACCAATCTGTTCAACTGTATTATCAGCTTCTCTTATTCCTGCGGTATCTACGAGATTAAGTCCAATCTCTCCAAGTTTAATATATTCTTCAAGTGTGTCTCTGGTAGTTCCGGCAATATCTGTTACAATAGCACGATCTTCACCAAGTAAAAGATTCATAACAGAAGACTTACCTGCATTAGGTTTTCCAAGAAGAACCGTATTGATTCCTTCTCGTAAAAATCTTCCGCTGTCATTGGAACGGATGAGCTTATCAATCTCTTTTATCCAGTCATTTAAAAGTCCATATAATTTATCAGAAAATCCATCAAGCGAAATATGCTCGGGATCATCAAGTGCTGATTCAATAAAAGCAATATTATAAAGCACTTCTTCTCTAAGTTTTCTAATCTTAGAAGAAACCGATCCAGATAACTGATTCAAAGAAGCTTTTAATGAAGAATCATTTTTAGATGAGATAACATCCATAACAGCTTCTGCCTCAGCCAAGTCAATTCTTCCATTTAAAAATGCTCTTTTTGAAAAGTCTCCGGGCTCAGCAAGTTTTGCTCCTGCTTTTAAAACCTCAGATAAAACTTTTTTCACGACAAAAATGCCGCCGTGACAATTTATCTCGACAACATCTTCTCCTGTGAATGACTTTGGCCCCTTCATAACAGACACAAGGCATTCATCAATTTCTTCATTAATGCCGTTTTCAAGCGAAACAACAAATCCATAATGTATCGTATGCGTAGGTACATCACAGAGAAAATGTCTGCCTGAGGGCTTAACGAATATTTTGTTTACAATTGAAACGGCTTCGTCGCCGCTCACTCTGATTATTCCGATACCGGATTCAGAGAGAGCGGTGGAAATTGCCGCAATGGTAGAACCATTATTATTCATAATCTTCCTATCTTTTATCTTTTAAGATCACTCACCGTAAAGAATACGAGCAAACTCAGAATTCTTGTCAAGGATGATAGTCTTATTTGTTCCTCTTAATGAAGTAAGAGCATCAAGACCTCTGATATAATTATAAAACTCGGCTTTTCCGGCATCATTATATGCATCGGAAAGAATTCTCATATATTCTGCTTCGCCTTCAGCGATAGTCTTTGCAGCTTCCTTTTCAGCATTTGCAGTAAGAATTGAAACTCTCTTATCTGTTTCATTCTTGATCTTCTGCGCATCTGCTTCACCCTTAGCAGCATAGCTTGCAGCAATATTATTTCTCTCAGAGATCATACGCTCATAAACTGCTTCCTTATTATCATCGGGAAGATCAAGTGCTTTGATCTCAGCAATCTCAATATTGATTCCGTACTGAGAAATATCTGAATTGGAAGCGGTAGTGATCATTTCAGTAAGCATATTTCCTCTGGCTGCAATGATCTGATCCTGAGTCATTGATGAAATAGTATTCTTGGTTGCGTTGTAAACAGCAGCTTCAATTCTTTCTTCTGCTCTTCCTCTTACTGCACCAAGAGTCTGATAATACTTGGTAGCATCCTGAACTTTCCAAACAACATAGTTGTCAGCGATCATAGATTTCTTATCTGAAGTAATGACATCAGATACGGGAATATCGTAAAGAATATCTCCGGTATAAACATAGGTTACACTCTCAATAAAAGGAGTGTGAAAATGAAATCCCGGATTATCCTCAATGTAAGCAATCTTACCAAGTCTAATGATAAGTGCGGACTGGTTAACTTCTACGGTATAAAATGTAGAATTAAAAAGTATGATTCCAAAAATAAATGTAACAACGGCAATAACAATTCCTGTAATTATCTTTTTCATACTCTCACCCCCTTACTGATTGCTTCCGTCGGTTACGGAAGGAATGGTATAACTACTGCTTGATCCTGTAAAACTCTCAATAGGGAGCATGGTCTCAGTAGTGCCATCGGTTATGATAACCTTAACACCGGGAAGAAGTTCTTCCATCTTTTCGTAGAAAAGTCTCTTCTTTGTGATAAGGGGATATTTTTCATATTCAGTGTAAATCTCGTTAAATCTTGCAACCTGACCTTCAGCTTCAGCGATTCTTGATTCTTTCTGAGCTTCAGCTGACTGAATGATAGCATCGGCATTTGCTTCTGCCTCGGGAATCTTTTCATTCTGATACTGATAAGCATTGTTCATAGCAGTATCTGCTCCCTGCTTTGCAGTTTCAACAGCTTTAAATGCTGCAATGATCTCAGCTGTGGGAGGTTCTGAATCCTGAATTGTAATATTAAGTACAGTAAGTCCGACATTTCTACTGTTAAGTTCAGCAATCATAGCTTCCTTAACATCAGCCTGGATCTGGCTCTTACCGGTAGTCATTGCTTCATCAACTGTGTAGTTTGAAACAACGGTTCTGATATTAGCAAGAGCAATATTTGCAAGAATGCTTTCGGGACTTTCTGAATTATAAAGGTATGCAACAGGGTCTGAAACCTTATATTCCATATAAAAGTCAATGTTTAAAAGGTTGAAATCAGAAGTGATCATGATTCCGTTATCGGTATCTGTGATATTCTGACCTGTTTTTGAAACAGTATATCCAATACCGGTACCATGAGTTGTCATATCAACCATATGTACTTTCTGCCAAGGTGCTTTAAAATAAAATCCTGCGGAATTAACCTTTACTATCTTTCCGAACTGTGTAACAACAGCATTTCTCTGCTCATTTACAGAATAAAAACATCTGAATATATTGATGAGCAGGAATAAAGCTACAATACCAATGATTATAAACTTTATTACTTTTTTTGCGGTTTTTACACCGGGTTCTTCATATTTTTCAACTTTAGCCATAAAACCTCATCCTTTCATAAAAAAATATGATAATTCACTGTATAGTCTAACATTTAGGAATGCTAACTTCAATAAATTAAGAATAAAAAGAAAGAGACAAGCTTATTAACTTGTCTCTTTGAAAGTCTTATTTAGAAATTAATATCTGTTTCTTGAGAAGCTGTTCTTAACTTCATCCTTAAGACTGATAACTACTTTACGATTAGGCTCTTCACCTTCGCTGTGAGTAGTAACATATTTATCATTCTGAAGAGCTGCGTGAATGATTCTACGCTCATAAGGATTCATGGGCTCAAGTGAAAGGGTTCTTCTTGTCTTCTTTACCTTGAATGCTACATTCTTAGCAAGATTCTCAAGAGTTTCCTTTCTTCTTTCTCTGTAGTTCTCGGTATCTACCTTAACTCTTACATAATCCTCGCGACCTTTGTTTACTACCAGAGATACGAGATACTGAAGCGAATCAAGTGTTGCTCCTCTCTTACCGATAAGTACACCCATCTCATCTCCGGTAAGTTCGATATCAAGAGCATTCTCAGCCTCATCAAAGCTGAGGTCGATTACTACTTCCAAATTCATTGCAGAAAAAACATCATGTAAGAAGTCTTTTGCAATATCTACTACAGAATCGTTCTTAACAGCAGCCTTGATAACAGCAGCCTTAGAACCGATTCCTAAAAATCCTGTTGAACCCTCTTCAACAACTTCGTAAATAAGTTTGTCACTGGTGACTCCAAAAGCCTGGCAAGCATCAGTAATAGCATCATTTACAGTTTTCGCTGAAAACTCTCTATACTCCATTACTAAAACCTCTCTCTATTTATTGTTTTTCTCATTAAAATTCTTTACAGCATTTGCTTTTGCCAACATTCCTCCGCCATTACCGGAAGTAACAGGTGATTCCTTGGAAGAAGTATTTGTGGCCTTCTGAGCAATATCACTGGTTCTCTTCTGATACTGAGTTCTATTATCAGTATTTGAATTTGAACCTGAGTTTGAACTGATTGACTTGGTCTTCATTCCTGCATATGCAGCGAACTTTTCTTGCTGAGCCTGACGCTTTGCCATCTTCTTAGCATTTTTCTTGCTGTTCTTGGCAACAAGCTGTTCAAAATCGATCTTATCGATGCGCTTGTTCATGATAACCATGATAATACCTCTGACTACAGCACCTGCGATCCAGTAAAGTCCCATACCTGCAGGAAGTGTAAAGCAGAACCAGATTGACATGAGAGGCATGAAGTAGTTCATCATCTTCATAGAAGATGCCATTGAACCTGCCTGCTCATTAGGATCATTCTGAGGCTGAGGTGAAAGCTTAACAACAAGGAACTGGGTAAGTCCTGCAAGAAGAGGAATCATGATAGCGCCGATTCCTAAAAGGATCATACCGTTTGAAAAAGCGTCCTTCATGGTATACCAAGGGGTATTACCGATGTTAAGTCCAAGGAAACTGTTGTAGTGACTTAAAAGTCCCTGTGTGCTTTCAACATCTGCAGCAAGTTCGGGGAATTTTTCTCCAATGCTTGCAAAATCAGCGGTTGAAGCTCTGTTCAAGCAATCGATAACGGTGTTTTCAAGAGTGAATTTCTCGTTACCGAACTGCTTAGCGAACATAGCAGAATTCTTAAATCCTTTAATAAGCTCAACTGCTTCATCATTTGCTGCAAGATTGGTAACCAAAGGATAAAAAGCTTCTTTTACTTTTGCAACATATCCGGGAATCTTGTAGATAACCTGATAAAGTGCAATAAGAATAGGCATTTGGATAAATAAGAAGAGACAGCTTCCGGTAGGTGAAATACCATACTTACCGTAAACAGCCTGAATCTCATTGTTCATAGCCATCTGAGAATCCTGATCTTTTTTGCCCTGATATTTTTTCTGAATGGCTTTGATCTCAGGATTTACCTTCTGTGAAAGCTTGGAAAATTTCTGCTGCTTATATGTCAGAGGAATAAGACAAAGATTCACAACAATAGTAAAGATAATGATTGCAAGACCAATGTTAGGGATTCCAATCTTATCAAGAACAAAGAAAATACCCTCCATGATCTTACCAAGAACCCATACGATATATTTAAATACCGGTACCTGGTTCTGGCTTAAAATAATACCGAAGTTCATTTAGCCTCCATTTGCAAGAATCGTCCGTGACCCATCATCTTCTTTTCAGGTACCGGATCGTACCCCCCACGAGAAAAAGGATTACAACGTAAAATTCTCCATACAGCAAGACCAAAGCCCTTAAAAGACCCATGTGTTTCGATAGCTTCAACAGCATAACAAGAACAACTGGGAATATAAGGACATTTGAAGCCTTTATATGGAGAAATTAACCTTTGATATATTCTGATTCCTGCGATTAGTATTTTTTTCATAATATAAGCATTTCCGAATAAAATGCTCACAACAAACACGGAAATATCTTCTATATATAATAAGAAAAAATTATTTCTTTATTATATTGAGACCATTTCCAAGAAACATCAGTGCTCTCTCCACCTCGACAAACGATGCGGTGGCAGCACCCGGTCGCGCAATGACTACAATGTCTAAACCACTATTAAACATTTTTTCCTGTAGCCTGTAATTTTCCAGCACCAGTCTCTTTACGCGATGTCTTACGATACTGTTGCCTACTTTTTTACTTACACTGATACCTATACGATTTCTGTCCGTGCCGTTCTCAAGGACATACATAACAAAAAGTTTGCTGCCGTAGGATTTTCCATTTTTATAACAGATCTGAAATTGTTGATTTTTTCTCAGTGATTCCGTAAATATCATTTTTCTTTTTAGTTTTCCTAAAGAAACTAATAGGCCACATCACTGTGACCTATAGGATTAAGCTGATAATACTTTTCTTCCCTTTGCACGTCTTGCTGCAAGAACTTTTCTTCCGCCGGGAGTAGCCATTCTTGCTCTGAATCCGTGAACTTTAGAATGTGAACGCTTTTTAGGCTGAAATGTCATTTTCATAATATATATTACCTCCTTTTCAAAGATAAAATCCAAATTGTTTTATAAGAACAGCAACAATGATTTTAAAAGAAAAATACAAATGTGTCAAGCAAAAAGCCTTAAAAACATAGAAAAATAAGGATTTTTTTATATTTTTACGCTTTAAATCATTAGAGAAAAAAAGCCTAAAAAAAACTTTTCCACCCACTTATCCACCACATGGGGATATTTTTTTAATTATCCACAAGTAATCAACAAAATGTGGATAAGATTATGTAAATCATAAGAATTAGTGGTATATTTTATTAAAAATTTCTAAAAACACTATATATGGGTGAGAATTCTGGGTATAACTTATACACTGTTTCCAATATGTTATCCACATATATATGCGAATAACCTACTTATACACATGTTGTGTATAACTCATTATACACATGGGGTTATAAGTATTCTTTGAATTTTACTTTCCTTTATATTAAAATTAGTAATGCAGGATTATAAATGGGGTAAAATCCTTTAAATCACGCAAATCAGTAACTATATCAACGGAGCATAAATATGGATCCTATAAAACTAAATTGGACTCAGATCTGTGAAAATCTTAAAAAGGAATTTACTCTTACCGATACTTCTTATGATACCTGGATCAAACCCCTTGAGTATTACAAAACAATCGATAATGTAGTTTATATCATTATTCAATCCGATCAGACTCTTCAATTTGATTACATTACAAATAAATTCACCAATTGTTTTAAAGTAATAATCAGTGAGATCACCGGACAAAGCTATGATGTAAAGTTTGTTCTTAAAAATGATATTGAAGAAAATATCGTTGAAGAAAAACCTTCATATGTAAATGAACCTACTATAAATAAGGTAATTAATTCCGGAAATCTTAATCCTAAATATAAATTTGAAGACTTTGTCGTTGGAAGTAATAACAAGCTTGCTTATTCTGCTTGTCTTGCTGTAGCTGAAACTCCCGGTGAAGTTTATAACCCTCTTTATATTTACGGTGATCCCGGACTTGGTAAAACTCACCTTATGCATTCAATCGGTCATATGATCCTTGAAGCTAATCCTAATAAAAAAGTTATCTATGTAACCAGTGAAGAATTTACCAATGAAGTTATTGAATCCATCAGAAGTGGTGATGCTTCTTCAATGTCAAAACTTCGTGATAAATATCGTACAGTTGATGTCCTCATGGTAGACGATATTCAGTTTATTATAGGAAAAGATTCAACACAGGAAGAATTCTTCCATACTTTTAATGCTTTACATGAAGCTCATAAACAGATCGTTATTTCATCGGATAAACCACCTAAGGAAATCCAGAACCTTGAAGAAAGATTCATGACAAGATTCCTTTGGGGATTAACCGTTGATATTAAGAATCCTGATTATGAGACAAGAATGGCAATCTTAAGAAAGAATGCCGAAAAGCTTGAGTTTGATGTAAGTGATGAAATCATACAGTACATTGCTGAAAACATTGTTTCAAATATCAGAGAACTTGAAGGTGCATTAAATAAAGTAGCTGCTTACGTTAAACTTACAAGAGTTTCAACTCCTACTTTAGAGATAGCTCAGGAAGCTTTAAAGGATATCATCAATCCTGAAAAGAATATCATTAATTCAAAAGATATCATTGATACTGTAGCAGAAGTATTTGATATTAAAGCTAACGATATTCTTTCTCCCAAGAGAAATGCTGAATTTGTTGTTCCCAGACAGGTTGTTATGTACTTATGTGCAGACATGCTTTCAATGTCATACACAAGTATTGCAAAAATGCTTAATAAAAAAGACCATACAACCATCATGCACGGCTGCAAGAAAATGAAAGACGATCTTATTACAGATGAAGATCTTAAAAAGAGAGTCGATCTTATTAAAAAGAAGCTTTCTTAGTTTTATATATTTTTATTTGTTTATATATAATAAGAAGAAACACATATTTATATATACTTATTGATCAACTTTTTTCATTAAGTATATTCATAAGTCGTGGATAAATAAAATATAAAATCAGTAAAACATGTGGATTAGCCTTTATAAGCCTTTTTAAGGGGTTTTAAGCGTTTTAAGGTATAGTGGATTACCCTCCACTTATTCTTTAAAAATTTGGGGCAAATCCACGTGTTTTTCATTTATTTTTTCCCAGAAAAATAGTATAATATAAAAGGTTTTTCGCAGTATAAACATGCCCTATTAATAATTAGACTATATCTTTTTATATTTATATATATTATTAGGCATTTTTTGTGGTGTGGAAATCAAAAAAGTTCTATATGTTTATAATTTATATTTCTTCCAAGGAGCATACTCATGAAATTCAAATGTAGTAAATCTAATCTTCTTAATGGAGTAAACATTGTATCTAAAGCTGTACCCAACAGAAGTACAATGTCTATTCTTGAATGTATTCTTATCAATACTACAAGAGATGTTATTTCTCTTACCGGTAATGATACAGAACTTGGTATAGAAACAATCATTGAAGGTGAGATAATTGAAAGAGGTATTGTTGCTCTGGAAGCAAAGATCTTTTCAGAAATAGTAAGAAAGCTCCCTGATGATGAGATCACTATTGATGTAGATTCAAATTACAAAACTCTTATTACCTGTGGTAAAGCTAAATTTACTATTATCGGTAAATCAGGAGAAGATTATACATATCTTCCTGATATCGAAAAAACAAATTCTATTATATTAAGTCAGATCAATTTCAGAGATATTGTTAAACAGACAATCTTTTCAGTTGCTGATGGTGGAGAAGGATCTTCAGTTCAGCAGACCACAAAGGGAGAACTTTTTGAAGTATTCGGTGATTATATGAGACTTACCTCTCTTGATGGTCACAGAATTTCAATCAGAAGATTACAGCTTCGTGATGAATATGAACATGTTAAAGTTATCGTTCCCGGAAAGAGTCTTAATGAAATAAGCAAGATCGTTACCGGTGGAGCTGAAGATGATATTGAGATTTCCTTCAGTTCAAATCACATCATGTTTGAATTTGGAAATACAAAAGTAGTTTCAAGACTTATCGAAGGTGAATTCTTTGATATCGATAAGATGAGCTACTCAAATTATGAGACCAAGATCACTGTTAACAGAAAAGATCTTGTTGATTGTATCGACAGAGCATGCCTTCTTGTAAAAGAAGGAGATAAGAAACCTATTGTTTTAAATGTTCAGGATAATATTGTAACCATGAGCATTAATTCAATAGTTGGTAGCATGAACGAAGATCTTGATATTGAAAAAGTAGGAAAAGAGCTTATGATCGCATTCAATCCTAAGTTCTTACTGGATGCTTTAAGAGTTATCGAAGATGATAATATCGATATTTATATGGTAAATGCTAAAGCTCCCTGCTTTATCAAGAATGATGAAGAAAGCTATATCTATGTAGTTCTTCCCGTAAACTTCACTACAGTTTCTTAAGTTTAAAGTGAAGATTGCCAAAGGCAATTAATATAGATTTTGGAGTACTACTATGACAACAGTAAATATTAAAGATGAATTTATAAAACTCGGGCAGGCCTTAAAGCTTGCCGGAGTAACTATGTCCGGAGTTGAGGCTAAGTTTATGATCCAGGATGGTCTTGTGAAAGTAAACGGAAGCGTTGAGACCCAGCGCGGAAAAAAGCTTTATGACGGCGATAAGTTTGAATATGACGGAAAAGAATTTGTGATTAAAGCGGTGAACTAATGATAATCAAAAGAATTGAGCTTACTGATTACAGAAATTATGAGGCTCTTGAATTAGATTTTGATAAAGGGACGAATATTTTATTCGGAGACAATGCTCAGGGAAAAACAAATATCCTTGAAGCTATTTATGTAGCCGCAACCACAAAATCTCATAAGGGCAGTAAAGATAGTGAGATAGTAAGATTCGGATGTAACGAAGCCCATATAAGAACTTATCTTGAAAAGAATGACATTGAGACAAAAGTCGATATGCATCTTCGCAGTTCAAAATCAAAAGGAATTGCGATTGACGGACAAAAAATAAAAAAAGCCACAGACCTTATGGGTCTTTGTAATGTGGTATTTTTCTCACCTGAAGATTTAAATATTATCAAAAACGGACCTGCATACAGAAGAAAATTCATAGATATGGAGCTCTGTCAGCTTGATAATTTCTATCTATACAATCTAAATAATTATAACAAGATCGTAAATCAGAGAAATCAACTTCTTAAAGATTTGTATTTTAATCCCGGACTAAGAGAAACTCTTCCGATTTGGGATGATCAGCTTATCAGTTACGGCAGTAAGATAATCGAAAGAAGACGCCAGTTTGTAGGACAGTTAAATGACATCATTTATGAGATACATAAAAAACTGTCCGGCGGATTGGAAGAAATAAAGATAATCTATGAACCTGATGTCATAGAGAGTGATTTTGGTGAGAAATTAAGGAATAATCATGAGAGAGACATTAAGTCAAAAATGACTTCGGTAGGTCCTCACAGAGATGATTTTTCTTTTGAAACCGGAAATATCGATATCAGAAAATTCGGATCCCAGGGACAGCAAAGAACTGCAGCTTTATCACTTAAATTATCCGAGATTGAGATAGTAAAGAATATTACAAAAGATACTCCCATACTTTTACTTGATGACGTTTTATCTGAACTGGACAGTAAGAGACAAAGATTCCTACTTGATAGTATCGGAGATATTCAGACCATCATTTCATGTACCGGTCTTGAAGAATTTGTAAACGACAGATTTGAATTAAACAGAGTATACGAAGTTAAGAGTGGAGTTGTGACTTTAAGATCATAAATTCCCTGTGTTTAAAGAAAAGGATTAGAAAATGAGCGAAGATAGTCTTAACAATACTTCCGTTGAAAATGAATACGGAGCGGACCAGATTCAGATTCTCGAAGGTCTCGAGGCTGTAAGAAAACGTCCGGGAATGTATATCGGAACGACTGCAAGCCGTGGTCTTCATCACCTTGTTTACGAGATTGTAGATAACTCTGTTGATGAAGCTTTGGCAGGATATTGTAATACCATAAAGGTTACACTTAACAATGATAACTCATGTACAGTAACCGATAACGGACGTGGTATTCCCGTAGGAATCAACCACAAAGCAGGACTTCCCGCAGTAGAAGTTGTATTTACCATTCTTCATGCCGGCGGAAAATTCGGCGGTGGCGGTTATAAGGTTTCCGGTGGACTTCACGGTGTTGGTGCATCAGTTGTTAATGCACTTTCAGAATGGCTCGAAGTTGAGATCAAGAGTGAGGGAAAGATTTATAAGCAGCGCTACGAAAGAGGAAAGAAGAGCTATGACCTTAAGGTTATCGGTGAGTGCAATCCCGAAGAAACCGGAACAAAGGTTACTTTCCTTCCCGATAAAGAAATCTTTACAGAGACAACGATCTTTGATTTTGACATCTTAAAAGTAAGACTTCGTGAGATGGCATTCCTTACAAAGGGTCTTAGGATCATTCTTTCAGATGAGAGAGATGATGAACATGCAAAATCTGTTATAACAGACAGCATGATAGAAGAGGCTAAGGAAGCAGCTCTCGGAAAAGACATCGAAGAATCTCAGATTGCAACTCTTTTAAGCAGAGCTGAAGCAGATGTTGAAGACCAGAAGAAAGAAGGAGTTTATACTTCCGATGATTCTTCTGAAAAACCCGAAAATGCTGAAGCACAGGCTGAAAATACAGAAAAGAAAAAATCAAAATACCGTGAGTTCTATTATGAAGGCGGTATCAAAGAATATGTAACTTATCTTAACAGAAGTAAAACTGCTCTTTATGACAATGTTCTTTACTTCGAGGGAGATAAGAACGGAGTTTATGTTGAAGTTGCTTTCCAGCACAACGACTCCTACAACGAGAGCGTATTCTCATTTGTAAACAATATCAACACTCCTGAAGGAGGAACTCATCTTCAGGGATTCAGAAATGCCTTGACCAAGACATTTAATGATTATGCACGAAACAGCAAGATCCTTAAGGAAAGCGAGCCCAACCTTTCAGGTGATGATATAAGAGAAGGTCTTACCGCTATTATCAGTGTTAAGATTGAGGACCCTCAGTTTGAAGGTCAGACAAAGCAGAAACTTGGAAACAGTGAAGCAAGAGGCGCGGTTGACAATATCGTATCCGAAAAGCTTACTATTTTCCTTGAGCAGAATCCTACAATAGCAAAGTCAATCTGCGAAAAATCCGTACTTGCTCAGCGTGCTCGTGAAGCAGCAAGAAAAGCAAGAGACCTTACAAGAAGAAAGACCGTTCTTGACGGAATGGGACTTCCCGGAAAACTTGCAGATTGCTCAGATAAGAATCCCGAGAACTGCGAGATCTACATCGTAGAGGGAGACTCCGCGGGCGGAAGTGCAAAGACCGCAAGATCAAGATCTACACAGGCTATTCTTCCTCTTAGAGGTAAGATCCTTAACGTAGAAAAAGCAAGACTTGATCACATCTACGGAAATAACGAGATCCGCGCAATGATCACAGCATTCGGTACAGGAATCAATGAAGACTTTGATATTACAAAGCTTCGTTACAACAAGATCATCCTTATGACCGATGCGGACGTTGACGGTGCACATATCAGTACACTTCTTCTGACATTTATTTACAGATTTATGCCGGAGCTTATTAAACAGGGTCATGTATTCCTTGCTAAGCCCCCTCTTTATAAGCTTGAGAAGAACAAAAAAGTCTGGTATGCATACAGCGACGAAGAACTTGACAATATCTTAAACGAAGTAGGCCGTGACCAGGCAAACAAGATCCAGCGTTACAAAGGTCTTGGTGAGATGGATGCTGAACAGCTTTGGGAGACAACTATGGATCCCGAGAGAAGAATCCTTCTTCGTGTAAACTATGATGAAGAGATGAGCTCAGAGCTTGATGTTACATTCACAACACTTATGGGTGACAAGGTTGAGCCCAGACGTGAATTCATCGAAGAGAATGCACAGTTTGTAAAAAACCTCGACATTTAAAGGAATCTAAACTATTAACAATACTTGTAAAAAGTATGAGGAAAAGTAATGGACGATACTATTTTTGATAAAATCCAGGAAGTCGACCTGAAGGAAAGAATGGAAACCTTCTACATCGACTATGCCATGAGCGTTATCGCATCACGTGCACTTCCTGATGTAAGGGACGGTCTTAAGCCTGTTCAGAGAAGAATCCTATATTCAATGGATGAACTGGGTGTCGAATACGGAAAGCCTCATCGTAAGAGTGCCCGTATCGTCGGTGATACCATGGGTAAATATCACCCCCATGGAGACAGTTCAATTTACGGATCTTTGGTAAACATGGCTCAGGAATGGTCAATGAGATATCCTCTCGTTGACGGACACGGAAACTTCGGATCCATGGATGGTGACGGAGCCGCAGCTATGCGATACACCGAGGCAAGGCTTTCAAAGATAAGCTCGGAACTTCTTGCGGATATCAAAGAAGATACTGTAGAGTTTGTTGATAACTTCGACGGAACTGAGAGTGAACCCACCGTTCTTCCCAGCCGTTACCCCAACCTTTTGGTCAATGGTACTACCGGTATTGCGGTAGGTATGGCTACAAATATTCCTCCCCACAACCTTGGAGAGACCATTGATGCCGTAGTTAAGATCATTGACAACAGCGTAAATGAAAACCGTGAGACTTCTATTGAAGAGATCATGGATATCGTAAAAGGCCCCGATTTTCCTACCGGCGGAACAATCCTTGGACGCCGCGGAATAGAGGAGGCTTACAGAACCGGACGTGGTAAGATCAGAGTAAGAGCTACAACAGAGATTGAGACTCTTCCCAGCGGAAAGACTCAGATCGTTGCAACTGAGCTCCCTTACATGGTCAACAAAGCTAACCTTCAGTTAAAGATCGCTGAACTTGTTAAGCTTAAGAAAATTGACGGAATCACAGCAATCCGCGATGAGTCAAACCGTGAAGGTGTAAGACTTGTAATCGAAGTAAGACGTGATGCCAACGCAAATGTTATCCTGAATCAGCTTTATAAGCATACTCAAATGCAGGATACCTTCGGCGTTATCATGCTTGCTCTTGATAAGAACCAACCAAAGGTTATGAACATTCTTCAGATGCTTAAATGCTATCTTGAGCATCAGAAGGACGTTGTTACAAGAAGAACTAAGTATCGTCTGAATAAAGCTGAAGAAAGAGATCATATTTTACAGGGTCTCTTAAAGGCTCTTGATTTCATTGATGAAGTCATCAGCATAATCAGATCAAGCTCCAATACTCAGGAAGCAAAAGACAGACTTATCGAGAGATTCGAAATTGACGATATCCAGGCTCAGGCCATCGTTGATATGAGACTTCGTGCTCTCACCGGATTGGAAAGAGAAAAGCTTCTTGATGAGCACAATGAACTTGCTAAGAAGATCACTGAACTCAAGGCAATCCTTGCTGATGAAAAACTCCTTCTCGGAGTTATCCGTAAGGAGATCATTGAAATCGGTGATAAATACAGAGACGAGAGAAGAACCAGTATTGGAATCGACGAGTTCGATATCATGGATGAGGATCTTATTCCCAGAGAGAATGTTGTTATCGCAATGACAAGACTCGGATATATCAAGAGAATGTCACCCGATAACTTCAAGTCTCAGCACAGAGGAGGTAAGGGAATCAAGGGAATGCAGACCATTGAGGACGATTACATCGAAGATCTCCTTATGACTACAACCCACCATTACCTTAACTTCTTCACCAGCTATGGTCGTGTTTACAGACTTAAGGCATACGAGATCCCTGAGGGAAGCAGAACATCAAGAGGCGTTGCAATAGTTAACCTTCTTCAGCTTGCTCCCGATGAGAAGATCACAGCTATCATTCCCGTATCCAAGTACGATGATGAGAGAAACTTCTTTATGGTTACCAAAAACGGTACCGTTAAGAAAACCCTTCTTTCAGACTTTGCAAACGTTAGAAAGAACGGACTCATTGCCATCAACCTTGTGGACGGTGATAAGCTTATCGAAGTTAAGTGTACCAACGCTGACAGCGAGATATTCCTTGTTACAAAGCAGGGTATGTGTATCAGATTCAAGGAGACCGATGTAAGACGTACCGGAAGAAGTTCCATCGGTGTTATCGGTATGAACCTTAATCCCGGTGACGAGATCATCGGAATGCAGCTTGCAAGCCAGGGTACAGAACTTCTCTTTATCTCAGAGCGCGGATACGGAAAGCGTACTCTCATGGATGAGTTTACCGTACAGAAGAGAGGCGGTAAGGGCGTTAAGTGCTACAAGATCGTTGAGAAGACCGGCGATGTTATGGGCGTTAAGGCTACCCACGGTGATGAAGAGATCATTATGATGACTACTGAAGGAATCATGATCAGACTTCAGGTTTCAGATATTAACACTTTGAGCAGAATTACTTCAGGTGTTAAACTCATAAACCTTCCCGAAGGAGTAAAGGTTGCTCAGGCCGCAAAGGTCAGAGACAGATTATCCAATGGTGAAAAGGACTTTGACAGCGTTGAAGAAGCAGAAGCAGAAGTAGATGCTGAAGAGACCGATGAGTCAGAATTCAGATCATCCGCAGACTTTGATGACGAGGACGATGAGGAGTCAAAAAAGTACGTTGATGAAGATGAAGTGAAATCTGATGAGGATGATGAATAAAGATTCTTTCATCAAACCTTGATATTATTTTGAAATAGGTTTATATTAATTAAACGGCGACAGGGGGGAAAGTAACCGCATGTCGCCGTTTTTATGCATATTTGAAAAAAGATCTCAGTCTTTTTCAAAGAAAAGAGGTAATGAATATGGAACCTTATGAGATTCTGAAAGACTTAGCTATCATCATAGTTTTTGCAAAAGTATTCGGTCTTATTGCAAGACGTCTCAAAGCACCCCAGGTTGTGGGTGAGATCCTTGCAGGCCTTCTTATCGGTCCCAGTGTATTGGGAATAGTTCATTTAAATGATTTTATAAGTCAGATGGCTGAGATTGGTGTTATCCTTCTTATGTTTTCCGCAGGACTTGAGACCAATCTTAAAGACCTTATGAAAACAGGACCCAAGGCACTTGCTATTGCCTGTGCCGGAGTATTTGTTCCCCTTGTTGGCGGTACTCTGTTATATATGGGATTTTACGGAATGGCACCCTGGGGAAGCGAGAAATTCTACTCTGCAGTATTCATCGGTGTTATCATGACTGCAACCAGCGTAAGCATTACAGTTCAGTCCCTTAAAGAGATGGGTAAGCTTTCAGGTGAGATCGGAACTACGATCCTTAGCGCTGCAATAATCGACGACGTTATCGGTATCATTGTTCTTACCTTCGTTATCGGATTTAAGAATCCCGGATCAAGCCCTATGAGAGTAGTTATCTCAACGGTACTGTTCTTTATTATCTCAATAGTACTTGGATTTGGTATATATAAACTGGTAAAGCTTATTGATATTAAATGGCCCCATACTCAGAGAATTCCTATCCTCGGACTTGCAATATGTTTTGTGTTTGCATATTGCGCTGAGAAGTTCTTCGGAATTGCTGATATCACAGGAGCATATGTAGCCGGAATAATACTTTGCTCGATTCAGGATCATGACTATATCGATCAAAAGATCGAGACCAATTCCTATATGCTCTTTGGACCTATATTCTTTGCAAGTATCGGACTTAAAACAGAGCTCAGCCATGTAGACGGTCAGATCATTCTTTTCAGCGTAGGATTTGTTTTAGTAGCTCTTCTTTGCAAGATCATTGGCTGTGGTCTTATGGCAAAAATTCTTCGCCATAGTTGGAACGATTCACTTAAGATTGGTGTCGGAATGATGACAAGAGGCGAGGTTGCTCTTATCGTAGCCCAGAAGGGACTTGCGGTTGGAATGATCGATTCAGTATACTTTACTGCGGTTATCCTTTTGATCATCGTATCAAGCATTTCAACACCCATTGTCTTGAAACTTCTTTATTCAAGGGATGGAAAGATTGAGAAGAAATCCAAGGCTGAGAGAGATCTCGGTAGATAAATAAGATATACAAAAACCAGAATAATATGATTTTAAAAAAGAGGATGGTGTCTAGATGACATCATCCTCTTCTACTATGGGAAGGGAGAAAATAAATTCTGTTCCTTCGCCTTCCGTGCTGACAACATTGATGTTCTCGTTGTGAGCATTAATGATCTCTTTTACGATTGAAAGTCCAAGTCCGGTACCACGCTTATCCTTACCACGTGAGGAATCGGATTTATAAAACCTGTTCCAGATAAGCTTTATATCATCCTTGGGAATTCCTATTCCCGTGTCCTTAACTGAGATAAACAGCTTATTCTTTCTTACTGTAGTCTCAATTCTGATGACTGAATCATGATGTGAAAACTTAATAGCGTTATCAATCAAATTGTAGAGGACCTGTTTGATACGTTCCGTATCGGCCCTAACTACCATATCATCTCCCGTAAGGGAAAGGGCGATGCCGATGTTCTTTGATCTGCAGGAACCTTCAAAAGAAGCGGCTGTATCTCGGATGACCTTGTTGATATCAAAGTTTGAAAGATCCAGGATCATGCCGCTGGTGTTAAGGTTATTCAGCGTAAGCAAACTGTTTGTCAGCTTTGTAAGACGGTCGGTCTCGTTAAGCACGGTGTTTAAGTATTTATCGTGCATTTCAAGAGGAATTGTTCCGTCCAGCATGGCTTCAAGGAATCCTCTGATGGAAGTAAGAGGGGATCTGAAGTCGTGGGAAACATTGGCTACGAACTTCTTCTGGTCATCTTCCTGACCTGCCAGGGTGCCGGCCATGTAATTAAGGGAAGCTGCGAGATAACCCATCTCGTCATTGCTTTCACCGGGAATAACGTAATGGTAATTACCCTGAGCATATTGCTCCGCACCAAAGGTTATCCTCTTAAGAGGAATATATACAAGCTGGGTAAAGAAGACCAGAATGATAAAGGACAATGCAAAAATTATGGCTAAAGTAATATAGCAGATATTCAGGATGGTATTCGATATTGATGTGATACTGCTGAAAGGTGCATGGATCGTAACATATCCCTTTATTGAGTACTCCGAAGTGATGGGAGCCATAACGGTTAAAACATCGCTGTCAAAGGTTCCGAAGAAATTGTTTACAACATAATACGATCCGCTGATTATGGTTGGGTCGAAATCATCGATATATTTTGGATCTTCGGTGTGGAGAGGAATATTGGAATCAAGAACGATACGGCCCGAAGGATTGATGATCCTGATCTCGGAATTCATATATACTGCCAAAGCATCAATCTGGAGCTTAACTGTTTCCAAAGAAGCGGAACTGGAATAGAGGCCGCTTGCGTAGGTATTTGCAATAAGAGTGGCCTCGGAATAAAGAGAACCGGCTTTATCTTTTATAAGCGTTTGTTCCGTCATAGTGGGAACAAAAAAGGTTACTATGATAAAGCCGAGGACTCCGAATATTAAATATGCAAGTAAGAATTTTAAATAAAGTTTACGTTTCATGACAGAATATCAGACTCAACCTTTTATGATCAGTTGGTGGTTTCAAATTTGTAGCCCTTACCCCAAATAGTGGTGATCTTCCACTTTTCGTGGTCACTGATCTTCTCACGAAGTCTCTTGATATGAACGTCGACGGTACGGGTATCGCCGATATAATCGTAACTCCAGATACTGTCCAGAAGTTGCTCTCTTGTGTAAACACGGTTGGGGTTTGAAGCAAGGTGATATAAAAGCTCAAGCTCCTTGGGAGGCATCTCGATATTCTTGCCCATGTAGGTAACGGAGTAATTGGTCTTGTTAACGATAAGGTCGGGATAAGTAACGCATTCCTCATCTCCGGTGGGCTTACCCTGTGCGGTTTCATCCTTGCGGTATCTGCGAAGGACAGCCTTTACTCTTGCCACCATTTCCTTTGATTCAAAAGGTTTTTCGATATAATCGTCGGCGCCAAGCTCAAGTCCAAGGACCTTATCAAAAACTTCACCTTTTGCGGAAAGCATGATGATGGGAATGGAATACTTTGCGCGAACCTCTCTGCAGACCTGATATCCGTCCATGCCGGGAAGCATGATATCAAGAAGGATAAGATCGGGTTCGAAAACAGGGATCTTGCCAAGTACCGACTCACCATCGTTTACAATCTCGGTGTCAAAGCACTCCTTCATGAGATAGAGGGAGATAAGCTCTGCTATGTTGTTGTCGTCGTCTACAATAAGAACTTTTTGTTTGATAGCCATGGTTTACCTCATTTAAATGTAACTATAGTAACACCTGCGTCGCCTTCGCCATATTCTCCAAGCCTGTAATCTGCGACAATTTTCTGACGTTTCAAATAACTGTGAACAGCATTTCTTAAAGCTCCGGTTCCTTTTCCGTGAACAACGCGTACGGAAGGAATGTGAGCAATATAGGCATCATCAAGATATTTTTCAAGTTCAGCCAATGCTTCGTCCGAAGTCTTTCCAAGAAGATTGATCTCGGAGGAAACATGCATTGCTTTACTCATCTTGATACTGCCGGCTCCGGTTCTTGAAAGCTGAGGAGCTTTGATCTCTTCTTCCTGAGAGTAAGCAAGGTCATTAACATTTGTCTGGGTGCGGATAATTCCGCAAAGGACAAAGAGGTTACCCTTGGAATCGGGAAGAGTAGCAACAGTTCCTTTAAGATTCATGGAAATGATCTTAACGCTGTCACCTTTTTTAAGCTTTGCAGGATCAACCAGTCCCTTAAGATCGGCTTTAATCTGTTTTTCGGGACGCTTACTTAACTTATTGTTTTTATCGCTGATGGAGTCTCTGACCTTTGATCTTGTGTTCTCAAGAGACTTCATATCGCCGGAATGAGCAGCCTTGTTGATATCACGAATGGTCTCATCCGCAATATCCTTGGCTTCCTGCAGGATATCCCTGGCCATTTCATTGGCCTCGCGAAGGATGCGGTCCTTTGCCTGATCGATCTTTTCGTTCTTGGCATGGAGCTGTTCCTGCAATGTACGGATCTTTTCTTTATATTCTGCGATCTCTTTGCGCTCGTTCTCTATGGTGATGCGGTTTTGTTCGAGATCGGAGATAACGTCTTCAAAGCTTTCGTTCTCGCTGCTTATCTGTTCTTTAGCCCTGTCGATGATAAACTCGGGAAGACCAAGCTTCTGTGAAATAGCAAAAGCGTTACTTTTTCCGGGAATACCGATGAGTAGTCTGTAGGTAGGCCTCAGGGATTCAACGCTGAACTCACAGCTTGCATTTTCAACACCATCGGTGCTTAAAGCGAAAAGCTTAAGCTCGCTGTAGTGAGTGGTAGCCATAGTCCTGATGCCCTGCTCGTGAAGGTGGCTTAAGATTGAAATTGCAAGAGCCGCACCTTCCGTGGGGTCAGTTCCTGCGCCAAGCTCATCGAAAAGGCAAAGACTGTGGCGGTCTGCTTTCTTAAGGATCTCGACAATGTTGACCATGTGAGATGAGAAAGTTGAAAGGGACTGCTCAATGCTCTGCTCGTCACCGATGTCTGCAAAAATATCATTAAAGATACAAAGCTCGGATCTGTCAGAGCAGGGAACATGCATACCTGCCTGACCCATAAGGCTGAGAAGACCGACGGTCTTAAGGGATACGGTCTTACCACCTGTGTTGGGACCTGTAACAATGAGAAGGTCAAAATCCCTTCCAAGGTTAATGTCGATGGGAACGACATGCTTTTTATCAAGAAGGGGATGCCTTGCTTTTCGTAGGTTTAAATAGTGCTTACGGTTGTACTGGGGCTTGGTGGCATTCATATCAAGGGCAAGCTTTCCCTTTGCAAATATGAAATCAAGCTCAGTAAGGATCTTCTGGTTTTCAGCGATCTCCTCAGTGTGCGCTGCACAGGAATAGCTTAAGTCAGCCAGGATCTTTTCTATCTCTTTCTTTTCATCAAGCATCAGCTCTCTGATCTTATTATTCAAAGAAACAATGGAAGAGGGCTCGATGAAAAATGTGGAACCGGTGGAAGACTGGTCATGGATCATTCCGGGGACTGCAGATTTGTACTCAGCCTTCACGGGAATACAATACCTGTTGTCACGCATGGTGATAACGGAATCCTGAAGGTAAGTCTTTAAGGAACCGTTGACCATTTGCCTAAGCTCGGAATGGATTTTATCTCCGGTAGCTGTGATCTGGCGCCTTATGGATTTAAGAGCCGGGCTTGCGTCATCCGCGATCTCATCCTCTGCCAAAATGCAGCGGTTTATTTCATTTGCCAGCTGGGTAAGAGGATGAAGATTTTCAAAATACTCATCGAGAGTATCTGTAGGATCTTCCTCTTTTTCTCTTTCGCCGTAGGACTTGATACGTCCCGCATTATTAAGCTGGGCTGCGAGTCTTAAAAGCTCGGGAGCGGAAAGGGTACTACCGACTTCAAGGGATTTAACCGCAAATCTAAGATCTTTATTATCACCAAAGGAAGTACTGCCCTTCCTGAAAAGTCTTGATACTGCATCTTCTGTCTCATCCTGAGCCTTCTGGATCTCTTTGATATCAATGGAAGGAAGGAGCTTTCTGCACAGTTCTTTTCCGGGTTCTGAGTCCGCATGCTGTTCCAGCATCTTTATTATTTTGTCGTATTCTAGTGTTTTAAGTGATTTTGAGTTCATAACAGTACATCTTTACAATATTTTTCCAAATAAAGTATAACACAAAGAAACGCGCATTTCTTTACTTTTTTCGGGGAAAAAGCTATCATATTAATATCTGAATAGCGGGGTGAATGAAAATGAATCCTGATTTTATAAAAGAAGAGAAAAAAAAGAAGCCGCTCAATACGGGAAAACTTTTTAAAAAGTTTGGGATCAATATCGCCATGGCAGTTGTATTTGGCGTGATCGCAAGCCTTGTGATCCTCGTAATGGAGCCTTTTCTCAAAAAGATAACCACCAATACCGAGTCTCAGAGCGCCAACCTTGTAAAGTTCCCGGAGGAGGAAATGACTCCGGAGGAAATGCTTTCCGAGTACATGATGCAGGAGAGTGCCATTTCCGAGCTTGAGGAAGAAGAGACCATTGAAGCCGGAGACCTTCCTTTCAGCGATGAGCAGGTTAACATCCTGCTTTCAAGGATCAAGTTTGACGCAGCAAAGTACAGACAGATGACCATTTCCATGTCCAACTATACAAGGGAGCTTGGTAATTACATGGTCACCGTCACCAGTGTGGAATCCAGCGTTGACTGGCTCGACAGTGTGGACGATAAGAGCAAGACCACATCCGGAATTATCATAGCGGAAAACGGTGTTGAACTCCTTATACTTGCGGATGCATCAGCCATAACCAATCCCGAAAATCTGACCCTTACCTTGAGAAACGGTGTCAAGATGCAGGGATATGTTAAAAACACGGACAGCGTCACAGGCCTTGCAATAATTGCAACCGACCTTAAAAACTTTCCGGAAGAAGAGGATGTAAAATCCTATATTGCTCCTATGGGAAGCAGTACCAGTATCTACGTAGGTCTCAGTGTGGTTGCGGTAGGAAGCCCTCAGGGTGTTTCCGGATCCATTGGTTACGGAATCGTGGATACTCCAAAGGAAATGATCTCTGACGTTGATACCTACTATTATCGCTTTAAGACAAATATCCTTGGAAGCAAAAACGCCAGCGGTGCGCTTTTCAATATGCAGGGACAGGTAATAGGAATCATTACTTCCAAAGAGACAAGTTCCGCAGACAACACCGTTATCATCGCATACGGTATCACCGAGCTTAAGGATGTTATCGAAAAGTTATCAAACTCACAGCAGATCGGATATCTCGGCATTACAGGAACCAATGTCACTGCCGGAGCAAATTCTGAACTGGGCGTTCCCATGGGCGCATTTGTAACGGGAACGGAAATGGATTCCCCTGCAATGCTGGCGGGCCTTCAGCTTGGAGATGTTATCGTTGGAATCAACGAGAGAGCCATCGAGACATACGCCGAGTATGTCAACCAATTACAGAAGTTCAAACCTGACGAGGAAATAACCCTTCAGGTCAGACGTAAATCACAGAACGAATATGCCGTTATAGAGATACCTTTAACTGTGACGGCAAGACAGTAAGTCTTAGAAAGAGGATTAAATGAAGTACATCAAAGATTTCCGTGACGGAGAAAAAGCCGCAGGAATTTACATGGTTAAGAGCAAGAACCAGGCAACTACCAAAAACGGAAAGGTATATGAGAACGTTACGCTCCAGGACAAAACCGGTTCCATCGACTGTAAGATCTGGGACATTAACGATCCCGGTATTGACGATTTTGACAAGCTTGACTACGTAGACATTAACGGAGAGGTTTCCTCCTTTAACGGAGCCCTTCAGATCACCATCCGCCGTGCAAGAAAAGCACACGAAGGCGAATATGACCCGGCTGATTATCTTCCCATGAGTTCAAAGAATATCAATGAAATGTATGAGGAATTAAAGGCTATTATCGCAAGCATTGAGAATCCTTCATACAAAGCGATCCTTACGGATCTTTTTATCACAGACGAAGATTTTGTCAAGAAGTTTAAGGCATCATCAGCTGCAAAGAGCGTACACCACGGATTTGTGGGTGGTCTTTTGGAGCACACTTTAAGTGTAACAAAGCTTTGCGACTTCTATACAAAAGCATATCCCATCTTAAACAGGGACCTTCTTCTTACAGCGGCTATGTGCCATGACATCGGAAAAGTATATGAGCTTTCGGCATTTCCTGAGAACGATTACACCGACGAAGGAAACCTCTTAGGTCATATCGTAATGGGATCCAATATGGTAGGAAAGAGAGCTCAGAAGGTTGAGGGAATGACCAAGAACGATCTTCTTCAGCTTCAGCACTGCATCCTTGCTCATCACGGAAAGATGGAGTACGGATCACCCAAGACTCCCGCTCTCGTCGAGGCAATGGCTCTTAACTATGCAGACGATACGGATGCAAAGATGGAGACATTTAAGGAAATCCTTGAAAACAATGCAGAGAATAAGGGTTGGCTTGGCTTCCAGAGATTCCTTGACGGAAACGTAAGGGCGACTCTGTAGGCATAGGCCTTAGAAATATAAGAGGTAGACATGGTTTATAACAAAAACCAAATCATTGAAGTCACTATCGAAGACATCGGAGTTGACGGAGAAGGCATCGGTCATATTGACGGATACACATTTTTTATAAAAGATGCGATCATCGGAGACACGGTTTCTGCGAAGGTTATGAAGGCTTCCAAAAACTTTGCTTATGCAAGATTGGAGAAGGTTATTTCACCTTCTCCTTTTCGCGTTACTCCGAAGTGTGATATTGCAAGAAGCTGCGGAGGCTGTCAGATCCAGGCCCTCTCTTATGAAAAGCAGCTTGAGTATAAGCAGAATAAGGTAAGAAACAATTTAAAGAGGATCGGCGGATTCGACGAAAAGCTCCTTGACTGGGTAACGGACAAGATCGTTGGAATGGACGAGCCCTGGAATTATCGTAACAAGGCGGTTTATCCCATCGGTTACAATAAGGACGGTAAGCTGATCGCGGGATTTTACGCGGGAAGGACCCACTCTATAATCGCAGGTTCGGACTGCTTTATCGGGGATCCGGGGAATAAAAAGATCCTTGATATCATCCTGGCCCATATGGAGAAGTATCATATTACCGCCTACAACGAGGAGACCGGCGAAGGTGAGGTTAGGCATGTCCTTTTAAGAAAAGGATTTACTTCCGGAGAATGGATGGTAAGCCTCATCCTTAACCAAAGGTTAGACAAAAAGGCGGATGCTTACAGGACAAAAAGCAATCGAGAAGAAAGCCTAAGCGGCGCATCAGATTCGTCCTGGATCACTCAAAAGGATTTCATTAAAGAGCAGGGAGAACTTTTGGGAAAGCTTTCCGAAATTAAGGGAATGACTTCTGTCTCTGTAAATATCAACAATGAAAAGACCAATGTGATCCTGGGCAAAGAGACCTATTGCATCTGGGGTAAGCCATATATCAAGGATTCCATCGGTGTCAGGGATATGACAAAGCCCGGATATCCAAAGACCGGAAGAAGCCTTGAATTCCATATTTCGCCCCAGTCCTTTTACCAGGTCAATCCTGTCCAGACCGAGAAGCTGTACAGCCTTGCCCTTGAGTATGCAGGCCTTACAGGAAAAGAAGCAGTCTGGGATCTTTATTGCGGAATCGGAACAATCAGTCTTTTCCTTGCGGGAAATGCAGGTCAGATATACGGCGTAGAGGTTATCGATAAAGCAATCGAAGATGCAAGGAACAACGCTAAGAGAAACGGAATCTCCAACGCCAAGTTCTTCGTCGGAAAAGCAGAGGAAGTCCTTCCTCAGTTTTACAACACCACATCACCGTTGGTTAATGCATCGGCAAATACCGAAAAGAAGTCGGGAAAAGCAGATATGCGTAACCCTGATGTTATTGTAGTGGACCCGCCGAGAAAGGGTTGTGACGAAGAATGTTTAAGGACCATGGTTGCCATGGCTCCGGAGCGTATCGTATATGTTTCCTGCGACAGCGCTACTCTTGCAAGAGACTTGAAATACTTATGTTCCAACGGATATAATTTACGGAAGGTTCGCCCCGTTGATATGTTCCCACACACCGTTCACGTAGAATGCTGTGTGGCTCTTCAGAAGGCGAATGGATGATCTAAACAGTGTTTTTTACAGCGTAAGCTGTTATTAGGGGAGAGAGAAGTGAAAAAAGAAAAGAAAAAGCGGGAGATTTCCCGCGGAAGGGCTATAAAGAACAATCTTTATGCCTGCAGATTACTGGCCAAGATATGCCCGAACCAGGTGGTTCACGGAGCTATCAGCAGGTTCCTTGGGTATTTCGAGTGGCTGTTTTACAGTGCATTTTTCATGCGCTATGTTAT
>JAEEGL010859962.1_pt1 | contig 35388 bp, 25 predicted proteins | sample 9134231 | NCBI WGS metagenome assembly JAEEGL01 (sample SAMN16246548, study PRJNA631951) | gut metagenome | biome: gut microbiome; feature: rumen; material: fiber-attached | host: Bos | place: Iran: Karaj | collected 2018-10 | reverse complement strand
TGACACGTTCGATGCCGGCGTTGATGATGAATCGACGGCAGAGCGCGCAGGGCGAAGCGTTTTTTACGTAAGAGCCGTCTTTCATTTCCCGGCCGACGAGATACAGCGTGGAGCCGATCATATCCACTCGAGGGGCGGCGATGATCGCATTCTGTTCAGCGTGTACGGAACGGCACATTTCATAGCGCTCCCCGCGGGGGATCTCCAGTTTTTCACGCATGCAGTAGTTCAAGTCGCAGCAGTTTTTGCGGCCGCGCGGAGCGCCGACATAGCCAGTTGAAACGATTTGATCGTTGTGGATGATGACGGCGCCGAAATTGCGTCGCAGGCATGTACCTCGTTCCAGAACCGTTTCAGCAATGTCAAGATAATAATTGTTTTTGTCGCGCCTTTCCATATTATGATATTCCTCCATGCGGTGCGAAATTTGTTATGCGGAAACGATGCCGTGATGGATCGATAAAATATGGTCCGCGCAGGATGCGATCTGCAGATCGTGCGTGATGAGTATCACCGTCATCCCGCGGTGCTGGCAGTCGCGCAGTAGCCGAAGGATATCTGCGGCCGATTCCGGATCCAGATTGCCGGTCGGCTCATCCGCAAGAAGCAACTCCGGCTCGGAGACCATTGCGCGGGCGATGGCGACCCTTTGCTGCTGCCCGCCGGAAAGTTGACTCGGGCGGTGAAGGCATCTTTCAGACATACCTACGTCTGCAAGGGCTTTGCGCGCATGACGAAGCTGTTCTTCCCTTGGGAGCCCACGATAGAGAAGAGGAATGCAGACGTTGTCTTCGGCGGTCAGGCGGGGAATCAAATGAAAGCTTTGAAACACAAAGCCGATATGCCGGCTCCTCAATTCCGCCTGAGATCGCGGAGACAATCCGGTAACGCAAATGCCATTTAAATAATACTTTCCTTCACTTGGTTTGTCAAGCAACCCGAGCAAATTCATAAGCGTGCTTTTTCCGCTTCCGGACCTTCCGATGATCGCTGTAAAGCTTTGACGAGGTATGGATATGCTTGCATTGCAGAGAGCGACGATTTTTCCCGCGCCGCTTATATATATTTTGGATAATCCTTCCGTCTGAATCATGATGTCCATATCATGAGATCCTTTCTGTATGATTCATTTTAATTGTTCCCACAATTACAAAGATCATATGCGTAAGAAATTGGAACGAATGCACATTTAGAATTTGTAGATAATGTTTTTGTCCGCAAACGAACAGAGCGGACGGCAAGGAGGAACGCCCTTGCAAAAGAAGTTGTTCAGGCCCATTGCTCTGCTATGTATTCTCTGCTTGTTTTCTATTCAAATCTCGGCTACAGCGATCGAGACAGACGATCCGAAAATGCTTGTACCGGTCGGTCGATGTATCGGGATCCGGCTGTTTTGTGAAGGATTGATCGTAACAGGATTTCATTCCCTTTCGAACAACGGATCACTTTGCTTTCCGGCTAAAGAAGCGGGTCTTCAGTGCGGAGATATAATCTTGAAGGCAAACGGAAGAAAAATGGAAAGTCACAATAATCTAAGCGATGCGCTTGCGGAAACCGACTCGGTTTCCCTTTTGGTCCTCCGCGACGAAAAGCAGATCGAGCTGACGGTAAAGCCGGTAAAGGAATCCGACGGGAAAAAGCGGATTGGTTGTTTCGTTCGGGACAGCACCGCCGGCCTCGGAACGGTGACTTTTTTTGATCCGCAAACGAATCTTATTGCAGGCCTTGGGCATCCGATCTGCGATTCGGATACCGGGATTACAGTCCCGGTTCGGGAAGGTTCTCTTCTGAAAGCAGATGTGAAAGGCGCCGAAAAAGGTATGGTCGGTGCGCCCGGGATGTTAATCGGTTCGTTCCCTGCACAAGAAAGTATTGCGCTTCTTTTATCCAATCGCAGTTCCGGCATATACGGTATTACGGAGACCGATTCGTATTTCAGTGTTTCCGATGCGATACCCGTTGCAGAACCGGAACAGATTCGTACGGGAGAAGCAGAGATCCTTTGTACGTTGAGCGGAACAGAGGCAAAGCTTTATTCGATCTGTATTACGCGTGTTTCAAATCTCAATGATAATGATCTGCGCGACTTTGAACTTCGCGTAACGGACGCTGACTTGCTCAATACAGTCGGAGGAATTGTGCAAGGCATGAGCGGAAGCCCGATCATTCAAGACGGATGCATTATTGGAGCGGTGACCCATGTTTTTATCAATGATCCGACCAGAGGATACGGAATCTATGTCGGTAAGATGATCTCTGACGGGATGGAAGAACTCAAACAAGCAAGTTGAAAAGCAGAGACAGATTCTGCGCGGAATGGTTTTCCGCGCAGTTTCTGTTTCGGTTGACATTCATTTTTTATCATCGTATAATGAAAAAGTCTATATACTAGTCGTATTTTATTCATATCGCCCTTTTTTATCTAAAGAGATGAAAAAAGCATGGCACGGGAGATTTTAAGCATGCCTTTTTTAAATTTTCATTATAATTCGCTTGATGAGTTGAAAACAGGGTTTGAATCGGTTGGAAAAACAGTGCCCTTTTCCGAGCGAACAAGCGTGCTTGCAAGACCGCTTCGCATTCGAGACCGATATATCCCGAATCGGATCGGATATCATCCGATGGAGGGCGCCGACGGCAATGCAGACGGCAGCCCTTCGGAGTATACATGGCGCCGTTATGAGCGCTTTGCCCGCGGCGGAGCGGGCCTTATCTGGATGGAAGCGATCGCTGTCGCCGAAGAGGGAAGAGCGAATCCGCTTCAACTATGGCTTCGTCCGGAGAACGTCAAGCAATTCCGAATGCTGAACGATCACATTCGTCGCTGTGCTAAGGAAGAATTCGGAGCGGATTTTCAGCCGCTTCTTATAGCGCAATTAACACATTCCGGGCGCTTTTCCCGCCCGCATTCGGTATCGTGTGCGGAACCCTTGATCACATATCACAATCCTTATCTTAATACAAAGCTTTTCATTGATCCGGATATGCCGGTCCTCTCGGATACATATATCGATTCAGTGCATGAATCCATCGTTCGTGCGGCATCGCTTGCATCGGAGGCGGGCTTTGACGGTGTGGACATAAAGTGCTGTCACCGCTATTTGTTGTCTGAGTTATGCAGTGCTTTTTTGCGCGGGGGAAGATACGGAGGATCCTTTGAGAACCGTACCCGAATGATTACCGAATGCATCCGTGATGTTCGGCAAATGTATGGGAAAGAACTTCTGGTTTGCTCTCGATTGAATATTTATGACGGCATTCCATACCCGTACGGATTCGGAACGGATCGAAACGACTTCACAAAATATGATCTGACAGAGCCGCGTATGCTCATCCGCCGCCTGATCAATTCCGGTTTGGATCTGTTGAATATCACAATGGGAACCCCGTATTACAATTCACATGTGAACCGCCCGTTCGATCAAGGACTTTACATTCCGGATGAAAGCCAACTGATAGGCGTTGCGCGGATGATCAACGGAATCAGTGAGATCGCGCACACCTTCCCGGAACTTCCGATCGTCGGAACAGGGTATACATACTTGAGACAGTTCGGTGCATTTGCGGCGGCGGGTTCTGTTGAGACCGGAGGCGCGGCGATCGCCGGTTTCGGTCGACAGAGTTTTGCATACCCGGATTTTGCGAAGGATATTTTAAGAAACGGACGCATGGATTCGCGCAAAGTATGCATCACCTGCGGTAAGTGTTCAGACATCATGCGCCTTGGAAATTATACGGGCTGCGTTGTGCGGGACAGCGAGTTCTATGCACCCATGTATCGCAAAGTTCTGCAGAACAAGTGAGAGGAGAAAGAAATGGATCATCAGCCGGTTGCATTGGTTACAGGAGCCTCCAGAGGAATTGGACTTTCCGTTGCAAAAAAGCTGGCGGAGATGGGCTATTATGTGGTGCTTTCCGCTACTCGTTCCGCAGAAATGGCTGCGAATGCAATTAAAGACGTGAGTTCAATCGGAGAATGCACTTATTTCAGTTGCGATATTTCGGATGCCGAACAGCGCAAATCACTGTTTGCGCATATACGAAGCGCCTTTGGAAGACTTGACTTTGCGGTAAATAATGCAGGCGTCGCGCCTCTCGAACGACTTGATATTCTTGAAACATCGGAACAGAACTTTGATCGAGTGATAAATATAAATCTGCGCGGCACTTTTTTTATGTGTCAATCGGAAGGTCAAATGATGATTTCAGCACGCCGGAAGAAAGAGATCGTCACACCAATGCGCATTGTCAATATCAGTTCAATGTCTGCGTATACCTCCTCTGTAAACCGCGGCGAATACTGTATCTCAAAGGCCGGGATCTCCATGGTCACTACGTTGTTTGCAGATCGTCTTTCAGAATATGGAATCGGTGTATATGAAATTCGGCCGGGTATAATCAAAACCGATATGACGGCTGGTGTGCGTGAGAAATACGACCGTTTGATCGAGTCCGGAATTACACCGATCCGCCGATGGGGAGACCCAGACGACGTTGCGCGTGCGGTAGGAGCCATTGCATCCGGTGCCTTCGATTTTTCGACCGGTGAAGTGTTCAACGTTGACGGCGGATTCCATATACAGAGGCTTTGATAATGAAAAACTATTCATTGGAAGTTGGCAATCGGCGAATCGATGTTTTGCAGGTTGAGTGTGCAGTCGTTGGGTCCGGCGCAGCTGGGTTTGCTGCCGCATCCGATCTGCACGATAATGGTGTGACCGACATTGCATTGCTGACGGAGAATATTAACAGCGGCACGTCCAGGAATGCCGGATCAGATAAACAAACATACTATAAGATGTCCTGTTCGGGCGATTCATGCGACAGCGTTGCACGAATGGCCCGCGATCTTTTTGCGTGCGGTGGAAAAGACGGTGACGTCGCGCTCTGCGAGGCGGCGCTTTCTCTTCGTTGCTTCTTTCATTTGTGCAATCTTGGCGTTCCATTTCCGCATAATCGATTTGGCGAATATGTCGGATACAGAACGGATCACGATTCGATGGAGCGCGCATCATCCTGCGGCCCGTTGACGTCAAGATATATGACGGAAGCTTTGGAGAGAGAGGCTGTTGGAAAAGGGATTCCGATTTTTGACGGATGGCAGGTCATCTCGTTATTGGTTAGAGACGGCGGGATTTGCGGTTTGCTATGTATTTCACGGGGTTCCAACGGTCATCTGGTTCCTGCAGCGGTACAAACAAGTCACGTAATATATGCCACCGGCGGCCCGGCTGGCATGTATGAAGCATCCGTCTATCCGGAGAGCCAAAACGGTGCGACCGGAATTGCTCTCGAGGCGGGTGCATTCGGCGCAAATCTCTGTGAAAGTCAGTATGGGATCGCTTCGACGGGCTTTCGTTGGAATCTTTCAGGCTCCTATCAGCAAGTCTTGCCGAGATATTATTCGACTGACAAAAACGGCGAAGATGAACAAGAGTTTTTGAATGCGTATTTCCCGTCGGGACGTGCGCTCGCAAATGCGCAATTTCTCAAGGGATATCAATGGCCGTTTGACGTTCGCCGCATTCGAAACGGCGGATCGTCATTGCTGGATATTTTGGTTTACTATGAATCGGTTTTTCGCGACCGATTGGTTTTTATGGACTTTCGAAGAAATCCATCACCGATCGATCGAAATGGGTCGATCGCGATTGATATGCTTCCGGGCGATGCGGCAGACTATCTTACCAAAAGCGCAGCTCTTTTGACGACCCCGATCGATCGACTTTGCCGCATGAATGCGCCGGCAGTTCAATTATTCGCAGATCACGGTATCGATTTGACGAAGCAACCGCTTCCGATCGCCGTCTGTGCGCAGCATAACAACGGCGGTCTTTATGCGGATGCGTGGTGGCAATCCAATATTTGCGGTCTGTTCCCTGTGGGGGAGGCGTGTGGAAACTTCGGGCCGTATCGACCGGGAGGCAGTGCTTTGAACGCAACACAGGTGGGCGCATTACGTGCCGCGCAATTCATTGCACATCATCCGAGGCCGAAAGTCGACGACCGATTGTACCTTGAAACACTTTCAAGACAATGTGAGCGCTTACTTCCGCTAATTGAGGTTGAGTCGACCGCCAACACGAAAACGATCGATGAAGTCCTTGCACGGCATCGGAAGGCCATGACCGCTTGCGGTGCGCATATTCGAGACATCAAACAAATCGAAGCGGCATGGAAGAATGTGCATGAGGATCGTTTGTCTTTGGACAGGGGAGAACTTGTTTCGGATGCGATGAAGCGGCCGGAGGCTTTTTTTCATCTGCGAGACACTCTGCTCGCCCAGGAAGCATATCTTTCTTCAATGCAAATGGATATTCGCAGCGGAAATCAAAGCCGAGGCTCTTGCCTGATCTCCAATATAAACGGCGAGTGCGCTGCTCCCGGGTTGCCGGACAGATTCTGCTTTTCTGTTGATGAAACTGCGACAGATCGAATCACTACATTTTTATTTGACGGAAAGACAGGGACCGTTTCGACAACTTACCGTCTGGTCCGGCCGATCCCAAAAGATGAGAATTGGTTTGAGAACATTTGGAATGATTATAGATCGGGTGACGTTTTCTTATAATAATCTCTGAACAATTGCATTTTTGACTGGCTTGACGTATAATAATATCACGTGAGTCGGCCGGACAGCCGCGCAGTTTACACTGTGAGGAAAGTCCGGGCTCCACAGGGCAAGAATAACGGGTAACGCCCGCCGAAGGCGACTTCAGGACTAGTGCAACAGAAATAAACCGCCGTGCTTGCCACGGTAAGGATGGAAAGGCGAGGTAAGAGCTCACCGGCGATCGGGAAACCGGTCGGCCATGTAAACTCTATTCGGAGCAACACCATAGTGGGACTGCGGCTTTCAAAGCCGAAGCGTCGGCCCGGCGCGTCCCCATAAGGTGGCTTGAGATGCGCAGTAATGTGCATTCGAGACAGATGGCTGTCAAATACAGAACCCGGCTTACAGACCGGCTCACGGTTTATTGATTTAATCGACGATCGGAGAAGAATCGATGCTTTCAAACCTTCAGATGCTTTTTTCGGATTCACCCGATCCGTTTTTACTGGTTCAAAAGGGCCGCATAAAGTTTGCAAACGATGCGGCGATCATATGTTTTGGAAGAAAAATTGTCGGGAAATCTTTAGCGGATTGTTTTGGCTCGGAAGGCGTCCGATTGCTCGAGCTGCCGAAAAACGAGACGTTTCATGAACCGATCTATATCGGCGATGCGTTTCTTTCGATAAATGCGACATGGATAGAAGACGTGTTGATCATACGCGCTTCTTTGGACGAATCTTTGCCGACTCAAACTGCAGAAGTACTATCAGCGGAAGATCTGATGATGCGGTCACCACTGAGCATGATCCTCATCAGCCTTTCCCTGCTTCGTCAACAGTTTCAAAGAGCAGGACTTGTTCAGGGGAGTTCCAATTTTGCATTGATCAAACAAAGCGTGTATCGGATGATGCAGGTATCGAACGATTTGTCTCTCCTTTCATCCCTGCGCACAAAACGTATTAAGCCCTCTTATGTGAATTCTGATTTTCCGGCGCTGCTTGCGGAAATCGCTGAAAAAGCAGCTGCCCATTTAGAAATGATTCATGTTAAGCTTCGTTTCTCGTCTGATCGTCCGCATCATACTGTTAAAGCGGACGAGAGCCTGCTTGAGCGTCTTGTTTTTCTTTTAATCGGCGTTGCCGTGAGACATGAGGGATGTACGGAAGTGAGCGTCTCCGTTCATACAGACGGGGAAATGTCTCGGATCATATTTTCGGACAATGGGAAAAGACCGCTTGAAGAAACGCTATTCTTCCATTCTGAAACGGACAGATCCGGAAGCCCTATAATCCACTCGAGTGTTCCGCTTGCCGCGGAAATCGTTGCACTCCACAATGGAAAGATCATTCTGGGTGATGAAAAAGATGGTCCTTCATCCATTATTGTAATGTTTCCGAACAGATCGATTGATACCGAAACATTGCATTTCGGATCAAAAAAGGCGCGATTTGAAGGCGGAATCGACCCGGCGATGCTTGAATTTGCTGATTTTCTCCCGCCGGAAAGTTTTGAAAAATAACATATAGCCTCCCGCTTTTGCATATCTTTTAGCAAGAAATGCGAAACAGGAGGCTTTTTATGATTCTTCGCAAAAGACATCTAATTATTGGCGCGGCCGTTCTATTTGCAGCAATCATTTTAGTGTATGGGTCCATCAATACAGATCATGTAATTACTACGCATGCCTCAACAAAAGAATTACCGATTTATTGCGTGGATCGAACTGATAAAAAGGTTGCGCTGACATTTGATGCGGCCTGGGGCGCGGAAGACACACAGAAACTGATCGATATCCTTTCAGAAAAGAATGCAAAAGCTACTTTTTTTGTGGTCGGTGAATGGGTGGATAAGTATGCGGATTCAGTGAAAGCAATTTACAATGCGGGGCACGATGTGATGAATCACTCAAATACACATCCGCATTTTACAAAGATCTCGAACGAAGAAATCGAACAGGAAGCAAAGAAAGCGTCGGATAAGATTGAACTGGTCACAGGGGAGAGGCCAACGTTGCTCAGGCTCCCGTACGGAGACTATAACGACCGGGTGATCGTTGAATTGCGAAAAGAAGGATATACGCCGATTCAATGGGATGTTGACAGCTTGGATTGGAAGGGGATCAGCGCGAAAGAAATCATAAACCGCGTCACAAAACGGGTAAAATCCGGTTCAATCGTATTGTTTCATAATGCGGCAGAGCATACTCCAGAAGCGCTTCCGGAAATCCTTGAGAGACTTGAAGCGGAAGGGTATCAGTTTGTTACAGTCAGGGAACTGCTTTTGACTGGAGATTATTACATCGATCACACGGGGAAACAAGTTCCGATAGGGGAGCAAAAGACCGAATAAAACGTTTTTTGTGAAAGATGACGATTCAATTTCAAATAAATAATATGTAAATGTTGCGTCGATCACATTTAACGAACGCAAGATACAGAAGTTTACATAATTCGGTTTACATAATTCGATTCCTTTTATGATCAAAATGACGAAAAGACATGATTGACCTTGAAAAAAGGCTTTAAAAGTTGTATATTATGACTTATAGAAAAAGCGTTGACGGAAGTTGGATGTCGGGCGGTTTTTTAATGGCCTAATTGGATAAACCAGAGACCGCAAAACACTTTTTGCGGTCTATTTTTTTATCTCCCTTCATACAAATGAAATACAGGTTTCATTTGGACAAGCAGGAGGGTAAAAAATGGTTTCACAATTGGGCGCTAAAAAATTTTTTCAGTTTGAAAGCGGTTTTTTTTATCTGCTCTGTTTTTTTGCTGGTTTGATCGGTGCGTTTTGCGCGATTATTCCAGCGCAAAATGTTTCTTATGAAACATTGTCGCTCTTTTGCTCATCAGATTTGTTGTCATTTCAACCGCTTCATGCAGCGGTTCTTTGTTTCCTCCCGTTTTCTTTGCTTGTTTTTCTTTCCGGACACGTTTATGGTGCCTTTATTCTTCCGGTTATATTCGGTTTGTTTGGATTTCATAGAACGCTCACAGTTTGTTTATATCTACGTTGGTTTGGACGAATCGGTGTTTTTTATGCTGGTTTATTGTACGGGTTTGCAGATATTCTCTTGCTTCTCGGGCTCTTTGCGGGTGCCTCTCATTGTCTCCGTCATTCAACGCTGATTCAATCCGGTTCAACCGTTTCACTTCAGTCATTCTTGTTTGATTATTTGCCGGTCAGTCTTTGGTTCCTGTCCGCATTCGTTGCCATGTTTCTTTCAAATCGGGTTTTTACTGCTTTGATAAAATAGAATTTTAAAAGGAGGAAATATCATGCAGATGCTTGAAAATGCTTTTTTTGAGCACATGATCGCGGAAAAGCACGCTTCCGTGAATACGATTTCCTCCTATCGCAGAGATTTAAACGGTTTTTTCCGCTATCTATACAGTATCGGTATTACAAAACCCGAGCAGGTCACACCGACGCACATTGACGAATATCTTCGACTTATGTCTGACTCCGGGAAGAAAGCGGCAACGATCGCTCGCTGCGCTTCTTCCATAAAATCGTTCTATCGTTTTCTCGGGCTGCGCGGCGTCATATCGGCAAACCCAGCTCGAGTGATCCGTTCGGTTTCATCCAAACGAGCTCTTCCCAATGTTTTGACCGGGAAAGAAATTGATTTACTTCTTTCACAGCCGTCATCAGATACAGAAAAAGAGATACGCGATCGTGCGATGCTTGAACTCTTATATGCGACGGGTCTGCGCGTTTCCGAATTGACAAGTTTAAACATCCAAGATCTTAATTGTGAGATCGGCTTTATTCGGTGCAGAGGGGATAAGGAAGAACGCATTATACCTCTTTATCAAAAGGCGTGTGAGCTCCTTTCCAGATACTGTACTATGGTTCGTCCGATTCTCGTATACGGTTCGGATGAATCGGCACTTTTTGTTAATCTTTCCGGTGAACGTTTGTCGCGTCAGGGATTTTGGAAAATCGTAAAAGGTTATGCGCAATCTGCGGGTATTTCAAAGACAATCACTCCGCAGACGCTTCGTCATTCATTCGCACTTCATTTGCTTGAAAACGGTGCGGATATACATGTATTATCCAATATGATGGGACATGCGGACGTTTCTTCCACTCAGATTTACAACGAGATTATCCGGCGCAAGATTAACAGTTCCTATACGAATTATCACCCTCACGCGGCAAAATAGATTTGCCTCTGTAAAAAGGAGTTTTATTTTGAAAAAAAAGACTCTGTATAATTATTTTTATGGTACAAAAGCGAATCAGGCGCCGCTAACGAAAGAGAAGGTTTCGGGCGGGAGCCGTCTTATCAATTTTTGGAAAATCTATTTCCGAAAGTTTTTTAAGTTTATTACAGTTAATCTGATGTATACCGTTATGACGTATCCGATCTTCTGCGCCGTGATGGTTTTTTTTGCAACCTATAGCGAATCATTTCGTGGCTTTATGTTCCAGGAACCCGTCATGAATGCTTTGCCATGGATAACGATAATGCTTAATGGTTCATTAGAGTTGTTAGAAAGCAGTATTCCATGGATTGCATATGTGATTCTCGGGTGCAGCGTTCTGTTGTACGGTCCATTAACAGCCGGCTATTTTTATTATCTGCGCAACTCGGCGCGTGAGGAACACGTTTGGTTCTCAGACATTTATACAAAAGGGCGCAAGAACTGGAAGCAAGGATTGTTTTTCGGGCTCCTGGATCTGCTGATCCTTTACAGCATCATGAACTATGCGATTTCCTATTCCGTCGGCGATGGCGCTGCGGTGAGCATATATAATTTCACGAAATATTTGGCCTTTTTCCTCGGAATTCTTTATTATTTAATGCGGTTTTACATCTATACGATGTTAGTGACGTTCGATTTGAAGGTTATCCAGCTCATAAAGAACGGCATGATTTTCCTTATCGTAAACCTTAAATGGAATTTCTGGACGCTTGTTTTAACTGTTTTTGCAACCGGTTTGACATTTTTCATTCCGTTTTTTATCGGAGGTTCGTCAATACTTGTGTATTTATATCCGATAGCATTTATTCTGTATCCGATTTTCTTTCTCACATTCATCCATTTTGCCGGCGTGTATAACGGGTATAATGTGATCGATAAATATATGGTTCAGCCGGCGCTGGCGGATGCACGAAAAGCAAATCCGCCGGAAAAAGAAGAATCAGTTTTCCATGATGAGTGATAAAATGAAACGGAACGGTTTTACCGTTCCGTTTCGTTGCTTTTGGTTTCATCGGGTTTTTCTTCTGCAAGTGGGTTTTTACGGAATGCCTCGCGCACGGATTGGTTGTCCACATGAGTGTAAATGCGCGTCGTGTCAAGGTTCTCATGCCCGAGAACCTCCTGTAAAATGCGAACATCTACGCCGTTTTGATACATCAGCGTTGCAGCGGTATGCCGAAGCTTGTGCGCCGAATAACGCTCGGGTGAAAGTCCGGCTGCGGAGAGATATTTCTTTACAAGCCATTTTGCCGTAGAGGCGCTGATCCGTTTGCTTTGACGGGTAGGGAAGAGGGCCGGCGAATCGCATCCCGGTTTTGTTTTTCGATCTTCCATCCATGCATCCCAGGCTGCAATGCATGCATCGTTTAAATATATCACGCGCTGTTTGTTTCCTTTGCCGGTTACGACAAGCGTATCGTCCTTCCGATCACTGACGTTGATTGAACAAAGTTCGGAAACACGTATGCCACAGTTCAGGAACAATGTCAGAATGCAGAGATCTCTGGTTTTTGTTTCAGCGGAGACACTAACGACCGATGTGAGTAATTCTCTGGATTCATCAAGCGTGAGATATCGCGGCAGCGATTTGCGAAGCTTAGGCGGTTCAAGATTTGAAACCGGATTTTCTTCAAGCTGATGGGTCGTGGATGTCATATACTTAAAAAAAGTTCGAAGAGAGGCCACTTTTCTTGCTCTCGCAGCCGGCCCGATCCCAAAACCTTTATCGGGATCCATTGCGTTGGCCGGACGCTCTCGAGAAAGAAAATGCATATAGTCGTAAACGTCAGAAAGAGTGACCTCAGAAAGGATCTGCAGAGTCATTCTGCCGATCGGGATCTCGTCAAACGGCAGATTATCGGGAACGATTTTTTTATGCAGAAGAACCCATCGAAAAAAGACGCGAAGATCACGATAGTACTCATCGGCTGTCTTCGGAGATCTGCCGCGAACGGTTTCGATATATGTATAGAACTGCTTTAAAAAATCCGGGCAATCAATGTCAAGCCGCATGAAAAACCTCCCGACAAGAAAAAGAACATATGTTCGATAAAGCGTTCTGCACATTTATTATAACCAATTATAAGAAAAAAAGCAAAAGGGAATCGCAAGCGTTTGATCAAATGAAGTTGAGCATATGTTTAAACGCGTGCGCAGAAAAAGAAAGCAATGATAAAAAACAGTTGGATTCAATCCAGAAGAAAGTATTACAAAGCAGTTCTGAATTCCACGTATTAAAATAGAAACAGATGAATGAATCATGGTTCAATAAAATTATCCACTGATCTATGGTGGATGCGATAAAGAATGATGAACCAGCGAGTAATTAACACTGAAGAAAAAGTATGAACGGTTTTTTAGAAATAAAATAGTTTAATACAAGCGGCAGACTTCAAAAGACAATTTGATTTTTCAGTAAATCGTCAGATCCATTGGAATGATACAGGATAAAAATAAAACAGTCATATTAGTGTAAAAAGGTTTAAAACGGCCCATATACCGATAATTCGCACTTCCCTATTCGACAAAATATTTATTTTGTTCAACTGTATGTATGTTTTTTTCTATTATCCTCTTTTACATTAAGGTCGGGAAATGGATAAAAGCAGGTCCGGAGCTTTCGTATTCCGGACCTGCTTTTAGAATATTATTCGCGATTATAGCGTACGTATTTCGGATCGTCAGTTACATAGATCGTGTTTTCTCCGCCAAAGAGTTTAAAGCGTCTCTCAAGAGTGCGACGTCCGTTCACACAAATAATACGTTCGCCATATCCTTTGTCTACTTCAAAAACAGCGGTTTTTCCATTGGGAACGGAAACCGTTATGATATAGTCGTCGCCGGATCTCATCCAGCGGGATGCAACGGTCCCCTCCACCGTATCCAGTGATGCGCTGACGTATTCGAGCTTTGGTGAGATCCACGGATGGAAGGTGATCGCATCGTCTTTTGTTTCATCGATACGAATTCCGGCAAACGAAGTATAGAAATAGGAATCCGCTGTATCAAACATCGCATGGCAGCCGGAACCGCCGCCGGTCCATTTTTCGGGAAGCGTGGAATGGCCGTTCAGGAGATTTCTCCATCCGGGGAATTCTTCATTCATTAGCAGGTTGTAGATCTCGTCCTGACGGTTATAGCGTTCGAGCACTTCCAGAACGTATTTTGTGCCGAGAATGCCGGTGGTCAGGCAGCCTTTGTGCGCATGGATATCCTCCACCAGATGATCGAGTACTACGGAACAGTCTTCCTCCGGACAAAGTTTCAAGAGAAGCCCCAAAGCATTTGCACACTGCGTGTCCGTAATAAAATGCTTTTCTGCATGATCGTAGTATTTCTCGTCGATCACCTTTTTCGCTTCTTCGATATCATGCTGCATCTCGGAAAGGTCCTCTTCCCTGCCAATCCGTTTTGCCATCATGCACATTGCTTCGGTGCACCAGATAAAGAGCATCGTGGTCAGGCAATCCGGGTCGCCGCGTACGAAATCCGGAAGCGTACTCATCCAGTCGCCGCATCTCGCACGGGGGATCTCATAATTTGTTCCGGATTCCCGGATGCGGCGACGGAATTTCTGCATACTGTCATAATGCTTATAGAGCACGTCATTATCGCCATAGGCACGCATAATTGCTTCTGCGAGAATGATATATCCGGCCGTCCAGTCAAAGGACGGTTCAGAGAACGGACGGGGTGCGATCAGCGCGATATCACCATTTTCATCCTGCGTGTGGTGGATATCCCACATAAAGTTTTCATAAAAAGTCCGCATATCCAGATTATAAAGGCAGGTATCGGAAGTGATATAGGCGTCTCCGAGCCACCCGAGTCGTTCGTCGCGCTGCGGGCAATCAATGGGATTCCCCATCAGACAGTCTTCCTGAGAACGCAGGAATTTTTCATGCAGTTCGTTCAAAATCGGCTCGGAGCAAGTGAATTTACCGATGCGTTTGACGTCTGAACGTACGTTGATCTGTTCGACGGAGATTACTCGAATGGAAGGATCGGAAAGTGTGATTGCTGCATACTGGAAATTATGCCAAATGAAGCGCGGTTCAAATGTTTCGATACCTTCGCCGCGAAGGATGTAAACATCTTCGTTGAACGCTTTCCGATTGGTCATGGCGTTCAGTGTTCCGTCCGGATTTATGTTCTCGGAATGATTCAGCATGATGGAAGCACCGCGAGGCCCCTCTACACGAACACGAAGCCATCCGATCAGATTTTCGGCAAATGCGTATCCGCGCATGTTTTCAACGATCTCAAAGGAGCGAAGCGGAGCCGCACAACCGATTTCGCGGATGGGCGGTGCAAGATTCTCAGAGAGTTTTCCGGCCGGCGCTTCAACGAAAACCGCCTTTTCCCAATCGGAATCATCGAATGATTCAGTGTTCCAACCGGGGATGCGAAGACGGCCGTCCTCTTTTTGGCCGTCATAAATGGAAGCGGCTATGGTCGAGGCGTCATGGAAACGGAACGCTTCATCGCTTTGGATGTGCACATTTGACCCATTATACATGAGGATATCCATTGACATGATCAGACGGATATTACCGTAGAAGAAAAAGCGCCAATCGGAAAATTTCGCGTCCGGAGCAAACCATCCGCCGCCGATCTCATAGGCGATGACGTTCTTGCCAGGATGAAGGTATTCGGTAACGTCATAAACGTTATAGAGCACCTTTTTGTTGAAATCCATATTGCACGGCGTCAGGCATGTATCGCCTACCCGACGCGAATTGATGTAAAGCTCGTAATAACCGAGCCCGACCGTCCGAAGCATCGCGCGTTCGACCATGGAATCAATCGTGAACATGCGGCGAAAATAGACATTATTATTCTTCGGTATCCCACGGGCAGCGGCGTTTCTCTGCGCTTCCGCGAAGACTCTTCCGTCATATCCTGCCTCGGCGCTGGGGCATTCGCCCGTGCGCATACCGATCCATTGAATACCGGAAAAATCGTACGTTTCTCCGTTCATGCGTACTGCTGCTTCCATTGTTTTATCCTTTCTTAAATGCGAATTTCAACGTAGGAATGCCCTGCAGGAAGCTGGAATGATTCATCAGCTGATTTCCCGTTGCAGAAAACCTGCGAGCCTTTCAATGAAGGATGAAGCCGGAAAATGGCGCCGGGCGCATCGGGGATATCAATCGAAACGCCATAGCCGAAATCCGTTTTTTGCCAGATGACGGAAACTTTTCCGTGAACGGTTTCGATTGATGCGGAAACACTGCCGAGTGCTTCGCTGCACCAGGGTTCAACGGTAAGCCAGTTCTTCTGCCGATGATCGACACGGATCCCCGCAAAGGATGTATAAAGATATGAATCGGGGGAATCAAACATCGCATGGCAACCGGTGCCGCCGCAAGTCCAAGTTTCGGTCAATGTGCTTTTTCCGCCGCGAAGCATATTTCGATAACCTGGAAATTGATCTGCACGGAGAATCTCAAGCATTACGTCCTGACGGCCAAATTGTTCCAGCACTTCAAATGCGATTTTGAAGCCGAAAATGCCGGCGAGAAGACTGTTATTATGCGCGTGGATGTCTGCGATCAGATGCTCCAGAACGGCCGACTCTTCTTCCACCGGAAGAAGATGACAGTAGAGCGCGAATGCATTGGTGCAGGGACAGTCTGGACGGAAGAAATGGCCGTCACGGTCATAATCCTCTTTCAAGACGATTTCCGCTGCTCCGTCATGATATTTCCGAAGTTTCGGGATGTCCTCTTCCCTGCCGATCCGAGACGCAGCATCGATGAGAATATCGGTCATCCAGCAGAACATATATTGCGACAGGTGATGCGGATCTGCTTGCTTGAATCCGGGGAAAGAAGAGGTCCAGTCACCGTAAAAGACCGGCATGATTTCGTATCCGTCGCTTTTGGAAAGCACATATTCGCATAACTTCATCAGTTGATCGTAGTATTTGTTCAGGATGGCTGTATCGCCTTCGTCCATAAACATATACTGATAAAAAACAGGAAAAGCGATTGCATAGTCAAATGCTTCAACGTCAAAATCAGGTCTCGGAACAATAATGGGAATCGCACCCGGTTCAGTCTGGCTGTCCGATATTTGCTGTAAATACCTTCGGTAAAATTTATTCGCATTAAAGTTATAGATGACCGTCTGCGCAGTAGCATACGCATCGCCGAGCCAGCCGAGGCGTTCATCACGCTGCGGACAGTCGAGCGGGACGTCGACAAGACAGTTCAACTGTGTGCGTACAAAGACACGGTGGAGTTCATTTACGATTTCATCATCACATGTAAACTTGCCGGTGACCGGAAGATCGGTGCGGATATTCTGCTGAAGGATGCTTATAATGCGGGTCGAAGGATCCGAAAGCGATATTTCCGCATAGCGGAAGCAATGATATGTGAATCGGGGATCGATGCATTCCGTGCTCTCCCCCTTCAAAATATATACATCTTCGTTGAAAGCTCTATTGTTGGTTTTTGTATTCAGCGTTCCGTCTGGGTTTATATTTTCCGAAAAGCGGAATCGCACCTCTGCACCGCGCGGACCACTGACCAGCACACGAAGATTTCCCGTGAGGTTTTCAGCGAAAGCACAAACAATTTTACCGTCTCTGTTATTCCAGACACGCTCCGGTTCTGCTGCCGCGACCACACGAATCGGCTCGGCATCATCACGGGTCATAACACCGGAGGGGGCCTCAACTTCAACCGCGGACTGCCATTTCGAATCGTCAAAGTCCGGCAGTTTCCAGCCCGGTATTTCAAGACGTGCATCATATTGTTCGCCGTCATAAATGGTGGAATTGATCACCGGACCGTCGGCAAGACGGAACTGTTCGTCGCTGCAGACAGTTTCGGTGGATCCATCTGCATAAACGAGTTCAAGCTGAAGGATCATGCGCTTGTTCCCATAAAAATAGGTGCGCCAGTCATTAAAACGAGGATGGGGAACGAACCAACCGTTCGCAATTTCAAAAGAAAGCGCATTTTTGCCCGGTTTCAGTAGATCCTTTACATCAATGGAATGATACGGAACTCGTCTGTTAAAATCGACATAGCATGGAGCGAGCCGGCGATCGTCGACCTTGATCCCATTGATATAAAACTCATAAAAACCAACCCCCACAACGTGAGCGATTGCTGAAAACAGCGGTTTGGAAATCGTGATCGTACGACGCGCAAGCAATGACCGGAATTCTGGAACGCCTTCATCGGTTTTCGCTTTTTGCTCCTTGAGAAAGGCTTTCTCATCGCCCCGCGCATCGGCGGAGGGACATTCGCCCAACCGTTTGCCGATCCATTTGGCTTTATCGAAGTCCATATGTTCCATCCCGACAGTCTCCTTTAATTGTGAATCTCTCCGTGTGGATTATATCATCCCGTCACCTAAAAGGCAACATGTATCCGTCAAAAAAGGCGAATAAACTCGATGAAACAAGGGCGGACTTTTCACTGTGCCTGTGATCGAAAAAACGATAGCATTCCCACGCCCTGCCAGACCGGTAACGGTTGACCGGAGAAAGAAAATTCGGTATACTATAAGAAAAAAGGACCCGGAGGATAAATCATGAAAGAACGAAGCATTATTTCAATAGCTGTCCGCATTCTTCTTACGTTTTTGATCCTTTTCCTTATTTTCTGGTTTGCACTTCCTGCAATCAATCTGCGGAGCTCATCATTCCGTTTTTGGCTGTGCATCTCTGCATTGATTATGGTTGTGATCAACTTCTCTCCTTCTCTGAAAAGCATTCTCGGATATATCGAAATGAAAACGGATCGCAATTATTCAGGTCCCGTAATCCATCTCGCTAAACCATTGAAAGTCGTTGTCATTTTCATCGGAATCGTTGTTGCCTTGACAATTCTTCTGTCGATTATCGGAACGCCGCTGTTTTGTGCGAATGCGTATTATAACCTGATTCAAGTCAAGGAGGGCAGTTTTACAGACGATGTCGCAGAGATCAGTATGACGTCCATCCCGGTCGTGGATCGAAATACAGCCGTTCGGCTCGGGAGCCGAAAACTCGGCGAGATGTCCGACATGGTGAGCCAGTTCGAGATCGAACCGGACTATACGCAGATCAATTATAAAGGTCGTCCCACAAGAGTTACGCCCTTGGTGTATGCGGACCCGATCAAATGGCTGAATAATCATTCGGAAGGGATCCCCGGCTATATTACGGTGGATCTGGTATCGCAGGAAACGTCTCTGGTCCGTTTGAACGAGAAGATCCGGTATTCACGCGGCGATTATTTCATGCGAAACATCAATCGTTACCTTCGTTTTTCATATCCGACGAAAATATTTGATGAAATATCTTTTGAGATCGATGATAACGGGACGCCCTATTGGGTAGCGCCAACGATCGAATACGATATCGCGCTGATCTCCGGTAAAAACATCAACGGAGCGGTCCTCGTAAACGCGATCACAGGCGAGAGCGCGCTGTATTCGTTTGAAGAGATCCCCGCTTGGGTGGATCAAGTATGCATTTCGAACCTCGTCATTACCCAACTGAATTATTACGGCGCATACGGTTCCGGCTTTTTCAATTCGATTTTCGGGCAGCGCGGAGTTCTCGCAACGACGGAAGGATACAACTACCTTGCACTGGACGACGATGTGTATCTCTACACAGGTCTTACATCCGTTCTCAGCGATGAATCCAATATCGGTTTTGTGCTTGTGAATCTTCGCACGAAAGAAACGCGATTCTATTCGGTCCCGGGTGCGGAAGAATACTCTGCAATGAGTTCCGCAGAAGGACAAGTGCAGAATCTGAAATATGTCGCAACCTTCCCGATCCTTTTGAACGTTGCCGATCGGCCGACCTATTTCCTTTCATTGAAGGATGCGGCGGAATTAGTGAAGATGTACGCCTTTGTCGACGTGGAGCAGTATCAGGTGGTCGCTACCGGCGTAAGTGTCGCAGAGGCAAGAAAAAACTATATTGCAAAGCTCTCCGCCTCAAGCGTCGCGGATGAGATCACCGATAAAGAAAGCGTGGAAGTGACCGGAACCGTACGGGAAATTTCTCAAGTTGTCATAGACGGCACGACAGGATACTATTTTACCCTCCAGGCAGATGAGAACATTTACTTCGCATCGATTAACGTATCGGAGAAACTTGCGTTTCTTTCTCCGGAAGATACGGTGAAGGGTCGGTGTACTCTCACAGATTCCGTAAGAGTTTTCTCTGAACTTGATGTGGTTTCAAAAATTGTTACGACAGAGAATCCCTGAACGTTGTTTAACAGCGAACACCGCCTGCATTGATTGCAGGCGGTGTTTCATATTACAAGTCATAGCGGAAAGTGTGTTTGCTTGCGGCGGATGCATAAAGCGCTTTCGGACCGTGAAGGATGTATTCTCCTCTCTCATCCGAGCGGATGGGATAAAAACTGTATAGCGCAATTTGATTCGGCGGCAGCGTGATCTGTATTTCCTCCGCGGATGTCTTCCGGTCGGACATGCCGGAAAAGAATTCATCGACGTAGTATTGGGAGTCGCCGCATAATCCGGGGATCACATTCAGGGTAAATGTTTCGGTCAAAGATTCCGTTCCGATATTGAATACGGCGAGAACGTAATTGTCTCCGCATCGATTCCAGATTTTCTGGAGACGGACGCTCTCCCGGCAATCGATATACAGCAGATCGGCTGTGGGCTGAGCCGGCCCGTCAAAGAACGGCAATCCGCCATCCGAGTCGATGATATGCGTGAGCAACTCCGCGTTGGTTCCTCCGATGCCGTCACTTACATAGACGGGTGAGCCGCTTACTGCACGAAGGACTGCACTAAGGTATGCGTCTGGATGCGTAGACCACCACATATCAAAATCGCAATGATAAATCTGTCCATGCCAGAGTGCGTTATAAACATTTTGAATCAGATGATGTCCGAAACTGCCTTCCCGAGCAGGGTAAAAATCATCGCTGTTTCTGGAAAGACCGCTGAATGGACGGGCAAGAACGTTTCCTTCATCCATGCCCATGCAGTTGATCATGTCCGAATTGAAATGCAGTTTTACAGATCGATCAAGCCCTTCCTGAAGTCCACTTATTGCTGAGGCGACAGGAAGGAATCCAAACATATTGGATACGGCGGAACTTTGATTATCGACCTTTACAAAATCGATCCCGCAGCGTGAAAGAAAACCGTGGAACGAATCCCAAAAAGCAAAACCGATATCCGGATCCGGATTCTGAATCCATAAACCGGTCGCTGTATGAACAAGGTTGTTTCTTTGCGAAATAAAAACGTTGGAGCCTTCCCGTATGCCGTTCCAGTATCCGCCGGTAAGCGTATGCCATACACCGACATATGGCACGCCGAATTCTTCCTTGATGCGTCGAACGCATCCGGCGAGCCCGTTTGGAAACTTGACCGGATCGGCCTCAAAATCGGTTAATTCGCCATCCTTGACAGACAACCATCCGTCATCGATGATCACATAATGTACCGGCACATGTTTTTCATGAAACTCACGGAGTTTTTCAAAAATCAGTTTTTCACTGACGTCCTGACGGAATGCGTCCCAGGTACACCAGCCGAATCCGCCAGAAAACGAAGGCATGGCGCGCTCACAGCGCAGAGGCACCCGAATGCCGCCCATGGCGCGAGCGTTCGCATAGTTTTCGGAGATCGCATCATAGGGATCCTTTGAAACGGTCACCGCGAACATCGGTCCAGAGAGTTGTCTTTCGGTGATGACCGCAGTGGAAAGGGATAAACCGTTCGGACCGAGCAACGTTAAATATTGATCGCCGAGAAGAGGAAGAATGTGACAATGGTATTCTCCGAAGCGTGCAAGAAGCCCTTGAGATGCCTCGGGAATATCTGAATAAGTTTTCCCGAAATGAGGCATCATCCACCAGATGTTGCCGTCGTGCATGCTCGCTGTCAACTCATCCGGTTCATTTTTGGAAAAACCGATCGCCAAGGCATTCTGTGCCGAAAGTTGATTCAAGCCGATCAGACTACGCGTCAATTCGAGCCGGATCGATAAAAGAACCGTATTATCGCGAAGGCATGCACTCAATTCGCAGACGGAAACCATTCTTGAACCGCCGTAGACAAAAACTTGACGGCCTTCTTCCCTGCGGACGCCTTCGCATATAAGTTCCAATCCGGGCCCAAACCCACGATTGATCGTAAGTCTGGAAAAGTCAAAAAGTTTTTCCTTAACAAATGTGAAAGCATCCATTTTATTTCCTCGATTTTCTATCTGTAAATGATATCGTCTCTTCTTGATCCGTTGGAAATCATGGTGATGGGATATCCTAACTGTTTCTCAACAAACAGAACATATTCCTTCGCCGCTTTCGGAAGGTCGTCAAATCGACGGATCTCGGAGATGTCCATCCGCCACCCCGCCAAATATTCGTATATGGGTTTAGCTCGGCGAAGCATAGGCGTCGGCGGAAAATCCTTGATATATTTGCCGTCGACCTCATAGGCAACGCATACGGGAATACGATCCAAATATCCGAGGACGTCAAGAAGCGAGAGAACAACATCCGTTGTTCCCTGCAGCATGCATCCGTATCGGGATGCAACGCAGTCAAACCAACCCATACGGCGCGGACGCCCGGTTGTTGCGCCGTATTCACCGCAATCTCCGCCGCGATCCCGCAATTCTGACGCTTCATCGCCGAAAATTTCAGTGACGAAATCGCCTGCGCCGACCGCAGAAGAATATGCCTTACATATCGTTACGACGCGCTCGATCGAGCGGGCGGGAATCCCTGCGCTGACAGATGCGAAACCCGCAAGCGGTGAAGAGGAGGTAACGAACGGATAAATACCATGATCCGGATCTTTCAGAGAACCGAGTTGCCCTTCTAGGAGTATGTTCTTCCCTGCTTTGATTGCCTCGTTAAGATAGACCGTCGTATCACAGATGTAGGGACGCAGTCGATCGCGATATGAGACAATCTCCCGATAGATCTCCTCAGGATCGAGCGGCTTTGTATGATACGTATCCGAAATCAAATTGTTCTTCAATTCGCACGTGCGTGAAATTCTTGCGCGAAGCAGTTCTTCATCATAGATCTCCATGATTTGAATCCCGATCTTGGAATATTTATCGGAATAAAACGGAGCGATCCCGGAACGGGTAGAACCGAAACTGCTTTTGCCAAGCCGCTCTTCCTCAAGACCGTCCATGCGTATATGATAGGAGCACAGGAGTTGAACGCGATCGGAAATCAGGAGCTTCGGCGCCGGAAGACCTTTAGCGGCGAGATCATCCAGCTCTGCAAACATTTCGATGGGATTCAATGCGACTCCTGCAGAGATCACATTGACTACGTTCGGGTGCAGAACACCCGACGGAAGCAAATGCAAGGCAAATTTACCGAGATCATTTTTGATGGTATGCCCGGCATTCGCACCCCCCTGAAAACGGACGACAATATCTGCATGCTCGGAAAGCAGATCGGTCATTTTCCCTTTTCCTTCATCTCCCCAGTTCGCGCCAACAATTGCGGTAACCATTTTTTCCTCCAAAACAGCTCGGTTTATTTTTCCTCGGACGAATCATACTTCGATATGATTCGTCTTATCTTACAAGAAGACAGCGAAGCCAGTTTTTTATCAAGCAAACGAAGAATCACGTAGCATAAACAGAATGAAAGCAATCCAAAGATGATGGCCGTTCTCTCTTCAAAATAGTTCCGCGTCAAAAAATAAACGGCCACAAGAACCAGCAACGGGATCACAAAAACGAGCGCGGACAAAAGAAGAACGCTTTTACTCTCTGATTCGATCTCCACACGGTCGCCGACCGCGGCGCCGACGGCGTTATCCGCTTTAATTGTCATTTTATGAAGCATGGACGCGCATCCTTCACAATGTCCGCTGCAGCTTGAACCGGTATCGTTTTCATGCATCATCGCACAAGCGGAATTGCGACTAATTTCTACCGTTGCAAATCCGGTTGAGACGGAGGATACATATCCATAATTTGTCATCCCGTTTATACTCCTTCAAACGGCTTATACTGTCGCATAATCCGCAACGCACAGCGTAGTCCGTCGGATGCGGCGGAAGTGATACCTCCGGCATATCCGGCGCCTTCCCCGCACGGCAATAATCCATTCAGCCCAGTACTAAATAAATCCTCGTTCCGTAGGATCCGAACCGGTGAGGAGGTCCGCGTTTCCGGAGCGGTAAGAACGGCATCGCCGTCGTCAAAACCTCGGATCCGACGCCCGAAGACGCGAATGGAATTTCGCATCTCCTCTGCTCCGCCTGGGAGCAAAAATTCATCCATTCGGCTGAAAACAACGCCGGTCGGATAGGTGGGAGCAACCGAACGCGGAGCAACAGAGACGCGGCCGTCCATAAAGTCCGACAGAAGTGAACATGGAGCGCGGTAACTCTCCCCAGCACGTTGGAAGGAAAGCCGTTCGATTTTTTGCTGCAGACGAATGCCTGCAAGCGGGTCAAGACCGTCAAGATCCTCTGGAAGCACTTCCATCACAAGCGCAGCATTTGCATTTTTTCTGTTGCGTTTGCTTACGCTCATTCCGTTGGTAACGATCCCGCCTGCTTCGGATGAAGCGGCGACCACCGTTCCTCCGGGACACATGCAGAAACTGTACACGTGTCGACGGCCGGAGCGATCCCATAATTTGTACTCGGCATGCCCAAGCGCAGGGTGCCCGGCAAATTTGCCATAAATCGCTTCGTCAATGCGGCTTTGTAGATGCTCAATACGAAAACCCATGGAAAAGCCTTTTCTTTCCATGGGAATTCCTAAATTGCGAAGGGACAGGAATACGTCGCGTGCGCTGTGGCCGACGGCGAGGATGCATAAACTCGTCGGGATGCGTTCCGATTCGGTGCGCACTGCAGTAATGAGGCCGTCTTTCGTATCAAATCCGGATGCATGCGTATCGAAACGAACCTCTCCTCCGCATTCGATGATTCGTTCGCGGATCCGTCGGACGATTACCTTCAGTTTATCTGTTCCGATATGCGGTTTGGCTTCGTACAGGATTTGCGGATTTGCCCCAAAACGAACAAAAACCCGCAAAACTTCGCGGCAGAGCGGACTGTTGACACCGGTGTTCAGTTTCCCGTCGGAATAGGCGCCGGCGCCGCCTTCCCCAAACTGTACGTTGCAATTCTCATCAAGGATATGGCTTTGATTGAAGACGGAGACAATTTGATCGCGGCGATCAATCTGGCTGCCGCGTTCCAGCACGATGGGAAAATAGCCGTGCTCTGCAAGCGCCAGCGCAGCAAGCATCCCGGCCGGACCGAAACCAACAACTACAGGACGGTAATGAAGCGTTTCATCGCCGATCGTGTAATGGACCGTCTCATCATCGATAATACGCGTTTTTTCCGTTATTGGAAGATCGGCACCTTCATCCACCGGAAAGCTCACAGACCAAACGAGTTGAACCGTACCGCGCCGAGCATCGATCGAACGCCGATAGATTCGACCGTCATTTGCGGGCAACCCGGAAATCCGGGCTGCTTTTTGGATGATCTCTTCCGGAAGTGCATCCGGCGCGGAGCGGATATCCGATACGACTGCAATCATTTGTCAGAAAGCCGGATCTGAAGCGTGTAAGTTCCGACCGTGCTTGCGCGGCTGGTCGTTTCATCATAAATGACCTCTGCGGGAACGTTCTTTTTCCCGTTTTCAGATGAAACGCTGGAAAGATCGGCGACCAGAATGAAATCGTCTCCCGAAAGAGAGGCAAGCACTTCTTCGGAGCCGCGAACAGTTACCTGCTTCTCCGAATCAAGAACGGTCGCTGTCTTTCCGTCCGGAACGTTCAGCAGATGGAATTGGGAGACAGTGAACGTACGCGTCGCAATATTTTTTAAGGTTATATTGACGTCTGCGGTCGTGATCCCGGAGACGTTCGTGATTCCTTCTGGCATCGTGACGTTCATCTGCTCACTGAAGCCGTTGGAACCGATATCCTCAAGATTCACGGTTCCGAGAAGGATATAGGAAATACTGTCGATTACATTTCTCTCTCCGGAGATTGTTATTTCACGCGGAGTAATGCTTACCTGCGCATTTTCGGAGACGAGCGCGCCGGATTCATGGAGGAGTACATCCAAGGGTACCGTTTTTTGAACCAGAACTGGAACGGAAATGACGATCTTGTTCGTATCGGACTGAATGTATGTCGATTTGCAAACGCTGCCGTCAATCTCAACAAGCGAATACGAGTATTCGCCGTAGAAGCTTTCCGCAATCGTTCCTGCCTTGATTTCAACGAGTGCCCTTGATATTTTTGTGATTTCCGTGGAAGGGCCAGAAATATTGATCGTTGCTGGATCGATCTGCGGTGCGCCGAGTGTGTATCCGTCTGCAGGGACGCCCGAGATCTGAGCGACAACAGGGATTTCAGCGGTCGAAACACTGTCTACGAAAAGTGACAGAGTAACGCCTCCGGACATCGAAAGATTAATGCCGCTGTCCGGCATGACGACACGACAGTTAATGGTATAGTTTCCGGCTTCTGTAATATCTGAAACGTTTGCCGTGACAGAGATATCCGTTTTCTTTAACGGCAGAATTTTGCTGCGTGCACCGGTGACACGAATGTCAACCGCAGCGAGACGTCCGGAGATGATTTGAAGATCGTATTGAGTCGAGAGCTTGCTCTCGCCGATGTAGTTTACGGGAACGTCACGCACCGTGAGGGTGATCTCCGGATCTTTTACGCCCATCACATAGAACCAAAAACCGACGGCAAGAAGGAACGCAAGCAGCTTATAGCCGAGATCGTGTTTGCGAATAAAATCAATCACTGCGCTTTCCTCCTCAAGCCGATAATGCGGCGGATGATCCCGTCTTTTTGATCGTTTCTGCCGGATGAAGGAATCAACGCGTTTTCAAGGATTCGGGTGAGCGTCTCAATCGTCAGATGACGCTTCAGAATCCCGCCTTCGGCAACGGAAATCGAACCGGTTTCCTCGGATACGATAATGGCGATCGCGTCTCCCTGCTCGGTAATACCTACACCGGCACGGTGACGCGTTCCAAGATCTTTGCTGAGCAAATCGTTTTTTGAGAGCGGAAGAACACACCCGGCGGCGAGAACGCGGTTTCCGGATATAATCGCCGCGCCGTCATGGAGCGGCGAATTCTTAAAGAAAATGTTTTCGATCAGGGATTCGCTGACGTCTGCGTTCAAGATCGTTCCCGTGTTGACGATGTCACCCAGCTGCGTGGCGTTTTGAAGTACAATGAGTGCACCGGTCTTTTCTTTTGCCATGCGTGCGCATGCGTCCGCGATCATTCCGGCAGATCGAATCAGATCGGCAGAACCCGCGCTGTCCGTTTTTATAAAGAGTGATTGAAACTTAAGGCCTTTTCTTCCGAGTTGTTCAAGAAGATTTCGAAGGTCAGGCTGAAAAACGATTACAAGCGCAAGGATTCCGAGTTGTAATGCGCCGGAAAAAATGTAGTTTAAAACGTGAAGATTCAGTAGGGCGGAGATTTGACTGATAAGAAGAATCAAAATGATGCCGCGAAGGATCTGAATGCCGCTTGTGTTTTTGAAAAGTTTAAAAACTGTATAAAACAGAAAGGTCACGATCAGAATATCCAGGGCATCCTGAATCTGAAACGTAACGACTGCGTTACGTATGATGTTCAAGACTTCCATATCATGCCTCCCATGGTAAAAATGAAGACCAATTTATCCTTGTTTATCATACCATAAAACGCTATGAAATGGAATGCTTTTTTTTGATTTTTTATGAAAGTACGTTTAACGCAGAAGCAGCAGCTTCAATTTCCTCAGAAGTGTTAAAATCGGAAACGGAAATTCGGAGTATCCCTTTCTCAAAAGTTCTTTGTGACCTGTGTGCAAGCGGCGCGCAGCAAAATCCAGAACGGACGGCAATGCCTTTCTTTGCCAGAAAGGCTGCGGCCTCCTCACAACTGCAGTTTTTCGGTTGCAGCGCAACCAGTCCGATATGGGAAAGCGGATCGCCGCGCCCGGGCAGTTGAAAACGATCTCGCACAGATCGGATTAACTGTTCAATCAGTAATCGTTCGTCATAAAGGATTCTCGTTTCACCGCGCCTTTTTACATAACGGATACCTTCTCCGAGACCGATGATTCCGGGAACGTTATGCGTTCCGCTCTCATACCGATCCGGAAGAAGATCGGGTTGCCGAAAGTCACTGGAAGAACTGCCGGTCCCTCCTTCTATCAGGGTTCTCGGGAAACGATCCCCCGGAAGTAAAAGCAGTCCGGTTCCCTGCGGACCATATAGCCCCTTGTGGCCCGGCATACAGATTGCATCTGCATGCAGCTCTGCCGGACGGATCGGCAGACACCCTGCTGCCTGTGATGCATCGACAATAAAAACGATCCCTTTGGCCTTGCATATTCTTCCGATTTTTTCACAGGGAAGAATACAGCCGAAAACGTTTGAAACGAGCGTACAAACGACGCACCGCGTTCTGCGAGTGACGGTCCGTTCAAATGCCTCCGCTGCGCGCGCCGGTTCTTCCGAGGGAAATTCTGCGATACGGATATGTCTGCCGCCGGAAAACAGCGGCCGCATCACGGCATTATGTTCAAGGCAGGATACAACGACTTCATCGCCCGGATATGTGAATCCTTTAATGGCAATATTAAGCGCGTGTGTTGCGTTTGACGTAAAGATGACCCGACTTGCCTCCTCCACGCAGAAATAATCCGCGGCAAGTTTTCGGACTTCAAAAACCGCTTCGGCCGCTGCCAATGCGGCGGCATGATCTCCTCGGCCCGGAGATGAAAAACAACGCATGGCATTTACGACCCCTTTCTCAACTTCCGGAGGCTTTTGAAGCGTCGTGGCGGCAGAGTCAAGATAAATCATCTTCTCCCCTCCTGATACGGAACGAATTCCTTTCCGTCAAAAGAAACAAACACACGATATGTTTCACGATGTATTTGGCTCAAATGTCTTAAAGCGTCGTGAAGATGTTGGTGCGGCAGTTCAAGCGCATACCCGCATGTCCCGAGTCCCAACTCTTTTGGAATGCGAATCAGTTCCGCTGGAATATTTACGGCACTGAGATTCTGTTTCATTTCCAGCGCGACCGTCATGGTGCGGCAAGCAATCAAACAGCGATACATATGATCAACCCCTTACGAACCATTCTATGTGCATGCGGGCAGGGTTGAGGAATAGGGATTGAAAGTATATCTGCCGACGGCTATAATAAGGTTGATACAAATAGAAATCGGAGATTGACGGATGAAAACAGAAAAGCGGATTCTTACTAACGGTGTTCGGATCATCTCGGAGCGGTTGTCAGATGTGCGAACCTGCAGCATCGGCGTCTATGTTGCTAACGGATCCAGACATGAGCCTGCAAACAAATCCGGGATCTCACATTGTATCGAGCATATGCTCTTCAAGGGCACCGAGACGAAGTCGGCCGCAGATATTGCACAAATTCTCGATCGGCTCGGCGGTCATTCCAATGCATATACGACCAAGGAAAGAACGTGTTTTTATGCGACCTGCCTATCTTCGGCACTTGCAGAGACGACACACCTTCTGGCGGATATGATCCTTCACCCGAGAATGAGCGATGCGGATCTTGCGATGGAACGAGGCGTTATTTTCGAGGAGATCGACATGTATGAGGATACGCCGGAGGATCTTGTTTTTGACCTGATATCTCGAAACAGTTTCGCGTCCTGCCCTGTCGGACGCCCGATCCTCGGTACGCGCGCGGCGCTGAACCGATTGAATGGCGAACAACTGCGGGCTTACATGCAGGCGCACTATACCGGTCCGAACCTGATCGTCGCACTCAGCGGAAACTTCAGCGATGCAGATCTGACAAATATTGAAGCTCTGTTTTCAGAGGTCCCGGATGGAATAAAAAACAAGAGCCGCCGAACGGTTTACAATACCTCGCGAACGATTCGTCATAAACAAATCGAACAAGTTCATCTTTGTCTTTGTTTCCCCGCACTGTCAGAAGTTGATCCCGATAGATATACAATGCGGATACTCAATGCGGTTTTCGGAGATGGGATGTCCTCTCGTCTCTTCCAGAGAGTGCGTGAAAAAGAAGGCTTGTGCTATTCCGTAGGCGGATTCCATTCTTCGGTCAGCGATGCCGGTGTATATGAGATCTATACTGCAACAAGTTTTGATCAACAGACGGCAGCAATACGAGCGATCATGGAAGAGGTGGATTCACTTTGTACAAACGGAATCACAGAGGATGAGCTCAACCGCGCAAGAGAACAACTGGAGGCAAATCTCCTTATTTCTTTGGAGGGCACCGGCGCCAGGTCCGGGCTGATTGCAAAGACCGAACTGCAATTCGGCGAGGTTCCGGATATCGATCGCATGCTTGCCGCATATCATGCGGTTTCAAGCGAAGATATTCGTCAGCTTGCGGGAAGAATCTTCCAAAAAGAACGGCTATCTTTCGCTGCGGTCGGCAACGTCCTGAGTCTGGAGGAGTATGATCGCGTCTTATAATATATTGCAAAGCAAATCAATTCGTGGTATACTCATTTAGATAAGACTACCAAATGTGGAGGTTTCCATGGCGAACGAATCAACTAAAGCCTACGGGGACGAGAGTATAGTATCACTGAAGGGCGCAGACCGTGTGCGCAAACGTCCATCCGTTATTTTCGGTTCGGATGGCATTGACGGCTGCGAACATTCATTTTTTGAAATCCTTTCAAACTCGATCGACGAAGCGCGTGAGGGATACGGGAATGAAATAATCATCACGCATTTTCTTGATCACTCTCTGCAGGTCGAAGATTTCGGGCGCGGTGTTCCGGTCGATTATAACCCAAAAGAAAAGCGATTCAATTGGGAATTGATTTACTGCGAATTATATGCCGGCGGAAAATACAAAAATCTGGAAGGCGAAAACTACGAGTATTCGTTGGGTCTGAACGGTCTCGGAGCTTGCGCAACGCAGTATGCATCGGAATTCATGGACGTTACGTCTTGGTATGACGGGTTTAAGTATTCGATCCATTTCCGGAAAGGCTCCAACGTAACAAAAGCGCCGAACCACCTGATAAAAGAACCGACCGACCGCAAAAAGACGGGGACGACCCACTATTGGCGGCCGGATATTTCCGTTTTTACTGATATTACGATCCCACCGGAGTATTTCCATGACTGTATCCGTAAACAGGCAATGGTCAATGCCGGTGTACGTTTCATCTTCAGAAACGAGACATCCAAAGGGCGCTTTGAAACGACGGAGTATCTCTATCCCAACGGCGTTACAGATTATGTAACGGAATTGGCGGCCGGGACGGCTATGACCTCGGTACAAACCATGTCCGCTGAACGCAAGGGCCGTGATCGTGAGGACAAGCCGGAATACAAACTGAAAATCGGTGCCGCATTTACATTCACGAATCAGAACCCGGGTCTGGAGTATTATCATAACTCCTCTTGGCTTGAGCATGGCGGCGCTCCGGATAAAGCGGTACGCACCGCGTTTGTTTTTGCGATCGATAACTATCTGAAACAGCAGAATAAATACACCAAAGGCGAATCAAAGATCCTCTTTTCCGACGTGGCAGATTGCCTGCTGATTGTGACCAACTGCTTTTCAACGGTCGCATCCTATGCAAACCAGACGAAAAAAGCAATTACAAACAAGTTTATTCAAGACGCGATGACGGATTACTTCCGATCTTTCTTGGAAGTTTATTTCATAGAGAATCCCTCGGAAGCCGCAAAGATTGCCGACCAGATTCTCGTTAACAAACGTAGCCGCGAGACCGCGGAGCGCGAACGCACGAAGATCAAATCCAAACTGACGGAAAAACTGGACGGGATAAAAAACCGAATCGAGAAATTCGTTGATTGCAGAACGGACGATCTCTCACGGCGAGAGTTATATATCGTGGAAGGCGATTCGGCTCTCGGCTCCTGCAAAACGGCGCGTGACAGTGAGTTTCAGGCAATCATGCCGGTTCGCGGAAAGATTCTGAATTGTCTGAAGGCAAACGAATCACAGATCTTCGGAAGCGAGATCATAACAAATCTGATGCGTGTTCTCGGCTGCGGCGTCCAACTCCGCAGCAAAGCGGTAAAGGATCTTCCGGCATTCAATTTGGACGCATTGCGATGGAATAAAGTGATTATCTGTACGGATGCGGATGAAGACGGGTTCCAGATCCGTACATTGATCCTTGCGATGATTTACCGCCTTGTACCTGATCTGATTTCCGAAGGATACGTGTATATTGCTGAAAGCCCGCTGTATGAGATCACGAGCAAAGAAAAAACATTCTTCGCATACAACGAGTCCGAAAAAAACGATATCATTTCAGATCTCGGAAACGCAAAATATACCGTTCAGAGATCGAAAGGGCTCGGCGAGAACGAGCCGGAAATGATGAGCCTTACTACCATGGCGCCGGAGACACGAAGGCTGATCCGCGTGACGAGCGATGAGGCGGAAAAAACGTCGGCTATGTTCGATCTATGGCTTGGCGACAATCTGGACGGCAGAAAACAGTATATCGCGCAGCATGGATATGAATATCTTGATCTGGCAGATATCAAATGATCGGGGAGGGTGGAATAATGGCCGAAAACAATGTGATCGGACAGACGCGTGACGAACGGATCACGGAAACGCTGGAAACCAACTATCTCCCCTACGCAATGAGCGTGATCGTTTCCCGTGCGCTGCCGGAGATCGACGGTTTGAAACCCTCGCATCGAAAACTGCTCTATACAATGTTTAAAATGGGGCTTCTGAACGGAGCTCGCACCAAGTCTGCCAACGTCGTCGGACAAACGATGCGGCTGAATCCGCACGGCGACGCTGCCATCTACGAGACCTTAGTGCGGCTTGCCAGAGGTAACGAAGCGCTTTTGCATCCGCTGGTCGACTCCAAGGGCAATTTCGGTAAAGTCTATTCCCGCGATATGGCGTATGCCGCATCCCGGTATACGGAAGTGAAACTGGAGGGCATTTGCCAGGAGTTCTTCAACGCGATCGACGAAGATACCGTTGACATGGTGGATAACTACGACTCCACGATGAAAGAACCGACGCTTCTGCCGGTTTCCTTCCCGAACATTCTGGTCAATCCGAATCTCGGAATTGCCGTAGGCATGGCGTCAAATATCTGTTCATTCAATTTACGCGAGGTCTGTGAGACGACCATTGCCTTTATCAAAAATCCGCAGCACGATATCTCCTCTACTCTGCTTGCGCCCGATTTTTCAACCGGCGGACAAGTGCTTTATGACCCGGCGGCAATGGATGAAGTCTATCGCACCGGTCGCGGGAGCATTCGTCTTCGCGGAAAGTGGAGATATGAGAAAAAAGACAACTGCATCGTGATCTATGAGATCCCCTATACAACAACGATCGAAGCGATCAGCGATAAAATTATCAGCTTGGTCAAGCTTGGGAAGATCCGCGAGGTCACGAATGTTCGCGATGAGTCAGACATCAATGGTTTGAAGTTGACCATCGATATAAAGCGCGGAACGGACGTAGACAAACTGATGGCTCGCATCAACAAAATGACGCCCCTTACAGATTCGTTCGGTTGCAATTTCAACGTGCTCATCGGCGGACGTCCGTTCACTATGGGCGTTGGAGACATCATCGACGAATGGGTCTCATGGCGCACCGAGTGCATCCAGAGACAGCTTTATTATCGCGCACAGAGGATGAAGGAGCGACTTCATCTCCTTGAGGGCTTGTCCAAAATCCTTTTGGATATCGATCGGGCGATCGAGATCATCCGTAATACAGAGGAAGACGCCGACGTTGTTCCGAACCTGATGATCGGTTTCGGAATCGACGAAGCGCAGGCAAACTTTATTGCCGATATCAAACTTCGAAACATCAATAAAGAATTCATTCTCAAACGTCTTAATGAAACGGACGGTTTGCGCGCGGAAATTGCGGATACGGAAGACATTCTCGCGCATAAGAGCCGCGTCGGGAAACTGATCATCGCAGATCTGGAACGAGTCGCAAAAAAGTTTGGCCGTGACCGCAAAACAGAAATCGTTTATGACAACGACGAGCCAATCGTAGAGGAAGCGGATGAAACGCCGGATTACGCCGTACATTATTTCATGACGGCCGGCGGTTATTTCAAAAAAATCACACCTCTTTCTCTTCGCATGGGCAGTGAACACAAGCTCAAAGAGGGCGATCGGATCAAGAATGCCTTCGACGGCTCAAACAAAGATGAGATCCTTGTTTTTACAAACAAGCAGCAGGTATATAAGATCCGCGGGTCCGAGTTTGAAGATACAAAGGCATCGTCGCTGGGTGAATACCTTCCTTCCAGACTCGGCATGGATGAGGGTGAGCTTGCGTTCTCCATGGTGCCTGCCGGCGATTATTCCGGTCATCTTATCTTTGTTTTTGCAAACGGAAAAGTTGCAAAAGTCGAGTTAAAGGGCTATGATACCAAAACGAATCGAAAGAAACTGGTGAATGCCTACGGGGACAAAGCGCCGCTCGTTGCCGTTTTCTTTCAGCGCGAGGATGCGGAGTACACGCTCTTCACAAGCGCAGACCGTGCGATCACTTTTACCTCCGCGCTGATCCTCCCGAAATCCGCCAAGAACACGCAGGGCGTTCAAACGATCACACTGAAGTCGAAACATACGGTCGTTGACGCGTGCCTTGCAAAAGATAACGGGTTGGTAACTCAAAGCAGATTCCGCGTTCGCAAGATCCCCGCAATGGGCGCGCTCATTCGACCTGAAGATCGGGGACAAGTTCAATTGACGCTTGAATAGCAGCCAGTATGCGTGATTGAATGGAGGTGTTTGTTCATGTTTGATTTTGATGCATTGGTCGTCGGCTGCGGTTTTTCCGGCGCCGTTGCCGCAAGAATCCTTGCAGAGGAAAAAAACATGCGCGTTCGAATCCTTGAAAAAAGAACGCATATCGCCGGAAATATGTATGATGAACCGGATGAAAACGGGATACTGATCCACCGTTACGGTCCGCATATTTTTCATACGAATTCCGAAGAAGCGTTCCGTTTCATTGAACCCTATTCGGAATGGTTCGAATATGAACACCGTGTTTTGGGGAAAATCCGCGGGAAGTTGGTCCCGATCCCTTTCAATTTTGCCTCCATTGACGCAGAGTTCCCTTCCGATGTCGCAGAACGGCTGAAGCAGAAGCTTTCCGACGCATATCCCGGGAAGTCAAAAGTCACGGTTTCGGAGTTGTGTGCAAGCCTTGACGCGGATCTTGCAGATCTCGGACGGTTCGTTTTTGAATATGTTTTTAAAAACTACACGTCCAAGCAATGGGGAACGCCTCCGGAGACCATGGATTCTGCCGTGATTCACCGTGTTCCGGTCGTTCTTTCCTATGATGACCGATATTTTCAAGACGCCATCCAAAAAATGCCCAAAAAGGGCTATACTTCGCTTTTCGAAAAACTTCTTGTGCATCCGAATATAACGATTTCGCTCGGGTGTGATGCGCTTCGGCGGGTTTCCTGCGCGCCGGAAGAAGGAAAGTTGTATGTAGACGGGGAAGAATTTACCGGTCCGTGTGTCTATACCGGACTTGCGGACGAACTTTTCGGGTTCCGTTTTGGCGCACTTCCCTATCGTTCGCTCTATCTATCGTTTGAATCGCTCCCTGTGACTTCA
>JAEEGL012693227.1_pt1 | contig 35392 bp, 37 predicted proteins | sample 9134231 | NCBI WGS metagenome assembly JAEEGL01 (sample SAMN16246548, study PRJNA631951) | gut metagenome | biome: gut microbiome; feature: rumen; material: fiber-attached | host: Bos | place: Iran: Karaj | collected 2018-10 | reverse complement strand
GGCTGCTGCGATATGTGGTTTGGCAGCGACACGTCCGCCGCCGCGCTTGGCGTGCCCATGCTCTAAGAGGTGTGCAATCTGATAGCGATTCCTCGAATGCACCACCAGATCGATGCTCTCGGAGTCTTCATGGACATTTTTTACCGACCAGCTTTTCTTGTACTTTCCGGTATCCACAGGAGCACCGGCCTGTATATCTTTCCGGACGGACGCAGCCGTTTCCTTGACAGCAGCCTTTAAGTCATCAGAGGCAAGCTCCGCATATTTCTCCAGTTCATCCATGATGGCGGAGTCCATTTCATCGATTGATACGGTTCTGTTCATGACTTCTTCTCCAGCTTGCAGTTGAATTTCAGGCTGTTATGCTTATAGCCCATCGGATTCACATAGGTGATGTTGTAGGTGCGGCCTTCCGCGATGATCCGGTATTTTGTCGATTCCACATCCGCAAGCTCAGAGCAGTAGCGGCAGGTGAAGTCCAGCGATTCCTCCGGATTGATGACTACACCGGAAGATTCGGAACCGGAGCTCGTGCCGACGGTCGCCCAGCAGGAGAAATAATCCGCCCAGCCGGTCTTGTGGTTTCCGTATTTGTCGACGATGACCGTATTTTTCTGGAAAGTGACGCGCACCCTCATAGCTGCTATATTCATGAAAACGCTCCTTCCCGTATTGCAAAAAGAAGTGAGCGTAGTGTCATGGTAAGAGCATGGTGGTCGGCCTCCTCCCTGTGCTCAAAGAGATAGGCACAGGTATAGAGGATAGCGACCTTCATGGTTTCCCGGATTGCAGACAGCTCCGCTTCGGTATATTCATCAGAAGAAGCAGCATCGGAGTCGATCACTTCCCACTGATCATCCGTAAGTCTTGCAATATCAATACATAAGCGAATTGCGGAGGCCAAGAGGATACCGACCGTGGCATCCTCATCCGACGAATCTACGCGCAGATAGGCCTTCGCATCTTCAGTTGAAATCAAAGCCACGGTCGTTCACCTCCCTGCCTTAAGAACCGGAAGTTGCCTTCATGTCAAGAATCTTGATGCCTTCGGAAAGGATCAGCTTGCCGTCAACACGCTCCGTGCAGGTAAAGCCGACCTGACCGTTGGTAGCGTAAAGCTCGTTGAGGCGCTTGATCGTGCGACCGGCTCTATCAGCAATCCAGTAGCAGGAGAAGTCGCCGAATGCGATGGCTCTTGCACCTGCGGCCATTGTAGGTACCTTCGGAGAGGTGTAGAGCGGATAGCCAAGCAGTCTGTCAGGCTCTCCGGCAGTAAGAGCAGGCTGCCATACATAGACGCCGTTCAGATCCTTGAGCTTTCTGATAGCTGCGACAGTGGCATCGTTCATGAGGAACTTCGCCTTGCTGCGATAGGGAGCCTTGAGAGAGTAAACAAGGCTGATCAGCTCATCGGTGGTAATTGCCGTAGCGGAAGCTGCGGTTACGCCGGAAGGAGCACCACCTGCGGTAGAAGGGATGAACAGGCCAGTAGGTCTGTCGATAGCTGTCTGGCCGGTCTGCACAGCACCGTTGATGAAGGCATCCTCTTCAGCTTCACCGAAGGCGCGACCGAATTCCTCAGAGATGTAGCCTTCAATATCAAAGAAGCTGTCGGAAAGCAGCTCGTCGGACACCTTGATGAGGTCAGTCAGCTTAAAAGCGTCAATGCTGGTCTGCGCGAAGGTCGGATTGCTCTCGGTGTAGGCACCGTTCTCAGCAGTCCACGCCGCCTGCGTGTGACCATTTGCCACAGGGATCTTGCGCTCGTTCTGTGTGGTAATGACCTTGCAGCCGATAGTACGCATGATATTGTTTTCATTGAGCGCCTGAACAAGGGTGTGCTCGAATTCAATCGGAACAAGGTACCCGCCGTTTGCATCGGTTCCTTCCTCAAGTACATCGCGGATTGCGGGATTGCCGGGATGACGGATGTTGTCCCAGAAGGCCTTTTTATAGGCAGCAGAAGCTCTGCCGGGCTTATCCTCCGGTTCATCCTTTACACCGGGCTTTCCGGTGAGCGGAGTAGAAGTCGGTGCGCTCATCATCTTGTCAATCTGCTCCTGACGCTGCAGGCGTTCGATATCCTTGGTGAGGTCGGTGACTTCCTTTTCCATCTTGTCGTAGGTTGCGGCATCCTCCGCAGAAACCATGCCGCCGTTCTGAGAGTGGCTATTAAGAAACGCCTTAGCGGCCTCCCATGCCTTCGCTCTCTTGTCCATGAGTTCCATAATCTGAGTCATAATAAAAATCCTCCTTTAATGTGCGAGAAGCGAAAGGCGCTTCTCAAGATCGGTTACTGGTACCATGTGTTTATTTGCTTCCGGCTTCTTCTTAGGAATCAGTCGGGAAAGCAGCGAATCGGTGACAGCCTTGCGGGAGAAAAGCATCTCCGCGTCAGCCGTATCCTCCGGGACAGATTTTTCTCCATCCCTGAACAGAATCTCGTCAGCAAAGCCGAGCTTCACGGCTTCCTTGGCGTTCATCCATGTCTCGGCATCCATGAGCTGTGAAATCTTGTGACGGGAGAGCCCGGACTTGATTTCGTAGGCATTCATAATGGATTCCTTGACTTCGTTTAACATGTCGATGGCCTTCTGCATTTCCTCTGTATCACCGATGGCGATGGTCGCAGGGTTGTGTACCATCATCATTGCCACGGGACTCATGCAGACCTTTGTTCCGGCCATAGCGATAACAGATGCCGCCGAAGCAGCAAGAGCGTCAATCTTGACCGTCACATCATGTGGGTAGTCCATCAGCATGTTGTAGATCTGCGCAGCAGCAAAAACATCACCGCCCGGAGAGTTGATCCAGAGGGTGATGTTTCCATCGCCTGCATGTAGTTCATCACTAAATAGCTTGGGTGTTACTTCGTCGCCGAACCACGTCTCATCGGAAATTTCCCCGTCGAGGTAGAGCGTTCGGTCGGAGCCAAAGCTGTCCGGCTCCTCGTTTCGCACCCAGTTCCAAAACTTTCTGGTCATAGTGCCTCCTTCTTTCTGAACCGGGTGAGCCCGTCTTCGGGTTCCGGTTCGGTTTGTGTTTCCTTCGTTTCATCAGCTTCCTCCTGCGTCTGTGCTGAGACCGCAAAAATACCTGCGTCCTTGAGCTTGGTCATATTGCCATTGATCAGGTACAGGTCGCCGCCTTCCTCCTCCGGAATACGGTCGAGGTTTTCAAGCTCCCTGATATCGTTAGCGGACATCCAGCCATTCTGACGTCCGACCGCATAACCGTTCATGCGGCTCTGGTAGTCGCCTCTGAGAAGCCCGTCCACATTGAACTTAAAGAAGTATTCCTTCTTTTCATCCGGAGAGAGCAGGGCTCTCTGCATGGACTGTTCCCAGCGGCATACCCACGGGTCGAGCGTGTATTTTACGAATTCCAGCGACTGTTGCTCGATATTTGAGAAGCTCGATTTCTCAAGGTCGCCGATCATGTGAGGCGGGATGCGGAAGATACGTGCGATCTCATTGATCTGGAACTTCCTTGTCTCCAAAAACTGCGCCTGTTCCGGTGAGATGGAGATAGGCGTATATTTCATACCTTCCTCCAGCACAGCTACCTTGTTAGCATTAGAGCTGCCGCCGAAGGCAGAGTTCCAGCTTTCTCTAACACGCTCCGGATCTTTAACCACACCGGGATGCTCCAAGATGCCGCCGGGAGTCGCACCGTTTGCAAAAAACTTAGCTCCGTATTCTTCGCAGGCTATTGCCATGCCGATGGCATTTTTTGCCATTGCAATCGGGCTGTAGCCCACAAGACCGTCAAAGCCAAGGCCGGGAACATGCAGTACGTCGGACGGCTGGAGCCTCACACGACTGCCGTTCATCGTGTGCGCTTCGTCCTGCGATGTTTGGTATTCGTAATAAAGCTCACCGTTTTCATCGCGGTTGACCGTCATACGATTTGGCATCAAAGGATAGAGCGCGACTACTTCGCCTTTGCCGTTCCGAATGATCTGCGCGTAGGCGTTTCCCCACAGGAGTAGGTGCGTCATCAATGTTTCCCGGAATACAAAGGATGTCATTTCCGGATTTGGCTCATCGTGAAGCAGGAAGTATAGCGGGTGATTTATCGCTTTTTCCTTGTTGCCGCCTTCGCCGTATCGATAGAGGTGAATCGGCAGGCCTGCAATCGCCTCTGACAGAATCCTCACGCAGGAGTAGACCGCCGTCATCTGCATTGCGGAGCGCTCCGTCACAGCCTTGCCGGAGGTCGTGCCGCCGAAGAAGAAGCGGTAAGAGCTTCCAGTTGTTGAATTGGTAGGCTTATCTCTTGAACGAAACAGTCCTGAAAATATGCTCATATTGATCACCTGCCTTTCAGATAAATAAAATGCCTCTGTCGTCATAGACAGAAGCACCGTTGTCATTGCCGCAGCGGATCGCACGGTCAAGCGCCATGATGGTGGCGATAGCACCGTCGATCTTCTCTGTAGATTTTTCCTTGTCAGCCTTGATATTTCCGGCTGGGTCAGTACGGATGAAGATGTTATCCATATTCCAGCGGAGCACCGGGTGGCCGCCGTGAGCGAGCTTTTGCTCAAGTGTCAGCTTCATGAGTTCCTTTGTGGGCGGGCTCATATCCTTAAAGCCCTGTCCGAAGGGCACGACAGTAAAGCCCATGTTCTCCAAGTTCTGAACCATCTGGACTGCTCCCCAGCGGTCGAATGCGATCTCGCGGATATTGAAGCGCTCGCCGATGCGCTCGATAAATTTCTCGATATAGCCATAATGGATGACATTGCCCTCGGTGGTCTGCAGCATGCCTTCCTTTTCCCAACTGTCGTAGGGCACATGATCGCGCCTCACGCGAAGCTCCAGCGTATCCTCTGGCACCCAGAAGTACGGGAGGATCACATACTTGTCGTCTTCATCCCGTGGCGGGAATACCAGCACAAAGGAAGTAATATCCGTAGTGGAGGACAGGTCAAGACCGCCATAGCAGACACGGCCTTCGAGGTCGTCCTCATTAACTGGAAAGGCACAGGCGTCCCATTTATCCATTGGCATCCAGCGGACAGCCTGCTTTACCCATTGATTAAGGCGCAGCTGCCTGAAGGAATTCTCTTCACCGGGGTTTTGCTTTGCCGATTCGCAGGCCGCTTCCACCTTGTCAATGCCGACCGTGATACCGAGAGAGGGGTTTGCCTTTTTCCACACTTCCGGATCAGTCCAGTCCTCGTCAGGTTCCGCACCGTAAATGACCGGATAGAAGGTTGGATCGACCTTCCTGCCGTCGAGGATGTCCTGCGCTTTCTGGTGGACTTCATAGCAGATGGTGTTTGTATCATTTCCGGCTGTGGTAATCAGGAAATACAGCGGCTGCATTCTGGCATCGCCGGAGCCTTTTGTCATTACATCAAAGAGTTTCCGGTTCGGCTGGGTGTGCAGCTCATCGAATACCACACCGTGGATGTTAAAGCCGTGCTTACTGTAGGCCTCAGCGGAGAGCACCTGATAGAAGCTGTTGGTAGGCTCATAGATGATCCGTTTCTGGGAGGCCAGTATTTTGACGCGACGATTAAGCGCCGGGCACATTCTCACCATATCCGCAGCAACATCAAAAACGATGGTGGCCTGCTGTCTATCGGCAGCGCAGCCGTAGACCTCAGCGCGTTCCTCACCGTCACCGCAGCAAAGGAGCAGGGCGACAGCGGCGGCCAGCTCTGACTTTCCCATCTTCTTTGGGATTTCGATGTAGGCCGTATTGAACTGACGGTAACCATTCGGCTTCAAGACACCGAACAGGTCGCGGATGATCCGTTCCTGCCAGTCGATGAGCTCGAAGGGCTTTCCTGCCCACGTGCCTTTGGTGTGGGTGAGCTGCTCGATGAACATCACCGCGAAGTCCGCCATCTGCTTGCTGTAGTGAGAAGTCTCTGCCATGAAGCGGGTCGGCTTATAGTTTTTCAGTTTTCGCATTGGCACGGTGGCCGCCTCCTTTCAGGGCAAAATAAAAGACCGCCATAGCGATCCGGTATCAGTACGAGAGAAAGAGCCTTCTGGCTCAGTCTCCCGGAATATTCATATTCGGGGTTTAATGCTTAGTTGTGGTTCTCCAGCAGGATGCAAAGCGCCATCTCTGCTTCTTTGCAGGTGGGATGAATGTCCCAGCCTCTGTCGTAGTTGCAAACGGTCTCGCCGTCAATCTTGATCATGAGCTTGCTGATCCTGCCGCCGTTGATGCCGTAGGTCTCGCTTGGCTCGTCGTAGTGCTTTACCCAGTAGTGACATTTGGTATATTTTTTCTTGTCCTTGGCATCCGGGATGCCGATAACTCCTTCGCTCCACATTTTCTTACGCCTCCTTTACCGTCATCTTGAAGGCCGGGATGAGGGCGTGCTCGTCGCTTCCGAAGTGGGTGTAGCGCTCCTTGACCTTTACAATTCCGTCCAGCGTGCAGCCGAGCTCCTCAAACTTTGCAATGGTCTCGATGAGGCTTGAGAAGGTGGAGCTGATGGTGAATTCCTTTACTCCGAGCTTCCGGCAATCTTCGAGGATCGCTTCGATGTCGTAATCCCAGATGACTTCGGCGAAGTTCGGCAGGTCGTTTCCGGCTTCCTTGCTGTAAAGGTAGGCCTGTCCCAGCGTCCAATGGCATCCGATCTCTTCCCAGAGCATTCCGGGTTTCGCGTTTTCTATGGCTTCGATTGTGTACTTCATGGTGGTTCCTCCTTGTGGTTGTTTTCCTTTTGGTATGTACATATATCACTCTGAACGCCTGTAATAGCAAGCTATTTATCGAAATATATGTGACAATCCTGCGGGAAGTTTTGAGGCCTAAATTGTGTAGTTTATGCCTCGCCGGTCAGAATGAAATTCACGTATTCTTTCCGGTGATCCTCAAGGTATAAAACCAGCTCGTAGAAGTCTCTCTCATAGGCCAGCCGCTGCACCGTGTTTACATCGAACATATTGGTAAGACCGGTGTCCCGGATAGCAAGGATCTGCTCCTTTACCTTTTCATCCATATCAGTCCACCACCTTCCGCACGCGGTCGATGCCGTAGATGACATTCAGGCCGGAGCCGTTGTCCCAGTTCACCATGAGGCTGCCGGTATCGTCGACTCCCGTAACGGTTCCCTTGGTGCCGATAGGCGGAGCCTGCACATCGTCCATCTGGAGAAGCTCCACGCGGGTGCCTGCCGGGTAGCGGGAGCGGAGCGCTTCAAGCTGCTCTTTCGTGATCATTCGCATGCTGCCACCTCCTTTTCCGGTGCGCCGTTCTTCCAGCTGGAGTTGCCAGAGAGATTCTTAAGGAGAATCTTGCGCTCTGCTTTATACTCGTTTCCGATGAAGCCAAGTCGCAGGAGGAAGCAGCGGAATGCGTACTTCTCGTTGTCGACTTCCTTCTCGGTGGCGCTGATGCGCTTCAAATCCCGGCTCATCTTGCCAAGGGATGCAATGAAGTGGGTGTAGGCCTTGACCTCGTCCGGCTCCGGCATCTCAGTAAACCAAGGGAAGCTGACCGTATCCTCTGTGACCTCGATGCCAAGGTCGTCAATGCCGAGTGCCTTTTTGATGAGGCTTTCCTTGGCTGTGAGGAGGTTGGTGAGGTTTCCGACCGCCACCTTGTCGAGCGGGAGGCTGACTGTAAGGCCGGTGGCTTCATCGTCACTTTCGACCTCTTCGGTATCCTCCGGTGTGAACCCATCCGCGATCAGGTTGTGGATGATGCGCTCCAGCTTGTCTGCGTCCTCGCAGGTTACGCTGCCTTCCTTGTCGACCGTGATGTCGCCGATCTCATAAGCGCAGGTCGGCATACGCATGTAGACTGCTTTGTCGCCGGTGAGTTTTTCAATGGCCGCGACCAATGCTTTTCTGTCGTTTCCGGTTACGTTGTAATTTGCTTTCATGAGTGTGTTTCTCCTTTGTGAAATTAAGGTTTTAGGCTGTGCCTTTCGGCATGTATATACATCACTCTGAAAGCCTTATTTATCAAGCGATTTCCTACATTTTCCGAGGTAGAAAATCGCCGAAGAATCCGGGCAGAAATTGTGTATTATACACCCGCCGTCGGAGAGGTCTCGACTTCCTTTGCCAGAGCGGAATAGAGGAGCTTTTCGCCGTTTCTTATTACATACACATTCTCCTCATCACCGGTATCCTCCACGTAGCGACGAAGGATGACAGAGGCGTACTTCGGATCAAGCTCCATCATGTAGCAGATACGGTTTAACTGCTCACAGGCCATCAGTGTGGAACCGGAGCCGCCGAAGGTATCAATAACTACAGAATTCTCCTGAGAGGAGTTCTGGATGGGATAGCCCAGAAGATCGAGCGGCTTGCTGGTCGGGTGATCCTTATTGCGCTTTGGCTTATCGTAGTTCCAGATGGTGGTCTGCTTGCGGTCGGAATACCATGGGTGCTTGCCGTTTTGCAAAAAGCCGTAGAGCACAGGCTCGTGCTGCCATTGATAATCGGAGCGACCGAGCACGAGGCTGTTCTTTACCCAGATACACACACCGGCGAGGTGGAAGCCTGCGTCAATGAATGCCTTTCGGAACGTGAGCCCTTCAGTATCCGCATGGAAGCAGTAGGCGGCTCCGCCTTTTTCGAGGTGGTCGGCCATGTTCTTAAACGCCGCCAGCAGGAATTTGTAGAACTCCTCGCCCTTTAAGCTGTCGTTCTGGATCGTAAGACCGTCCGAGGCCTTGAAGGAAACGCCATAGGGTGGATCGGTCAGGACGAGGTTTGCTTTCTTGCCGTCCATGAGCTTTTCCACATCCTCCGGTGAGGTGGCGTCGCCGCACATGACGCGGTGTCTGCCGACCGTCCAGATGTCGCCGGGCTCCACGAAGGAAGCCTTCTCCAGAGCAGCGGTCAGGTCAAAGTCATCATCTGCGATGTCCTTTTCATTTCCGGTGCCGAGCAGTTTATCCAGCTCACCGGCATCAAAGCCGAGGAGGGATAGGTCAAAGGACTGATCCTGCAGGTCGGATAATTCGACCGACAGCATTTCCTCATCCCATCCGGCATTGAGCGCCAGCTGATTGTCCGCAAGGATATATGCACGCTTTTGTGCTTCTGTCAGGTTTTCTGCAAAGACGCAGGGCACAGTTTCATATCCTTCCTCGCGGGCTGCGGTAATGCGTCCGTGGCCGACGAGGATGTTGTAGTCCGCGTCAATAACGGCAGGGCTGACAAATCCGAACTCCCTAAGAGAAGCGCGGAGCTGTGCGATCTGCTCTTTACTATGCGTCCGGGCATTCCGGGCGTATGGCACCAGCTTGTCGATGGGTACCTGTTCCAATTTCTGTGTGTTCATTTACATATTCCTCCTGCTTCGAAGCAGCTGCTCCATCACGCTGTCCTGTGGGCTGCCCTCAAAGGGCTCGGTGCAGTTTTGCTTCACAATGTCGTAAATCTCGTACCAGAGCAGGTTGGCCTGCTTCTGAAAGTTCATGAGTAGCTGTGTGAAGGGACTCGCAATCGCCGCGCCAGTGGTCGGGTGCTTTCCGAGCATGCCATATTTACTGACCGCTTCGGAGCACTGGATATACCGGGCAAAGGCCTCCGAGTAGCTTTCGAGCAGGCGCTTATTTACGAGCCTCTCGCAGCCGCGCTCCTTAAGCCACAGCCATGTTTCCCTGTAGATTTCATCCGCGCCGAGCGGCTTGCCGTCCTTCTGCTGGGCAGAGAGGTATTCATCCGGACTTGGCATATCCATACCTTCGAGCTCCACGCCGTCACCGATGTCATCCACATCAAGGTCTGTCAGGTCATCGGTGAAGTCCGGCAGCTCCATACGCCGGGCAGGTGCGCCTTTCATGATTTTGTCGGCGAGGGCGTCCGGCTTGGAGCCAGCTTTGACACGCCGCCCGCCGCGATAGGTTCCGTCTTTCGCCATGTCGATCACTTCCATTTCTGTGGTGCAGGGTTTAATACCCTGTTTGAATTGCAATTTTTGTGTAAAAGACCCCGCGCCGTTTTCCGGGAAAAAGGGTCGTAGAGATTTTGACCGCCCTACCGGTCGCCGCGCTCACGGTGAATCTTCTCATGACACGAGCGACAAAGACTCATGAGGTTGGACTCGTCATTGGTTCCTCCCTCAGCGAGAGGAAGGATGTGGTGGACTTCCTCGACCGCGACGTAGCGTCCTTCCTTTAAGCACTGCTCACAGAGCGGGTGCTTGTGGACGTAGCGGTCACGGATTCGTTTCCAAGCCCTGCCGTATCGTTTGCCGGGAGAGTAGCCGCGCTGGAACTTCTCGTAGTGCTGTCCCATCTGCTTGGCATGTTCCTCACAATAAACACCGTCCGTCAGATTTGGGCAGCCGGGAAAGCGGCACGGTCGTTTCGGTTTTCTTGGCATCAGCCGCGCCTCCTTTCAGGGCATAAAGAAAGCCCTGCAGGATCATCCCGCAAGGCTTGTGGGCTGCGCACGCAGCCGTATCTTTATTCTTTTCGCTGATTATATACTAACATAAGAGGCGGGTGGACATCTTAGGACAAAGCAGGACATTTCGGGCGCATTTTTATATTGTGATCGGATCATCCGGAAGCTTCACATGAAGGAGCGCCTTGCCGTGCCAGCGACGAATGGTGCGGGCGTCTGCACAAAGCTCCATCCCGATCTGCTCCCATGTATAGTTGTGGATGTAGCGATACTTCAAAACCATGCGCTCGTCGGTGTCCGGAACCGCCTCAATGACCTCCCGTATCTGTTTCTTAAGGTCAGAGAGCATTTCAAGCTCACCGGCGATTTTCTTTTCCAGAGCCCAGAGCTTTTCAAGCGTCCGGACAAAGGGAGCCTCGGTATTGCGCGATGTCTGCACGCGGTCTTTGTCATATTGGATAGCCGACACGCTTCCTGCCATCTCACGCAGGTTTTGTGCTTCCATCGTGTCGGACTTGATTCTCTGATCAAGACGATAGGCCTGATGCAGATATTCTTTTATGGTCATAGGCTTTTTGCCTCCTCTCGTAGTTTTTGTATGAGATACTCGCCGTCTACACTCGTTAAGGCCTTGTACCAGCCGGAGCGAAAGAAGCGCTCACACTCCATCGCATCCGACATGGCGGCTTGATTACTGGGTTTCTTTTTCAGGCGCTTTAGGGCATCCCGGTAATCCTTCACGGCCTGCAAGACGATGGCATTGGCGAGATTTTCATAAGGATCAAGCATCAGGGCACCTCAAGGTCGGCCTTGACCGCGTCAATCAGTGCGGCCTGCGTCATTTCCTTCTTGGATAGCGCCTTTACGATCCTCTCGTCGATGGTGCCCTTGGTGATGATGTGCTGGATCACCACAGTCCGGGATTCTTGGCCTTGCCGCCAGAGACGTGCGTTCGTTTGCTGATACAGCTCCAGCGACCATGTGAGACCGAACCATACAAGGGTGGAGCCTCCGGCCTGAAGGTTTAAGCCGTGACCGGCAGAGGCCGGATGGATGGCTGCTACAGGAATCTTTCCCGCATTCCAGTCAGCAATATCGCGGCTGGTCTTGATCTCCCGGACATTGAAGCGGTTCTTGATGCGGCTGAGGTCATGCCGGAACCAGTAGGCCACAAGGAGCGGTTTTTCATTGGCAGCCTCGATAATATCCTCCAAAGCGTCCAGCTTCCGGTCGTGAAACTCGATGACCTCTCCGGTATCGGCATAGATCGCACCGTTCGCAAGCTGAGAGAGCTTCCCGGTAAGCGATGCGGCATTGGCAGCGGTCACTTCACCGTCAGGGAGCTGTAAGATGAGCTCCTGCTTCAAATCCTCATAGCGACTGCGCTCGGAATCGGATAATTGCACCTCATATTCCGTCGATACCAGCTCCGGCATCTTCAGATGGTCAGTAGATTTCATGGAAATCGTGATATCCGAGATCTTCTGGTAAATGGCGTCCTCCGCATAGGGCAGCGGCTTGTAGGAGTAGATGATTTCGCCGTTGCGCTTGTCCGGCATGAAGTAATTCGTCCGGTACTGCGTGATAAAGCGTCCGAGGCGCTCACCCATATCCAGCACTTTGAACTCTGCCCACAGATCCATGAGACCATTGGAAGAAGGTGTGCCGGTGAGCCCGATAATGCGGTGGAGCTTCGGTCTAACCTTCATCAGGGACTTAAAGCGCTTAGCCTTGTGGTTTTTGAAGGATGAGAGCTCGTCGATAATCACCATATCGAAGTCGAAGAGAAAACCGGAATCGTCAATGAGCCACTGCAGGTTCTCACGGTTGATGATTGTAATATCCGCTTGCTGCATGAGGGCGGCTTTTCGCTCCTTCGGTGTCCCGACTGCGACCGCATAGGTCAGACCTCTAAGGTGCTTCCATTTCCTGATTTCCGCAGGCCACGTATCGCGGGCGACTCTTAAGGGAGCCACCACCAGCACCCGGTGTACCTCGAAGCTGTCAAACAAGAGGTCATTTACTGCCGTCAGGCTAATGATCGTCTTGCCAAGTCCCATATCGAGCAGGACTGCGGCCACAGGGTGCTTTTCGATATAGCGGATGGCATAGTCCTGATAATCATGTGGATTGAAGTTCATCGATCATCCCTCCAATCTGCTCCGGATCGTCAATGACATAGACCGAAAAGCCAAGCTCCCGCAGCAGCTTGTGGCGTGAGAGCTGGAGCGGGCGTGGCTTTTTGCCGGGTGCCTTCAGCTCTGCGAAACCGATATGGCCGTCAGGGAGTAAGATCAGGCGGTCGGGCATTCCTGCGAAAGAGGGACACACCAGCTTAAGCGCAATCCCGCCGTGCTTTTTAACCGCCAGAGTTAACTTGTTTTCTATCTGTTTTTCTATCATTTGCAAACCTCCGTCAGGCGTTAATTTCCGGGGATGTGCAAGGTGTATCAATGGTATTTACTAAACTTTTTCTTAGACTAATTTTTTTAGTCCTAAGAGAGTTTTTATATAAGACCTTGATACACCTTGTCATAAGTCCCTCATTACTGCAGAAAATCTTCCTCTGCGCCTGTGTCCTCACGAATCCTCAAGCCCTTGAAATAGCGCTTCCGATTCAGCGTCAGCCGCTCAAATCCGGCCTTCTCCAGCGCAAAGTAGAAGTCCGCCGTGCTGCGCACATACTCGTTGCAGTCCAGCGAATAATTGCGGTACGCCTGATAGAGTGCCGAGGAGCTTTCCTTAAAGGAATCATCCACCTCGCACTTCTCGTCCAAAAAATGCCCGAACCAGTCATTCTGACTGCGATATTCTTCGATAGCCTTCTTCACACAGTCCGGCACCGGGATCTGGTAGTCGAGCGCAATGACCTTCTTGGCACCTTCGATAATCCACGCCAGAATGCTTTCACCGGCATTTTCATACAGGTACTCGCCGTAATTCTTGATGTCGGCCTTGCCTTCGATCTTGGCGTTGAACGGGATCACGATCAGCCTGCGCCAGATACCGTCGTCAGAGGCGGAGACGCGAGGCAGGTGATTCGTATAGAGCACGAGCGTGTGGCAGGGCTTGAAGGAAAACGGGTCTTTATATTTTTTCTCCGCGAACACATCATCCGTGGAGCAGAGCTGCTTGACGGTAGAGTCGTTGAGGCGTGCGCCTTCCTGCATTTCCGCAGCGATCAGCAGACGCTTTCCCTTGACTTCGGCCATTTCCGGCTTGATGTTTCTGCGGCAGCCGACGGTCAGGGTATCTGCGGAGATATTGCCGCTGTAAAGTCCCAGCACGCGGGAGACCGCATTCCAGAAGGTTGACTTGCCGTTACGGCCATCGCCGTATGCGATGATGAGCGCTTCCACAAACACCTTTCCGATGGAAGCAAGACCGCAGATCATCTGCACATAGTCGATGAGCTGCTGATCCTTCTGAAAAATGAGATTCAGATTGTCCTGCCAAAGCTGCATGCCTTTGCTGCCGGGTGAGACCGAGGTGATCTTCGTAATAAAGTCATCCGCAGAGTGCTCGCGGGCACCGGCCATGCCTTTGCGAAGGTCGTAGGTCGCCTCCGGTGTGCAGAGCAGGAAACAGTCCGCGTCCAGATCCCTCGGCGAGATTTCCAGCATCGGGTGCGTCTCCTTGAGGGTGGATGTAATGTTCTTGGAATCGCGCCTGCGGACGGCAAAGCTCTGGTAGGCCTTGGCGGAAAGGAACTCCTGATACGCCTTCATCTGCTCGTCGTTCATGAGCTGTTCGGCCTTGGCCTTTGAGGTATTGTCGAGAATTTCCTGTGCGCCACAGTTCTTGAGCTTCTGCAACGCCTCAAACATCATGCGGTTCGACTCGACCAGCTGCCTGCGAGTGAGCTCATGGGCGACAGCCTGAGCGCCGGGCTCTGTTTCCTGCCAGTAGTGGTCGCTGTAGCGGATAAAGTGGGTGGCCGGTGAGTAGCGCAGCTCGTTTGCAAAATACTTCGAGAGCACCTCGGCCTGACCGACATCGGAGAAGTCCTCCGGCATATAGCTGTTCTCGTCGTTATAGACCTCCGGAGGAACATATCCGTCCTCGCGGCTGATCTTCGAATAAAAGCGCTGGGCGCTGTGCCAGATGGTATCGAGTTCGTTTTGATCGAGAGGTGGCACGCAGGTCGCGGCCTTTTCCAGAAAGCTCTGGTAGGCCTTTTCCGTGTCGCCGTACTTCTTGATGACGATACCGGCAAAGCGGGACATGGTGGAGTTGCGGCTGCCTTCCGGGATCGTGACATCCTTTTCATGACCGCCGGGCAGGCCTGCATCGAACTCGTCGTCATTCAAAAATTCCGTGAGGTTCATGCGACCGGGATAGAGCTCGACGTTCGGTTCCTGCGTTCCGAAGAAGAAACGTGCCGCATCCAGCGCGTTCGTATCGAAATACGGAAAGATGGAATTGACCAGCTTCTTCATATCGCTGTAAAGGGTGGCGTCCGTCACGCGCTCTATGGGAAAGAGCACATGGAACTTCGGCCTTGCGGGCTTTCCGTTTTTCTCGCGCATATTGAAGCGGCTGTAATGGATGGCAAGGCTCACACCGGGAAAGGCCTCCAGCACATCTGCCGGAGTGATCCAGTCCTTCGGGTCTTCCGAGTGGTCGTTGTCACAGTCCACGGGAAGGCAGTCGGCGGAGAGGAAATTCTCGCCGTTGCGGTAGTGGTGCTTATATTCCGCGCACACATAGTCGTGGCCGACGGCAGCTCTTAAACTATCCGCATCCATGACCACGGTTTTGTGCGGGTAGGAGCAGTTTCCGGGATTGCCGATAAAATCAGCGCTATACAGGGTAAACATCAGTCGTACACCTCCTCCGATTCTTCCTCCAGCACCTTCGTGATGAATTTCAAAGCGCGGATCATGGTCTCCAGCTCGCAGTCGCCGCCGAGAGTGACCTCAAAGCCGTCGCAGCCGTATCTGCTGACGATGGGCTTTATCTCCATGTCCGTGCTGGCCTCGTCCTGAATACGGAAGTAGGTGCGGCCACCATGCCCGGTATCGCCGCCTTTGTAGCCGGTCGTCCCGGCCTCGACCTGCAGGATATTGCAGCTGACCACATCGCGGGTATAGGTCGTGATCTCTGTGCCGTCTTCCAGCTTTCTGCGTCTTTCTGTTACTTCATACATAGCGTTAAACCTCCTGACATTCTTCTGTGAAATAGCGCAAGCGATAGTCCTTCCACTTGGCGCGTTTGATTTCTGCTTCCATCCCGGACGAGATGCGGCTGCCGAATACCCAGACCTCGGCGCACTTGCTCATGAGCGCGTTTCCAAAGAACAGACCGAGTTCGCGTTCTTCCGGCTTGTCGTCATCAAGGAACTGCGGAAACAGCAGGTGTGGCGCGATGGGGATATATCCCTTGTCCACGGCAAAGCGGCTGTAGAGTCTGGCGTTCTCTACATTCGTCTCCACATCTCCGGAAAACGGAGAGCAGATGTAGACTATAGGCCGGAAAGCTCTGAGGGACTGTTTCTCATTTGTGGCAATCCGGGAGAGCGCTTCACCGGCAGTCGGGTCAGGATAGCCCTCGCTGTTGTGATAATCGTTACTCAAACCGTGTGTCCTCCTTTCCGGGCAGACTTAAAGGCGTCCACCTCCAATTTCCACTGGAGATGAACGCCTGATTTGAGCGGACGATTTTTAATCTTTTTTGTAGAAGGGTGTGGTATAGCCGTCGGCACGGAGCTTCAGGCCTTTTGCCCAAGGCGGAGTCCTGCCCATCTGCTCGCAGAGCGCGTCAAGGGACATGCGCGGGTCGGCCTCGATGACCAGCTCGTCGTGGATATGCATGACGATGCTGCAGCAGCGCAGGGTCTTCATGGCGTAGCAGAGAATGTCGCGGGAGGTGGCCTGCACGATGTTTTCCACAAATTTCGGGCCGTATGAGTCGAGCCTCTCCCACTTCTTTGTGCTGCCAATGCCTTCGTAGATGATACACTCGCCGCCGAATTTGTTCGTGCCGACCTTCGGCTTCACATAGGCGAGGTTCCGTCCGGAAGGCAGTGTGATAAAGAGCATCCCGGAGCGGCAGGAGAAAGTAAGTCCGTAGCTGCTGGTCGTGTGCTTATGTTTCACGGCCTCCATGACAGCGCGGTCGACGTCCCACCAGAATTTCACGATGTTCGGATTCGTCTGACGCCAAGCGTCCACCAGCGGAGGAAGCTCATCTTCGGATAAGCCCATCTCGATGGCTCCCATCGCCTTAAGGGCACCGACCGAGCCGCCATAGCCGAGCGCGAGCTCCGCAATCTTGCCTTTTTGACGCAGGTGACCGTTGACGCCGTGCTTTTCGACCGGGACATGAAACATCTGGCTCGCGCTGGCGCAGTAGATGTCGCCGCCGTTCTCGAATACCTTCTGCCGCCATAGCTCACCAGCATACCAAGCGATGACTCTGGCCTCGATGGCGCTGAAGTCTGAAACATAAAACTGCGTGCCGTCCTTCGGAATGAAGGCAGTGCGAATGAGCTGCGAGAGTGTATCCGGCACATCTTCATACAGGAGCTTCACGGCATCGAAGTCGCCGGATTTTACAAGGGCACGGGCATCGGCCAGATCCGGGAGATGATTTTGCGGGAGGTTTTGCAATTGGATGAGCCTTCCTGCCCAGCGACCGGTGCGGTTGGCTCCGTAAAAGGCAAACATGCCGCGAGCCCGGCCATCATCACAGACCGCCCGCTCCATCGTCTGATATTTCTTGACGGAGGATTTGGCAAGCTGCTGGCGTAGTTCCAGAACGGTTTGTAGCTGTGGCGGAGCTGTTTTGATAAGCTCTGCCACGACTTTCTTGCCGAGCGTATCGGTTTCGAGGCCGTTGTCAGAGAGCCACTGTTTCATTTGCTGTACGGAGTTCGGATTATCAAGCTCCGTGATGTCTTTCATGGCAGCGGTCAGCTCAGAGCGGGAGCGGGTGTCCATCTCAATGGCTTCCTTCACCAGATCCATATCGAGCCGGACACCACGGTCGTTGATTTCCTGATCAATGTGATATTCATCCCAGACCTCATCTGATACCGGGAATTTGGTGAGGCGCTGCTGTATCGCCATCTCAACCTCGACGTCCCGTTTGTTATATGCCTTAAAGAGAGACCACTTCTCCGGATCGTGAAAGGGCAGATTCCGGGTGCGACCGCCGTTTACCTTTGTGGGTGCGCAGGGCACAGAGAAATATTTGATGAGCGCCTTGCCCTCATCCAGCTTCTGTTCTTCGAGCTTTAACACCTGCCCGACGCCTTTTAAGGAGAGCGGCAGTCCCATCGTGGCTGCCCAGACCATAGAGCAGCGCCAGCCTTCCGGGTTTAGGAACCGGGCGCACTCCTGAGAGAGTGGGTGGTTATCATGGAAGGGATCAAGGCTCATACCCAGATCAGACAGATACCGGGATAAGCAGACTCGTTCAAAGTTTGCATTGAAAGCCCATTTGAGGACAGCATCATCGGTCAGAGCATCGAGGATTTCCTGCGGGATATGTTCTCCCTGCGCAAGGTCGATGACCTGCACCTCGCCGCCGTCAATGGCGTAGCCGAAAAGCAGAATCTCAAAGTTCGGAGACTCCGCATATTTGTAAACGCCGCATTTATTCAGATCGACGTCCGAGAACGTCTCTATGTCTATGGATATGTTTTTCAATCGGATCACCTCAATTCAAACAAGCGGCAGAGAAATAATCCCTGCCGCCCGTTCGTTGCTTATTTGTCGAAGGACTTCATGCGTTTCTCGTGGTACTCGTCGTCCTGTATGGCCTTCTTCTCTTCGCGCTTCTCACGCTTGAAGTCATTGATCACCGTCTGGATGGCGACCACAGCCCAAGAGAGGACTACGATGCAGAAGCACCCGATCAGGATGTTGCAGAGAAGGGATGAAATCATAACTGTGCTTTCCATTGTTTGTCGCTCCTTTCCTTAGTTGAGAAAATCTTCATCGTCGTCAGTTGCGAAGTCGGACTCTGCGCTTGCCTTGCCGCCGAGAGGCTCACCGTCGCGGATCTTCTGCAGGTTGTTAAGCCCGCAGGCGATGCCCTTGTTGCCGGAGCTGTTAAAGGCATAGAACGTGATGCTGGCGCGGCCATACACACCGCTATACACCTCGGAGCGGGTGAGGATCGGGTTCAGGTCTGCGTCCACGATGCCGGGAGCAGAGGTGGCGTTCGCATTGACGAAGTAGGCGTTCTTGTAGGCCTCGTCGTCCGGACGTTCCGCATCGCCGTCACGCAGAGGCGTCTTCAGAACGGAGAGCGCCGGTACGGACTTGCCGTTTCCCTTGAGCTTGGCCTCGCCCTCCTTGTAGGCAGCCTCGATGGCGGCCTTGATCTTGGCGATGGTCTTGGTATCGGACTTCGGGATGATGAGGCTCACGCTGTACTTGGGCGTGCCGCCGTTGATGGACTTCGGCTCCCAGACGTTTGCGTAGCTCCAGCGGGTGTCGACTCCGGTGATAACCTTCATGGGATTGCTGATTTTTACATTCTTACTCATTGTCGTTTTCCTCCATAAAATCATTTTTTGCTGTGTTCATGGCCGGGCGCTTGTCGCTTACCGGCACAAGTGTGGGTTTGCCCTGCGGCTTTTCGATGTAGGCCGTCAGGAGTTCATCAAAGCGGGACTTGCCGAGGAGCTTCTGCATGGCGGTGATGCCGAGCAGCTTCTTCTCATACGGGTCAAAGCCCGCTTTCTCGACCGCGTCTATGACGGCGGCTTCGTTGCTATACCTGCGGTTGCTGCGTCCTTCGACGAGCTTGAAGCCTGTCCACTCTTTTCCGGAGAGAGCCTGCTGCAGGGCGTATTCCTTGATGTCGGAAGCCCAGCTGACCAGCTCATCCACTTTGCCGAGGATGACTTCGATCTCGGTGTCCGTGAGCAGTGGCGGGAGCTTGAAATCGTGCTGCGCGAGCTTTAGGTTTTCTTCGGCTCTGGCACGGCACTCGTTCTTTGCCTTACAGAAGCCGCACCACTCGCCGCACAGGAAGTTCCCGTCTCCGGCAAAGGCCAGTTCTGCTGTTGGCTTTAAGACCTCGTCCGCCCAGTGGTACAGATCATCCTTGCTGATCTCGTAGGTGCTGACGTTCTGGCGTCTCGGCTGATAGATTGTCATGGAGACCGTGTCGATGTCGTAGATGTCATCGAAAAGTTCCAAAGCGCCGAGTGCGTAGCACTGCATCTGTGGATTTTCGTCAGCGGAGACCAGAACGCCAAGGCCGTGCTTGTAGTCGATCACCCGGAGCGTGCCGTCTGCGATGATGATGCAGTCGGCGGTGCCAAAGCCCTGTTCTACCCAGCGGGAGAAGTCCACGCGCTGTTCGATAAGAACTACCGGGTCGCTGCAGGTTTCTTTAGCGGCCTCGACCTGCTCCAGCACATATTCGGCATAGCCGGAAGTGCAGTCGTCCATCTCCTCGGAATACCATGTGAGGCTTTTGGTCGGATCGTCGGCGGGCATACCCAGAGCGGTCTTGAGCTTGTACTCACCAAGCGCATGTGCGTCGGTTCCTTCCGCAGCGTAGTTCGATCCTTTATCCTCGTAGGTTTCACAGAGCCTCGCCGATGGCGGGCAGTGCAGCCACCTGTCGGAGCTGGATGCAGAGAGGATCGCGTGTGCTTTAGCTGCCATTTCCGATCACCTCCGCGTCCTGAAGCAGGGCTTCATACTTTGCCGGGTCGATCTCGGAGAGCTTGTCGGCACCGTACTTCTTAAGCAGGGCACGCACCTCTGCGGTATGACCGGCGCGGGACTTCTCGGCAAGGACGGCTCTTACGTCCTCCAGCTTCAGCTGCGGCTTCGGTTCCTTCTTAGCAGCACTTTTAGAAATTTGCTGCTTAGAATCATCATCGCCGGAAAACTGCTGGTAGAGCCAGTCGGCTGCGGCATTAATAGAAGCAGCAGCGCTTCTCAGTTCTTCGATGGTCTGTGCCATTTCTGCCATCTTTGACATGTTCTTTTCCTCCTTCCTCTGATTGGCTTGCGGCAAGGAGTGAGAGGTTCCTTGCCAGTCTGGCGCTAACGTGACTGATGGAATTTAGGAGTTTGATCTCCTCATTCACGCTGCCGCCGGTGTCTGCGTAACTGCGGTACATCATTGGTTCACCTCGCTTTCTGAAGGCTGTGTTCTCTTGCCTTCACCTTCCACTGGAGATGAACTGCCGATTTGAGCGGAGGATTTTATAAAAAATTTCCGACCACCATCCGAGAGAGAGACAGTGGCCGGAAAGGCTGTGGTACTTACTTGTTTTCGATCTTATGAAGCTCGGTGTAGTAGCGCTTCATCTGGTCTGCAAAGGTGCGCTGCGGGCGACCGAGGGCTTCCGCGATCTTTCGATCTGAAATCTTCGGATTTTCGAGGCGTATCTGGATAATACGGTCAGCGTCCGGATCAAGCTCACGGAAGCGGGCGATGAGGTGCTTCAGTAGATCACGGTCAGCGGTGATATCTTCAATAGAAGGTCTGCTGTCTGGGATGTAGTCGCCGAGGGTACCGTTGCCGTCCGGAAGCGGCTCATCGAGGGAAACGGTATCGGGAGCGAGGTATTCGCACAGGTCGCACTGGCCATCGCACTTCCAGAGATAGTGCTTCGGGCACATGCAGCGACCATGATACTGCTCGCGCTTCTGGGTAGCCCAGATGTCTGGATAGAGGGCACGATACTGCTCCTCGGTGATCGGGGTGAGTGTGACCTTGTACGGATTCTCCGGGTCACGAAGTGGGTAGAAACGCTGGTTTGCATTGGTTTTCTTAGAGTTTTTCATTTTAACCTCCGGTTTTCGAGTGGTTCCCGAACCGGAGGTCTCATGAAAAAAGAGCGTGGAAGGCCGACCGGAACGGGAAATAATCCGTTTCAGTTGCCATCCACGCTCGTAGGATGGGTTTATTTACTTGTGCCTGCTATGGCCGTTCGAGCCACTCTGCATGCCGGGTGAGCGTCCATAGCAGTTAGTCAGCAGAATCGATGAAAAATAATATTCGCGTTCACAAATTTTTTATCAGCGAAAACTCGTAAAGTATTGAAAATCGCCGAAAAACATGGTATAATGTAAAAGCGGTTTTTATCAGTCATCCACTGACTGATTACATTATAGAAAATCTGGTCTTTTCGGTTATGACCGCCGATGACTGCGGTTTGACCTAAAAGGTCAAAAGGAGGTGGAGCGGAGTGTACTTTCATGAGATAGCTGGTGAATTGAAAACATATATGAGCCCGACCGGGCGCGGCGGCGATTTTGTGATTGCACTCGTTGGCGACACTCTGCGCGATCCCATGACCGAAGAAGAGGAGCGGATGGCCGAGAACGATGAGTTCAATCCGCTCGCCAGCAGGATGTCGATCAATATGCTTGACCAGATTCTTGAAGGGAAAAAGTTCATTTCAAAAGCCCGCGCCGGGTTGATCTGCAGCCGGTACGACGGACAGGATTTTGCAGAAGAAATAGATAATCTCTACGACGCAGACAAGGATCACCTCCAGCAGTTCCTGCAGCGCCGTGGAATCTTAGTGGAAATAGATGAACTTGGATCGGCTGTGCAGGATATCCTGAACCAGATATTCCACGGCCTGTCAAAAGGGATACATGACGTCGATATTAATCTGACCATTCATGATCCGAAGCCCAGCATCAAAAACCTCGCTGGGGATCGCATATATTGTGAAAACGGAAAGCTCTATATCGATGGCGATGTTATTGAGCTTCCCATTAGGCTAAGTGACGCACAGATTTACGACTTTGAGGCAGACTATATATCTGCCCTCTGTGATGCCTACGCCGATGTGTTATCTCGTGATACTGTCACGATGGATGACATCCCGAAGCTACCCAAAAAGTATCAAACGAACTTTTATGACCAGAGGAAGGCTTATCTGAGTGCTGAGAGCATCCAGAGATCCATCAGCGAGGTGTACGAGGATGGAGAAAACCAGTTTGATATTTTAAAGGGCGATGCATTTGACGGAATCAAGACCACTTACCTTGATGACTACGACAATGGGTACAGACGGCTGCTGGAGGTATTAAAGAAAATCTCCGATGTCCAACTCACGAAGTCGAAGCTGTCACTGATTAAGAATCTGATTGGAAATTTAGAAAGGCTTGGTATTGTTCACATATTGGTGAATGACAAGACGATAAAATCGTGGGTTGATCCATATGCGGAGTAAGGTGTTCAACACAGTATTCGAAAATATGTTGAGGGTGCTGCTTTTGGCGGACACCTTAGGTGCTCCAGCAAATGTGGATCGACTTGCAGCACTGGACTTTATCTGCATTTATGGAAAGAAGTGCAAGGTGCTGGATAAAAATCTGCACGGAGATAATGAGTTCGGGTTCGCGGAATTTGCCAATAAGCGCGAAAAAATAACTGAGGCCATAAAGCTCTCAGTCAGAAATGATTTTATAAATGTTGAGCATACGGAGCATGGATTCCTTTACAGTATCAACGACAGAGGACGAGATGTTGTCCAGAATATCCAGTCTCCATATGCAAAGGCGTATACAGTTGGAGCCAAAATCGTATGTAGGAAATTTTCGGGTTTTACCGATGATGGTGTTTTGCAGTACATAAGCGACCGGGCAACGGAGTCAAAGGAGGCGTAAGGATGCAAAAATTCATGATCGAAAAATTACGTGTATCCGGAGCCGGGAAGGTTGACGGTGTCGTAAATTTTACCGACGGGTTAAATATCATACAGGGCAGGTCAAATACAGGTAAAACTTGGATACTGAAATGCATTTATTACCTTTTCAGCTCTGACACGAGGCCTTATTCACCATTGACCGGCTATACGGATATCGAGGGCATTTTCCTTACAGAGCGATATGGCCGGATCACCATAACCAGAAAACTCGACGAAGAGACGGTTACGGTGACATCTGATAGCGCTGAGGTGGATGACGGAGAATACGACACAAACTACAAAAAGGATAATTCGAGATATCTGAATGACCTATGGCTCCGCATCATTGGCCTTGATGAGACGATTGAGGTTCCGAAGACTGCTCGGTATGCAAGGGAGCGCATGTCGTGGACTAATATTGCCAGCGTATTCTTCGCCGATGAAAATGAGATTGATAAATCGGAGTCCATCGTGATAAAGGATTCCCGGTATGAGACGCCACTAATTGCGTCACTGTACTTTTTGTTGACCGGAGATTATAAGAAGGGCATTCCTGAAATAACAAAGCCGGAGGTTGCTACAGCAAAAAAGAAGGCTGTGGTCGACTATATCGATGAGCAGGTAGCTGCACTGACCGAAAAGCGTGTTAGCTACATCATGCAGTTGGAAGAGCTGGAAGGCACGGACATCGATAAAGAGATGCAGGAACTCTCCGAACGTATCCAAGAAGTGCAGCAGGAAATAAAAGACCTGATGGAGGAAAACACTGCTATTGTCAGGCAGGTCGCTGAATACCAGCAGGAGTACGCAAATTGCCGTGTTCTTGTAGATAGATATGAATCACTTATCAGTCAGTACAAGGCTGACCTGCAAAGGCTTGATTTTATTTCAAAGGGAGAACAGGCTGTTAAAGACATGCCTTCGAATGGGATCTGCCCATTCTGCGGTGGGGAGCTACATCCGGAAGATGACGACAGTTATGCCGAGGCAATCAATGCAGAAATTAAGAGAATAGCCTCAGAGCTCGCGGTGATTGTTGCCACGGAGGACAATGTCCGGGACGAGCAGAAAACACTACAGAAGAATATCGAGGAGCTTCAAGAACGCAGATCGGAAATAAGCGCAGCACTTGATGAAAAGAATCAAGAAATCCAGAACTATCGTTACAATATGCAGCGCTTTAAGGACTATACAACACTTCAAAATGGAATCGATTTTGTGAATGATCAGCTCGCCATTCTTGGCGACAAGAAGGTCTCGGAACTTAAGAAAAAGAAAAATCCTCCTCTCTATCATGCAAAGCAGGAATTCGAGGAGGAAGTAGGAACCGGTTTTAATACGATCCTTAACAGGATATTGAAGGAGTGCAATTATCGTTCTGTAGGGTATGCCAGCTGGGACTTCTCAACTTTTGATATTCTCATGGATGGCGTGCCGAAGTCAGAAGATCAGGGAAAGGGATATCGCTCCTTCCTTAATTCAGTCGTCGCATTGATGCTTTATGAATATTTCAATGCTGATGATGTTTTCATAAAGCCGGGGTTCCTGATGGTTGATACTCCTCTCTTGGGATTTGACGAGAATGAGGACGCTTTTGACGGCGAGACCATAAAGAACGGGCTGTATCAATACTTCCTGAGCCATCAGGGCAGCGGGCAGGTAATCATCGTGGATAATCTGAATGTTATCCCGGCTGATATAGATTTTGAAGCGCGAGGAGTAAATGTAATAACGTACCATAAAGACGAGAAAGATGGTCATGTTTACGGCTTTATGCCGAGCTGGAGAAAAGATCTTCCGAAGGAGACAGTATGAAATTATCTTACAAAAAATTATGGGTAATGCTTGTAGAGCGAGATATGAAAAAAACCGAGTTTGCAAAGAAAGCAAAGATAAGCTCCGCTTCCCTTGCTAAACTCGGTAAGGGGGCAAATGTCACAACAGATGTGTTAGTGAAAATATGCGAAGAGCTGAAATGCGACATCTCAGACATTTGTGAAATTGTCCCGGATGATGCCGTGGAAGAAAAAGCAAAATAGTGTCCATAAAATCGGACAAGAAAATTTATATGCTTATGATGGTTAAGACCATTTACAGATTGGAGAGATAACGATGGCAAAAGAAAAGAAGCAGGTCTCGCTGGAGGCCGGTTTATGGAATGCATGTAATAAGTTAAGAGGCAGTGTGACAGCAACGGACTACGTGAATGTCGTCCTCGGTTTGCTGTTCCTCCGCTTTGCTTATGATAAATTCAATGCGCAGCGGGAAAAGCTGCTGGCGGACGAGGAAACAGCTGACTTTGCAGATAATCCTCGCTTCTACTCCAAGGACAATGTGTTCTATTTGGAGGAGAATGACCGCTGGAATTACATCAAGGACAATTCCAAGTCAAATAAGATTTTCACATATATCGACGATGCTTTCAGGAATATGGAAAAGAACAATCCTACCCTGAAGGGAGCACTGCCGATAGGCTTTTATATCACGCTGCATATCGAGCCTTCCAAGTTCTCTTCGCTGATAGACGAGATCGACAGAATCCAGTATTCGCAGGAGGAGTCAGATGATGTCATTGGAAGAGTTTATGAGTATTTCCTGAAAAAGTTCTGTATTGCTGCGAAGTCCGAGAAGGGCGAGTTCTATACACCCGGAAACATCGTCGAGCTCATGACAATGCTTATCCAGCCGTATTCGGGCTCGGTATACGATCCCTGCTGTGGTTCTGGGGGCATGTTCGTACAGAGCGCAGAATTTATCAAGAGGCACAAGGGAAATAAGAAGGACATCACCATATATGGGCAGGAGTCCAATGATAAGACGTATAAGCTCGGACGCATGAATCTGGCCATCCGTGGCTTGAACTGCGACCTTGGTGATGTGGACGCATCGACATTTACGACGGACAAGCATCCTAATTTGAGAGCTGACTTTATTCTGGCCAATCCGCCATTCAATCTGAAGGATTGGAGAACAGAAAATGAGCTGACAAATGATAAGCGATGGTCTGGATATGAAGTACCGCCGGTAAGCAATGCAAACTATGCGTGGATTCTACACATGCTTTCCAGACTGTCCTATAACGGAACGGCTGCATTCCTGCTGGCCAATGGAGCTCTTGGTGCAGATGGCGATGAGTATAAGATTCGTAAGCAGCTTATCGAAAATCACAAAATTGAAGCGATTATCGTGCTGCCGAGAGAGATGTTCTATGCGACGGACATCTCTGTGACGCTCTGGATCGTTGGTAATCATAAGAAGAGCAAGAAAGTAAAGCGCAACGATCAGGAAGTTGTTCTTAGAGACCGTGAAAACGAAATCTTGTTTATTGATGCCCGCACTCTCGGTGACGGAAAAGCTAATGATGATGGCTATGTTCTTCTGACGGACGCGGATAAGGGCAAGATTGCATCCACTCTTTTCGCATGGCAGTCACCGGAATGGAAGACTGCATATCACGATATACCGGAGTTTTGCTACTCGGCTTCTATGGACGAGATCAGAGAGAAAGACTGGAGCCTTGTTCCTTCAAAATATATCGAGTTTGTGGATCGTGATTTAAGCATCGACTTCCAAGCTGAGATGAATGCAATTCAGAGCGAGATGCAGGCAATTATGGTGGAGGAGCATCATTCGCAGGATGTTCTTCGTGCGGCATTTGAGGGTATCGGTTATGGCATTGAATAAAGTTAAAATCGGCACCTTTGTCGAACTCCATAATGAGGCTTGTGGGATTTCCAATCTTACAGTAAATGATGTTTCCGGGGTTAACCGGGACAAGGAATTCTTCGAGCCATCAAAACAAGTGGGTGCTGACACAAGTAAATATAAAGTGGTTCCACCCGATCACTTTGCATGTAATCTGATGCACGTAGGGCGTGATGTTGTATTGCCTATAGCATTAAACCATTCTGGAAAAAACAAGGTTGTGAGCCCTGCATACACTGTGTTCAGAATTACAGATGAAACCATTATTTTAAAGGAGTATTTCTTTATCCTTCTGAATTCAGATGAGAGGGATCGATACTTCTGGTTCCATACAGATTCTTCCGTGCGAGATGGTATGGAGTGGAATGTGTTTTGTGATGTAGAGATTTCAATACCGGATATTCCTACTCAGAAAAAGTATGTAGATATCTATCGAGGCATGCAAGAAAACTTAGATACAATGACACGAGGAATTGAACAAATGCAAGAAACCTGCGATTTGTTCATGGAACATCTTATAAAGACTGTATCAAGCAAACCGATATCTACTTTCATTGAGCAAAAAGATGAGCGAAATGAGGATCAGGCTTTAAGCCTTGATGATGTACGTGGCATAACAACACAAAAGGAGTTTATTCCGACTAAAGCTAATATGTCGGGTGTTTCACTAACTAATTACAAAATTGTGAAGCCCGGATATTTTGCATACGTTTCAGATACCTCACGCCGTGGGGATAAAATTTCGCTGGCCTATAACTCGTCTGAATCAAGCTATCTTGTGTCCTCAATCACAACAATGTTTGAGGTCAAAGATAGTGCTAAAGCGGAATTGCTACCAGAATATCTATTTATGTTTTTGCGAAGACCAGAGTTTGATCGGTATTCAAGATATAACTCGTGGGGAAGCGCGAGGGAAACAATTACATGGGAGGATTTGGGTCGGCTGAAAATTCCGGTTCCGCCTGTTAATGTTCAGCGCAGTATAGTTGATATTTTTAATGCTTACAATTCACGAAGAACACTCGTAGAACGATTAACGGAGCAGCAGAAACATATATGTCCGATTTTAGTAAGAGGTGCAATAGAGGAAGGAGGACGCTGACATGGCGAATTTCAAATATTATGAAAACGACTATGAGCTGGCCGTCCTTGAGTTGTTGGAAAATAATGGCTGGGGCTATGAGTGTGGATATGACATTCACCGCGAAAAGGATGAAGTCATTCTACGTGAGGACTTTCAGGAATATCTGAGCAGGAAGTACGGGTATTTCTCGGACGACGAGATGCATACCCTTATTTCCTATATCACCAGCTATTCCAATCAGTCACTGTATCGTTCCATGAAGGAGACCTACAAGCTCCTGTCTCGCGGGTACACTCTGCACCGAGATGATGGGACAGATCTGTTTATCGACTTCTTTGAATTTGGCTCGGATGCGGAAGTAATAAATGTATTTAAGGCCGTCAACCAGTTTGAGTTTGAAGAATACCATAATCGCCGTCCGGATATAGTTCTCTTCATCAATGGCATTCCGGTGTCTGTTTTTGAGCTGAAGAATCCGGCTGATGAAACGGTTTCAATAGCAGATGCTTACGATCAGACGCATATCCGCTATGCGCAGGATATCCCGTCACTCATGAAGTTTGACTTCATCAATGTGATTAGTGATGGCGCGAATACCCGCTATGGTTCACTATTCAGCAGCTACGAGTTCTATTTCAAGTGGAATTCTACTGACGGCAAGGATTATAACAATGCGGATGGCATTGACTCCATCCATGTCATGATACAGGGGCTCTTTGCGCATAGGACGCTCCTTAACATCCTGAACAGCTATGTTTACTTCCCGGATAACAGTGACCACAATTTGCTGATCCTTCCGAAGTATTATCAGTATTATGGCGCTGAGAAGATGTACGCGAACATCCTCAAGGAATATGGAACCGGCAGCGGAAAAGGCGGTACCTACTGGGGTGCGACCGGTTGTGGCAAATCTTATACCATGCTGTTCCTTTCCAAGCGACTCACAATGTCGCTCGATCTGCATAAACCGACAATCATCCTGCTGACAGACAGGAATGATCTGGACGAGCAGCTCTCCAGCGACTTTGAAAATGCCAAAGAATATCTTGTGGATGAGAACTCTGTAAGCATTCCAAATCGCAAAAAGTTGTTAGAGAAACTGGCTAATATCGAGAGTGGCGGTATTTATCTGATGACCATTCAGAAGTTTTCTGAGGACATCAGCCTACTCAGCAGCAGAAGCAATATTATATGTATATCCGATGAAGCGCACCGGACGCAGACGAACACCGAAGCAAAGTATGTTATTTCCAAGAGCGATGCTAAGAAAACATACGGCTTTGCAAAATATCTGAGGGATTCATTCCCGAACGCTACCTATGTAGGATTTACCGGAACGCCGGTTGATGCAACATTGCGCGTTTTCGGTGAGGTTGTCGTTCAGTATACGATGAAGCAATCTCTCGACGATGGTTCCACGGTTGGCATTGCCCGTCTTCCGGGACCGAGAGAAGTACAGCTTGATGAAAAAATGGCGCAGGCTTGCGACGAGTATTATCGGCTGCAGGCTGAGGCTGGTGCAAATGAATTCCAGATCGAAAAGTCCAAGAAGGACATGACGAATCTGAAGGTGATCCTTGGAAATCCAGATCGCTTGGATATTGTTGTTAAGCACTTTATCTGGCACTACGAGAAGCGCGTTGAAGAGCATGCTACGGTGAACGGGAAGGCCATGTTCGTATGCTTTGACCGTGAGATCGCTTGGACAGTCTATAACAAGATAAAGGCCTTAAGACCAGATTGGTTTGTAAAACGCAAATGCGCTCCTGAATACGAAGGCACTGATCTCGACCGTGATGCAATTGAGATTGAAAAGGTCATGCTCGTCTGTACGAACGGAAAGAATGATCCGGCTGCGATGACAGAGATCATTGGCGATTCCAAGACCAGAAAGCGCTATGCAAAGGCTTTTAAGGACGATAAGTCGAACTTGAAGATTGCCATTGTTGTTGACATGTGGATTACAGGCTTTGATGTCCCGTCGATGGATACCATGTATCTTGATAAACCGGTAGAGACACATAATCTGATCCAGACTATTTCTCGCGTCAACCGTGTTTTCAAAGGGAAAAAAGAAGGCCTGATTGTTGATTACATTGGACTTGAGGGAGCTATCCTTACGGCCATGAAGCTCTACAACGGGGACATTACACCGATAAACGGGATTGACACCTCGCTGGTAGTGTTTAAGGATTTTCTGGATCGTATCGTTGAGCTCATGCACGGCTATGATTACAGCGCATTCTTTACAGAAACGATTACGCCGCTTGAAAGGCTGACTATTATACAGAAGGGCGTCGAGTACGTCCTTGCAGATAAGGCCAGAAAAGATAATTTCATGGGCTTTACGCTTCGCTGCAAAAAGGCCTTTGATGTTTGCATCGGTCATGATGAAATTACTGACCATGAAGTGGAGCAGCTGCATTACTTCCTCTGTGTGCGTTCTGTCATCTTCAAAATGACCTCTGGCGACACACCCGATGCCACGCTCATGAATCAGCATGTAGCTGAGCTGGTCAACAGAGCGATCAGCTCCACATATAGTGGTAAGGAATTCAATTTTGATGAGCAGCCTACCGATGATATTCAGATGTTGTTCAGTGATGACTTCATCGAAAAGCTGAAGCGGATTCCTTATCCAAATACGAAGTATCAAGCCTTGGTGAAATTGCTGAAGCGGGCAATTAAGGAATTCGGAAAGACAAACCGGCTGAAGGCAATCGAGTTCTCGAAGAAGCTGAAGAACGTGATTGACCGATACAATTCCCGAAATACGATCAGTGACGTAGAGGACATCATTGACGATGTTGTAGATAACCTGAGTGAGGAGCTGGAGAAAATATTCAAAGACCTCAAGGCAGAAAAGCAGTCCTTTGAGGATATGAATATCACCTTTGAGGAAAAAGCGTTCTATGACATTTTAATAGCTGTTGCAGAGAAGTATGGTTTTAAGGATCAGCTGAGTGAAGACACGTATATTTTCCTTGCCAAAGAGATCCAGAAACTTGTCGGCAACAAGTCCAAATACACGGATTGGACTAACCGCCAAGACGTCAAGGACGAGCTTTATGCCGATGTTGCAAAGTTGCTGAAGAAAAACGGCTATCCGCCTCGCACCATTGATGACGCATACGACGAGATTATGAAGCAGGTGGATAACTATAAGCACTATGCTGATTGAGGCCGAAGGAGGACTAACGATAGATGAAAGGTTCAGAATGTAAATTCGTTAAATACATGGAGGGCTCTGACAAGCGCTTCGTCATCCCGGTGTACCAGAGAAATTATGACTGGAAGACCGAGAACTGCAAGCAGCTGTACGATGACCTTGTAAAAATCATCATGGGACACCGGAAGAGCCACTTCTTTGGGAGCCTCGTTTCCGTTTACAATCCGGACGGCCACAATGAGGAGTTCCTGATCATCGACGGCCAGCAGCGTCTCACGACGGTATCGCTGCTGTTCCTTGCCATGTATAACCTGATTGATAAGGGAATCATTGTGCCGGAGACCGCTAACCTGAAGCAGCGTATTTTCGAGGAATACCTCGTGGACAAGTGGAAGCCGGAGGATACCCGCATCAAGCTCAAACCGGTCAAGAATGACCAGACGGCTTTCGGGAAGCTGTTCTCTGATCCGACGGAACACATCCGTGAGTCCAATCTGACCGTGAACTACGATTATTTCTATGACCGGATTCAGAAGCAGGAAATCACCATCGATCAGCTTTACGATGCGATCTGCTGTTTGGAGATTATCAACATCCGGCTGGATATGGACGACAATCCACAGCTCATTTTTGAGAGCCTGAACTCGACCGGTCTTGACCTCAGCGAAGGTGACAAGATCAGAAACTTCATCCTGATGGGCTTGCCGTCCAAGGAGCAGGAGGACTATTACGAGAAATACTGGAATAAGATCGAGGTCTGCACGAAGTATGATGTGAGCGCCTTCATCCGGGACTACCTGAGCGTAAAGCAGCAGGCCATCCCGCAGCAGAAGAAAATCTACATCAATTTTAAGGACTTCGTTGAGCTCAGCAAGATCGATACCGAACCGCTGCTCGCTGAGATGCTGGCCTATGCGAAGAGGTATCAGATTCTCCTCGATGGCAATTCCGGCAGCGCAGCACTGGATGCCTGCATCGACCGCCTGAACCGTTTGGAGACTACGGTAACAAGGCCATATTTCCTTGAAGTGCTGCGCCTATATAACGAAAACAAGCTGACGCTGGCACAGGTCACAGAAATTTTCCTGACGACAGAGAATTACCTGTTCCGCAGGACAATGTGCGACCTGCCGACTAATGCCCTGAATAAAATCTTCCTCATGCTGCATCGGGAGATCATCCGGTACGATGGCACTGAGGATAATTATGTTGAGAAGCTCAAGTATGCACTCCTGTCAAAGAAGGAGCGTGCCCGCTTCCCGGACGATGTTGAGTTTAAGGCGGCATTTGAAGAGCGTCCAGTTTATCTGATGAATAGCAAAAATAAGATTTACATTCTTGAGCGCTTCGAGAACTTCGGTACTTCGGAGGATAAGGATGTATATCGTCACTGTGATGACGGCACATATTCGATTGAGCACATCATGCCGCAGCACCTGACGCCGGTATGGCAGAAGGAGCTGGGCGATGACTATGAGCAGATACATGAGCTGTGGCTCCATCGCATGGCTAACCTTACGCTGACGGCCTATAACTCGAAGTACAGCAATAGCTCCTTCACCGAAAAGAAAACCATGCAGAATGGTTTCGATGACAGTGGTATCCGCATGAACACTTGGATTGCCAAGAAGGACAAATGGACGCTGGCGGAGCTGGAGGAGCGCAGCGAGTATCTCATGAGTAGGGCTTTGACCATCTGGGCAGCGCCTGTCACAGAGTATAAGCCGGAAGAAAAGCAGCTCGATACTTATACCCTTGAGGATGAGGGAGAGTTGACCGGACGCCTTATTGCGAAGTTTACCTTTAAGAACACCGAGCAGCCGGTAACGAGCTGGGTGGAGATGTTCCAGAAGGTAATCCAGATTCTTTATGCCGAGGACAAGGCCATCCTCACAAAGCTGGCGATGTCGGAGGAGGAGAACATTGCACTTCACTTCAACACGAATCCGGATGCTTTCACAAAGTCGCTGGAAATCGGCGATGGCATCTATGTATGGACTAACACCAGCACACAGAGCAAGCTATCTGTCCTGAGTCGTCTCTTCAAACTGTACGATGAAGATCCGGCGGACTTGGTATTCTACTTGCGCGATGAAAATGAAGCCAATGCAGATGAGCCGGGTAGCCGTTACGAGCTCCGAAGAAAATACTGGACATATGCGCTTCCGATTATCCAGAAGGCGCACGGCGAGGATGGCTCCTTCTCCAATGTTAATCCGTCAAGGGATAACTGGATCAATGGCTTCTTCGGTATCGGCGGTTTTTATCTGTGCTGCGTAGCAAACTATGATGCAGCGCGGGCAGAAGTCGTATTTGGTAGAGGCAATAAGCAGGATAATAAGGATGCCTTCGATAATCTGTACATGCATAAAGCAGAAATCGAATCGGCGCTTGGCACGACTCTCCAATGGAACCGTGGCGATGACATCAAGTCGTCCAAGGTATTCATTCAGCTGAGTAATGTCAGCATTGAGAATGAGACCGACTGGCTCCAGATGGCAAACTTCCACGCCGACTGGACAAAGAAGTTCTACGATGTGATTGTGCCGTTTATCAAAGGCTGATAGCAAAGGAGGCTGGAATATGCAGCACGAATGTAAGATAACAGTTCTGGAGACAAAGGTCTTCCCGGAACTTCAGGAAAAATATCTGGCTGATCCTAAGTCAGGTGCGTGTCCTTGCTTCAAGCCGGGCGATGAGTTTGTTTTGAAGAGAACGCCACAGCAGGATGATTTCTATCACCTGATGAACGGCAAGTTCTGTGGAGAAGCATGGGATGCCATCAGCCGTTATGTTTACACAGCTCTGCAGGGCGGCTCCATCATGCATGGTTGGACAAATGACGAGCGCATGATGATTGCCTGCTGTAACGACGGAACCCGACCTGTCATTTTCAAGATCGAGCGGATCGATATCCCGGAGACGGATGAAGAACGGGAATGGCTTGAAAAGCAGAATTTTAAGAATGGAGCGGATGATGCTTACACGGGGTGATTATATGAAGGATGAATTTTTATCATTCTCACCTGAGAATATTGAAATAATGAGAAGAACAAGGGAACTGCTGGATCAGTACAATGCGACCGCATACGATGAGAATGAGAAACGGGCAGCACTTCTTCAGCAGATACTCGGCTCTTGTGGTGATGATGTTACGATCCAGACACCGTTTAAGATTACTTATGGCACACATGTATCCGTTGGAAATCATGTTTTCATCAACTACAATGCTGAGTTCCTTGACGGAGGAACGATAATAATCGGAGATCGCGTGATGTTCGGGCCAGATGTCAAGATTTATTCTGGGAATCACTCTCTGGTTTCAGAAGAACGAATGAAAATCGTTGACGGCAGGCTGCAACTGATATCCATTGCGGAGACAGTCGAAATAGGAAACGATGTATGGATTTGCGGCAATGTTACCATTGTTCCCGGAGTGAAAATTGGGGACAGAGCAGTGGTAGGCGCGGGCAGCGTTGTTACAAAGGATGTCCCTGTCGGATGTTTAGTTGCAGGAAATCCGGCCAAAGTTATTAAGAGAATAGATTCATAAAAGGAGAATAGAAAAAATGCTTGAAATCGGAACAAAGGCACCGGAGTTTACACTGCCCGATCAGAACGGGAAAATGCACTCCCTGTCAGATTATAAGGGTCAGAAGGTTATCCTGTATTTTTATCCAAAAGACATGACCAGTGGCTGTACCAGTCAGGCTTGCAGTTTCCGTGATCTATACCCGCAGCTGCAGGAAAAAGGAGCAGTGGTACTTGGCGTGAGCAAGGACAGTGTAGAGTCGCATAAAAGATTTGAAGAGGCTCATGGACTTCCGTTTACACTGCTTTCAGACGAGGCACTTGAAGTGATAAAAGCCTACGACGTATTGAAGAAAGGCACGGACGGGACATCATTAAAAAGCCTGACCCGCTCAACATATCTGATTGACGAGGATGGAATAATCATCAAAGCATTTGGTGCCGTCAAGGCCAAGGCGAATGCAGCACAGATGCTGGAAGAACTATGATTGCTGACAAGCCGGAACACCCATACCTTGGGCTCAAAAACTGGGAAGGAGACTTTGTGAATGAAAATACAGCCGATGAAATGATGACGATACAGGCGATGGATGTGAAGAAATCTTATTCTGGCTGGCCTGCATCGATGCAAGAGTAGAGTCGAGTGGATGGGAAATTACAGCTTTTCGGACATATTCCCTCAAAGCGAAGTGTTGAGGCGATTGGGGAATATGTGTGTCTGCTTATATATAGTAGGGACAAGCACATCGACCTGTTTCCGAGAACGTTCGCGGTCGAGAAAATGGCGATTTTGAGGGTGTAAAAGTAGTGGATTTATTTCCGAGAACGAACGGAGCAATTTGGCGGATATTTGACATCCATCTGGAGCAATCGAGCCACGTTGAGACGGTCGCGCTTTTGGGTAAAATAACTGACTGACCAAAGGACTATGTGAAGAT
>JAEEGL011874882.1_pt1 | contig 35393 bp, 29 predicted proteins | sample 9134231 | NCBI WGS metagenome assembly JAEEGL01 (sample SAMN16246548, study PRJNA631951) | gut metagenome | biome: gut microbiome; feature: rumen; material: fiber-attached | host: Bos | place: Iran: Karaj | collected 2018-10 | reverse complement strand
CGGCGGCAACAGATCGGGAGCTGCGGGGGGGGGCTCCGGGGAAGGGCCCTCCTCGCGCCCGACTGTTGCCCGTGCTATCCTACTTTTTGTCCACCCTGTAAAAATGGAGATCAAATCATCCTACTTTTTGTCCACATGACCAAATATTTGCTATATTTGTGGGCTAAAGAGATTGCAAGTGGATAGAAGGATTTGGGTATCCTGGCTCTTTTGTTTGTTAAGTGCCGTTGTATCAGGACAGACGATGGATTACCATCTGCCCGGATACTCCTATTCGCCCTATGGGAATGAGGAAAACCAGAACCTGACCGGCGAGCACCGCAGCCTTCTGACCGAGACGGAAAGGACCGACGAATTCACTTTCTACTTCCGTTGCAATCAGGCCGTCGTCGACGAATCCTACCTCTGGAACCCGACCGAAACCGCAATGCTCCGCGGCCTCCTCAAACGGGATGGCGTCCGGATCGACACCCTTACCGTCTACGCCTATTCCTCCCCCGAAGGCCCCGCACGGTTTAACGCCATGCTTTCCCGCAAACGGGCGGAGGCCACCCGCAACTACATCCTCGCCCACTGCACGCAGGCGCCCGGGCAGATCAATATCATCGAGAAACAGGAAAACTGGCCGGGACTCCGCCAGTCCGTCCGGACCTCCTACCGCCGCAGAAACCGGGAAGAGGTGCTCGACATCCTGACCGGAGAGATGAGCGACGAGGCGCGCAAGAGCGCCATCAAGAGTCTGGACGGCGGCAAGACCTACCGCTATCTGATCGACACCCTGATGGGGCCGCTCCGCAACTCGGTCTTCACCATCCGGTGGGCCCCGAAGCAGACCGTCGAATCCGAGGTACCCGGGCCGGTCGCCTCGCTCGCGCCCTCCTGGATGCCGGAAATCGCCGAGCCGCAGCAGCAGCCCGAAGAGGAAGTTCCCGCCGTCACCCCCGAAGACCCGGAATGGACTAAACGGACCATCTTCGCCCTCAAGACCAATGCGCTTTACGACGCCGTCACCGCCTTCAACTATTCGGTCGAGGTGCCGGTCGGAAAGCGTTTCTCCATCGCCTGGCAGCACTACTTCCCCTGGTGGCACACCAAAAAAGAACTCAAATACTGCCTCCAATACCTCACCCTCGGCGGCGAATTCCGCTGGTGGGTGGCGCCCCGTCCCCGGCCCGAAAGCGAAAACCGGATGCTCCGGGACGTGCTGACCGGCCATTTCATCGGCGTCTACGGATTCTGGGGCAAGACCGACATCCAGGTACTCCGCACCATCGGGATGTACCAGTGCGCCAACGTCTTCAGCGTCGGCCTCACCTACGGCTACAGCCTTCCCATCACCCGCCACTGGAATATGGAATTCTCCATCAGCGCGGGTTACGCGCAAATCCCCTACCAGCACTACATCCCTTCGGAAGACTGGCAGTTCCTCTGGCGCGATCCGGAAAACACCGGCGTCCTGCACTACTTCGGCCCCACCAACGTGGCCGTCAGTTTCGTCCGTCCCATCGTCATCAGATACAGGAAGAAATGAGACGGAGACTGATGCATATCGCTGTGGCGGCGCTGCTCGGATGGGTGGCGGCGGGCTGCGACTTCCGTCCGCTCACGGACATGAACAACGTGAGTTACGTCCGCATCTACATCGACGAGCATCTCCTCAACGTGACCGAGGGCTATTACAATCCGGATTTCCGCCATCCCGACTACGTGAGACCGGAAATTTTCCGCGTCGCGCTCTATGACGCCTCAAGCGGGGATTTCGTCACGGAGCGATACCTCCGCCATCAGGGCGACGACGAACGCGGACACTATTACGACGGCTACCTGATCGTCGATCCGGGCTCCTATCATCTCTACGCCTGGAACTTCGGCACGGAAACCACCGTCGTCAGCAAAGAAAGGAAATTCTTCGAGACGGACGCCTCCACCCGCGAGATCTACACCCGCAACCGGAGCGGTGACGAATCCGTCCGCTACGACGCCGACCACCTCTTCGTGGCCGACCGGCGGGACATCGTCATCAAGCGGCACGACAAGGTGGATACGCTCCGCAACGAAAACGGCGACCCGTTCCTTCTGGCGGAGAGCGTCGTCAAATCCTATTACCTCCAGATCGGCGTCAAAGGCAGCCAGTGGCTGTCATCCGCCACTTCGTACCTGAACGGCGTCGCGGCCGACGTCCGTCTTCACGACCGTTCCCTCGGAGAAGAGGGAGAGGCGACCCTCGCCTTCGGAATGACGCGAGGCCGGCTTACGGACACGGAAGACCACGCCTGCATTTACGCCACTTTCGGCACCTTCGGGCGCCTGGACGGCACCTCCAGCGACCTCCGTGTTTCCTTCGAGGTCGTCACGACTTATGGCAAGCATTTCGAAGTCACCATCCCGATGGATGAAATCTGGCTTACCACCGACGCCCTGGAGCACCAGTGGCTCATCATCGACCGGGAGATCGAAATTCCCGAACCGCCGCCGGCGCCGGGCGGAGGCGGCATGGACCCCGGCGTGGAGGACTGGGGCGACATTGAAAGCGATATTGTTATTTAAAAATATATGTTTAACCCAAGTTTTAATCAATTATGAAAAAAACACTTATTATGGCAGCCCTTGTTTGCGTAGCGCTTGCAGGCTGCACCAAGAACGAGAAGCATGTCGCCACCGACGACAGCGCCATCTCCTTCGCTCCGATTTCGCAGCGGACCTCGACCAAGGCCGAGTTCTACGGCGAGCAGAACGCCACCTACACGGGTGAGGGTTCCACCTATGAGAAATTCACCGCTTTCGCCGCCTACACCGAGGACGCGACGACGGCTCCGAGCGAGAATTTCTTCCCTGCAGCAGGTGTCGAGTGCGAGCACGCCGGCACCGCTCCCGCCGACTACTGGAAGCCGACGACCGCCTATCTCTGGCCCAAGGCCGGTTACCTTACGTTCCACGCCATCTCCCCGTCCGTGCTGACTCCGTACGCCGGCACCGTCGCGAACGCATGGACCACGGGTCTGACCATCTCCAACTTCGTCGCCTCGACGAATATGGATCAGCAGGTCGACGTCCTCTACAGCGACTTCAACTTCTATCAGCAGCGCAGCATGTACACGCCGGCCAACGGGATGCCGTATGACGACGATGACGACAGCGCCTTCACCCACGAGGGCGTCAACCTGACCTTCCGTCACGCCCTGAGCGCCGTGCAGTTCCGCGTCGTGACCGCCGAGGACTATGCTCCCGCCAGCGCGACTGCAAAGCACGAGTTCACGGTCACCAAGATCGAAGTGCTGAACGCCAACTACAAGGGTGAGTTCCATGAGAACCGCAAGGGCGACGCCACCAACGACTATGCGAACGCCGCCGCCGGCAGCATCACCTTCAACAAGGACAACGCCGTGACCGCCTCCCCGTACTGGGTCCCCGCCGCCGACGAGACGACCTACACCGCATTCACCGGATCGACCGATGTCACCACCGCCGACGCCGCTGCCGCCAAGACCTTCGGAGACTATGGCAAGCTGATGCTTCCCATGCCGCAGGCCCTCGCCCACAGCGCCAACGAGGTTACCGTCAAGGTTACCTACAACTACAAGTTCACCCTGAACGGTACCGAGCACAGCTACACCGACCTCACGACCCAGGTTTCGCTCGCCGGCGCCCAGGCCAAGAAGTACAACGGCACCACGGAAGACTACGATGTCAACTACTGGCTCATCAACCACAAGTACCTCTACACCCTGGTCTTCAAGATGGACGAGATCATCTTCGATCCCAAGGTCGAGGCCTTCGTCGAAGTTTCCGACATCAACATCGACCTTCCTTACCAGAACTAAGTCTTTTTCATAAATGAAGCTACGCAACATACCGGGAGTCCGCCGCAGAGGCGCCGCAATGCTTTTTGCGGCGGCACTCTCCCTGTATGGATGCATCGATCGCAGAGACCTGTATGACCCCGATCTCGAAATGACGTTCGACCCCTGCCGCAACCTGGAGACCTTCGGTGTCCGGGCCTGGGCCTTTCCCGACGGGAGCGGGCCCGCTGAAGGGACGCTCCTTCTGGATGACGCCCGGATCATGCGGGACGGCGGGAAGTGGCTTCCCGAAAAGCCGCTCCTCTGGCCGGCCAGAGACAGAAAGGTCTTCGTCCTTGCCTACGCCCCTTACGGGATGGCTTCCGCCATCAGTCCGGAGCGAGGTGTCGAGTTCGAGGGAATAGACGCGGAGGCGATCGCGGAGGATCTGCTTTACAGCGATCCGGTCCCCGATGCCTCCAAGGGGCGTGACGGAGTCATTCCTCTGACCTTTTACCCGGCGCTGTGCCGGGTGGATTTCCGCCTGCGCACTGACGCCTTCCCGGTGGAAAAAGTCGAAGTCAAGGCCCTCAGGGCCCTGACGCTGGTGACAAGGGGCGATTTCCAGTCGCTGCCCTCCCCAAAGTGGACACTCTCCGGCACCCCCGGTCCCGTGACGCTCGCGGAAGGGTCGTTCCTGCTGGAAGGAGAGCCGACGGTCATCAGCGGGAATCATACGCTGATCCCGCAGCGGATCTCGACCCGCTTCGAGGCCGAGATCGACTATACGGACACCAACGGAATCCTCTCGCACTGGACCGTCTCAACGGACACCGTGGAAAAGAATTTCATCCCGGGAAGGAGTTACTATGTCGATCTGATGTTTAGCGTAGAAACCTGCACGCTGACTACGTTGTGAAAGGAAGAAGCTGCATAATAGCGCTGGTGGCGGTCCTCGCGGGCTGCACCAAAGTCGTACCCGCTCCGCAGCAGGAGCGGCGGGAGCCCGTGTATTTCAACATTCCCGTCGTCTCCCCCGCCACTCGGACGGATCCGGGCGCGGCCAATCAGGAGATCGGGCAGAACTACGACACCCGGGAGCACTTCTCGGTGTACGCCCTCGACCAAGACAGGCCGTTCAGCGAACTGACACCCGCCCTGACGAACCGCTATTATATGCAGAACCTGGAATGCGCGTATGACGCGGCGGCAGACTGCTGGAAGCCGCTGGAGCCCTATTACTGGCTGCCGGCTTCGGCAGGACGGTCCTACCTGTCGTTCCAGGCGTATTCACCTTCGGTAGCGCAGGAGGATATGACCGCCCTTTCCCACAACTGGACGGACGGATTCACCTTCACGGGATTCCGCCCCCGGACGGCGGGATCGCAGTACGACCTGCTCCTGACCGACATCCACAAAGACCGGCAGCGGGCACAATATACGCCCGATCCCGGAGTCCCTTACGACGACACCTCGGTGAATCCGTATCAGGGCGTCGACCTGAATTTCTCCCACGCCCTCACGTCGATCGTGTTCAAGATCCGCGCGAATGTGGACGAGAACGCCCTCCAGACGGTCCGGCTGCAGAGCATCCGGGTCGTGCAGGCCTGGGACAAGGCGACCTTCACGCAGAACCTCGGCGGAGGCACGCCCGCCTGGACGGCGGATGCGGACGCGGGCGAGACTTCCTATTATGCCTATCGCAATACGGGAGCCGCAACCGCAGGCATCCAGCTGACGGCGACGGACTACACCGCCCCGAACGCCCTCCTGCTGATCCCGCAGGATCTGGACCACCCCACAACCGGAAATCACGTCAAGATCGAAGTGAGTTACTCCCGCACGACGGGCGGACGGACGACGGTGTCCACCGATACCATCGACCTTGTGACCGGCAACGGGAACAACTATTATCAATACAAGGATGCCGATGACAATTACATCGACATCGACCGGTGGAGGATGGGCTACCGATACACTTACCGGTTCACCATCAACCTCTTCAAGATTTTCGTAGACCCCTCGGTCGACCCCTGGCTGGATCACGGAAGCATCGATGTAGAACTATGACGAAAGTATCAGCATACTGCCTTGCAGCCGCCTGTGCCCTGCTGAGCCTGTCCTGCGACAGGCGGAGCGCGGACGACGCTACCGTGCGGCGTCCCATCCGCTTCGAAGTGGAGCAGGAGGCCGCCGTGAGCAAGGCGCTCATCAGCAGCGATGACGACCTGATCCACGCCTGCACCCCTGTCGCGGACGGAGGTCTGGGGAAAGCCATCGGCCTATGGGCCGCCATGACTGACGCATCGGGACGCACGACCAACGACGTGTTCCAGGGTGTCCAGCTCCGTTGGTTCGACCGCGAAGGCGGCCACGAATTCAATCCGGACACGGATGAGGAATCCGACCGCCAGAAATGGAACACCGTTATCGTGGACGACCAGGGCGAAAGGGCGGGCGAAGTCTATTGGCGTCCCGGCGAAACCTATCGCTTCCGCGCCTACTACCCCGCGGGCGTGGAGCTCCGCGAGAACACGAGCGCCAGCACCTTCATCGCCGACTACCGAACTGCCAGCCAGCAGGACGACATGCTGGCCGGCTATCAGAAAATGACGCTTTCGACCCTTGCCGACCTGCAGCAGCACGTCCAGTTAAGGATGAAGCATATGCTTTCCGCCGTCAAATTCACCTTCCGGTTCAAGGAGGACTTCCCCTCGACGGATTACCTGACGGGCGTCTGGCTGGAGAACGAGGCGGAGGGCGAATTTGTGGATTACGGCCTGCTGGTCTTCGGCGACGGCACGGAAAGCGGCGTCGAGAGAATCCAGTGGTATGGCATTTCCGCCCCGCTCGAGGGCAAGAAGATGTACCAGTGGGCCACCACTCCCGGACTGGCATTCTCCTCCACCCCTGAGAGCCGGGCCGTGGCCTACCAGGCGTCCGACGCCACGAGCACGGTCACGGCGGGCGAATTCTACACGGGCAACGACGGCTTCGTCCTGATGATCCCCCAGACCGTCGGAGAAGGTACTTCGATCTGCTTCACGACCCGTAACAGTCTCGGATACACCTTCAAGGTAGCCCTCCCGGAGGGAACAGTCCTGGAGCCCGGCTACCGCTACACCTTTAATATCATTATCAGCAAACTGGACGTCGAACTCTTCATCACCATCAAGCCGTGGAACGAACTGGAGTCCTCCTATTCCATTAATTTCTAGCGAACGATGAGAAAAGTCTGCATACTGCTTACGATTTGGGCCGCCGCCGTGATGTTCGCCGGCTGCGGGAAGGGTGATTCCGGGGACAAGCCCCGGAATGACGGGGCTCCGGCGGACCTGACTTTCTCGGTCCGCATCCCGATGATGACCGCCGGCACGAAGGCCGGCTATGCAGACGGCGCCGTCTCCCCTGCCGATACGACCGGCTGGAAACGCTGGGAACTGCTGGTGGACGGACAGTCCTTCTACCGGCTGACCCTCTTCCTGATCCGAAGCCACGACAACACGATGGTGGCCTACCGCGACTTCTATCTCGACAACGGCACCCTTAACGACTATTGCGACATCGCCGGCAGGGAAAATGGCTTCTGCTCTGCCGACGGCACACTCCTGCCCGCCAATACGCAATATACCGTAGCGGCCGTGGCGCACTTCAGTTACCTTTATCCTCAGCACGGCGACGCCGCGTCCTCCATCGAGAAACTCCGCTCGGGCGAATACCGTCTCCTCGCCGTGGCCAATCATTCCGCCACGGGGCCCGTCACTTCCGAAAGCGGTGTACGGACCTACGCCGGCCTGCAGGACAACGGGACGGCATTCACCACCCTCGTCGACGGCGTCATCACCGCATTCAACAACCACCTGACGGAGGGGCTTCCGGACTTCACGGCCGACAATCCCGCCTACGCCCCCCTGTTCAAATACGACATCCGCACCGTCAAGGCGGACGGCACTTACAGCGGATCTTCCGACGAACAATATGTCTGCGAGCAGCGTCCGCAGCCGCTCTCGCTGGTAAAAGACTTCCTCGTGCTCTCCGGCACCTGCAACGTCGACGGCGAACTGGTGCGCACCTATTCCCGCATCCGCCTGACACTCAACAATGAAAGCCCTATCGAGGACCTGACACTCAATACTTTCTCCTTCGAGACGCCGTTCTCCCAGAAGCAGACCTACCTGTTCGATTTCGGCGACGGGAGCCGCTTCACCGATTTCGGCGACGGCATCGGCACCCCGCAACTTGATGCGCCGGCGGCCATCCACGCCTATCCCGGCGACGGGCTCCTTATCCCTACGGAGGAGAACCGTGTCATCTACGACGCCTACATCCTCGAAAGCCGACGTGGCGAGGATATGTACAAGTACAAGGTCGATGTGGAATACGCCGGCATCAACAGCGATGAAATCACCCTTACGGACGGCACCCCGATCTTTACCGCGGAGGCCCTCAAATCCTCCTGGATCGCCGGGCACTACAAATACCTGTTCAAATCGCTGAACTCCTCCCGCGGATTCCTCTATGACAACACGCTGAACGAGAGCCAGACCCAGAACAACCGCTTCGTCAAGAGCGAGAACTACAATGTGCAGCAGGGGGGCGTCAAGACCTGGCTGGACAAGAATATCCTCGGCGGAACCCGTACGACCACCCTTCTCGTAGACCCTACCACGCTGGCTTTGACCCGCACGGACGGCGGGACGCTGACCGATCTCCGGCTGGACGGGGACTACGACCCCTTCATCTGGACCCTCGAACGGGCGGGAGACGGACAGTATTTTATTCTCAATGAGGCCACGGGGCAGTATTGGGACAAGAGTATCGTCACCAACGACAACAACGTCAAGCTGATGACGACGATGATCGGGTATTCCTATTATATGCCCGTGAATTTCGTCAACGGCACCATCAAGGGCGTCGCCTTCCAGAACGGCGTATCTTCCGGCGCGCCCTGCTACCTCTTTTGCGACGGCTACGGACACGCCAGCAGCGGTAAAAACACGACCAACGACATGTGGGCGCTCTACGCCTGTGACAGCGGCACTCCCGCAGCGGCCATGAAAGTGATTCCCCTACAGATCATCGATCCCGTCACCCATCAGCCCGAGAACCTGGAGGAACTGAGCCGCAACGATTACATCAAGGTGAATATCTTTGCGTCCGTCCAGAGCGACGGCGGCATCATATCCTTCAAGGTCATTCCGTGGGTACCCCGGGAAGGAACGATTGAATTTGAATAAACGCGACTATGACGAAGAGATTCCTGTATATATTGCTCCTTTCTTCTCTCCTGACGCTCTCCGGATGCGCCCGGGAAGAGGAGCCGTCCGAGTATACCGTCGGAGAGGACACCTGGGTCACCATCCCCTTCGGTGCCTCCTCCTTCGGTGCCGTCGACCTCTCCACCCGGAGCGACACGGGCATCATTGGCGAATCCCGCGTCAAGAATCTCTTCCTTTTCATCTTCAGCGAGGACGGCAGCAAACGCCTCTACGCCCACTTCTTCGATGACCGCAACCTCGGCAGCCAGACCGACATTCTCGCCGGGCAGTTCGACGGCTGGTGGCGTACCAATACGACCGACCGCAGCGACAAATACGGCGCCTACACGGTCGACAATCCGGACGACAGCAAATGGACCCACGGCGGGCTCCGCATCAAAGCTCCCTCGGCGACCGGAAAGATTTACGCCGTCGTCAACATCGACGGCGACATGATCAACATTTCCCCGGAAAGTCTCAACCTCATCCGCACCGAATCCGCCCTCAAGGCACTGACAGCCCACATGCAGCAACCGACGCTCCAGCGCAACGGGTACTTCCCGATGACCGGCGTCAAGTCGCCCGTCAAGATCGTCGGCGGCAAGGAAGCCGTGCAGTGGTACGACGGAAGCGCCTGGACGGAAGACTGGTATCTCCCCCTGGAGCGGATGGACGCCAAGATCCAGTTCAAGATCCAGGTGGCCGAAGGCAACGCCACCTTTGACGGAGACGAAACCTACCGGCAGATGACGCACTTCACGCCCGAATCCTGGCAGGTCGTCAATATGCCCAAGGGCTGCACGGTCTTCGCCGACGCCTCCGCCGCGAGGGATACGGACGCCGCCGAAGCGGAAGGGTATTTCGACTCCATTCCCGTCCCGGCCGAGACCACCGAGAATGCGGAGACCGATCCCGTCTATGGCTTCACCTTCTATATGATGGAGAACCGCGAGAGCGCCAACAAGAACGGCACCGTCCCCGGCTCGACGGCCGCCGAGCGCTGCCAGATGCGGGAAATGCGCAAGAAAAACGCGGACGGCACCTATTCGGTCAAGTCCGGCGACATGTGGCAGTACGCTCCGGAAATGGGGACCTATGTCATCATCAAGGGCGTGTTGAACATGGACGTACTGGTCGCCTCCGAGGCCAAGGACCAGACGCTCTGCGCCGATGTCACCTACGTTATCCATCTCGGGGACTTCGGCTCCGACCAGAACAATTACGACATCCTCCGCAACAACTACTACACCTACACCGTCACGGTCAAAGGCGTAGACAAGATCCTCCTCGAGGTCGAAAGCTCCCAGTACGGAGCGTCGATGGTACAGGAACTCAATCCCGGCGCCTGGGGATCCGTCAACGTCGCCAAGGAATCCACCTTCACCTTTGACTCCCATTACGGCCAGCGGGTCTTCAACTTCGACGCCGACCACATCGATCCCGACCACTGCTTCTGGTATGTCAAGACCCCTTACGGCAAGGAAGGCATTCCGCCGCGCGTGGGCGACGCCGACATTCCCACCGGCTACGACTACAAGTGGGTCCACTTCATGGTCAACAACATCGACAATACCGCGACGGCCGACTCTCTCCGCTACGGGAAATACCCCTACCGGCACAACAATCACCCCTACCCCGGCGACGACTCTCCCCGCCTGATGAATGTCGTGCAGTTCACCCAGTATCTGCGGGAGCAGAAAAACCTCTACCTGGCCGGGGATCCGAACGACTTCCGGGACGAATATGACCAGCAGTGGTACGACTGGTCGTTCATCGACGCGGACATGGAGCACGGCGTCACCGGCGGCGGACTCAATTCGCGTACCGACCTCACGGCAGAGGAGAAGGATGCCATCGCAAGGGGTAATGCCTGCCGTCACCGCATCTACGTAACGGCCTTCGTGGACGAATTCTATTATCAGGCCGATCCCATCAATCCGGCCAACACGCCCAAGGACTTCTGGAAGACCTTCTGCAACCAGCCCAACCGGATGATGTTCCTCCTGTGCGACAGCAACTTCAGTCTCGACCAGGCCAGTACCGCGACGGGATCGGTGATCACCATCCGCCAGCGGTCCATCCAGACCCCTTACAACCTCACCCGCTCCCTGGAAGAGAACAGCGAGGGCTGGGGAACGGAGACGATCGACGAGACCGAGGGCATCGTCTGGTTCTACAGCCAGAACGAGCATGCATACCGCCGCGGAAGCAATTACACCAGTTTCGCCAACGAAATTCCCAATTACATCTCCCTCCCCGTCAACAGCAAATTCAACGGCCGCTACAACACGGTTTCCAACTGGCAGCTTCTTCAGGGGGGCACTTTCCAGAACAATATCCCGTGGTCCGACCACCTGGACTATGAGGCCGAGAACGATGCCAATTACCTCTTCCTCAAAGACGATCCGGACGATCCGTCGGACGCCACGATGCGCTGGTCGTGTATGATGCGCAACCGCGACAACAACGGCAACGGCGTGATCGACGCCGAGGAAGTCCGCTGGTATATGGCTTCCAGCGAGCAGATCATGGATATGTTCCTCGGCGGACAGGGTCTATCGGAAGAGGCGATGACCTATTCCCAGTCCTGGGCCAGCCGCTCCGGACGCTTCCCCGCCGACGATCCGTATTTCCCGAATGTCGACCGGTGGAGGGTCCATTATATCTCCAGCACCATCAACCGGAACTCGACCGTCGGCAAGAATCTTCCCGATATGCTGCGCTGCGAGGAGGGTCCGAATATGGGTGCCGGCTATTACCACATGGACGTTTACTGGGACAATTCCCACAAGCAGGGCCGCTTCACGACCCGCTGCATCCGGAATCTCGGCCGGGACGAGATCGAGCTCAATCCCGCGACGGCCGCATCGGTCATCGCCGACGTCAACGCGATTCCTACACCGCTGGTAATCGCCAGCCCGCAGTCCGGCACGATCAACTCCAATACGGTCTATACCTTCGACTGCCGCAACATCAACGAGAAGTCGCTCCGTTACTACTCCTCCTTCGAACTGGAGCCGGACAACGAGTTCAGCCAGAGTTCCCGGCTCTGGAAACGCTTCGAAACCGGCCCGTACATCCTGATGAAAGATTACACCGGATCGGAAAACGGCCCGGTCAACTATGACTATCTCCACCAGATGCTCATCGAAGGGCGCTCTCCCTGCCCCGAGGGCTACCGCGTCCCGAATATCCGCGAGGCGGCCGTCATGTTCAGCTACACGTCCAAGAACTGGTGGGCCAACTGCCCCCAGACGATGGTGAGCTCCTATGTCAACTGCTGCTATAAATACGGCAACGGCTACGACTTCGCCTCCACCGGGAGCAGCACCGAAAAGACCAAGCACTCCTGGGACGTCCAGGGCAACAACCAGCGCATCACCATCGGTATCGCCGGCAACTGCTACCGCGTCCGGTGCGTAAGAGACATTCCGGATTAGGGCATCACTCGCAGGATTCGGAGGGAATTATTAAATTTTTTTTCGAACTTGTAATTTTTTCGAAATATTTTCTTATCTTTGCACCCCTCGACAAACACGGGATGTCCGTGTATTACGAGGACAATGTGTGTAATAATTATTGTTAATCAAAGATAAGATGAAACCTCAAGAGTACCTTACTCCGGAAATCGACGTACAGGAAATCGTGTATGACTGCCCGGTGCTCAATGATTCCACCGACTACCACTACGGCGGCGGCTTCGGTGATGACGAAAACGAAGGTTAGACCCATTCAATTTGACAAGAAAATGAAAGCGAAATTCAATTATATCTTTACTGTACTGACTGCCGCCGCATTGGTTTCGGCCTGCAGTGAATCGCCCTCCATTTCTTCCCGCGACGTCATCCGGGGCACCCGTGTAACCGAAATCAACGGCGTTCTGGACGACGCCGTCAAAAGCGGCTATGCCCTTGCCACCGACGAAGGCGGGAATCCGATCCTCCACACATACTGGACCGAAGGCGACCGGATCGCGGTAACCGACGGAGCCTCATCCGCGGTATACGGCACCTCAACCGGTTCCGACAATGCCGAGACTGCCGCCAGCTTTACCGGTGACGGATATTTCGAACTGGAGAACGGCCTCTGGGCCGTTTACCCCAGCACGGCTCTCATCGCCCGTGACAGCGAAAAACTAACCGTGACCGTCAATAATGTCACGGAACAGGACGAGGCGGGCAAATTCGTAAACTGGGGCATCAACGACCTCAAAATCGGTTACGGCGTCGCTAATGACGATGTCCCTGCCATCCGTTTCAAAAATCTGCTTGCAACGCTGAAAGTCAATCTGAAACTGGCTGCCGATCACGGGATCGAATTCGGCCGGAACGAGACGGTCAAGTCCGTCAACCTGACGGCCGTAGGCAATGAGAAGATGGCCGGAGACTTTACGCTTCCCCTCTCCCCTTCCGCCACCGAGCTGACTCCTACCGCTCATACGTTTAGCGAGATGTCCTGTATCATGCTGGAAGATACGGAACTTTCCACCGACCAGACAGTGTCCATCTTCTTTACCGTAGCGCCGGGAACCTACAGTCAGATTCTCGTTACGATCAATACCTCTGTCAGGACCATTCAGCGCACGATTGCCATCAATACAAACCTCGAGCGCAACAATTTTTATAATATCAACCTGACCAAGATCAAGAATGCCTCGCCCTATACGGTGATTGAAGACATTCCGGTGGATGAAGGCGGATGGGGTGACAGTATATCCACCGCCAGCAAGTCCTCGGGAGCCGTCGTCGCCCTTTGGGACGGTCTGTATGACGATACCCTCACGGGCCGCTACTATACCGTACAGCTCGCCCGGGACGCCGCCTTCACCAACATTGTCGAAACCACCAATATCCAGATTACCTATTCCACCCTTTATGGCGGGGGAGATGACCAGTACCTGGATGACGGAAGGATTACATTCTGCGGCTTGCAGCCCAACACCCGCTATTATTACCGTGTCAAGGTGATGGGCGTCGGAGACGAGTACTACAGCAGGACCCCCAATACCTTCATCACGACCGCCCGGAAGTCGGCCAGCGCAATGGGCTGCTCCTACTATATCGATTTCGACGACATCCTGAGCTACGGTACCGGTGACTTTATGGGACGTGCCGTCGCGACCTATCCCGGAGCGACGCCCACTTCGGAAGCGGATGACGCCGAATGGAATGACCGCCTGGGCTTCGTTTCCACCTCGGAACACTATTCTTACTGGAGCGGTCTTGTCAATCCGGCGGCCTCCTACAAGGTCGGAAGCACGTATGGCTGTATGCTCATTCCTTCCTCCGGGAATCCCAATAACGGGATTAATTACTCGAACGGAAGCACGATCAGCGCCGGCAACGTAACCGATCCCGACAACGTCCGGAATCGTCCGGGATATATCCAGCTTGGTACGGGAAGCAGCTCCGGATTCTTCAAGATCGGTGTCGGAACCGTTTCCCTGGCCAGAAACAAGACGACCAGTGTCACGGTCAAGTTCAAGGCCTGTGCCTTCAACAATCAGGGAAAGACACAGGACGCCGCCATCAAGGTCAACCTGTATGCAAAGAGCAGCGCCCGCGTATCACCTTGTGAAATTGAAGGGAATGCAACCGTCAACATCCCCTACGACGCCTCATATACCTGGCGGGAATACACGGTTACGGTAACCACCAATAAAACGACCGACGGCACGGATGCCGGGTCTCTCTCCGTCAAGTACGACTACCCCCGCGTCCTGACCTTCTCGACCGCCAAGAACGCAGCCGGAAGTTACGTGCGTGTATTCGTGGACGACGTTCAGATCAACTGACCGGATCAATGAAGACAAGGCTTCTTTTGCTGTCGGCATTGACGCTTCTTTCAGGGTGTACGGATCTTCCCGGACACCCTGAATATACCTTTATCGGAACCGTCAGGGATCTCCGGCTGGAAACCGTCATGCCTACCAGGACAGATGTCTCATACGATATGGAGGCAAATGTCATCCATTCCTCCTGGGCGTCCGGCGATGCCGTCCTGCTGACAGACCTTGTCTCTTCCGCACCCTTTACTCTCGCCGAGGGAGAAGAAGGAAAGAATCCCGCCCTTTTTGCCGGAGAACTGCCTGTCGCTTCAGGCCGGGAAACGCTGACGGCGGCCTACCCTGCCGGCCGGTCCCGCCTGGATGGAGGACAGGTCAAAATAACCCTGAGTCCTTCCCAGTCCGCAGGGAATCCGGGCGATTACGACTTGAAAGCGGCATCCATCCCCCGCGAGCAGCTTCTGGACGGCAATGTGCAGATTCGGATGAATAACCTGACATCCATCCTCAAAGTCAAGCTTACCCTGCCGTCCCGGCTCAACGGAATCGATCTCTCAAACGAAGAACTCACGTCCTTCTCCCTTGAAACGACAAAGCCCCTTTCCGGAGAAGGAACGCTGGACAACTCGAATGAAACGCCCGTCCTGACCGATTGCGCGGAGAATACGGTGACCTATTCTTTCGCATCCGGCACGCAGGCCGCTTCCACACAGGAATTCCTTCTGTTCATCCTTCCCGGAGCGTACACCGAACCCGTGATCTGGACGGCGGAAACCGGACATTATCGCATCCGTTTCCGTTTCAATCCCGGGATGGAATTCCTGCAGGGATATTTCTACACGGCTACATTCAACCTGGGAAAATCCGGCTGGACACAAAGTCCGACGCTGGATGACGACCGGGATTATTCGGTCGAAATCGTCTCCGCCCCTCCGATTGTCCACACCTCCGGCAATGTCTACGGGCTCGTAACCACCACTTCCGGAAATCCAGTTCCGGGCGTGGTCATTTCGGACGGATATGTTGTGGCGACAACCAATGCGCAGGGTGTTTATGAATTTACCTCGCAAAAGGCGAACGGGTATGTCTTCATCAGCCAGCCGGCCGGGTATGAAGTGCCGCTCGACGGGGTCTTCCCCGAATTCTGGCAGCCTCTCGATGACAATGTTTCTCTGGAGGAACGCCATGACTTCCGCCTCATACCGGTCAGCAATGACGACTGCGTGCTGATGGCACTCGGCGACTTCCACCTCTGCAATCGCAACGCGCTGTACGACCTGCGGCAATTCCGGAAGGAGGCAGAGGAGCTTATGAGCACCGTCACGGCTTTGCAGGCGCAGGGCAAGAGGGTCTACGGCCTTACTCTTGGCGACATGACCTGGGATATCTACTGGGACAAATCTTCCGGCTATGCCGGCTGCAATTTCGACCTGAGGGCCTACCGCAACGAAATCAAACAGGATTTCGCGGGCCTGGACTTCCCGCTCTGGCATACCATCGGCAACCACGACCACGACTACCGCGCTACGGGTGACTGGGATACGGTCATCCCGTACAAGCAGATCCTCGGGCCGACCTATTACTCCTTCAATGCCGGCGGATACCATATTGTCTCACTGGACAACGTGATCTGTGAGAATGACGGGACGAGCGGCGGCCGCGGTGATTCGGCCGGACTGACCGGCGACATCCTTTCGTGGCTGCAGGCCGATATCGCCCAGGTTCCCTCAGGAATGCCGGTTATCGTGTCAATGCACGAGCAGGCCTATGTGCCGACAAATCCGAACGGAGGATACAGCACGGAAAATTATGCTTCCTCACTGGAATCCGCCCTGTCCGGACGCAATGTCCATATCATTACAGGACATACGCACAATATCAACAATGTCAAACGTTCGTCCGCCATCTATGAGCACAATGCCGGGGCGCTCTGCGCCACCTGGTGGTGGACCGGACGCTTCTGCATTACCAGCGAGGCGAGCTGGGGCGGCGGCACATCCCTCGCCGATACATACCATATAGGCCGCGACGGTTCCCCCGCCGGATATACCATATACGACCTATCCTCCGGCACGATGAATTGGCATTACAAAGCCTTCGGCCTCCCGGCCTCCCGGCAGTTCAAGACATACGACCGCAACAAGTTCACCCTCACTGCCGCCAACTGGTGCCCGAATGCGTCCTCCAGCAACAAGACCGCCTTTGAAAAACTGGCGGCCAAGCAGCCGGATTATTCCTATGCAAAAGCAGCCGGGGAAAGTCTGGGATTCCTGCAGGGCAGTGTTCCCAACAACCTGGTGTACATCAATGTCTGGAACTGGGACCCGGACTGGAGCATCTCCGTCAAAGAGGGGAACACAAATCTTCAGGTTACCAAGCTGACAGACGCATACGATCCGATGCATCTGGTGGCCTATCCCGCCACCCGCTACAACAGCGGCAACGGCACCACTTCGACCTTCATTACCAGCAAGACGCAGCACCTGTTCCGCGTGACGGCCTCTTCGGCCACCTCCTCGCTGACCATCACGGTAACCGACCGGTTTGGAAACACTTACACCGAAACGATGACCCGACCCAAGACCTTTGCCGTCAACTGGGATTAAACAGAGGCGCGATGAAACGACGACTTATCCTGTTCCTGATGCTCGTTATTCCCCTACTCTCCTCCTGCGGCGGGAAGGACGGTCCGCTGACCGTCGGCATCGCCGAGACCTGCCGGGAAGGCAGCGTTTCCGTCGGGCGCACCTATATCGACGCCGTCGTGCGCGGCGGGCATACGCCGCTCGTGATTCCGGACAGTCCCATGGCCACATCCCTGCTGGCAAAGGTGGATCTCCTGCTGCTGATCGGCGGTGACGACATCGAGCCCGGGCGCTACGGCGAGGAGCCCCTCCCGGAATGCGGGGAGACCGAGCCGGAGCGGGACCGTTTCGAATCCGCGCTGCTGGACGAGGCCGTGCGTCTCGGGAAGCCGGTCTTCGGCATCTGCCGCGGGCTTCAGATGATCAATGTCCATTTCGGAGGAACGCTGTATCAGGATATTCCGACCCAATACGAGTCGGCGCTCGAGCACAAATGCGGCGGGCCGCGGATTACGGAAATCGTCCACACCGTCGGACTTGTGCCGGGATCGCGTCTCAAGGCCGTGCTCGGGGTGGATTCTCTCGGCGTCAATTCCTCCCATCACCAGGCCGTCAAAGACCTTGCGCCCGGCTTCCGGGCAAGCGCCACGGCTCCCGACGGCATCATCGAGGGCATCGAATCCTCCACCCTGCCCGTCGCCGGAGTCCAGTTCCACCCGGAACGCCTTGACTCCGCCGCGTTCAACCTCCTCTTCACCCGCATCCTCTCCCTCTGCCGTCCTTAGCGACGGGATGCTCGCTAGAAGATATACCCTGTGGTCACTGCGATGCCGACGCCCTTGACGAGGGCGGGATTGAAGGCGCGGGCGACCTCGAAGGAAATGACCATCGACTGGTTGACGTGCACCTTCAGACCGAGGCCGGCGCTGCCGTGCACCCAGGCCTCCTTGCCGCTGTAGATCAGATCATTCCCCGCCGAGCGCTGCTTTTCCAGCCGGAACGGGTCCGTGATGGCGCCCGCGTCCGCGAAAGGATTGACGTATACGTCGAAGTGCTGCCGCAGGAAGTTGAACTGGAACAGTTTGATGCGCAGTTCCAGATTGGCCCAGGCATAACTGTCGGCGAGGATCCGGTTGAACATCGTCCCGCGCAGCGTCCGATAACTGCCCATTCCCTCCAGATCGCAGTCGATGGGATAGAGCGTCGAGATATCCTGCAGCATATAGAAAGGCTGCCTCCCCGCGAAGAGTCCCTGATATCCGATGTGGTAGGCAAGAATCAGGCGATCTCCCCATAACGGGATATAATGCCGCCAGTGGGCGACGATCTTCCCGTAATGATAGTATTTCGTCAGCAGATCCGCATTGCCGAGGATATAGAATTCGCCGTACATGCCCCGCGTCGGCGCCTCGTCGTTGTTCCGCGTATCGAAGACGATTCCCGCGCGCGCCTCCAGCAGCATACCGCCCGACGCCTCGTCCGGACGGATCAGACCGGCATCCTGATACAGCCGGTAAAGCGTGTTCTCCTCGACATAGGACTTCCGCCGGTAATCCTCCATCCCGAAATAGCGGTAGGTCGCCCCGGCGAGCCATTTGAGCCCGCCGACGATCTCTCCCTGGAAGTTGACGGCGACGCGGCCCGTCCTGCGACGGATCGAATAGAAGGCCTCCGGATGCTTCTTGTTGATGTCCCATTCGGGATGATAGGGAGATGCGATGCCGTTGTATCCATAGAAATTGCTGGCTACGGCCTGCTTATATGTCGCCGCGCCCGTCATCCGGACTCCCGGGATCAGTTTCCTGGTGTCGTAATAGGCGTGCAGATACCAGGCGCCTTTCGTCGTATAGACGCCGGAAATACAGAGATGCTGATGCCGGAGCGGATAGATATTGTCGGCTCCGCGGCCATAATCGTACAGATTGAGCAGAACGCCCAGGTTGAGTCCGGCATCTGTCGTATACCCCACGTTGGGGAAAGGAATCACCGACCAGCCCTGCTTCTGAACCGCTTTTTTCCGGACACGGACCGTATCGGACCGTATCTCCTGCGCCGGCAGACCGGTCGACAGGACACACAGCAGACACGCCGCCACAATCACACGAAAATCTTTCACGACGCAAAGATAGTCAAAATCGGATGACAAAAGGAGAGATTCTCAAGAAGAATTGCTATATTTGTGTGATTTGGAATAAAGGTTTCAAGAATTATATGGCAATTTTAGATTTTTTCAAGGTAAGTGAACCGTCCGCGGTGGCGGTCCCGGCCGAAAAAGTACAGAAGAAGTACAAGAGCCTCCGGTTCCAGACATTCCTCGCCGGAACGTTCGGATACGCGCTTTACTATGTGTGCCGCCTGTCGATGGGCGTGATGAAGCAGCCGCTCATCGATGCGGGCCTGCTGAACGCCACCCAGCTCGGTATCATCGGCGCCTGCCTCTACTGGGCCTACGCCTGCGGCAAGTTCGTCAACGGATTCCTCTGCGACGGCTCCAACATCAAGCGCTTCATGGCGAGCGGCCTCATCGTTTCCGTGGCGATGAACTTCATCATGGGCATCCTCGGCGTCAGCGCGCTCAAGGGTGGATTTTTTACCTCCATCCTGTTCGTGAGCTTCGCCATCTGCTGGGCCATCAACGGCTGGGCGCAGTCGATGGGCGCCCCGCCCGCCATCATCGGCCTGAGCCGCTGGTTCCCGCTCAAGATACGCGGCACGTTCTACGGCTTCTTCAGTTCCTCGCACAACATCGGTGAAGGCCTTTCGTTCGTCTTCGTCGGAATGCTCGTCGCCGCCTTCGGCTGGAAGTGGGGCTTCTTCGGAGCCGCCCTGGCCGGTGCCCTCGGCGTCCTGATCATCCTCTTCTTCCTGCACGACACCCCGGAGAGCAAAGGCCTGCCGCCCATCGAAGTGCTTGCCGGCGAGATGAAGGAAGAAGAGGCCCTCTCCGCGGAGGAGAAGCGCCGTCAGACCAAACTGATGCAGAAGGCCGTCATCAAGAATCCCGGCGTCTGGATCCTCGCCCTTGCGAGCGCGTTCATGTATATGAGCCGATACGCCATCAATGAATGGGGCACCATCTTCCTCCAGGAAGCCAAGGGATATTCCCTGGCGGAGGCGGCCACGATCATCGGCATCAACCCGATCTTCGGCATCATCGGCACCGTGGTCTCCGGATGGCTGTCCGATTTCGTCTTCAAGGGCGACCGCAAGTATCCCGCATTCGTATCGGGTATCCTGGAAGCCATCGCGCTGGCCTTGTTCCTCTTCGGCGGACCGGCCAAATGGGTCAACATCCTCGCAATGGTGCTCTTCGGCATCGCCATCGGCGTGCTGATCAGCTTCCTCGGCGGTCTGATGGCCGTGGATCTCGTTCCCCGTCAGGCGACCGGCGCCGCCCTCGGCATCGTCGGCATGGCCTCCTACGCCGCGGCGGGTCTGCAGAACGTCGTAACGGGTCTCCTGCTCGACAACCACATCACGGCGGCCGGCACGCACGACTACACCTACGTGAGCTGGTTCTGGCTCGGCGCCGCGATCATCTCCTTCCTCCTCCCGGTGTTGAACTGGAGACGGAAGCAGCAGGTGATTTAATACTTCCTCACTTTTTGAGTCTGTGCCCGAAATTGTAACCGATACTGATGCCGGGCTCGAACATTAAGACAAGACCCGACACGCCTATATTCAGGTTGCCGGTAATGTAAAGATTGTCGCTAAGGACACGGCCAAAACGGACTTCTGCCGGCAGATAAGGCAGAAGATGATCACTCGCTTTTTTACCGCAAATACCGATTCCGGTAAACGGGGCGATTCCGATGATGTACGGACGATTTCTAAGATCGCCGGCCAACATCAGGAGACCGGCTTTGACATCAAGAAAAGGCCCCGGGGAGATCCCGGCCTGATGGTTCATGCCCAGAAAAAAAGCCGGTCCCCCTCCGAGATTGAGATACACCCCCATCGCAAAATTGTCAGAAATGGGATAGGCGAAGTCGAGCCCCGCTTTCAAACCGGTCCCGAAGACCAGTCCGTCCCTATTCTCGACGAGACCGATCGGAGCCGATACGGCACCGTTTACCCCCAGAAAAATGGGGCGTTTCGAACGGACATCCTGAGAAACGGATTCCTGCGCCCGGGAAGAAAGGCAAAAGGCCAATGCGGCCAGCAGAAGTAGAATTGTTTTTTTCATAGACGTATACACTTTAAGAGTTGAAATCTATTTCCCTCTCCTAATTACCGGCGGGCGGTAATGTGGAAGCAGGGCTGCTTGAATTCGTATTTGACGTAGCAATAGCCCTCGTTGCGGAGGTCTCGCAGCACTTCGGACAGCACCTTCTTCATCTCCCAGGGCTCCAGTGCGCGGAGCCCTTCGGGTTTCGGCGCGGGTGAGGTCTCGTACCGCCCGTAGGCGATGTCGAACGTTGTGCCGTAGCAGTGCGTAGAATTAGCCGTCGCGTTGACATTGCGGCGACGGAGAACGGCGACATCATCCTTCGTGCGGAGCACGGAAGTCACCACGAGCCGGCACGGCACGCAGCCCTTCGAATAAAGCGAATCGCGGAAATTCACCGCAATCTTGTCGAGCACCTCCTTGGCGCCGAAAGTAAGATACGGGATCGAATGCGCCAGCGAGTCGATGACGTACACCCCGCTGTCTTCCAGCAGGATCAGGACATCCTTGAGGGAATCGGCCTCGTGCCGGTTCTGCACGGGCTTGACGCCGTACCGCTCCGCCGCGACGATCTGCACGTTGTTGGAGTCATTGAACTCTTTCCGGCAGGAGGCGACGCCGACGATCTTATTGTGTCCGATGACGACTTCGATCGGCTCCTCCCCATTCCTGGAACCCTTCTTCGGGCGCTGCACGCAGGCCTTTTCCAGAATGATCCCGATGATAAAAAGAAGGGTGACGATCCCTATCCCCTGCAGGATCCTGCGGTATTTGGTCTTAAGAACGCGTTTTACTTTCATTACTTACCGGTCGCCCTCTCAGGCTTTAAATAAGGTTGTTCGTACAAATGCGAAACTTAAACAACTTATTTGCAAATATACAAAAAAATTAGTTGCATCGCGGATGCAACTAATTTTCATATAATAGGATAAAATGATTAACTTTGAAAGTTTATGAAGAAATGGATCGCGGTCATACTGCTGATGACGGTATCGGCGTCCGTGGCGCTCGCGCAGCTCACCCGGGTGAAAGGGCGGGTCACGGACAAGGATACCGGAGAAGGGATTCCCTTCGTCGCCGTATACCTCGAAGGCACCACCGTCGGCGTTACCAGCGACCTCGACGGCTACTATTCCTTCGAGACCCGCGACCTGTCCTCCAACATCCTCACCGCCTCCCTGCTGGGCTACGAGTCCCGGTCCTTCGTCATCGTCCCCGGCAGTTTCTCGGAGATCGACTTCAAACTCAGACTCATCGAGAACGAACTCAAGGCCGCCGTCGTCAAGCCCGACAACCGCTACATGAAGCGGATCCTCAAATGCATCGACGAGGCCCGCGACCGCAACAATCCCGACAGGAAATCCACCTACACCTGCAAGACCTACACGAAGATCGAACTCGACCTCGCCAACCCGAAGGACCGCGTATTCAAAGCCCTGCTGCCCAAGGCCTTCCACTTCGTCTACGACTATACCGACACCTCCGCCGTCACGGGGAAAACCTACCTTCCGGGCCTGATCGCCGAAAGCACCGCGCGACGCTACCACACCACCCGTCCCGAAAAGACCAGCGAAATCATCGAGGCCAGCCGCATCTCCGGCCTCAACCCGACCAACACCCTCAAGCAGTACACCGGCTCGCTCCCGCTCAAGATCAACTTCTACGAGAATTTCATCAACGCTTTCGATGCCGAATTCCCCTCGCCGATCGCTACCGGCGGCACGCTGTTCTACAATTACTTCCTCATCGACAGTCTGCAGGTAGACGCCCGCAAGACCTACCGGATCCGCTTCCACCCCAAGAACGGCATCTCCTCCCCCGCTTTCGACGGTGAAATGCTCATCGACGCGGAAGAGTGGGCGCTCCGAGAGATCCACGCCAAGATGAAGAAAGAGGGCAAGGTCAACTGGATCCGCGACATCGTGCTGGATGTCGAGCATCGGCGGCTCGGTGACAGCACCTGGTTCCACAGCCACGAAAAAATATATGCCGACTTCAGCATCTCGCTGCGGGATTCCTCCAAGATGATCGCGCTCCTGGGCCGGCGTGAGATCGCCTATACCGACCCCGTCCTCGGGGAAGATGCCATCGCGATGATCGACACCACCAGCACAAGGGAGAGCCGGAAATTCAAGGTCGCCGTCGAGGAAGACGCCGGATTCCACAGCAACGCCTTCTGGGAAAAGGAAAGGCCTTTCTCCCTTTCCGAACGGGAAAAAGGGATCTACACGATGATCGATTCCGTGCAGCGTTCCCCGACCTACAAGGTGATGTACAAACTCATCAACATGTTCGCCACCGGTTACCTCGACGCCAAATACGTCGGATTCGGGCCGTATTTCAAACTCATCTCCTTCAATGACGTGGAGGGCGTGCGACTCCGCCTCGGATTCCGCACGACCAAGGAGACGAGCCGGAAAATCCGCCTCTCCGGCTATACGGCCTACGGCTTCCGCGACCATCAGTGGAAAGGCGGCGGTACGATGGAGGTGATGTTCGACAATCAGCCCTTCCGGAAACTCACCGTCGACGCGGGGTACGACATGGCGCAGCTCGGCAAGGGCGGCGGCCTCATCGCCGAGAACGGAAGCAACCTGTTCAACTCTCTGTTCGAGATCGCCGGCCGGCGGAAATACAGCCCCGTCTTCCGGGCGGAGGCCAATTATTCCCACGAATTCACCGAAGGATTCACCGGCAACGTCAGTCTCGAGCACTTCACCTATTATTCCAACAAGCACGTCCCGCTGATCCTGCCCGACGGGCGGAACCTCCGCAACGTATCGGCCAACCGGCTCCACCTCCAGGCGCGGATGTCCTGGGGCGAAACCTTCACGCGGGGCGTCTTCGACAAGAACAACTTCTACAGCAAATACCCCGTCGTCACCCTCGACCTGATCGGGGCGTTCAAAGGCATCACCCCCCGCGACTACAGTTTCTTCACCACCGAGGCCACGATGGACTGGAAGCTACGGCTTCCCCCGGTCGGCTTCTCCAAGATCCGCCTCAACGGCGGACACATCCAGGGCCGGCTCCCCTACCTGATGCTCAAACTGCACGAGGGCAACGGCAACTGGTTCTACGACGGGAATTCCTTCTCCTGCATGCTGCCCTACGAATTTGTCTCCGACAGCTGGGTCACCCTCTTCTGGGAGCACAATTTCGGCGGCTTCTTCCTCGGGAAGATCCCCGGTATCAAGAAGTTGCAGCTCCAGGAAGTCTTCACCCTCAGGACCACCTACGGATATCTCTCCCCCAAGAACCGAGACGGAATGGTGATGCGGTTCCCCGACGGCCTGCACGAATTGAAATACCCCTACGTCGAGGTAGGGGCAGGTGTTACGAATATTCTCAGGATGTTCCGCGTCGACTGCTTCTTCCGCCTGACGCACGGATTCAAGTTCGCCTTCAACTTCGGCGTCGACCTCAAATTCTAGAACCGGAACGTATATCCCAGGCCGAGGGTGGAGATGAAGCCGCGGTCGACGGTGCGGGATTTCAGAAACTGCTGCGTCCTGTCGGTATCGATCGTCACGTACTGGACGTAATCGCCGATGAAATACAGGTCGAGGGCGTGATGTTTCGTGATCTTCCAGACGAGGCCGGCGTTGGCGCGGAAGCGGTCGAAATACTTGTTGGTGTAGCCGGTGTGGACATAGGAGTACATTCCCTCCTCTTCGTCGAAGTCACCCACCGTGCCTGTGGGACCGTTGAAGATGTTGCGGACCTCGAATGCGGCGTAAGGCTCCAGGGCGCCGAAATCCAGTTTGACCTTGAAGCGGGACTTGAGCGCGAGTAGGTTCGGCGTGGTCTCGGTGCGATTGTAGGTGCCATTACGATGGGTCATCTGCAGGCGTTCGCGGAGGGTGAAGGTGGCGATGCCCACCTTGTAGCGACCGGTCAGATCGAGGTATACCCGCTCCTTGTGGACCCAGGTCCGCGTGGCCGGCTTGAAGTTGTTGATCATCGTGAATCCGGCCCCGACATAGAAATACGGACAGACCTTGTACTGCAGCCCCAGGGTGGAATGGATGCGGTCGAAGGTCGTCCACTTGTTGCTGAAGCGGAATTCCTCCTCGACGGAAAGGGTAAGGCCCCTGACCAGTTTCCCTTCGACGCCGACGGAGACGCGACCGCGGAAGTCGGAGACGTCATCCCCGGCCCGGGCGGTCCAGGCGGTGACGAGGAGGACAGTCAGCAGCAGCGCTTTTTTCATTGAACGAAATCTTTTGCGCGGATCAGGGTATCGATGCTGTTGGACTCCCCTTTCCCGAGGGTGTAATAAATCTTGATGTAGGCGGCGTCGCGAAGGAAGTCGACATGACCGATCTCGAGGCTGTCGACCTTGACGCCGATGCGTTTCTCGAGGTCTTCGACGAGCTCGGCGCGACGCTCCGGAACGATCAGGTCGATGCGGTCGTAGAGCACCAGTTTGGTGGAGGTGTGCTTGACCAGGCGCTCACTCTCGAGAATCCAGATGAGGAGGATGACGAGGGCGTTGGCGAGGGCCATCACGCCCACGTTGCCATAGATCAGGGCGTAGGCGGGGTGCGCTCCCTGCGCCCCATGGATGGCGAACAGGGGCGCCAGGCCGTTCATGGCTGCAAGGGCGATGATGACGAAGAGATAGGTCATCTCCCGGATGGGAACGGTCTCGGTACGGTAACGGATGACGCCGAAGATGGCGAACAGGCCGAGCGTAAGGCCGACGCCGACCTCGACGTTGCCCATCATATAAAGGAGCATCAGCATCGCGGAGGAGAATACCATAAAGGTGAAGTAGTAGTCTCTCCGGCGGCTCTTCCTGTAGTAGAAGAAGTGGACGACGATCCAGCAGGCGATGAGGTTGAGGAAGAAGCGGATGCAGAGTTCCTGCAATTCCTGCGAGGTGGTCATCTGGGCGTCGAGGATGGTCGCCGCATCGATGAAGTTGTCGTCGATGACGGGATTCTCGGCGTCGATGGCCGTTTCGGCGAGCGCGAGGCTGTCCTGCGCAAGGGCCGCCGACGCTCCCGCGAGCATCAGCACGGACGACAGGATCAAAACTGTGATTTTCTTAAACATATTGCGTTGTTTTATAATATGTTGTATCAGTGGATAAAACCGTGGCCGCCCGTGGCCACGTGAACGGGAGGGGCCCACAAGACGTTAGTCGCAGTGGGAGGGATGGAGGAGCGAAGCTCCGAAAGTTTTAGGAACTGATACAACATATTATTGAATTAATTGGGTTTTAATACTTTCAATATAGACCTGATTTTGAGCTTGAAACGGCCGGGGCGGCAGGCGGGGTCGGTGAGGGCCGTTCCGATGCAGTATTTGCTGACACGGAGTTCCTTGACGCGGAGGGAGCGGAGAATCCGCTTCATATCGCTCAGGACGCGGCCGTCCTGCTTGAGCTCAATGATGACGGCGCCGGGAAGTTCGGCAGCAGCATCGTTCCGGAGGTTGGTGAAACGGAGGGCCGTGTCGAGGGTCATCCGTTCGGTCCTGGCGGCATTGACCAGGGTGATGCGGTCGAAGCGGGTTTCCATCGCCGGGGAAATCTGCGCGGCGGTATAATCCGACTTGACGGCCAGGTAAGCCGCGGCGTCGGGGAATCCGCGAAAGTCCCGGAAGGCCTCTCCGGGAACGGGCGTCCGTTTCTTGCGGGTGCGGCCGTGGTTGTTCTTGCGCTTGATTTCCAGGAAGGTGGCGCCGGAAGTAAGATAGACGCGGGTGCGGACTTTCTGGCGGACGAGTTTGCGGTTGCGATGGTCGGTAAACATCTTCAGATCGGGCGTGTCATAGTAGACGGAATCGTATCCGCAGAGCCGCGCGCCTTCGGTCTCGAGGACCCGGTAGCCGAGGGCCGCCGCATGCTGAAGCAGTTTCTCCAGGACCGGCACCGTCGTCACATACTTGGTGTCGATCCGGTTCATCAGGGTGACGGTATCCATTTCCGCCAGCGTGATGGGCTCCAGGGCGGCAAGCGTGTCAGTCAGCATTCGAAGTGAGGTACTCGAAGGTCTTGATAGTGAGGAGTTTCCCCTTTGCGTCGTAGTTGTACTGGGTCTTCTTGCGGCCCAGGGCGTCATACTCGTATTTCTTGATGGAGACAAGGCGGTTGCGCTCGTCGTAGACCAGTTCCTTGATGCATTTGGTACCACTATACTCGTAGCGCTTACGCCATTTCTGACCCGTGGCGGTGTATTCGATCTCCTCGATCTTCTTGCCGTCGGCGTTGTAGGTCGTGATATGGTCGAGCCGCTTCCCCGCACCGCGGGCGTCGGTGTTCCATTCCTTCAGGACAAGGTTCTTCTTGGCGGGATTGGGCTGCCCGGAGACGGAAAGCGTCGCGGCAAGGAGCAGGGCTAATATCAGAAAGCGTTTCATTCGTTATCTCGTTGAATTCTGCAAGTTTAATGATTTCCGGGGAGAATTCCAAAAATTATGCCCTGACCGCCTCCAGCAGGATCAGTCTCTCCCCCTCCACGCGGAATCGCACGTCGTAACCGCCGAAAGGAAGACCGTACACCCGGTCGGGGTCGTTGTGGAATGCCGGACGGGGATCCAGGGAGAGAATCTCCTTGAGCGTCGCCGTATCCCGCTCGTCGAACGGACTGCGCCAATGCGGCCCTTCCGCGACTTCCAGCACAGGAGCAGGCGCCGCGGGGGCGAATCCGGCCCGCGCCTCCGGGAAAGCGTCGGCGTACGGGATATATGGCTTGATGTCGTAAATGGGCGTGCCGTCCATCAGGTCTGCGCCCAGGACGTGCAGCACGGGCCCGTCCGTAATGGATTCGAGCGTGACGCAGCTCAGTCCGAGGGGATTGGGCCGGAAGGGTGACCGGCTGGCGAAAACGCCCACGCGCCGGTTCCCGCCGAGCCGCGGCGGCCGCACCGTCAGGGGCACCGGACTTTGCCCGGCGTCATTCCGGGCTTTGTCCCTGGAATCTTCAAACCCCCAGAGCAGCCACACGCGTCCGAAGCCCTCCAGCCCCCGGACGGCGTCCGGGCTGCGGAAAGCGGGCTCGAAGACGATCTCGCCGCGGAGTCCCTCCACCACCCCGCTCTGCCGCGGAATGCCGAACTTGCTCCCGAACGGGCCCCGATAGTATGCGACCGGCTTAATTTCCATACTCACAAAAATACACACAAATTTTGAAACCCGTTTGATATCACGACAAAATTCGGTAAATTTGAAAGATATTTCAAAGCTATGGACGACCTTGTCGAAATACTCGGGCGGGAACGCGACCTTCCGGACGAAGGCCTCCGGGCGCTGCTGACGGATCCGGACACGACGGAGCCGCTCGCGGTAGCCGCCCGGCAGGTTTCCCGGGCGATCTTCGGCGGCAGGGTCTGGCTCCGCGCGCTCATCGAGTGGAGCAACGTCTGCCGGAACGACTGCCTCTACTGCGGCATCCGGCGGTCCAACGGACGTATCCGGCGCTATTCCCTGTCCCGGGAGGAGATCCTTTCCTGCTGCGAACGGGCATGGGCGACGGGACTGAGGACCTTCGTGCTGCAAGGCGGCGAAAATCCCGCGGCCGCGCTCCGGCTCGCCGATACCGTGGCCGCCATCCGATCCGCCTGGCCCGAAGCCGCCATCACGCTCTCGCTCGGGGAACTTCCGCGTGAGACCCTCCGCCTCCTCCGGGAGGCCGGAGCCGACCGCTACCTTCTCCGCCACGAAACCGCCACGCCTGCTCATTACGCATCCCTTCATCCCGCCGAAATGCGGCTGCAGACCCGCCTGGACTGCCTGCAAGACCTCCGGGATCTCGGCTTCCAGACCGGAATGGGGATGATGGTCGGAAGTCCGGGGCAGACCGCGGAGCACCTCATCGCCGACATCCGCCTGATGCAGGCCTTCCGGCCCGAGATGATCGGAATCGGCCCGTTCATCCCCCAGCGGGATACGCCTTTCGCCGACCGGGCACCCGGCAGTGCGGAGACGACACTTCGCCTCTACAGCATCCTGCGGCTGATCTTCCCGTCGGCCAACATTCCCTCGACGACCGCCCTGTCCACCCTGCTTCCCGGCGGCCGCATCGCAGGGCTTCGCGCCGGCGCCAACGTCATCATGCCCAACTTCACCCCGGCCCCTTACCGGGAGGCCTATACGCTGTACGACGGCAAGAACGCTCCCCGTGTGGAGTCGGCCGTCCAAATCCATAATCTCCTGAAAGATCTTTCCGCCGCCGGGTTCGAGGTCACCTCCTCCCGCGGCGACTACAAACGCTATGTATAATCCCTTATCACCTCACGCCGAGGAGTTTATCGACCACGCCGAAGTGCTGGCAACCCTCGAAGAAGCAGCCGCCGAAAGCGGCAACCGGGCCCGTGTCACGGCCATCCTGGAGAAGGCGGCCCTTTGCAAAGGGCTTACCCACCGTGAAGCCGCCATCCTGATGGACTGCGACGAGCCCGATCTGGAAGAAAAGATTTACGCCCTGGCCTCCGACATCAAGCGGCGCTTCTACGGCAACCGGATCGTCCTGTTCGCCCCGCTGTACCTTTCGAACTATTGCATCAACGGATGCGTCTACTGCCCGTATCACGCCAAGAACCGCACCATCCCCCGGCGGAAACTCTCACAGGAGGAGATTGCCGAAGAAGTCCGGGCGCTGATCCGCATCGGACACAAACGCCTCGCGGTAGAGGCCGGTGAAGACCCTCGCCACAATCCACTGGAATACATTCTCGACTCCATCAAGACCATCTATTCCGTCCGGGAGGGCGGCAACGGCATCCGCCGCGTCAATGTCAACATCGCCGCCACCGACGTCGAATCCTACCGCAAGCTCAAGGCTGCCGGTATCGGCACCTACATCCTCTTCCAGGAAACCTACGACCGCGCCAATTATGAGCGGCTGCACCCCACCGGACCCAAGAGCAACTACGCCTGGCATACCGAGGCGATGGACCGGGCCCAGGAAGGCGGCTGCGACGACGTCGGGATCGGCGTCCTGTTCGGACTCAGCGGATACCGTTACGAACTCGTCGGACTGCTGATGCACGCGGAGCATCTGGAAGCCCGGTTCGGCGTGGGGCCGCACACGATCAGTGTCCCGCGCATCTGCCCGGCCGACGACATCTCGACGGAGGATTTCCCGGACGCCCTGCCGGACAATATATTCCGCAAACTGGTGGCCGTGCTCCGGGTCGCGGTGCCCTATACGGGAATGATCGTATCCACGCGGGAATCGGCCCGGATGCGGGAACAGCTCCTGCACTGCGGCGTTTCGCAGATCAGCGGCGGATCGCGCACCAGCGTCGGCGGCTATACGACGGAGGAACGGCACAACGAGACGGCGCAGTTCGACGTCTCGGATACGCGGCCGCTGGATGACGTGGTCCGCTGGCTGCTGGAGCAGGACCATATCCCCTCTTTCTGCACGGCCTGCTACCGCGAAGGACGCACGGGCGACCGTTTCATGTCGCTATGCAAGAGCGGCAAGATCAGTCTCTGCTGCACGCCCAACGCCCTGATGACGCTGAAAGAATATTTAATGGACTACGCCTCACCGGCGACCCGGGCGGAAGGCGAACGGATGATTGCCGCCTCCCTGGGAGACATCCCCGAAGGCCGCGTCCGCGACGTAACCGTCGACCGCCTCGCCCGCATCGAAGCCGGCGAAAGGGACTTTAGATTTTAATGGAATATGAAAAAAGACAGATTTGACATCAAGGAACGGGAAGGCCTGAGCCTGATGACCGACGCCGTCGTCATCATCGACAAAGAGACCGGCGTCAACTACCTGTATGTCTGCCGCGGCTACGGCGGGGGCCTCACTCCCCTGATCGACGCCGACGGCAAACCCATCGTTACAAAGGTAAAATAGTGGCGGACATTCTTCAAATCGCCTTTTTCGGGGCCGCCAACAGCGGGAAGTCCACGCTGGTCAACGCGCTGGCGGGGCAGGAAGTCTCGCTGGTGAGCCCGCTGCCCGGCACGACGACCGACCCGGTCCGGAAGCGTATCGAGCTCCCGGGGCTCGGCCCCTGCGTGCTGGTCGATACGGCCGGCTACGACGACAGGAGCCCGCTCGGCGAGGAGCGGCGGCGGCTCACGGAACGCGTCATCGACAGCACCGACATCGCCGTGCTGCTGCGCTCCGGCCATCCCGAGGACGACCGATGGGCTGAAATGCTCCGCAAAGCCGACGTCCCGGTGGTGGAAATTCCTTCCGGCGGCAGCGTAGACGGTGACAGCCTTGCCCTGCTCCTGAGCCGGCTCCAATCCGCCCGTCCCGATGCGGAAGAGCGTTCCCTTCTCGGCTCGCTGGTGAAGCCCGGCGACACCGTCGTCCTTGTCATGCCGCAGGACAGCGAGGCCCCCAAGGGCCGTCTCATCCTGCCGCAGGTGCAAATCATCCGCGCCCTGCTTGACGCGGGCTGCATTCCTGTCTGCTGCCAGCCCTCCGGCCTGCAGGCGGCCCTGGACGGACTCCGGAAACTGCCGGATCTCGTCATCACCGACTCGCAGGTCTTCAAGGCCGTCGATGCGGCCATTCCCTCGGAATGTCCCCTCACCTCCTTCTCCGTGCTGCTCGCGGCGGCCAAGGGCGACATCCGCGTCTTTGTCGAAGGCGCCCGGGCCATCGACCGTCTCCGTCCCGGCGACCGCGTCCTCATCGCCGAGGCCTGCTCCCACGTCCCCGACACCGAAGACATCGGCCGGGTGAAGATCCCGGCGCTGCTGCGGCGGAGGGTCTCTCCACTGCAGATTGACATCGCGGCGGGGAACGACTTCCCGGAAGACCTTTCAGCGTACAGCCTGATCATCCACTGCGGGGCGTGCGTGGCTACGGCGTCGCTCGTTCGCGCCCGCACGAGAAAGGCACTCCTTGCGGGAGTGCCTATCACCAACTACGGGCTCGCTATCGCCCATCTTCAGGGCATCCTGAGCCGTATTTCACTGCCTTAGTCCGGAATCTCGTCGACGATCTTGCGGATGTCGGAAGGATTGAGACGTCCGTAGACCTTCTCACCGATGGTGGCCACCGGGGCAAGGCCGCAGGCGCCCACACAGCGCAGGCAGTCCAGGGAGAACTTGCCGTCGGGGGTCGTCTCGCCGACCTCGATGCCGAGGACACGCTTGAACTCCTCGAGGAGTTTGTCGGCCCCGCGCACATAGCAGGCAGTGCCCAGGCAGACCGAGATGGGAATCCGGCCTTTCGGGGTCATCGTAAAGAAAGAGTAGAACGTCACGACGCCGTAGACTTTCTGCGCGGGGATGCCCAGTTTGTCGGCAATGACGCGCTGGACGGGCTCCGGCAGATAGCCGAGGCGGCCCTGCACCTCGTGCAGGATCGAGATCAGTTCACCGGGATCATTATGGAATTTTTCGCAAGTCTCCTCCACCTGGCGGATAGCCTCGCAGGATATTTTCAATTCAGCCATAACTATTTGACGGATTTATCGAAATAACGGGTATGGAGGAGTTTCTCGGAGCGTTCGCCCAGCGGCTCGCCCAGGAATTCCTTGTACAGTTTCTGGATGTCGGGATTCTCGTGGCTCTTGCGGACCGGCTTGCCTTCGTCCTCGCGATAGATCGCGGCGGCGCGGGCCTTGATGACCTCCACATCGCCGTGATGGTAGGGCTGTCCGCCGCCGTCGATGCAGCCGCCCGGGCAGGCCATCACTTCCACGACGTGGTAGTCGAGCTCGCCCTTGCGGAGCTTGTCCATCAGAATACGGGCGTTGCCGAGCGTATGGGCCACGCAAATCTTGAGCGGGAAGCCGGCGAGGTCGATCGTCGCCTCCTTGATGCCGTCGAGACCGCGGACCGCGGTGAATTCCAGACGCGGCAGCGTCTTGCCGGTATACACCTCGTAGACCGTACGCAGGGCCGCCTCCATCACGCCGCCTGTGGCGCCGAAGATGGCGGCCGCACCGGAGGATTCGCCCATCGGCTTGTCGAAATCGCTGTCGGGCAGCGACTTGAAGTCGATGTTGGAGCGCTTGATGAGGCGTCCGAGTTCACGCGTGGAGATGCTGTAATCCACATCCGGATTGCCGTCCACGGAGAATTCGGGCCGCTCGCATTCGTACTTCTTCGCGAGGCAGGGCATGATCGAGACGACCACCAGCTTCTCGCGCGGAATCCCCATCTTCTGGGCCCAGTAGGTCTTGGCGATGGCGCCGAACATCTGAGCGGGAGACTTCGCCGAAGAAGGATACTCCAGCAGATCGGGATAGTTGTGCTCGAAGAAGTTGACCCAGGCGGGGCAGCAGGACGTCATGATCGGAAGTTTGACGCTCTTGTCGCCGCCGAGGAAGGCCTTGAGCCTGTGCAGGATCTCGGCCCCCTCTTCCATGATGGTGAGGTCGGCGCCGAAGTCGGTGTCGAACACGTAGTCGAAGCCGAGGCGGCGCAGCGAGGTCGCCAGCTTGCCGGTGACGATGGTGCCGGGCTCCATCCCGAACTCTTCGCCGAGGGCTACGCGGACCGCGGGAGCGGGCTGCGCGATGACGATCTTGTCGGGATTGCAGATGTCGTCCAGGAGACGGTCGGTATTGTCACGCTCGGTGAGGGCGCCGGTCGGGCACACCGCGACGCACTGGCCGCAGTAGGTGCAGTCCGAGTCGACGAACATCTTGTCGAAGGTCGGGGCGATCGTGGTGTCGAATCCGCGGCGGACGGCACCCAGGACGCCGACGGTCTGCACGTTGTTGCAGACGCTTTCGCAGCGGCGGCAGAGAATGCACTTGTCCATGTTGCGGGTGATGGAGACCGTCTGCTCGTGCTTCCGGCTCGACTGCTCGCCCTTGTACGGCATCTCGCGGATGTTGAAGCGCATCACAAGCGCCTGCAGTTCGCACTCGCCGCATTTGGCGCAGGTCAGACAGTCGTTGGGATGGTCGGAGAGGATCAGTTCGGCCACGGTCTTCCGGGCACGGATGACGCGGGCGGAATTGGTGTGCACCACCATACCCTCCATACACTGGGTGGCGCAGGAAGGGGCCAGGTTGCGGCGGCCTTCCACCTCCACCACGCAGATCCGGCACGAGGCCGGGGCGTTCTTGACACAGGTTCCCTTCAGGTCGAGGTGGCAGAGCGCGGGGATGTCGATTCCCACGGAAGCGGCCGCATCCAGGACCGTCGTACCCCTGGGCACGCTGACGGGACGGTTGTCTATGGTAAGATTGATCATATTTTCCATAATGTGCTCTCTCCTTTAGATGACTTTGATGGCTCCGAACTTGCAGCGCGACAGGCACATTCCGCAGCGGATGCACTTCTCGGGGTTGATGACGAACGGCTTGCGGACTTCTCCGACGATGGCCTCGGCCGGGCAGCCGCGGGCGCAGGCGCTGCATCCCTTGCAGAGCACCGGGTCGATGCTGTAGGTAAGGAGAGCCTTGCACTTATGGGCGCGGCAGACGTGGTCCTTCACGTGTTCGATGTATTCCTCGCGGAAGTTGGCGAGGGTCGAAAGCACGGGGTTCGGGGAGGTCTGGCCCAGGCCGCAGAGAGCGGTGTCCTTGATGACCTTCGCGAGAGTCTCGAGCTTCTCGATATCCTCCGGTTTGCCGCGGCCGTCCGTGATGCGGGTCAGGATCTCCAGCATCCGGCGGTTGCCGATGCGGCAGGGCGTACATTTGCCGCAGGACTCGTCCACGGTGAATTCCAGGAAGAATTTCGCCACGGACACCATGCAGTCATCCTCGTCCATCACGATCATACCGCCGGAACCCATCATCGAACCGGCCGCAGCCAGACTCTCATAGTCGATGGGAATGTCGAGGTGCTTCTCGGTGAGGCAGCCGCCGGAAGGACCGCCGGTCTGCACCGCCTTGAACTTCTTGCCGTTCTTCACGCCGCCGCCGATG
>JAEEGL015991068.1_pt1 | contig 35396 bp, 44 predicted proteins | sample 9134231 | NCBI WGS metagenome assembly JAEEGL01 (sample SAMN16246548, study PRJNA631951) | gut metagenome | biome: gut microbiome; feature: rumen; material: fiber-attached | host: Bos | place: Iran: Karaj | collected 2018-10 | reverse complement strand
CCTCAAGTACGAGGTAGGAACCATGATCGAGATCCCGCGAGCTGCTCTTACGGCTGACGAGATCGGAAAGGAAGCTGCATTCTTCTGCTTCGGTACAAACGACCTTACACAGATGACATTCGGTTTCTCCAGAGACGACGCAGGCAAGTTCCTCACAGCTTACTATGAGTCCAAGATCTTCGAGTCCGATACGTTCGCTCGTCTCGACCAGAACGGTGTTGGTAAGCTCATGAAGATGGCTATCGAGAACGGTAAGGCCGTACGTCCTGACCTCCACCTCGGTATCTGCGGCGAGCACGGCGGTGACCCGACATCCGTAGAGTTCTGCGATGAGATCGGTCTGGATTATGTATCCTGCTCACCTTTCCGTGTACCGATCGCAAGACTTGCAGCAGCTCAGGCAGCTATCAAGCACAAGAAGTAATAAAAAATAACTGTAAGTTATTAGAAGTGCCCGGAGTAATGACCCGGGCACTTTTTTGTCTTAATGTTCAGCTGAGGCTACTGTTTAATCACGATCAAAATACGATAAACAAATACCGGAGCAGTGTTCCGGTATTATTATGTATCAGATAGCCCGGGTGTTTTTTGTTGCTATTCCAGCCGGGTTCCTATATTCTTCAAGAAAAGACAATTCTTAAGGGGGGGACTATATATGACATACGCTTACATAAAACTCTTTTTCGCGATTGCCGCTGTAGTCATCAGCCTGGCCATTTTCATCTGGAGAATCATGGATCTCTTCAAGAAATAAGAGGACAAGCAGGACTAATGAGAAGACTGTTTTCGTGTATTCTGTGTGGAATACTTTGTGTCAGTATGGCAGGGTGCTCCTCCGGTAATCGTCCCTCGCAGCAGCAGGTCACGACAACTCCCGCTAAATCATCGGAGAGCGTGACAGATACCGTGAAGGCTGAATATTCAGACTTTATCTTTGTCGGCGATTCCAGATTCGTCGGCATGAAGAACGCCATTAAAGGCCGCATAAATTCCGATGCGGAGTTTGTTGCCAAGATCAGCGAGGGCCTTGCCTGGCTCAAAAAAGTCGCCCCTGATCTGTACAAGAATACCGGCAAGACGATAGTGTTCAATTTCGGCGTCAACGATCTGCATAACGCATCGAAATACGTTGAGTTCTACAACAGCATGCCCAGAGATTTCATGGAGAACAACACGCTTGTCTTCATGACCGTGAATCCCGTTGATGAGACAAAAGAGGCCGAGTTCGGATTCAAAGTTAAGAACAAGGACATCGAAAAGTTCAATAACACGTTGAAAGAAAAGCTCGACAAACAGTATTTCAATATCATCGACACGAATACTTATGTGCAGCAAAACGGCTATATGACGACAGACGGTCTCCACTATTACAACGACACATACAGACTCATTTTCAAATACGCGGTCAAGTGTTGCGAAGAGAAGGATTTTGTAAGGAGATAACATTCAAATGGAAGAAATAATAATGTTGGATGAAACATATTTATCTGTAATTGCTGAGCTTTACAGGAGCGCTTTCAAAGGCGATCCGTGGAATGACGACTGGAGTGACACAGTTCAGCTTTGCGAATATTTAAAGGACGTTTCAGACCATTTCAACGGACTTAATTACGGTTTCAAGATTGATGGCAAACTCGTTGCCGTATCTTTGGGAAGTATTCGTCACTGGTGGGAAGGAACGAACTATAACATAGAAGAATTTTGTGTTGATCCGTCGCTTCAGGGAAAGGGCATAGGAACCCGTTTTATGAAGTTGATCGAGGACGATGTCAGGGCAAAAGGACTTGCCGGAATATTCCTTCAAACGGATAATGACATGCCTTCTTACAAGTTCTATCTTAAGAACGGATACGACGAATTAAACAAGCATGTGAGTTTCTATAAAAGCGTTAAGAAATGAACCAAAGATTTGCTCATAAAATGGAATACGTGAACCCGGTATCAGAGAGATCAACAGTCTCTCTGATTTCTTATACACCTGAGTTCAAGGAGCAGTATAAGCGTATCTACAATTCGTGTTATCACGAAATGAGAGAAGCATTGGATATAAAGCCTTACGACTTCATTCAGAACGATTCTTTTTTCGAGCAGGGAATGGAGAATGTATATCTTCTTATCGAAAACGGTCAGCTGATCGGAAGCATTGCGCTTAAAGGTTCTGAGATAGATGATCTGATAGTTGATCCGGCATGCCGGAATAAAGGCTTTGGATTGCAGATACTTCTTTGGGCTTTGGAGAACATCAAAGCAGAAAAGATCATTCTTCATGTTGCCGATTGGAATCAAAAGGCGATCAGTCTTTATGAGAAGTGCGGCTTTGAGATAACCGAGACTTTTGAGATACGTTAATGCATTGATATAATGCTTAACTATCGGAAGGTGAATGATAATGGAAAAAGTATTTGAATCTGAAAACATCATATATGTAAGGCCTTCGTTTGACCTGATACCTGATTATCTCGAGATGGTAAACGACATCGAGAACGTTGCGCGCTTCATTGGCGAAAGGCGTGAGAAGTACACTGAAGAAGCCGAGATCGATTACATCAAGGACAAGATGGACAACAACGCTACGATGTTCTCAATGCTCGAGAAAGGCACGAACAAGTTCATCGGCAACATCGAGTTCTTTAACCGTGTTTACGAAGAGTCTGAATGGGGTATTGCCCTTACTGCGAAAATGCAAGATAAAGGCTACGGAACCGAGGCCCTGAAACGGTCCGTTGAGTACGGCTTTAACGAGCTCGGACTTAAGAGAATATATCTCATCGTTTACGTGAACAATCCGCGCGCTAAGCACGTCTATGAAAAGTGCGGATTCAAGGAATTCAAGCGCACCGACGTGGATATCTTCATGGAGATCGAGAAGGAATAAGGAAAAAATATGTGCCTGATATGTGACAGGATCGAGATGATCAAGAACGGAACAAATCCGTATTTCGTAATGGAACTGAAGACCGGTTATGTCGTAATAGGTGATAACCAGCACTTCTACGGTTATACGCTTTTCCTGTACAAGAACCACGACTACACGGAGCTTTTCCAGCTTGATATGGCTGAGCGTGAGATCTTCTTGAAAGAGATGTCCATAGTCGCTGAAGCTGCTTCACAAGCTTTCGGTCCCGAGAAGATGAATTACGAGCTTCTGGGCATGGGTGATGCGCATCTTCACTGGCATCTTTATCCGAGAAGGAAAGGTGATATCGGAAATTACGGAAACAACGGAGTCGGCCCTGTCTGGTGCTATCCTCTTGAGAAGATCTACAGCGATGACAACAGGCCTTCGGATGAAGAACTTGAGACCATGAAGGACAAGCTCCGCGCTGAACTTGATAAGCTGTATTGATTCCGCCGGAGAAAAAGGCCTCTGCAATTGGTATAATGATTAGCGTTTCCGGTCCTGCCGGAATGACCTCCTTGGCTCTTTTGGGATTGGATAATTATGATAAGAGAGATTACAAAAAATGATATTACCGACTGCGTATCCGTAATCCGTGAGAGTTTTCTTACGGTCGGAAAGCAGTTCAATATAACGCCCGAGAATTCTCCGATGTTTACGGCGTATGCTACTGATGAGGCAAAGATCATTCACTGGATGGATAATCAGAAAAGACCGATGTACGGATATTTCGAGAACGGAAAACCGGTAGGTTACTATAACCTTTATCTGCCGGCTGAAGGCGAGTGTGAACTGGGCAGTCTTTGCGTTCTGCCTGATAAGAGGCACAACGGAATAGGCGCTGCGCTCTTGAACGATTCATTTGCGAGAGCCAAAGAACTCGGGTGCAATAAGATGAAGATCAGCATTGTTGAAGAGAATACGGTCCTGCGTAAGTGGTACGAGGAACACGGATTCATTCATTTGGGAACGAAAAAGTTCGATTTTTTCTCGTTCACCTGCGGTTATCTTGAGAAGGAACTATGAGGGAATAATCATGGCATCAAGTAAGGATTATCTGGCATTCATAATGGATCAGCTCTCGCTTTTAGATGACGTGTCTTACCGCGCCATGATGGGCGAGTACATCATCTACTATAGAGGCAAGGTTATCGGCGGAATCTACGATGACCGCTTCCTTGTCAAGCCGACAAAGTCCGCTACAGCAATGATGCCAAATGCGGAATTGGAGCTCCCTTATGAGGGCGCCAAGGAAATGATACTGGTTGATGAAGTGGACAACAGGGAGTTCTTAAGAGATCTTTTCGATGCGATGTATCCTGAACTTCCCGCAGCGAAAAAGAAGAAATAATCTCATGGACGTTAAGCTCGTCACTTACGAAGAACAGTATAAGCAGCGCATTTTCGATTTTACCGGCAAGTGCTTTACCGAACTCGGCAAAAAGTTCGATCCGGAAGGCAGACATTATTTCTATAACGACATTGGAAAGTCTTTTGAGGTGTTCTATTGCCTGGTCGATCAGGACGATGTGATCGGCACGGTCGCGCTTAAAAAGTTAGATGACAGGACCGTTGAACTTAAATCGCTGTATCTTCACAGAGACTACCGTGGCAAAGGCCTTGGAAGCCTTCTTATGAGCGTGTCAGTCAATGAGGCCAGAAAGCTCGGATATAAGAGTATCGTTCTCGATTCGATGCTGAAATACGAAGATGCGTTGAAGCTATATGAGAGGTTCGGATTCGAGAAGATCGACAGGTATAACGACAACGTCATGGCCGAAGTGTTCATGAAGATGGACCTGTGAAAGACCGATGAAAGATAAGAGATCAGGCGGAAAGATAATAGGGATCATACTGGCGGCAATAGTGTTTTTGCTGCTGTTTTTTGTTGCCGCTCTGCTGACATGGACACTTGGTTACTGGCACGACATCACGTTCGATGAGATAGTTTTCTATTTGAATTCACATCTTGAAGGAACTGCCGGAAACGTGATCAATGCTTTTATCTTCAAGGTCGCGGTTCCGTCTGTTGCAGCGCTTATCATCTTTGTTGTTTTGTCTGCCTTGCTCAAGAAAAAGAACAAGGATAAGGCACGCAAGATAATAACGTTCGCACTTATAGCTGTGGCTGCAGCCGTGTCCGGAATACAGCTGTACCGCGCTGACAAAAGATACGGCATCGTCAGATACATCAAGTCGCAGAACAGCAAGTCTGATTTCGTCGATACTTACTATGTCGCGCCGACCAAAGATAACGTTAAGTTTCCCGAGAAGAAGCGCAATCTGGTCTACATCTATCTCGAATCGATGGAGACCACTTTTACTGACAAGGCGCACGGCGGTGATTTCGATGAGGATGTAATCCCTGAACTGAGAGAACTTGCGCTTAACGGCGGCGAGACTTTTGAGGGTAATAACGAACGCTTGAACGGCGGACACGTCATCACCGGAGCGACATACACTATGAGCGGAATGGTCGCCCAAAGCGCGGGAATACCGATTGCGGGAGGCAAGACAAATGCCGCGACTTCATATGCCGATACATTCTATCCGGGCATCAGATCTATAGGTGACATCTTAAAGGATGAGGGCTACAACCAGGCATTCATGTGCGGTTCACCCGTGTCGTTCGGAAGCAGGAAAACATATCTGAAAAGTCACGGCATAGACGACTTTTTGGATTACGATTACGCAGCCGCGAACGATCTGATCCCGAAGGGCTACAAGGTCTGGTGGGGCTTTGAGGATAGAAAGCTTTTCGAGTTCGCGAAAACAAAAGTAGCCGACATGGCATCTTCTGACAAGCCGTTTGCCCTGACGATACTTACCGCGGATACGCATTTCGAGGACGGGTATGTGTGCGGGCTCTGCGATAACAAATTCGATACGCAGTATTCGAATGTCATGGCGTGCTCGTCGCGTCAGGTCAGCGAGTTCGTCAGGTGGCTTCAGAAACAGGATTTCTATGAGAACACGACGATAATTCTGTCGGGTGATCACATCACGATGGATGCAGATTACTGCAACGGCGTTGATAAGGAATACCAGAGAAGGACTTATACGAACATAATCAATGCTCCCGTTAAGCCCGCGGTCAAAAGGCACAGGGAATATACGACGTTCGACATGTTCCCGACTACGCTCGCCGCAATGGGCGCTAAGATCGACGGAAACAGATTAGGTCTCGGAACGGATCTTTTCTCTGACAGTCCTACGCTTTATGAACGCTTCGGCCGCGATACGCTTGAAGAGGAACTTACGAAAGACAGTCAGTTCTTCCGCGACATAGCCAGATTCGATCCGCTCGCGAAATCCATAGTCCTGAACCTGAACTATCTTGAGATGGACTGCATTTACAAGGACGGCGGAACAATTGAGGTTGGTTTCTGGGGACTTGAGAGAGCGGGCCTCGTCATCGAGACGGTAAAAGGAGAATACTATAATGCTGCCGGAAAGAGTGCGGGAAGCTGCGATTTCACGCTTGGCGGCGATAAGACATGGAGAGGAACGTTCAATACCGGTCTTACGTTCAGGGATGCTTTTGCGGGAACGATGAAACTGACGGCAACGGATTCAAAAGGTGAAGAACACGTCTTTTATGAGAACACGGACGGGCGTTCGAACTTGAGATATTCTGACTTTGCTTCGTACATTAAGGCGATGTCTGAACTCGATAATGTCAGCATCCTCATCGCGTCTAAAGGGTACATCTCAAACAGTCTTCTGAAGAAGCAATCGGAGTCACTCAGGCTGACGGGACTTGAATGCAAGATACTGGAAAACGGCGAAGGCTCTTATTGTGCCGCGGTCGGAACCGGATTCAAAAAAGAGAAAACGTCTGAAGGAATGTGCGTCCTGAACGGAACGTTTAAGGACGGAACGGAATACGAGATCGCTTCTTCCGTTGATCTAGGTTCCGTGGTCATCGGCAAAAAAGAGTACTCGCCTGCCAAGAAGGGATTCAATGTCGTTGTTTACGACGAACGGAACGGAAAGGTGATCGACAGATCTTCGTTCGCTCTTTCTTCTGATTCGGCATATGAATTGAATGAAGACAATATCGATATCGGCATCAGGTATAACAAGGACAATAAGAACATCGATCTTTGGATAACGGGGAACGCACCGGAAGTTCTTTTATCAAGGCAGCTACACGTTTATATGTTCACATGGGACAAAGACCACCCCAAGGAACTGAGACGTACGGTGCTCTCCCAGGGAAAATTCATGACTTACAAAGCCGGAAGCACGGTTCCGTACTATTTTGCCAAGGAACTGGACGTATCGGGCTACGATCCGTCGTCTTTCGGCATGATGCTGATATTCACAGACGACACGGACGGAACTGCCGTTTTCAGTACCAAATCCATGACTGATCTTTGCAGGGACGAGTATAAGGACCCGCAGATTCCGTCATCTGTTACGTTCAGGGAAGAATAAGACGCTCAAATCTTGTCGTTTTACCGATTTGCCTAATATTACGCGCGTATATATAAGGCTTTTGGTGTATAATCGTGGTCGCGATGAAGATTCGGATGTTTTTTACAATTCTCATATGCAAGATCTTACGGTTCCTGGCGGGCCTTTTAGGGCGCGGTTCAAGCATGCCCGGAAAGATCGCCTTGAAGCTCTACCCGGATATCCTGGCACACCTTAAGTATCCGGATTCCGTTATTGCGGTTACGGGTTCGAACGGCAAGACCTCCACGGTCGAGATGATCGCTCACGTCTTAAGGGAGGGCGGTCTGAAGGTCGCCTACAACAAAGAGGGATCCAACCAGACCGAAGGAGTTACCACATTCCTGTTAAGCGATGCCACTTTGGGCGGAAAAATCAGGAGTGACGCGGTCCTTCTGGAATCCGACGAGCGCTACATGCGCCGCACATTCAAGTTTTTCCATCCGAGATATTTGATAATCACCAATCTTTACCGTGACCAGATGACCAGAAACGGCCATCCCGAATGGATATATGACATCATCAAGCGCGGACTTCACGACGACATGACTCTCGTTCTGAACGCTGACGATCCGCTCGTTTCCAAGTTCGGCGCGGGAAGGGAAGGCACACTCTATTTCGGAGCCGATCATCTCGAATGCGATTCCGACAGGAATGACAGCATCTACGATGACGGTAAATACTGCCCCGTCTGCAAGAAGCCGATGGAGTACGAGTATTACCACTACAACCATATCGGCAAATACCGCTGCACATCCTGCGGCTTTGCAAGGCCAGATACACGCTGGTCTCTGACAGGAACGGACCTTGAGAACGGTAATATCGTTATCAACGGCGAATATAAGATCCCGCTCACGTTCAACGGAATCTACCACTGCTACAACACTCTTGCGGCATTTGCCGCTGCCGATCTTGCGGGCATTCCGCGCGAGAAGGCCTGCGAGGCGTTGGGAGGATATATCCTCAAGTCCGGCCGTATCGTCGACTTTACTCTGGGCAAGACAGAGGGCAGACTCCTTTTGTCCAAGCACGAGAATTCAATCTCCTACGACCGTTCCATAGACGTCGTCGCAAACGATCCGAGGAAGGTCAACGTCATGTTTATCGTCGATGCGATAAGCCGAAAGTACTTCACTTCGGATTCCAGCTGGCTGTGGGACATCGATTTCGAGAAGGCCGATCAGCCAAACGTCGGCAAGATAATCCTTGCCGGAAAATACTGCAATGACCTCGCGGTCCGTTTCGAAGCGGCCGGAATAGATAAGGACAAGACGAAGATATTCGAGTCGATTCCGGAAGCAGCTGCATTCGCAGGAGACCAGTCTGAATATCTGTATGTGATCACATGCTTCTCCGACAAGGAGAAGATCCTGTCCATCGTGACGAGAAAGGAGATCACATGACGGCAAGGATCCTCTATCTTTATTACGATTTCCTCAACCTCTACGGCGACAACGGCAACGTGAGGATAATGGAGAAGCGCCTGAGAGACCAGGGCTTCGATGTAGAGATCGTCAGAAAGACGGTCACGGACGATGACATCAGCTTTGAAGGTTTTGACCTGATCTACTGCGGCTCCGGAACCGAGTCGAGAAGAGCGGTAGCGGTATCGCATTTCAAGCAGTTCGAAAAGCAGTTCTCCGCAGCAGCAGATGCCGGCACTCCCGTTCTGTTTACAGGCAATGCATGGGGCATGCTCGGAAAGAACATCACTGGTCTTTACGGCGACAAGTTCGAAGGATTGGGGCTTTTCGATTTCGATCTGAAAGAAGAGATCAAGACGAGATTCACGGGCGATGCCGTGGAGACAGCCGAAGGCTTTGACAGTCCTTTTGTCGGATTCATCAACAAGTGCGATGTGATCGAGGGATTCGGCGGCCACATGTTCAAGATCACGAAGACGATAGGTCAGATCCCTTACGCAAATGACGGCGTCAGAAAGAACAATCTGTTCGGCATCAGCCTTATAGGCCCCGTGCTAGTGAAGAATCCTTTTTTCGCCGAGTACCTGACAAAGCTCATCACGGAAAGGCAGAACAGGGAGTTCAAAAAGATCGATTACCCCTATGAACAGAAAGGGTATGAGATGACGCTCAAGGCGCTCACCGAATAGTCAAAAGGGCGCTTATATGGTATCTTGATTCAGGAGGCGATCTAATGCATTACAAATACAGACCGGTAGGTGTATGTCCGTTCAATCTCGAATTTGATATCGACGAATCTTCCAAGATCACCAACATTCGTTTTGACGGAGGATGCAACGGAAATCTCAAGGCGGTAAGCAAGCTGTGCGATGGAATGACAGCAGCCGAGATAGCGGCAAAACTCGCCGGAAATACTTGCGGATTCAAAGACACCTCTTGCGCGGATCAGCTGGCCAGGGCAGTGCTCATGGCTGACGCGGAGATTAAAGGATAAGAGCACAAATAAGGGGATAGGTATATGGCAGACACGATTAAATGCCCGAATTGCAGCGCCAATCTGAAATTCAATCCGGAAACTCAAAAGCTCGGATGTGATTTCTGCGGCGCAACATTTGATCCGTCACTTTTCGATTCGAAGATCGATGAGCTGGTTACGGACAAACCGGCTCCCGCAATGCAGGAAGAGACGGTACAGCAGCCGGTCGAAGACGTGAAGACAGATGTCTCGGAGGCATTAGGTCCTTCCGGTCAGTCTCAGACGGCGCAGCCTGAAGCATCACAGACAAAAGAACAGGTCGAGTTCGTTTGCAACTCATGCGGTGCGAGAGTCGTTACCGACAAGAACACGTCGGCGACGTTCTGCGCGTTCTGCGGTTCTCCCGCGCTTGTAGGACAGAGACTTACAAACGAGTTCAAGCCCCAGTACATGATCCCGTTCAAGGTATCGCGCGCAAAGGCTGAGCAGGCTTTCCTCAAGTGGGCGGGACAAGGCAAATGGACGCCTTTCGGATTTGTCTCGAAAGAGAACATCAAGAAGCTTACCGGACTTTATGTGCCGTTCTGGCTTTTCGATATCAAGGCTCACATCGATTTTGAGGCTACCGCGGAGGACGTCTCATATTCGGGCAGCTATTGCACCACAAAGTATTACGAAGTCACCAGACAGGGCGACGTCGAGTGGAAGAACATCCCGCTTGACGGCGAGACAAGGATCGACGACAAGCTCATGGAAGCGATCGAGCCTTTCGTCTTCACGAAAATGATCCCTTACGATTACGACTACATTCCGGGTTTCTATGCCGACAGATACGACCAGGATGCGCAGGCTCTCGCAAAGCGCGCTACCGAACGCGGAATCAACGGCATGGACCAGGTGATCAAGAGCTCGATCGGTAAGAGATACGACAGGCACAAGATCACCAAGAACCGCAGCACCATCACATCCATGGCGGCAAATTACGCACTGCTTCCGGTATGGTTCATGGCTTACAAGTACCATAACAAGATGTACTACTTCGCGATGAACGGACAGACCGGAGAGGTCGCGGGCAAGGTACCCGTCAGCACCGTTAAGAAGACCGGTTTCTTCTTCGTTGCTCTTGCCATAGCAGCTGCCATTGCCAGATTCATTCTGGGCATTTTCATGAGAGGTATCTGGGGATGAGCAATAAGAAAAATACAGCTAAGAAAAACGACAATATGAAGCTGTCGATCTGGAGCGAGCTCAGCGGCGCTTCAATCGGAGTCGGCATCACTTTAATAGTCCTCATTATCATCGCAGTTGCCTTCTATGTTTTCATGAACCTGTCACCTGCGAAAAAGATAAAGGTTGAAGATGCGGCGCAGATCTTCTCTGAAGAAGAGGAGAAGAGAATCAATGAGCTGGCTTCAAGCCTCTTGGGTCAGAAGGATATCAACGTGGTGGTAGTCACAACCCGCGACAAGGGTCAGGGTTATACCAATTCGGATGAAGACTGCAAAAGGTTTGCCGAAGACTATTACATGAAGAACGTAAATACGATCCCGCTGCAGAACAACTCCGGCATCTGCATTCTCGTTGATCTCACGATCGACGAGGACGGCCAGCGTTTCTTCTGGCTTTACACATACGGCACCGCGCATTTCGCCGTAAGCGATGACGAGTGCCAGAATCTCTTCTACAGCTACAAAGAATTGCTGGGCAGGGGCGAATACGGAACCGCCATCAGCAATATCCTCAGAAGACTTGATGATTACAGCTATAAGGGCTACGGAGCCATCGTATTCTTTACCATGATCGTCCCGCTCCTTCTCGCGTGGCTGATCACAAAGGGCGCAACTCCTTCAAGAAAACTCGATCCCGTTCCCGCGGCATCGACATACAAGGTATCACCTGACACGTCTGTAACGGGTGAAGATATCTTCAAGAGACAGACTGTCGTACGCATGGAATCGTCGTCTTCGGGCGGCGGCGGTGGCGGCGGCTTCTCCGGCGGTGGCGGAGGCGGCGGCGGCTTCTCCGGTGGCGGCGGCGGCCGCTTCTGACGGGCAGATAAGAGGTGTCAATGTTAAGTATCGTCGTACCTGCCTATAACGAAGGGGAGCATATCAGAGAGAACCTTTCGGTCATAGATAAGTCCATTTCGCGCTTTACGTCTGACTACGAGATAATCGCTGTCAACGACGGAAGCTCTGATAACACGGGCGCTGAGGTCGCGATCGCGGCTTCCGCTAACCCTCATATCAGGGACTGCGGATATGTCGTAAACCGCGGCAAGGGCGGTGCGGTCACTTGGGGCATCAACAACAGCAAGGGTGACATCGTAGGCTTTATCGACGCTGACCTTGACCTGTCTCCTGACATGTTTGAAGGCTATTTCAAGGCTATGAACGAGACCGGAGCCGATATCGTGCTCGGCTCGAAAATGCACAAGGACTCCAAGCTCGAATACCCGTTCGCAAGGAAGGTATTTTCGCTTTGCTATTACATCATGCTCAAGGTCTTATTCGGCCTTAAGTGCCACGATACCCAGACCGGGATCAAGCTCTACAAAGGCGACCTCATAAGGAAGATCGCACCTTTGCGCAAGGTTGAAGGATTCGCATTCGACATTGAGCTTTTGGCACTCGCCAACAAGTGCGGAGCAAAACTCCTCGAGATGCCGGTCGAGCTCAACTTCACCAGAGGCCAGTCTTTCGGCAGGATCAAGTTTAAAGATGTCTGGAAAATGTTCACCGATACCTGGAAGATCTGGTGGGATTTAAGGATCAGGAAAAAGTACAAGCTCTGATCTTTGCGCCCCTAAAAGATCCGTGATTTTAATGTTATTGTGGTGCAATTGAAATCAATTTGCTCTATAATTAAATGTGATATATATCAAAGAAGAGGCAAGCAGTTGAGTTCAGCTATACCAAAAAAAGTTACTGAATACAGAGTGGCCAAGGAGCTTTTCTCCCGCGGTCAGGATATACTGTTAGACCCCAAGTCCCAGCAGATGAAGAATTGCTACATGCACGGTACCACTACCGTGTTTGAGCACTGCGTTTCTGTTGCGAAATACTCGCTTCTCATGGCTTACTATCTTGAGAGAAGATTCAAGATCAAGGTTGACCGTGACAGCCTCATCAGGGGAGCGCTTCTTCACGATTATTTCCTTTACGACTGGCACGACAAGACGATACCCGGACACAATATCCACGGCTTCACACATCCCGGCACGGCATGCAGGAATGCCGACAGGGATTTCGGTCTTAACAAGGTTGAGAAAGACATCATCAGCAAGCATATGTTCCCGCTGACGATAGTTCCGCCCCGTTACCGCGAGAGCGTGCTCGTAACCATTGCAGACAAGTGGTGTGCCCTTTGCGAGACCTTCAAGGTCGATATCTCGTCTTACATTATTTTCCGCGTTAACCGCAGCATAGAATTTGCAAATGCCAGATCTCAGCAGGAGGCAATTCCTGCAGAGCAGACAGCATGACAGCCGTTTGAACGGCATTGCATCTCATGCGTATCGGGAATCTCACTACACTCATTTACATAACAAAAGGGGACAAGTGTCTCTTTATCCGCAAGACCCGCAGCGGCGACATGAACCTCGACAAGTGGCTCGGGATCGGAGGCCATTTCGAGACAGATGAGACGCCTGAAGAATGCGTTCTGAGAGAACTTAAAGAAGAGGCCGGCATAGCATCTGACGACTTAACGGATTTCGCGTACAGAGGGCTAGTGACGTTCCTGTCTTCCGAGTACCCGAGCGAATACATGCATGTGTTTACCGCTTCGCTTCCCGAAGGTTATGAGCTCCCGCATAAAGACTGCGATGAAGGCGAACTGGCCTGGGTAAGCCTTGATAAGATATCAGATCTTCCCGTATGGGAAGGCGACAAGATAATGTTCGATTATCTGTTCAACCGTACGCCAAGGCGCTTCTTTACCATGAAGTTCAGATACGAGGGCGATGTTCTGGCTTCTCACGAAGAGAAAGAATACCTGTAATCTGCATTTCACCTTCGATTTTTCGCATCTTACCCCGTTAACCGACACGGGGCGCGGCCTTTTTGCTACGATGTGGCCAAAAGGAGGTGAGACACATGTTCTCAAGATTTCTGAAGAGCAAATGGTGGAACCTGACTGTGGCGGTCACTTCGTTCGCAACGGTCGGATATGTTATCTATATCGCAAAGGCATTTCACGTTTTCTTTTTGTGGTTTTTCATGGCGTCGCTGTTCATGACGGTTTACGAGTTCTACAAGTTTTTCGCGCACCGGGAGAGTTCGTGAGGTAACATAACAGGTGTAGCTATTATATGGAGGCGCTTGAAAGTGAAAGTAAGCATTGATCTTTCGCCCGAATACAGGGAACCGTACGCGGTCATTCATACCGACAAGGTTACGGATGAGATAACGCGCATAGTCGAAATGTTCAGCAGTAACGAGACACCTGTTACCGCTTTCCAAAACGAAGAGGAGATAGTCGTTTTAAAACCCGGGGAGATCTATATGGTCAGGGTTGAAGGCGGAGACACTCTCATATACGGCGAAAAGCAGAAGTACCGTTCACGTAAGAGACTGTATGAACTTGCGGAAATACTTGGCAGGCAGTTCATGCAGATATCGAAGACCACGCTCATCAACCTGTCTTACATAGACAGCATAGAACCCGGATTCAGTGGCACGATGTTAATGAAATTAAAGAACGGAAACAAAGATTACGTGTCGAGAAAGTACCTGCCGGAATTCAAGCGTTACCTCGGATTATAGGGAGGATAAGAAAATGAATGAAACAGTTAAAGATCTGATAAAGAGTACAGTCATCAGCATAGGAATGGCACTCACGATATTCTGCCTTGTCGGCATAGTGTTTGACGTAGGATACGGCGGAAATTTCAGCCTTGAAAACTACAGGTTCACGAAAATGGTCGTAGGAAGCCTGTTAGTCGGATTGGGCTTTGGTGTGCCGACACTCGTTTACAACAAGGAAAGCCTGCCCATGCCGATCAGGGTGGTCATCCATATGGGTACAGGCTGCGTGATATACACGCTTGTCGCATATGCCGTTGGCTGGTACGGAGGTTCTGCTACCGTGGTACAGGGCATCATCATCGCGGGCATCCAGCTGCTTGTTGCATTCGTCATATGGTTCTGTTTCATGCGCTTTTACAGAAAGGAAGCAAAGAAGATGAATGAGAAGATCCAGGCAATGAAGCATTAAAAACCTTACATTTGCCATATAAACAAATAGAAAAGAAGCCTCCTTCTGCTATAATCTCGCGCGGTGGGAGGCTTTCTGATGAAAAGCATAAAGATATTAAGTCTGATCCTGGCAGGAGCATTTCTTCTCGCGGGATGCAAAGCAAAAGATACACAGACTGCAACTACAGCGACAGTAACTTCTGCAACGTCTGAGACAACGACTGAGACGACAGTAAAGCAGAAATATGAATATAATCCTCATCCATACTCAAAAAAGCTCTCCGAGAGGATCCCGCAGGACCACTGGGATGCTTTGTATAATCTCTCCGATGCGTTAAGAAAAGGCGAGACTACTTTCAAATGCGCGAATGAGGAAGCTTATAAGTGGTGCACTGACATAACCGTTCTCTGCAATCTCATACCGCCTGCCGGAATGAAGATCGAAGGCAAGAGCGATGACGATTCTCCTGCATTTGAAAACGGCATAGGCAAGATACACTACAACATGCCCGTATATGAATACGTTAAGCGTCAGAGTGATTTCGAGAAGATGATCGAAGACATCCTTAACAGCAACATCGAGTATGACGACACCGATTACGAGAAAGCCCTCAAGCTTTATCTGTATATGGGCAACAACTACGAGTATAAGGAACGCGACGAATCGAAAGAAGGATACGTATACAACACGTTCATGACCAAGAACGGAGTGTGTGAGAACTTCTCGTGTGTTTATGCATATCTCCTTCTGCAATCGGGCGTTGACGGATTCAACATCGGATGTTTTGATAACACGGCTCATGCGTGGACTTACGTTATAATTAACGGTCAGGGATATCACATCGATCCCACATGGGCATTGAAGGGAACACGCGATGGTATTTATCTTGATTATTTCATGATGAGCGATGCGGAAAGAGAGTACGACGGCTGTCCCGTTTTCGATCTTACGGGTGCGCTCATTCCGGAGTTCTGGCTTAGCAAGACATCGTGGTCTTTGCCTGCAAAGGATAACCGCTATAATATCAGGCAGTGGTGTTATTTCGAATCCTTGGATGAGGAAAAGAAGATCGTTCATTATATCGATATGAATAACGAACGTCATGAGTTCCATTATGAGGATGTTAAGTAATGGGGTGAGCGTATGGAAAAAGATAAGAGACTGGTATTTGACACGATCCCCGAAAAGTTCGACAAGTGGAGAGTTCATTACGATCAGAAGCTTTTCGATCACATCATAAAGACAACGGGCTTGGGCCCCGGAAAGTCATGCCTTGAGATAGGACCGGGAACGGGCCAGGCCTCCGATTTTGCCATCCGGAGCGGCGCTGATTATCTGGCCATCGAGCTCGGGTCACACTTGGCTGACAAGATGCGTGAGAAGTATTCGTCTTATCCGAATTTCCACATCGTAAATGCGGATTTCGAGACTTACGATTTCGGAGCAAAGAAATTCGATCTTATCTATTCGGCAGCGACCATACAATGGATAAAAGAAGACATTGCGTACAACCGTGTCAGAGATCTTCTGAAGGACGGCGGGTATCTTGCGATGTGCCTTATGAGGAGTGAATACAAGACCGGCAACCCCGAGCTCTACGATGAGATCCAGAAGGTCTATGAAGAATGCTTTGATACCAACCAGCCGTACGATCAGCATTTCGATTACATGAACGGTGAGAGCTACGGGCTTAAGTTCATTGAAGAGAGATCTTTCCCCGGCAGAAGGGAATATACGGCTGACGAGCATAACGAATACATGGGAACGCATTCGACTCATATTTCCATAAAGGAAGAAGCGAGAGAACCATTCTTTAACGGTGTCCGCGACGCGATCCTAAGATACGGCAACAAGGTTGTCTATAACGACGAATACGTTGTTTACCTGTATCTGAAATAATGAAAAACAAAAGCGCTGCAACTCTAAGCTGCAGCGCTTTGCTTTGTTTGATCGTGAAAGACTTTAAGATATGTCTTTCTTTGTGAATTCCTCGAATGCTATGAAGAGGACCGTGAAAGTCAGCACGATGATATAGGTTATCGAGAACCACAGCGGAAGTGAAAATGGTGATGCACCGAACAGCGAGAATTCTGAATCCACTACCATCTGTGCGATATAAGGGAAGAACTTTCCGGAAAGTTCCATATTCGCTACCGGAGTGAAATCGAGTATTCTCGGAGGCATTTCCGATTCCGCCAGTATTGTCGGGATCTGGTGGCAAAGCAGCATTCCTACGGCTACGCCGACTGACACGCCTGTGTTCTTCGTATAGCATGAGAGCATGAAAGCTACGAATGCATAGAAGAAGGGTGAGATGTTGTTGACCAGGTCAAACAGTATCTTTGCAAACGGATACGACATCTCGGTAACGCTGCCGCCTGACACGAAAAGATAAGGCGGAAGATTATTGAATCCGAATGCAAATCCCGTTCCTATGACCGACAGCAAACTGACCAGAACGGATGCCAGGATCATCCACGTAATTATCGATAACAGCTTGGCGGTATAGATCTTCCAGCGTCTGACCGGCGCAATTATCAAAGACTTGATGGAACCCGTTGCAAGTTCCTGCGAGATCGCACTGCCTGCGATCAGGATGATAAGGATTAACAGGCAATATTGGGAGACCTGTCCGGTTATATAGTTTACTTCGAGAGCTATGGAGCTTGCCTCATTATAGGTGCTGCGCTTCTCGAACTTGTAATCAAGGATCTTAATGTCGTTCTGAAGTATTACTCTGCGCTCTTCAGACAGGATACGGGGTGAGCTGCCGGATGGTTCGAGTCCCGAATCCAGCGTTTCCTTATCAGATTGTTTCTCGCGCAGATAGGCCATGAGATAGCTTGCATCGATCCATCCGAGTTCGCCTTTAGGGTCTGAAGCAGCTAATTGCCTTACGATCTCAGGCGTCTCTCTTTCATCGTAATAACTGCTGCGTGCGCCGAAAATCTCAAGCCCCTTGCAGTATGTCTCATAATCGTGTTCCATCAGGGCTTTGCGGAAATATCCGTTGGCAGTTGTCATATTTTCATATTCCTTGAGCCACTCGGAATCCCGCTCCTCGAAAGCCGTCGTTTGAAGATAGATAAGTTTTTCTTCGGAAGAACGGTACATCTGGTATGCATTAATTGCCAGCCAGGTACTTCTCAGAGGATATTTCTCGAAATCGTAATTGCCCAGAACGTCTTCTAAACAATTGATATTGCTCATCAGTGACGGTATGTCGTTTCCGGTATACATGACCATCTCATAGGATTTGGTCTGTCCGTTAACTTCTATCTCGACAGTCTCTTTGGTTGTCTTCATGTTGGCAGATCTGAGCTCAACCTTGCGGCTGTTGAGATCCGTCTCAACCTCTTCCTTGGTATATGGAGTGATCGTGGTATCCAAGGCATCCCCATAAACAATACGGAGCAGGAACGGGAACATAATAGATAAAAGGAAAGTAACCGTAGCGACAATGATTACTGACGGACGGTGGATTATCTTTATCAGCTCGTTTGCGTAAAGCGCTTTAATCTTATTCAATGTCAATCCCTCCTCCCGTGATCTGAAGGAAGATATCCTCCAATGACGATTCGATCTTGCGGACTTCGCTGATATCGACTCCGCCTGTAACCAACAATCTTACAATGGAAGAAATATCTTCTTCGTTAATATCGGCAGTTATCAAGTCTTCGTTAGTATTGATCTTGGATACTGCTTCGTTGTCTTTCAGCAGATCTTTTGCCTTATCGATATCAGAAACTTTGATGTTGTACTGCGTGGAAGGATTCATCTGATTGTTCAGTTCTTCCATTGAACATACGCTGATAAGCTTGCCGTTATTGATGATGCCCACGCGGTCGCAAAGAAGCTGCATCTCGGACAGGATATGGCTTGAGACCATTATCGCCGCACCGTCTTCATGAGCGTACTTTTTGAGGATATCCCTGAGCTGGTGAATGCCGGTCGGATCGAGTCCGTTTGTAGGCTCGTCCAGGATAAGAAGCTTTGGCTTGTGGACCATTGCCTGGGCCAGTCCGATACGCTGCTTCATACCAAGCGAATACTTTCTGATGGGATCTTTGGATCTTCCGGAAAGGCCTACGATATCGATGACCTCATCGATGCGTTCTTTCGGAATATTGCCGTGAAGCCTTGCATACATTTCTATGTTCTTGCGTGCGGAAAGCGTCACGTACATCTCGGGGTTCTCAACGATTCCGCCAACTGAAGCCATGGCTTTCTCGTAGTCGGTCTTTGTGTTGTATCCGTTGATAAATACTTCGCCCTTATCGGGGAAGATGAATCCCAAGATACTCTTTATTACAGTGGTCTTTCCGGCGCCGTTAGGACCTAAGAAACCGAATATCTCACCTTCGTGAATATCAAAAGACACATCGTCTGCAGCTTTCTTTTTGCCGTAGATCTTGGTGATGTTCTTTATGCTTAAAGCAACCTGTTTATTATCAGACATAGTAATCACCTCGATCCCTTAATCCTGCTCAAGCGAGAAATCCGTAACGACCCAATTGTCGTTGCAGTATTCCAGCTGCAGCCTGAACTGCATTGTCTTGTCTTTGACTTTACCCTTGGAAAAGGTGGTCTTTGAGGTGATGTTGCCGGTTACTATGGCCACTTCTTTTTTGATGATGATCTTGGCGATCTGCGGCTCGAGCGTAACTGTCTCGGCCTTAAGATCTTCGACCAGATAATTGGTCATGAACCTTGCTCCGGTGTTTTTCAATTCGTCTTCAAGTGCTTTGCTGTTGTAAATGAGCGGCCTGACCTTCTCGATACCGGCATCAAGGTACTTCAGATATTTGTCTGCATTACGTTCGAGTTCGATCGCCTCAACATCCGGCATGTCTTTCGGATAAGAGAAGACTCCGGCTATGTTTGTGATAAACGTTCTGGCCCGTTCTTCTGCAGCACTCTTGCGGGAATTGTATTTTGCTTCGTCGATTATGCAAAATATGACAACTCCGACCACCAGCAGGAACAAAAGGACGATGCCTTTGTTGATCCGCATCTTCTTAGATTTCATTCCATCACCCCCAAAATGATACTAAAAAAGATAAATGATTTTTTAGTATATTATCATAATTGTGTGAAAAAAGCTATTTTCATGTCGTCCTCGTGTATGATTATAAGTGCCTTGTGTATTCTTTATGTATCGAAAGCATTACAGGTTGGTTTTCGCGAGGGTGGTATAATAAATATATTGATATCTGGGAGGACGTTGTTATGGGCTTAGCTGAAAAAACTTTCAACAAAGGCGAGATCATCATCAAAGAAGGTGACGTGGGTAAGACTCTCTTTTACATCCAGGAGGGCAAGGCCGGCGTTTATGTCGATTACGGCAAGAAGAATCCCTTCAGATTAGGCATTCTCGAAGCAGGCGAATTCTTCGGTGAGATGGCGATACTCGAAGCATATCCGAGAAGCGCTACCGTCGTTGCCGAGAGGAACATAACCGTAACCGAGATCCCGGGCGATGACATGAATTCGTTTTTCGCAGAGAATCCCGATCTCATCATCGAGCTCATGAAGCTTCTCGGAAAAAGGATCGAGACAATGGCGGCTGATTACATTGAGTCGCAGGTCCTGTTAAAGCAGCTCCGTGAAGCAGATGAAGGAAAGAAGAAATCTCTTTTCTCCAAGATCAAAAAGCATATGGACGCTTACCAGTCCAACAAGAACCCGCTCACGGAACCCAGCAAGGATCTGCTCCGTGACGAGCTCGAGACATATAAGAACCAGTCTTCCGGTGAACTTAAGAATCTTAACAAGGGCATGTTCGTCTTTAAAGAAGGCAAAGAAGAGAAGTGCATGTACATTCTCCATAACGGCAGAGTCGGAGTCTACAACAACTACCGCAGCAGGGAAGAAGTCATGCTCTCTGAACTCGATGCAGTATCTTTCTTCGGTGAGCTTGGCATTATTTCCGACGAGCCGAGAAACGCAACTTCCGTTGTCGAATCAAGCGGAGCGACAGTTGAGATCATTACCCGTGAGGATCTTCAGAAGATGATCAAGGAGTGCCCTAACAAAGTCTACATGATCCTTCGCGACATGTCGTACAGATTAAGGAAGCTCAACGTCAACTTCCTTAAGACATGCAAGGAGATCACAGATAACTATAAAGATGTTTAATTCTTCTGTTTCTTTTTGCCGAGCATAAAACGCTTGGCGACTTTGAGGAAGATCTTTTGATGAGGCGGACGGAGTTTTTTGTCCGCCTCTTTTAATTTCTCTCTTATCGGAATGCTCTGCGGACAATGCTGTTCGCACTTGCCGCACTGCACGCAAAGCGATGCGTCGGCGGGCGTCATGCGCAAAGCGACCGTCTGGAAATATTCAAGCCTTCCGGAACTCTTGTTCTCGGAATACATGTGGTTGTAGCACGAGAATATCGCGGGGATGTCAACGCCTCTCGGGCACGGCATGCAGTATCTGCAGCCGGTGCAGTTGACCTTGGTGCTCTCTAAGATATAAGACTTTATCTTAGAGATGAATTCCTTCTCTTCGGGACCGAACTCGCCGGGCTTGACTTCAGATGCGATGCGGCAGTTCTCTTCGACCATCTCGATCGAATTCATTCCCGACAGAACGCAGGTGATGTCTTCCTGATCCCAGAGCCACCTGAATGCCCATTCCGCAGGAGATCTCTTGTGATGCTCATTCGCGATCTCGCGCTTGGCTTTCTCGGGAAGAAGGTCTACCAATTTGCCGCCTCTTAATGGTTCCATTATGAGGACCTTAACGCCCTTCTGCGCAGCGGCGTGAATGCCTTCACGGCCCGCCTGAGTGTGCTCGTCCAGGTAGTTGTACTGGACCAGGCTCAGCTCCCAGTCGTATGCGTTGAGGATGCTTAAGTAAGTCTTTGTATCGCCGTGGAAAGAGAATCCGACATGCCTTATCTGGCCGCTTGCCTTTTTCTCTGCGAGCCAGTCTTCGATGCCCAATGCCTTGAGCTTCTCCCACTGTGCAAGGTCAGTCATGTGATGCATCAGATAGTAGTCGACGTGATCAGTCCTGAGTCTTTTAAGCTCTTCGTCGAAATACTTGTCGAGCGCAGCGCGGCTCTTTATGAGGTATTGGGGCAGCTTTGTCGCGAGATTGATCTTGTCCCTGATGCCGTTCTTCTCGATAATGCGGCCGACGACGTCTTCGCTGCCGGGATAGATATACGCGGTATCGAAATAATTGACGCCGAGCTCATAGGCGCGCATGAATTCCTTCTCGGCTTTGTCGAAGTCGATGGAAGTTCCGCTCTTGCTAAATCTCATGCACCCGTATCCCAGGATGGAAATGCCTTTTCGCTGCTGCATAACGCCTCCTCCTTTTCTTTCATTATATCCCTGCAAACATATTGTAAGTGTGATATACGGGGCATTTATTTAGGAGGTGTTGACAAACAAGAGCATGGAGTTATAATACATATGAACGGTTGTTCATATGTTCAACTGTTTAAGGAGAAGCCATGAAAAACACGGAAGAGAAGTGGCTTATAAATGTTTACGGTGAGGAATATTCAGAATACAAATGCAAAGTAAACAGGTGCATTCTCTGGTTTCCTGCCCGGTGATCAGATTGAAACTTGACATAACACAAATTGGTTGTTAGCATCAAAGCGTACCCCATGAGGGAGTAGCAAGCGTACTGCGTAACAAGTCAACATCCTGGCAAAGCCTGGCTTGTTTTAAATTGCGAGACTCATGTATAACTGCGAAGCTATACATGACGTTTCTCCGGAAATTGTTTTGATATGGCTTCGGCCATATTTTTTATTTTCGGAGGTTTTATGAGCAGAAAACAAACGCAGTCGCAAGTCTCATTACATAATTACATTTATCCATAATTGAGTTAGCACAGGTTAACTAATTCACAATTAGTTAGCCGCAAAAAGGGAAAACATTGTTGAAAACAACATGTGCACCCATCGGTTAGCAGAGGCTAATATTATCACAGTATTGTTTGGAGTGTAGTTATGTTCATTGTTACAAAAGATTTGAAAAAGGCTTACGGTGAGGGCGGCAGCTATGTGCAGGTCCTCAAAGGAATCAGCATCGGTATCGAAAAGGGCGAGATGTGCGTTATCCAGGGCACGTCAGGCTCGGGAAAGTCAACTCTTCTCAACTGCATCGGAGGCTTGGACAGCATCGACTCGGGAAGCGTGTCTGTCGCGGGTACCCTGATAGAGGGCCTCAAGGGCGAGAAGCTTTCGGATTACAGAAGAGACAACCTGGGATACATCTTCCAGTTCTATAACCTTGTGCCCAACCTTACGGTCAGGGAGAACATCCAGGTGTGCGAGTACCTGACGGGCGACCCGCTAGACGTGGATGAGCTTCTTGACGTATTAGGTCTTACCGAACATCAGTACAAGTTTCCGTCGCAGCTCTCGGGCGGCCAGCAGCAGAGGTGCGCGATCGCAAGGGCACTGGTCAAGAACCCTAAAGTGCTTTTATGCGACGAACCCACTGGAGCGCTGGATTCCAAGACTTCCAGGGATATCCTTGTACTGCTCGAGAAGATAAACAAGAAGTACGGCACGACGATGCTGATCGTCACGCACAACAATTCGATCAAGCAGATGGTAGATCACGTCATCTACCTCAAAGACGGCGAGATCCACAAGGACTACAAAAACGAGATGAAGGTTCCGGCGGCTGAACTGGAGGATCTGTGATATGGGATGGATCTTATTCAAAAGGGCGCTTAGAGACCTTAAGGCAGGCTGGACGAGATATATCGCACTGTCTGCGTTGATCGTGTTTTCGATATTCATCGTTGTCAGCCTCATGGGCGCGGCGGTGACGGTCATAGACTGCACAGAGAAAAGCGACAAAGAGCTTAGCCTCGAAGACGGCGAGTTCTCTGTCTTTGTACCGCTCCGCGCTGAAGAGGAAAAGGAGATAAAGGACAAAGGCGTCGCGATCGAGAAGATGTTCTTCACCGATTACGCTGTAAACGATACGCAGGTCTTAAGAGCATTTAAGGTCAGGGAAAACATCAATAAGATCTCGCTCATCGAGGGCCGTCTTCCTGAAAAAGACAATGAAGCGGTGATCGAGAGACGCTATTCGGAAGTCAACAATGTAAAGACAGGAGATGTTGTCTCAATAGGCGGAAAGGACTTCACGATTACAGGCATCGGAGTCACGCCTGACTACAATACGATCATAAAAAAGGTATCTGATTCGGTCTCGGATTCGAGAGCTTTCGGACTTATATTTCTGACAAGCGATGCATACGATGAACTTTATGCAAAAGGCAATGCACTGTCTTCTGAAGAATACTATTACGCGTTCCTCCTTAATGGCGCGATGAGCGAAGACGAACTCAAGAAGACGCTTGAAGACATCGAGTTCAAGGTAAGTGACGTCGATGATGAGTATTTCCGCGATTACTGGAAAAGAATGACCGGCAAGAAAGATGACCTTCTCGAGGGCATAGACAAGCTCAGAGACGGTGCCAAGGAACTCTCCGACGGCGCAAAAGAACTGTCTGACGGAACCGGTGAATTCCATGACGGAATGAAAGAACTCAAAGACGGAGTTCCCGATCTCAAGAAGGGAATCAAGGCACTTGATGACGGCGCGGCCAAATTCGAGAAGGGCATTAAAGACTACACAAACGGTGTGGGCAAAGTCGCAAGCGGAGCATCATCTCTTTCAAAAGGCGCGAAAACATTATCTTCGGGAACGAAGAAACTGAACACGGGTGCAAGTCAGTTCGGCAAAGGCATGGATGAATATGCCGGTTCGATCAACAAAATGACAAAGAGCGAGAACCCTTATATTGCCAGTGTTGCCAAGCAGCTTGACGATCCGACAAAGCAGCTCGCATCAGGTTATTCACAGATCAAGAGCGGCGTGTCAGGTGTAAACAGCGGAGCTGCAGCACTCTCCAAAGGTTCTAGCCAGATGTATGACGGCATCAAGAAACTCAACTCGATAGGAGCGACATTAAGGAGCGGAGTATCGTCTCTGCACAGCGGAACAAAAGAACTCCGCAAAGGTGCGAATAAGTTCGCCGAAGGCATCGAAAAGCTTTATGACGGTTCGACAGAGATAAAGAACGGAGCCAAAGAACTTGCTGACGGCGCAAAGGAATATGCTGACGGCATGCAGGAGTTCTCGGACAAGACCAATGAATTCATCGATGAGTTTTTCGACATCAAGACATCGAACCTTATGCTCTTCATGAACAGCAAAGAGAACCCGAGGATCGATTCGGCGGCGGATGATGTCCAGATCAATTACACCGCGAGCATCATATTCGGAATACTGCTGGTAATGCTTTTCGCATACGTCATCTCGGTATTCATCGTTCACACGATCGACCAGGAGAGTTCGGTCATCGGTGCGCTGTATTCGATGGGCGTCAGGAGAAGGACGCTGGTCACAAGCTACGTCGCGGTACCGGTCATCGTGGCTTTTGTTTCGGGTGTGATCGGAACGCTCATAGCTGTGCTGACTCCCGCGGGAATACCTTCGCAGCTTGCAGATTCTTTGGGCTATTTTTCGATGCCCGAAATGCAGATCAAGGTGACGCCTTTCATCCTCATCTACGGACTGGTGATCCCTCCGCTCACGGCAGCGATCGTAAACATCCTCGTCATCAGAAAGAGGCTCAAGAAGACACCTCTCTCGCTCCTTAGAAACGAGCAGAAGACGGTCCGCGGAAAAGACCTCAAGATCAAGGGATTGAAGTTCATCAGCATGTTCAGGTTAAGGCAGATGATCCGTGAGATCAGGGCAGGCCTGACCGTTATCCTTGGCATGTTCATGGCGCTCCTCGTTGCCATGATGGCGCTCAACACGATGGTGTACTGCGGCAGGGTCAAGGACTTCTACGTAAGCCAGACCAAATATGAATACATGTACAGCTACAAGTACCCGACCGAGGAGGTTCCCGAAGGCGGCTACGCGGGCGTCGCAGAGGGCCTCAAGAAAGAGATATACGGTCATACATTTGACGTAACTCTCATGGGCATCACGAACGACAATCCGTTCTTTGATACTGGAAAACTACCTGACAACGACAGGGACGTCGTCATCAGCTCTGCTGTTGCGGTAAAGTACAACATCAAGGAAGGGGACGAGTTCACGCTTAAGAACGCGAACGGCGACAGACTGTATGCTTTCAAAGCATCGAAGATAATCGACTATTCCGCATCGCTCATGATCTTCATGGACATCGACAGATGCAGGGATCTTTTCGGTGAGGACGACAAGTACTATAACGTTGTCTTTGCAGACCACGACCTTGGAATTGACAGCGGAAGGCTCTATGCGACCGTCTCAAAAGACGAGATCCAAAGATCCGCCGGCATCTACGTCGACATGATGGGACCTATGATAACCATAATGTCCACTGCTTCCGCGGTGATCTTCCTGGTCGTAATGTACCTGATGGTCAAGATGATGATAGACCGCTCGGCTTTCAACATCTCGCTCGTAAAGATATTCGGGTTCAGGAATAGGGAGGTTCGAAAAATGTACCTCGACGGCAACTTCTTTACTGTCGTTTTAGGCGCACTGATCGTAATCCCTCTGTGCAAGCTCATCATGGACTACATCTACCCGAGATACCTCGTAGCAAACGTAGGCGTAGGCATCAGCCCGTCTTATCCGCCTGAGATGTTCGCCGCGATCTTTATGGTAATCGTCGGACTTTATCTGGTGATCAATTTCGTACTCACGGGAAGACTGGGGAAGATCAACCCCGCAATGGTACTTAAGAACAGGGAGTGACCGATATGTATAAGACAACGCTCAAGATAGACGGCATGATGTGCGGCATGTGCGAGGCGCATGTGAATGACGTGATACGCAAGGCCGTACCCGATGCCGCAAAGATAAAGAGTTCGCACCGCAAGGGCGAATGCACCTTCATAAGTGATGAAAACGCGGACGAGGAAAAGATAGGAAAAGCACTCGGCGAGATGGGCTACAAGCTGGTCTCTATCTGGTGCGAACCGTATGTGAAAAGGGGGCTTTTCGGATGACTTTTGAAGAAAGAGGAAATGTATTGGGCAAGACGCTGATGCTGCTCCCGGGGACCGCATGCGACTGGCAGGCGAACTTCGGCAATGTCATCGACAGGCTCGGCGAAAAGTATCATCTGATCTGCGTTAACTACGACGGTTTTGACGGCAGCGATCTGGTCTTTCCGGACATAATTACCGTCACCGAAAAGATCGAGAAATACATTAAGGAAAAGCACGGCGGCAGGATTGACGGTGCGCTCGGATCTTCGCTCGGCAGTACCTTCGTAGGCCAGCTTATAATGCGCGAACACATCCACATGGACCACGGTATTTTCGGAAGCCCCGACCTTGACCAGAGCGGCGTTTTGCCCGCGAAGATCAAGTCCGCAATGGTCGTCCCTCTGCTGACAAGCTTTACCAAAAACGAAAAGAAAAAGCTAAAAGCCAAGAAGATGTTCGTGGAAACCTTCGAGATGGAGGAAGACACCGCGGAAATGTTCCTTGAGTCTTTCACGAGATTCAAGATGGAGTCCATTAAGAACGAATTCTACACGGACCTTATTACATGCCTCAAAGACGACATCCACGTCGAGGGCACGACCGCGCATTTCATCTACGCAAACAAGATGGGAGAGAAGTACAAGAAGCGCTATCTGAAGTACTTCAGGGACCCCGACATCAGGGAGTTTGACATGCAGCACGAGCAGTGGCTCTTCGGAGGCGAAAAGTACACCGCGCCGGTGCTCAAAGCTATAGACGACTTTATGGAGATCTGAGAATGAACGACAAGGAATATAAAGAGCTTTCAATAAAGGAATTTACAAAGGCCGCGAAGGTCTATGAGACAGATAAGGCCGGCATATATAAGATGTGCAAAAAGGACTATCCGGATATTCTCACAGAACTCGAAAAGGAGCCGTTTGACACGCTGCTTGACTGCGGCTGCGGCACAGCGCCCATGATTTCGCTCCTTTATGATAAGTATCCAGAGAAGCATTACACCGGGATCGATCTTACGCCTCAAATGATCGAAGTCGCAAAAGCAAAGAACATTCCCGGCGCCGAATTCATCGTAGGTGACTGCGAGAATCTGCCGTTTGAAGAGAATACTTTTGACGCTATCATCTGCAGTCAGAGCTTCCATCACTATCCCAATGTGCAGGATTTCTTTAACAGCGTATACAGAGTGCTAAAGCCCGGTGGAAGGCTCGTTCTGCGTGATATGACTATGGCCCGTCCGGGAAGATGGTTTGAAAATCACATAGAGATACCGCTTATCAATCTCAAGGGCCACGGCGATGTGCACGTTTACGGCAGGGATGAAGTAGATATGCTTTGCAGGAACGCGGGGCTCGTTATGGAAGTTTCGAAAAGCGCGGTTTCTGCCGCCTTCACAGCGTGATAAGAAAACCCGGGGACTGATCTGACAGACTGATATTTCTCAAAAAAGCTGTATTGACAGAAAACGGTTAGCAATGTATAACTATCGGGTTAGCGGAGGCTAACCAAACGCGGAGGGCAGAGTTTCAGGTGAAGTGGGTGTATCTCGTCATTACCGTTCTGATCGTGGTCCTGATCCTCTGGAGGGTGATCAGGAGCATGTTTTTCGGGAAGTCCTGCTGTGGAACCGGAGCGAAGATACCCGGGAAAGTTAAGACCAAACACGGCAGCAGATCTGATTATCCATATAGCTACACATTGAATGTTGAAGGAATGGTGTGTTCTGCATGCGTAAGGAATGTTGAGAACACTCTCAATAAGATCGATGGTCTTTGGGCAAAGGCAGACCTTCAAAAGAAGGAAGTTCTCGTTCTGTCTAAGGTCCCTCATGACAAGAAGTTTTTTGTTGACGCATATGAAGATTCTACATATACGATAACGGGCTTTAAGGAGGTCAGGAACATTGAAGAGTCTTAATGAACTGAAAGCAAACAGCGAAGGCGTCGTTGCGTCTATTGACGGTGATGCCAGGTATCTGAGCAGGATCACATCCATAGGCATCACGCCGGGTTGTCACATCAAGGTCTTAAAGAATGACAGGAACAGACCGATGCTCGTTTTCATGCGCGATACGATGGTCGCCCTTAACAAGGAAGAAAGCAGAAACATCAAGATAGAAACGAGGGACAACTAATGACAGACGGCAAGAAGACAATAGCCCTTCTGGGCCAGCCCAACTCGGGTAAATCAACCCTGTTCAACGGTCTTACCGGAATGAAGCAGCATGTCGGCAACTGGCCCGGCAAAACGGTCGAGCAGAAGCAGGGATCGTTCACACACAACGGTGAGGAATACATTGTAATGGATCTTCCGGGAACGTATTCTCTTTCTGCAAACTCTGATGAAGAGATCGTAACAAGAGACTACATCTCATCAGGAAAAGCAGACGTCGTCTGCATCCTCGCGGACAGCTCGCAGCTCGAGCGAAGCCTTTTCATGCTCGCGGATTATGCAGGAATCAACGTACCATGTTTTCTCATCCTGAATCTGGCTGATGTAGCTAAGGATCAGGGAAAGACAATCAGTGCAGACAAGCTCAGGTCAAAGCTCGGAATCCCGGTAGTTCTGATGTCGGCTACTGATGTTAAGAAATACGATAAGTTCTACGAGGCGTTAAATGAAGCGTTATCGAAAAAAGCAACACTTGATAAAAAAATGCTTGAAGAAAGATATAGAAAGCTTGAAGGTTTTGAAGAACTGAAAGCCGAGATCCCGGAGAACCTGATCCCAGGCTGTTCCTCAACCTGGATGGCGGTAAAGACGATCGAGGGCGACAAAGTCGTAAAGGCAAAGATCGAGAACAAGCTGACGGGTGATAGTCTTGTAAGATACAACAGCCACGCAGCAAGGTTCGACAAGGGCGCGCTTCTTACGGGCGAATGCAAGTTCTCCTGGATCGACGATCTCCTTTCTGATTCAGTCAACAAGGTTACCCAGACCGTAAAGACGAGCAAGCTCGACAAGGCCTTGACGAACAAGACTTGGGGCAAGGTCGTAGTAGTCCTGATCGTCATCGGCGGTCTTCTGATGTCGTTCATTCCGGCGATTCCTATAATGCTTTTGGGCTCGATCTTTACCGCACTGGCCGGGCCGGTCAGGGAAGCACTTAATGCGGCAAATGCATCGCCAATCTTATCAGGAATCATTTGTGACGTTGTTCTTCAGTCACTTGCCAACATCGTAAAGATGCTCGGTTTCGCATTCGGAATCAACCTCGTGTTCGGTATGTTCGAAGAGAGCGGACTCATGGCGAGGATCTCATATGTTTTCGATAACACGATGAGCAAGATGGGCCTTCAGGGTAAATCCATCATGCCGTTCCTCGTATCATTCGGATGCACGATCGGCGGTGCTTCCAGCTCGCGCGTCATCGATAACTGGAACCAGAAAGTACTTACGATCGCGCTTGCATGGGCGGTTCCCTGCGGTGCCGCGTGGGCCATTATTCCTATGCTCGCAGCGAACTTCTTCGGCGCATATGCAGTGCTCGTGATCATCGCGATACTTCTCGTAATGCTCCTTCACATCTGGATCACAGCAAAGATCTTCGGAAGAAAACTCGTCAAGAAGGAAGACAGATACGGCATCATCATGGAGCTTCCTCCGTACCACAAGCCGAAGTGGGGCGCCATGCTCAGATTCGTTTTGGGAAGAACAAAGGACATGTTCTTCAGAGTTCTTAAAGTCGTCGTTCCAGTATGTCTCCTTTTCTGGATCCTCAGCTATTCTGCAGGAAACTTTGAGGGTTCGATCCTTTACAAGTTCGGAAATGCAATCGAGCCCGTAACAAAGGTCTTCGGTATGAACTGGCAGCTGTTCATGGCGTTCATCGCATCCTCGATCGGCAAGGAAGGCGCAGTCGGAGTTCTCACGGCTCTCTATTCACAGTCAGGTACGATCTACGGTGCGGTCAACGGAACAAACGCAGCTGTCGCTAATTCAACCCAGCTCCTGCTTTCAAATGTTTCAGGCCCTCAGGCACTGGCATTTATGTTTGCTATCACGTTCAACGTTCCCTGCGTAGTTGCGCTTGCCGCTACATATCAGGAGACGCACTCCGCAAAGTGGACAGCCATCATCACCGGTTACTACACGCTCGGAGCACTCATCATCTCCTTTATCGTGTACCACATCGGACTGCTCATATTCTGAGGTGATTTTATGGATATGCAGTTGCTCCTTACGAAGATCAAGAACGGCGAAGGAAGATCTACCGCGATGCTCGCGGAAGAGATGAACACGACCGTTGAAGATGTAACGAGGACACTTGAGTATCTTGAGCGGATAGGCGTCCTGAGAAAAACGGAACTAGGCAAATTCGAATGCAACGGAAGCTGTTCTTCGTGCAGCGGATGTTCGGGAAGTGCCGGTAAAGAGAAGGGCCCGTGCAAAGGCTGCATTCCCGAAAAAGGTTTCGAGCACATGGGCGTTATTTGGGAAGTGAAGAATGGATAGTAAAAAGGCAACTAAGAATATGGCGCTCGCGGGAATCGCGGGCGCCGTAACATATGCAATAGCAGACCTGTTCCTGTATGTGGGAACAGACATGTTTTCCGAAAACAAACTGTCTTTATGGCAGGTTCCGGTCTGGCGATTGATGGCATCGATGTGGATAGCCGCAATAGGAAGCCTTCTTATGTTGATGGGATATTCGGCTCTTTATAAGATGCTGAAAAGCACATACGGTAAAGCAGGAAATATACTTATCCTTCCGTCTCTCATCTGTTTCGGCGGAATAATGTATATGCATTTCGTCCTCGGCGTATATGAGCCTCTCACATACCAGTCTGCGGTTAAAGCCGGAGTTACGCTCGAACAGTTTAAGACGATGGCAGGCGCATCAAGTGCTGCTCTTGATCCCATGATGATAGTGATGATCCTTCTCGGATATTCAACAGATATCATCCTGCTTATCGGATTCTTAAGCGGAAGATTCGGCCTCAAGAAAAGAATCGTTCTTTTTGAGATCGGAGGATATATTGCACTTGTTCTGATCTTTGCTCTTATAGCAAAGCTTACGGGTGACTGGGGCATCATCGGATCTCTTGAAAGTCTTCTCGAGACAACATTCTTCATACCCGCATTTCTATACTGGCGCAAAGAGGAGAAGGCCGGATGATCACGACGCTCCTTCTGTCTTTGGCCGGCTGTATTCTGTTATTTCTCTGTATCTGGGGAGTGACGGTTACCATGCCTACAGAATTACTTGCAAAGAACTTTCCTGAAGATGTTCAGGAAGTTCTTCGCCCCAGACTCGACAGCCTTACGATGTCTTTCAAAAGAGTTGTCGGCTGGGTGATCCTCATAGTGTTCTGCCTGGGCTTTTTGGGATTGTTCGTAATCGGAGCCATTGACGGGTTAAAGAACGGTTATAACTTCTGGCAGTTCTTCCTGAGGTTCATTCTCATCGGAGGAATAATCAAGGCATTCGACATCATCTGCCTTGATTATGTTCTGTTGACCAAAACAAGATTTTTCCAGCATTACTTCCCCGAGACAGAAGGGTGCAAAGGCTGGCAGGATTTCGGATATAACCGCAAACAGCAGACAAGGCAGTGCATCTTAACTCTGGCGGGAAGCCTTATATCCGCACTGATATGTTCGCTGATATGAATGGAGGCACGAGAGCATGCTTATAACATTGGGACTTTCCGTAATGATGATGGCGGGACTTTTTCTTCTGCTGCTTGGCGGAGTAGGTTTTGTCCAGAACTACAGTTTCTTCTCGTCAGCACCGCAGGAAGTGCGCGATGCAGTTCCGAAAACCAAACCTGAAAGGTTTAAAGGGCAGCATGCGATCGGCTGGGTAATAATCATACTTGCGTTTGCATTTATGGGCGGCGCCATGGTATTAGGTGCGTGGGACGGTATCAGAAATGATTATTCATACTGGAAGTTTTTCTTCAGATTTCTCATCATGCTGATCCTGCTTAAAGCATTTGATATCGGATTCTTCGACTGGTTTCTTTTATGCAACGCGGGATTCAATTTTTTTCCGTCATTTTATCCGGAATGCAAACCTGTCCTTGGACATTATCTGTTCGGATACAACCGGAAAACGCATCTTATGCATGTGATATGTTTCTTTCCTTCTGTTGCGATGCTTTCATGGATCTGCACGCTTTTGTGAGGTGTGAATATGGAAACCATTGATAAAGGAAGGATCGCACATCTTTTCAAACTTGGTATAGTCTCAGCTCTTATAGCTTTGTCAGCGGATATGATACTCGGCTGGGGTATTGCTGATAATTCACTTACAGGTCTTGATCAGTACTTTTCCAGATATCTGACAGTATCAGATACCAGGATCGTGCTGTCGGCAGTCCTTGGAATGATCGGCATAACAGTTGAGACACTTTGCTATTTCGGAGTGTACAGACTGATAGCCTCACGTTCGGGAAAACTGGCTCATGCATACAGGGCAGGCCTTATCGGAATGACTGCATTCGGTCCGTTTACACATGTTATGTGCTGTGCTTCGATCTACCATTTGAATGCGCTTAATAAGTTCGATTCCTCATCTGCGGCAAACGGTGCAGTGAAGTTTATCCTTTGTTTTCTGCTTCCTGTTACGGCAGTGTTCCTTCCGTTCTTTCTGACTGTTGCGGTCGTTCAGTTCAAAGCCATCTTAAAGAATGAAACACCGTATCCGAAATGGTGCTGCATCTTTTCTATCCTTTCCGGACTTCCCGTCGTCTTACTGATCAAACTTTTCGGAAACTATCCGGCCGTATACGCAATATCGACCGGCTGGATAAGCATAGGAAGCCTTATTCATTTCACGGGCCTTCTTATCAACATGAAAAAAGCGGAGATGTGATCTATGGATGAACCGCAATACAGGATGATGCTTACAGATGTTCAGTGGTGGTGCTGTGACATTCCCGGAAACATCGGATGGATAATCTGGATCGTCTGCAATGTCAAAACTCTTATTGAAGGCGTTGATCTTTACTCAATACTTATGCTCCTGCCGACAGCTTTGATGCTGATCGGAGTAGTCGAACTGATAAGCGAGAGGATCGCAAAGCTCGACAGAATACTTCCAAGACTCAAGCTTTACAGAGGCTTTGGCTCACTGACATTGGGCGGCATTCTCGGAGTTCCAATGGCGATTGCAGGACTCGTTATGAAGACCGGCGGCAGCAGGCCTTGGTGGATGCTCGCAGGTGCTGTTCTTTGCGGTCTGTTCGCAGGGCTTTGTTTTGCAGGATATAAGAGGATAGAAAAATGATAACGGTAATTCAACTTGTTTTGTTTTGTCTGCTGTTCACATTGATGGTCAGATATTCCGTCAGAGGCGGTGCGGTAAACGGACTTTTTTACTACCCGAAGAACGTTCAGGAACGTGTTTTTGAGATCGGTCTTTCCACAAGGGAAGAGATGAAGAAAAAAAGAAAGATATTCATGACCGAATTCTATGCTGTCATGGGCATTGCGTTGGTTCTCATAATCGCGATTTGGAATAAGGTAACTGACTTTAAGACTGCATATCTTCAGGCACTGTTATTCCTTGAAGTGATGAACTGGTATGACGGCATAGTAATAGACAAGATCTGGGTCGGGTACAGTAAGTTTTGGATACTTCCCGGATGCGAAGATCTTCCGTTTGTTCAGACTTGGAAGCAGATGTTTAAGAAGCGCATCATACTGACACTGATATGGGTTGTGGGAGCTGCAATAGTAGCAGGGATAGTTGTATTGATCGCACAAGTAACAACGCACTAAATACAAAGGAGAATTGATATGGGCTTGTACAGAAAATTTGTAAATCAGACGAGAAAACCTGAAGGTACACTCGGCAAGATGATGGTAAACGGCATGAACAGCGGACATGCAAAGATGGCTGATTGGGGGATGTCGCATCTTCCCGTCATGTCTCCTTCGCAGATAGCCGAACTCGGCTGCGGCGGCGGAAGAAATGCAGGTGAACTTTCGAAAAGATTTCCTCAGGCCAGGGTGACTGCAGTCGATTATTCAGAAGTGTCTGTTGCAAAAGCAAAGGAATACAACAAAGAAAAGATAGACAGCGGAAAGATGGCCGTTCAGCAAGGTGATGTATCCAATCTCACTCTGCCAAGAGAGTCATTTGATCTTGCTACTGCATTTGAAACGATATATTTCTGGCCGGGACTCGAGAAGTGTTTCTCACAGGTCGCAGGAATCCTTAAGCCCGGCGGAGCTTTTCTCATTGTAAATGAATCAGACGGAACAGATGAAACAAGTCTGAAGTACGAAAAGATAATCGACGGCATGAAGTGCCATACGGTCGAAAATATCGAATCTGCTTTGAAGGCTGCAGGCTTCAGCAGGGTAGTAAGTGATCACCATGACAGCAAACCGTGGATAGCGGTAATTGCATATAAATAACCGGAGGTATACATATGATGAAACTTGTATTGGTAAGACACGGTGAAAGCGAGTGGAACAAGCTTAACCTGTTTACCGGATGGATGG